>Ga0182016_10008429_pt1 | contig 10415 bp, 6 predicted proteins | sample 712S2MmetaG_FD_120491 | JGI IMG/M metagenome (GOLD analysis project Ga0182016, IMG submission 120491) | Permafrost microbial communities from Stordalen Mire, Sweden - 712S2M metaG | ecosystem: Environmental > Terrestrial > Soil > Wetlands > Permafrost | place: Sweden: Stordalen | collected... | reverse complement strand
GCGCTTGAGCGCCGAGCAGGCGATGACGCCGTGGTGGCCGGCCTTTCGGGTCGAGTCGATCCAGTCGGCGATGGCGTGCAGCCACGGCCAGCGGTCGGCGTCATCGAGCGGCTCGCCATGGTGCATTTTTTCGATATTCGACTTCGGATGCAGCCAGTCGCCGTCCTCATAGATCCAGCGCAGACGATGGGCGAGCATCGCCGCAATGGTGCTTTTGCCCGAGCCCGACACGCCCATCACGACCAGAACGGCGACCTTGTCGGCGGGCTTTGCACTCACGCCGCGTTCTCCCCGGCGGCGGCGCGCACGACGAGCCAGACCAGATCGCCCTCGGCGTAAGCACGACGCGCGGGCAAGTCTTCGCCGGCTAGAACGCGGTGCACGATCGGGCCTTTGTCGGGGCTGTCGATCAAGAACAACATTTCGCGCGTCGATGCGAGCGCCGGGAAAGTCAGCGTCACGCGCGGCACAAAGGGCGTCATGCCGGCTTGTGCGATGCCCAGAACCCAGCGCTCTTTCTCCGTGAGGGCAGGCGAGTTCGGGAACAGCGACGCGGTATGGCCATCGCCGCCGAGCCCCATCAGCACGAGATCGAACAGCGGCCGCGCCGGATCGAGACGCTCCGCGCCGTAAAACGCCATCAGTTCGGCTTCATAGCGGCGCGCGGCGTCGTCCGGGCTCGGGGCCTGCGTCGGGATTGGATGAATATTGGCGGCCGGCGCGCCGGCGCGAGCGAGAAAGAGGCGCCGGGCCGCCCCTATATTGCTCAGCGGATCGCTTTCCGGAACGAAACGGTCGTCGCCGATGAACCAGTGCACGCGGTCCCACGGCACCTTGCCGCGACAACGCTCTTCGGCGAGCAGGCGGTAAAGGCCCTCGGGGCTCGATCCACCGGTCAGGCACACGGCGGCGCGTTCCTTGTCGCTGATGCGATCGAGCAGCCGTTGCGCAGCCGCGCGCGCCAACGCAGCGGAATCCTCGGCAATCGCGATCTTGGGCTGCATCTTGGGCTGCATCTTTGGCTGACTCTTGGGCTGCGATCGCGTGTTCATTGCCGAACTCACGCAATGGTCCGCCAGCGGCGGCCATCCCGCTGCAACAGCGCGTCGGCCTCCGCCGGCCCTTCGCTGCCCGCCCGATAGAGCGCGAGCCCGCGTGACGGTGCGTCGTGCCAGGCTTCGAGGAACGGCTCGACGACGCGCCAGCCGGCCTCGATACCGTCGGCGCGCGGGTAGAGAATGGCGTCGCCGATCATGCAGTCGTAGATCAGGGTTTCATAGCCGGTCGACGGCGAGACGTCGAAATAGTCCTCGTATTTGAAAGTCATGCCGACGCCGCCGATCGAAATCGAAGGTCCCGGAATCTTGGCGTTGAATTCCAGGCCGATGAACTCCTTCGGCTGTATGCCGATCACCAAAAAATTTTCGGCAAGGCGCTCGACCGGCGTGTTGCGGAACATCGCGACCGGCGCCTGCTTGAATTTGATGGCGACTTCGGTCTGTTTCGCCCGCAACGCCTTGCCGGTGCGCAAGTAGAACGGCACGCCCGCCCAGCGCCAATTGTCGATCATCAGTTTGAGCGCGACGTAGGTTTCCGTGGTGCTGTTCGGGTCGACGTCCTTGGTGGTGCGGTAATCTTCCACGGCGCGATTGTCGATAAAACCGCCGGCGTATTGCGCCCGCACGGCGTTGCGCATGGCTTCGTTGCGGTTCGGCAATTGTACGGCGTCGAGGAGTTGCGCCTTCTCGGCCCGCACCGAATCGGCGGCAAAGCGCGACGGCGGCTCCATGCCGATGAGCGACAACAGCTGCAACAGATGGTTCGGCACCATGTCGCGCAGCGCGCCGGTCGCGTCGTAGTAACTGCCGCGGCGCCCGACGGTCAGCGATTCGGCGACCGTAATCTGCACGTGCTCGATATGTTGCCGGTTCCAGATCGGCTCGAACAAGCCGTTGGCAAAGCGCAGCACCAAAATATTCTGCACGGTCTCCTTGCCGAGATAATGGTCGATCCGGAAAATCTGATGCTCGGCAAGCAGGCTCAACAGCTTTTCATTGAGCGCGCGCGCCGAGGCGAGATCGGTGCCGAACGGCTTTTCGATGACGACGCGCCGCCATGCGCCGTTCTCCTCCCGCGCCAGCCCCGACTGGCCGAGATGGGTACCGATCGGCGCAAACGCACTCGGCGGCGTCGCGAGATAAAACAGCCGGTTGCCTTTGGTCGGGCGCTCGCCTTCGATGCGGGCAAGTTCCTCCCCGAGTTTCCGGTAGGTCGCCTCGTCGTCGGGATCGCCTTGCACATAGGCGACGCAGCCGAGAAGCCGGCTGACGACACTTTCATCGACTTGCCGCGTGGCAAATTTCGGCAGGCTGGCCGCCAGATCCTTCCGGAATGCCTCGCTCGATTGCTCGCTGCGCGCCACCCCGACCAGAGCGAACGCCTCAGGCAGCAAGCCCGCGACGCCGAGATTGTAGAGGGCGGGCAGGAGGAGCCGATGGGTGAGGTCGCCCGAGGCGCCGAAGATCACCAGCGAACATGGATCCGCGACCCGGGCGCGGGTCGGTGCGGTTTTGGCGGGACCATTGGGGGCGGTGGCGGCGGTCTTGTCTGCCGTCATGACGTCTTGGCCTTCGCATCCGCTTTCGGCCCCGCCTTTGGCGCGACTTTTGGCTCGACATGCGCGCCGAAACCATGGCGCATCGCCGAGAGGATTTTCTCGGCGAAGGTGTGATCGCGGCGCGAGCGGAAGCGGGTGTAGAGCGCGGCCGAGAGAACGTCGGCGGGCACCGCTTCGTCGATCGCCGCCATGATGGTCCAGCGGCCTTCGCCGGAATCCTCGACCACGCCTTCGAAGTCATCGAGCTTCGGGTCCTTCGCAAGCGCGCTCGCCGTCAGATCGAGCAGCCAGGAACTGACGACGCTGCCGCGGCGCCACACTTCTGAGATCTCGGTGAGATCGAGATCGAAGCGCGCCTCCGCCGGCAAGGCCTCGCTGTTGGCATTGCGCAAGATGTCGAACCCCTCGGCGTAGGCCTGCATCAAGCCGTATTCGATGCCGTTATGGATCATCTTGACGAAATGCCCGGCGCCGTTCGGACCGGCATGGATGTAGCCATGTTCGGCGCGTGGATCGCGGCCGGCGCGGCCGGGCGTGCGCGGAATCTCGCCCAGGCCCGGCGCCAGCGCGCTGAAAATCGGATCGAGCCTGTCGACGATCTCCTTCGCGCCGCCGATCATCATGCAGTAGCCGCGCTCGAGGCCCCAGACGCCACCGCTCGTGCCGACATCGACGTGATGGATGCCGCGCTCCTTCAGCATCGCGGCCCGGCGGATATCGTCCTTCCAGAACGTATTGCCGCCGTCGAGCACGACGTCGCCCGGCTGCAGCAAGCGGCCGAGTTCTCCGATGGTGTCTTCGGTTATTTTGCCGGCCGGCAGCATGACCCAGACCGCGCGCGGCGCGCGCAACGCGCCGACGAGTTTTTCCAGTCCCGCCGTGCCGGTGGCGCCGTCGCTCCGCAGCGCGTCGACCGCCTTCGCGTCGCGATCATAGACGACCGTTTCGTGGCCATGCTGCATCAGGCGGCGGGTGATGTTGCCGCCCATGCGCCCGAGACCGATGATGCCGATCTGCATACAAGCCGCTCCGCTTCTATGCGTCAGGACAATGCGCGTTCAGCCGCAGCCTTGAGCGCGACGAGACCTGAGGCAACGTCGCCACAGAGATGGATGCGGAGCGCGCGGCGGCCGCGCTCGACCAGAACATCGAAGTCGCCCCGCGCTTGCGCCGCCTTGATCACGCCGAAGCTCGCGCGGTGTCCCGGAACGGCGAGGTCGGCTGCGTCCTGCGAGGTGATCTGGAGGAAGACGCCGCTGTCGGGACCGCCCTTGTAGGCTTGGCCGGTCGAATGCAAAAAGCGCGGGCCGAATTCGAGGCAGGTCGCGACATGACGCCGATCGCGGATGCCAAGCCGCAGCTCCTGCAAGCTCGCCGCGCCGTCGCCGCCATAGGCGAGATAGGCCAGAAGCGCGACGTAGTCGCCGGAGCCGATGCGTGCGAAATGCGCCTGCAGCCAACTTTCGACGGTGCCGTTGGCGCCCGCTTTGCGCAACGCGTCGGCGTTGGTCGCGTCGGTGTAAACCGCGATGGCTCCCTCGGAGCAGACCGGTATCTCGCGCGGCAGCGCGCCGGTCTTTTCATAGGCTGCCGTCAGTTCGCGGGTCTTGATCTTGCTCGCCTCGACATCGGGCTGATCGAACGGGTTGATGCCGAGCACGGCGCCGGCGATGGCGGTGGCGATCTCGAAGCGAAAGAACTCCTGGCCGATATCGGATTTTGCGTTCTGCACGATGCGGATGACCGGGTGTCCGGCTTTTTCCAGTTTGGCGAGCCGGCTGTCATGCTCGGCGTCGATTTCATCGTTGAGCGCGAGATCGATGAACAGACGATCGTCGCCATACAGCTCGGGCCGGCCGATGGGCTCGCCGTCGATCGGGATCAGGCCCTTGCCGTTCTTGCCGGTCGATTCCGCGAACAGCTGCTCGGCCCAGCCGCCGAAGCTCCTAAGCCCCGGCGAAGCAAAGATCGTCACCTTGTCGCGGCCGCGCAGCGCTGCGGCGCCAAGCGCGATGCCAAGCGCGATGCCGGGATTTTCGGCCGGCGGCACGTCAGGCCCGCATGAGCGCATCATCATGCGGGTGGCGCGTAGGAGCTCGGCGACGTCGATCCCCGCAATGGCGGCGGGCACGAGACCGAATGGCGAGAGCACCGAGTAGCGGCCGCCGATGCTCGGCACGCCATGAAAAATCTGCCGGAAGCCCTGTTCCTTGGCGAGCTTATCCAACGATGAACCGGGATCGGTGACGGCAATGAAGTGCTGTCCGGCTTTGCCGGCGCCCGTTGCGTCCGCGACGCGTTTGAAAAAATAATCCTTCAACGCATTGGGTTCGGTGGTGCTGCCCGATTTGCTCGAGACGATGAACAGGGTCTTGGCGAGATCGAATTCTTTTTCGATTGCCATGATCTGCGCCGGCACCGTGGAATCCAGGATGTGCAAACGCGGCCAGCCGGCGTTAGGACCGAGGACTGCCGCCAAGACTTCCGGACCGAGACTGGAGCCGCCCATGCCGAGGAGAACCGCATCGGTGAAGCCGTCGCGTTTGAGCGCTTTGGCGAACACCGCATATTCGGCGATCTGCGCGTCGCCCGGAACATCGAGCCAGCCGAGCCAGTGATCCTCATCGGCATTGGTCCAGAGCGACTTGTCGCGTTGCCACAGCCGCCGGATATTGCCGTGAACCCGCCACTCTTCCGCGATCTCGTCGGCCTTCTTGGCCAAGCCGTTGCCGAGCGAGAGCGTCTGCCGGTCGATTTTGCGCTCCAAAATTTCTTCCCGCTTTTTGGCGACCGAGGCCAGAAGCTTATCGGCTGCTTCGGCGAACAGCCGCACGCCGTCGGCGACGAGTCTATCGGTGACGTGGTCGAGCGCAATGCCGGATCGAGCGAGATCGTCCAGCGTGCGTTGCGCGCCCGCGGCGTCTTCCTCGAGACTGTTGCGCAATTTGCCGTGATCGCGGAAGGCATCGAGCGTCGCGACCGGCATGGTATTGACGGTGTCGGGTCCGATCAGTTCTTCGACATAGAGCACATCGCTATAGGCTTTGTTCTTGGTCCCGGTCGATGCCCACAACAGCCGCTGCGGCTTCGCGCCCTTGGCGGCGAGTTCCTGCCATCGCGATCCGGCAAATAAATGCTGGTAGCGCTGATAGGCGAGTTTCGCATTGGCGATGGCGATCTTGCCCTGCAGCGCTCGCAGCCGGGCCTTTTCATCGGGATCGTTGGCGCGGGCAATCTTGTCGTCGAGCAAAGCGTCCACTGCGGTGTCGATGCGGCTGACAAAGAAACTCGCCACGCTGGCGACGCGCGAAACGTCGCCGTCCTTGGCCGCCAGCGCCTCGAGCCCGGAAATGTACGCTTCGGCGACCTGTTCGTAGGCGGATTGCGCGAACAACAGGGTGATGTTCACATTGATGCCGTCCGAGATCAGCCTGCGGATGGCCGGCAAGCCCTCGGGCGTCGCCGGCACCTTGATCATCAGGTTCTCGCGATCGACGGCGTGCCACAGGTGCTTGGCCTCGGCGATGGTCGCTTGGGTGTCGGCGGCGAGGTAAGGCGAGACCTCGATGCTGACAAAGCCGTCGGCGCCGCGCGCCGCGTCGTAGACGGGACGAAGCACGTCGGCCGCCTTCTGGATATCCTCGACCGCGAGCTCTTCGAAAATCTCGCCGGCCGATCGGTCGCCGGCCTGCAGCAGCTTGGCGATCGCCGAGTCGTATTCGTCGCCGTGAGCGATGGCGTGTTCGAAAATCGAGGGATTCGACGTGACACCGCGCAGACCGTCGTTATCGACGAGCTTTTTCAGCCCGCCGTTGCCGACAAAGCCGCGCGAGAGAAAATCGAGCCAGACCGCCTGGCCATGTTCGTGCAACGACTGCAAGGGGTTCATTGCCGACTTTTCCAATTTCTTCGCGATTTTTGCGATTTCGTGCGTTGCAATGCGATTCCTGCGGGCGGCAATAGCTTATCGAGAACGAAGCGGAAATTCCGCAACATTCCGGTTCCAATAGCGCAAACGGCTGAAGCCCGAGGACGTTCCCGCAAAGCGGGGTGGCAAACTCGCGCGTCGAGGTAAGGAGAGCGCCTAAGCCTGGGCGTTCACACTATAGGCGCGCAAGAAGGTACGGACGGCGATGCCGACCACGTGCTTGATGGCGTCCGCTTCCGGCGACGTCCGAAAATTGAACAGCACCGGCATGAATAGCGTCGATTTGCAGGAATCCATGAACTGCGCCGCCGCGACCTCGTCATCGTCGACCGCGAGCACGCCGGCGTCGGTCTGCGCGCGCAGATAGGCGGCGAGCTTGGCGATGCCGACGGCCGGGCCGGTCTCGTAGAAGATCTTGCCGATTTCGGGCATGCGGTCGGCGATAGCGACGACGGTGCGCAGCGCCGAGGCCTTGTCGGTGTGGCACAGAAATTCGAGATAGGCGGTGCCGAGGCGGGTGAGGGTGCCCCCCACGTCATGATCGTTGGGGTCGAGGTCGAACACGCCTTCGGCGTGAACCAGGCATTCCTCGTGAACGATGGCCTCGAACAGCTGCTCCTTGTTGGTGAAGTAGACATAGAGCGTGCCCTTGGACACGCCGGCCGCGCGGGCGATGTCGCTCATGCTGGCGGCGTCGAAGCCGCGCTCCAGGAACATGGTGCGGGCGCCCTGGACGATCTGCCGCCGCTTGGCGTTGTCGTCGGGGTTTTGCGGGGCCGGTTTGAGCAAAGCCTGGGCGCTCATCCAAGGAATCTCCTGGCCTGAAGGACGAATATCATAGTCCCCACAGACCCTTACAATTTACCTACACATTTTATTGACCGAACGGTTCGGTCATATTGACTGGCCCTTGCACGGCCAATATAAAGCGACCGAACCGTTCGGTCAATGCTTCGGCCGGGTCTGTTTCACAGGTGGAGCGAGCCATGTATCGCGAAGCGAACGAAGAGAAGTCTTATCGCGAAGCGAACGAAGAGAAGTCTTATCGCGAAGCGAACGAAGAGAAGTCCTATCGCGAAGCGAACGAAGAGAAATCTAATCGCGAAGCGAACCAAGACAGCTCACACAGCGGAGCGATTGGTGAGACGGCACTCGAATACCGTCCGGGCCCGGCGAGCGCTGCGGCCGACACGGACGCGATCACGGATACCAAGCCCGCGCAACGACGCCCATCATTCCGGCTGAAGCTCAATCGCCGCGCGCTGATTGGCGCGGCCGTCGTGGCAGCGCTCATCGGCGGCGCGGCCGCCGGTCTGCACTGGTGGATCAGCGGTCGCTACATCGTTTCGACCGATGACGCCTATGTCCGCGCCCACAATACGACGCTCGCCTCAAAAATCTCCGGCTATGTGTCGAGCATCCCGATCGAAGACAACACCCCGGTCCGCGCCGGCGATGTGATCGCCACCATCGACGACGGCGATTACCGGCTCGCCGCCGACGCGGCGCGCGAGAAGGTCGCGACGCAGGAGGCGACGGTCGACCGCATCGGCCGCCAAGTCATAGCCCAGGCCGCCAATGTCGATCAGACCAAGGCGCAACTCCTCTCGGCCCAGGCCGACGCCAAGAAAACCCAGCTGGAATTCGAGCGGCAGCAGACTCTTTCCGCGCAGAAATTCGCCAGCCAGCAGCAATTCGAGCAGGCCGAAGCGAGCCGCGATCAGGCCGCCGCTTCGGTCGCGAGCGCGCAGGCGGTGATCGCCGCCGCCGCGGCCAATCTCGACGTGCTCAAGGCGCAGCAGAAAGAGGCGGCGCGCACGCTCGACGAACTGCAAACCGCGCTAGCGAAGGCTGAACGCGACCTGTCATTCGCGGTGATCCGCGCCCCGGTCGACGGCGTGTTCAGCAATCGCGCGGTGCAGACCGGCGATTATGTGCAGACCGGGCAGCGCGTCGCTAGCCTCGTGCCGCTTCGGGACGTCTATATCGAAGCCAATTTCAAGGAGACGCAGCTCGAGCGCCTCGTGCCGGGCCAGCCGGTCACTATCAGCATCGACGCGCTTCCCGAGCATGCGATCAAGGGCACGGTGGCAAGCCTCGCGCCGGCCTCGGGCGCCGTGTTCTCGCTTTTGCCGCCCGATAACGCGACCGGCAATTTCACCAAGATCGTGCAGCGGTTGCCGGTGCGCATCGACGTGCCCGAAAGCGTCACCGCGCAGCGGCTGTTGCGGCCCGGCATGTCGGTCGTCGTCAGCGTCGACACCAAGTCGTCGCGCTTGTCCGAGGCCGGGCTGATCTCAGCCGCCGAAGCCGCGCCCGCCGGGCGCTGAACCGGGGAGGGGCGTCATGGCCGCAGCCGGCGCCACAGCATTACCTGCCGGACGCTCCGCGCCGCCGGCCGCCGCCGCAAGCGCGAGCGCGCCGATCCCGTTGCGCCGGCTGTTGGCCTTCCTCGCCATGTGTTTTGGCATGTTCATGGCGTTCCTCGACATTCAGATCGTGTCCTCGTCGCTCAACGACATCCAGGCCGGCTTGTCGGCATCGGCGGACGAAATTCCCTGGGTGCAGACCGCCTATTTGATTGCCGAAGTGGTGGCGATCCCGCTGTCGGGCTTTTTGTCGCGCGCGCTCGGCACCCGGATCCTGTTTGCCACATCGGCCGCCGGTTTCACGCTCGCGAGCGTCCTGTGCGGCACCAGTTCCTCGATCGACAGCATGATCGTGTGGCGCGCGATCCAGGGTTTTATCGGCGGCGGCATGGTGCCGACGGTGTTCGCCTCGGCCTATCTGATCTTCCAGGGGCCGCGGCAGAAACTCATCGCGCCGGTCGTCGGCCTGATCGCGACGCTGGCGCCGACCATCGGGCCGACGGTCGGCGGCTACCTCACCGACGCGTTTTCCTGGCACTGGCTGTTTTTCATCAATGTCGTGCCCGGCATCGTCGTGACGATCGCGACCGTGACGCTGGTTGATTTCGACAAGCCCGACTTCGCGCTGTTGAAGAATTTCGACTGGACCGGGCTGTTGAGCATGGCGGGCTTTCTCGGCGCGCTCGAATATGTGCTGGAGGAGGGGCCGCGCTACGAATGGTTCGACGACGATACGATCTTTGTCGTCGCCGTGGTTTCGGCCCTGTCTGCGGTCGTCTTCTTCGCCCGCGTGTTGACGGCGCGCGCGCCGATCGTCGATCTGCGCGCTTTCGCCAACCGGAATTTCGCCGTCGGCAGCCTGTTCTCCTTCGTGCTCGGCATCGGGCTTTACGGGCTGACTTATCTCTATCCGGTCTATCTGGCGCAGGTGCGCGGCTACGATGCGCTGATGATCGGCGAGACCATGTTCGTCTCCGGCCTCGTGATGTTCGTCACCGCGCCGATCGCCGGCCAGCTCAACGAGCGGCTCGACCCGCGCCTGATCCTCGCCTCGGGTTTCGTGTTCTTCGCCATCGGCACCTGGCAGATGAGCTATCTGACCTCGGACTGGGATTTCTGGGAACTCTTGTGGCCGCAGATCTTTCGCGGCGTCGGCCTGATGTTCGCGATCATCCCGGTGACCAATACCGCGCTCGGCACGCTGCCGATGGAGCGGGTGAAGAACGCCTCTGGCTTGTTCAATCTGATGCGCAACCTTGGCGGCGCCATCGGTCTTGCCGCCATCAATACCTGGTTCAACGACCGCATGGACCTGCATCTGCAACGCCTGCACGAGGCGGTGAATGCCTCGAGCATTCCAGCGACGGAGACGCTGGCAAAGCTTGCGGCGCGCTTCCAGGGTGCGGATGCTCAGGCGCAGGCGCTCGCCGTGTTGATGAGGACGGTGCGGCTGCAGGCAGCCGTCATGAGCTATGCCGACGTCTTTCTGATGCTGACGGTG
>Ga0182016_10008425_pt1 | contig 10417 bp, 4 predicted proteins | sample 712S2MmetaG_FD_120491 | JGI IMG/M metagenome (GOLD analysis project Ga0182016, IMG submission 120491) | Permafrost microbial communities from Stordalen Mire, Sweden - 712S2M metaG | ecosystem: Environmental > Terrestrial > Soil > Wetlands > Permafrost | place: Sweden: Stordalen | collected... | reverse complement strand
TGCTGGAAGCCAAGGCTCCAGAGCGGCGGAAGCGGCGGAGTTCCCGTGAGCCAGGCATAGGTCTCCACGACCTGCTTCGGAGATGGGCCGTAAAACAGATAGTAGTTCACGGGGCCAGCGACCGCGCCAAAGGAATAGACTCCAGGCGACTCTTTTCCGAAATCGAAACTGGTACGCCAGGTGTTGTCGAGTAATAGGCCAACAGCGTGCCCTGCTCGAAAAGTCATAAAATAAGGAATGCTTTTATAAATCGGGTCCGTGGATTCCTGAAAACGATAAGAGTCGGTATTCCAGAGCGTGAAAGCCTCGTTGCGCCTGTCAAGAGGCCCTGTCTTGTCGCCCAGACCAAAGTAGTGCTCATCCAGCGGCATCGTCTTGTAGATGCGAAATGCATCGCCGTCGAAACGAACCGGCCGCGCATCCTCCTGCAGGAGATTTCCATTCAGGTCGCGGATTGTTAGTTGGAGCGTCGCCTTGTCTACTTCAACAGCCAGCGCGCGCGTGCGAAAGCCAAAATGATCGCTGTTTGAATCGAGCGTTACCGGTACAGAGCTTTTGCGAGCTTCCGGAAGCACGGCCCAGGATGCGTCTTCTGGCAAGGCGCCTTCGTGATACAAAGTGACGCGCAGAACGTCGTCGCGCAGAGCTGTCACCTTGATGTTCAAATTGCCGGAGTTGACTTCAATTCCGTTAGGAAGCTGATGTGACGTCGCCCGGAGTGCAAGGGAACGTAACTCTGCAGCAGAGGATGAAGATTCCGCCCAGGCTATTGAAGATGCGTGGCATGACAGAAAAATGAGAATGATATGAATCGTCGCAGCAAACGAGCGGTGCAAACGCATGATAACTCCTGGATGAAAATTATGCCTGTACTGTGTTCGTGGAAGTAGGTAGCAAACCTGTTCTTGCTATGGTGCAGACGCTTCGCCGGACGGGGATTCCAACGCGGAAAGGTCAGGATCCTCCACCAGCTTCACACCCCGGTCGCGGCGTTGTTGCTTGATTGATTTCATCTGTTCGAGTGCTTCTGCCGCATCCTTGCTGTCTCCAATCTTGCGGTAGAGCCGCGCAAGCAGATAATGAATGGATCCGTTTTCATCGCTCGAGACACCCAAATTCAATTGGACGATCGCGTCCTGTGTTCTGCCGGTTTCCGCAAAGACCTTGCCGAGCAAGGCATGCACGTGACCAAGCATCTGGGGCTTCGCGCCGAGACTCTTCATGAGAAACGGTTCAGCCTCCGCGAACTGGTTCTTGGCCACCAGTGCCTCCGCCATTACGAGGCTCAGTTCTGGATCGTCAGGGCTGCGCTCCAGCGCCAACCGCGCGGTTTCAACGGCTTTCTCAATGTTGTTGTTGCTCAGGTATGCCGAGGCCAACCCGAGCATGGCCGCCGGATTGCCGGGTTCGAGAGCGAGTGCCTTCTGATACTCCGCCTCCGCGTCATCCTCCCTCTCAAGCTGGTGGTAGATGTCGCCGAGAAGCACATGGCTCCTGGCGGAGTTCGATTCCAGTTGCTGGAATCGCGCTAGGGATTGGACCGCGAGCCGTTCGTTAGCTTGAATCGACCAGTAGAGTGCTTCAGGAGAATGTGGTTGCAACGCCTCCAGAGCCGCTGCCGCGCTGAAGGCGCGTTCGCTGTCCCCTGCAAAGAATGAGCATTCGGCAAGCAGACGGAGTTTGTCAGCGCGCTTTGCATCGATGGCAACGTCGAGCCGTTGCGCGCACTTGGCAAACTCTCCGGCCGCATAAAACTCTTCCGCTGTTTGGTGCGCGGCGGAGGCCGGCTCTGCCTTACTCTGCGCGCCCGATTCGCGCCGTCCGACGTTATCGCCAAGCACCTGCCCGCCGCCTTCGAAGGCCGCTAAAAGAGCGCTGCGCAAATCATCCGGGATTACTGTGTCCGTCTGAGAGAAATAACCGGCGACCTCTGTGACTCTTTCGTTGGACAGGCCTTCCAGAAGGATGGCTGCGTTGGACTTCACAAAGCCATGGTCGCGATCCCATAACTCCTGGAGGAGCTTGACCGCCTGCTCATTGTCTCCGCTGTCGATCGACATGCGTGCCTGGCCGAGAAGCGCCTGGCCGCACTCTGGATGCGCCGTGCGCTCGGCGGCAAATTCAGCGGCCGCTCCGGCTTGGTCGCGGTGCCGGAGGAGCGTAAAGCCTAACTCCGAATGGAGGCAGGGAGGTTGAGGCTGGGAGGCAAGCAAGCTCCGGTACAGGGTTGCGGCCTCGCCGATTCTTGCCTGTTTTTCCAGCGATTCGGCATAGAGCGTCCTGGCAAAGGGCGAATCCTTCGCCTCTGTCGACATGGTGCGAGCGTCCGCTTCTACCTGGTTCAGGCGTGCAATTCCCTGGGCGAACCAGGCGGCGCCGAGCTTTGGGTCAAGCGCGGTTGCGCGCGTGAATTCCCGAGCCGCCGGTGTAAACCTGCCCATTGCAAAATAGGCGCGTCCCAGCGCAAGGGGCGTCTGCGGGTCAGTCTTATTGATCTTCTCCGCTTTGATGAGAAATGGAATCGCCTTCTGCGCTTTGCCGGTGCGCTGATAGTCAATGCCAAGAAACAGATTGGGAACATATAAAGACAGGTTGAGCTGATTAGCATGTTGAAAGCTGAGAATAGCTGACGATATATCTCCGGTCTCCTGCTGCATCAGTCCGAGATTGGCCCATAGCTCAGGCATATCCGCACGAATCCTTACAGCCTGTTTGTAGGCGTTTGCAGCCGCGGCATAGTCGTTCGCGGCCTGGGCCTGTTGGGCCGCGGCCACGAGCGATTCGAGCCTGGAGGCCGGTTGCTGCTGACCAAGCCCAAGTACAGGCTTGACCAGCAGGACCAGCAACAACAATTTGGTGCTGTTATTCACGTGTGGTTTACCAGTAGAACTTTCCTGCCCATTGGATGATTCTGGCCGGGAAGCTGTTAGTGATTTGTCCTATATTGCTTTGGCAAGAAGTGCTTGCATTGGGATCGCAACCAACGTAACCGCCCGCTGGCGTGTAGAAGCTTGGATGGTTGAAGGAGTTGAAGGTCTCAAGACGGAACTGGGCTCTCATGCTTTGCTTGAACTTCCAGTTCTTTTCGAGAGCCGTGTCCCAGTCCTGATAACGGGGTCCGCGGAGGTCCGAGAAGAAGCGGGGCGCATTGCCAAACGAGCCGTACGGCGCATAAGAGAATGCTCCCGTGTTGAACCATTCATGCAGGGACTTGGGACCCTGAACACTTCCGGTCACATCCGGCCTCGGGCTGCCGCCGAAGGTGGGTTGATTGTTGCCGGTTACGCTGATAGGGAGTCCTTCCTTGAAAGTCGCGATCCCGGAAAGTTCCCATCCGCCGACAACAGCATCCGCAACCCGGCTTATTCCCGAACCTACAGCCCTGCCGCGACCAATGGGCAGTTGATAAACATAACTGGCCACCAGCGCCTGAGGAACATCGCCCGCGTCAACGCTCTTTTCAGCGGCCAGGTTGTAGTTGTTTGCCGGACCAGTGTTTCCGGCGTACGACCAGGAGTTGTTGCCCTCCACGTTGTCAAGGAATTTGGAGTAGGTGTAGGAAACCAGCGCCGTCAGCCCTTTGCTGACGCGATGGTTGTAAGTGACCTGCAGAGAGTTGTAGAGAGACTGGCCCACGGGGGCGTCCGTTTGGCTCACGCCACCATTGCAGTATTGCGGATAGGGCGAAAGCAACTGCGCCGTTTGCACATTTGCGTTGTCCAAGTTGCAACCGCTGGCGGCTATCGTTCCCGATGCTTCCAGTTTCGTCAGAGGCGCCGCGAACGGATTGGTGGCTGGCGAAGCTTTGAGGGCGCCTGCGCTCATCGTCGCCAGGTAACTCGGATTCAACTGGTTGTAGTTGAGCGAGCCAACCATGCGAATGCCGCGGTTGCCAATGTAGTTCACGTCGATTTGATCGTTCGGCGTAATGGCATATTGCACACCCAGCATCCATTGCTCAACGTAGGGCGAAGGACGGCTCTTGAAAACGCTGCCTACGCCGTTGCCGACTTGTTGAAACTCGCCGTTCGTGCTTCCAGTAATCTGGGCGTATTGGCCGCCCCAGGGATTGCTGGTGCTGATATTCGGATTGGGGGTAATGCCGCCGGTCAGGCTGGCGTTGACGTTGGTTGCGGCGGCAAAACCATCCGAATCCCCAGGCCAGCAGCAGGTAACCGACTGCGGATAGAAGATTCCGTACCCACCATGAATAACCGCCTTCGGGATTGCCTGGTAAGAGAAGCCCAGGCGCGGCGCCCAGTTATCGTAGTTGGGGTTGTAGACGTCGCGATGGCCAGGTCCGAGGAACTCCAGCGCGCCCTGCAGCGGCATTCCAACCATGGAGCTAAGGGGGTTGGTGGCAGTCGGGTCGAAGGTTGAGGCCACGTTGTGGCGATAGGTGTCAGGAGTCTGGATCTCATAGCGAATTCCAAGATTCACAGTGAGTTTGGTGGTTGGCTTCCAATCGTCCTGCACATACTCGCCCAGAAGATGGTTCGAGACCAGGGGATTGTACGGCGTTCCGACAGCTCCGCCGTCCAAAGTTCCGAGCAGCATTTCCGCCACTCCGTTGCCGGTGTTATAGGCGGCAGCGTTCACGGGATCCGGGCCGGTGGTGAAGTTTCCGTAGAAGTCCAGAGAATCCTGATAGTAGCTACTCTGGCTGTCTACCTGCTCCACGCCCATGAAGCCGAAGTTCAGCGTTTGCTTGCCCTTCAGCTTGATGAAGTCCACGGAGACTGTGCCGATGGGGCCATGGTTGGTGACGGCTTGCTGGTCATTGCCGCCAGGTCCCATCGGGGACTGGCTTCCCACATTGACATCCGGAAACAACGGAGCCTGGGCGGTAACGTAAGCCGGAAGTCCGAGTTGGCCAGAGGGGTCAAATCCGAAGGATTGGTTGTCGGAGGTTTCATGCCAGGCCGTGACGCCCGCAGCGATGTTCATCGTGAAGGTGGGGCTGAAAACATCAGAGAGCCCTGCCCACATGCCCCAGCGGTTATTCGGCCTCTGGTTGCCCGGGCCTGCCGGATCGGTGCCCCAATTGTCTGCGGCGCCGGTCTTTTCCTCCTTTTTGTAGGAGTAGCGGAAATAGGCTCTGGTATTGTCGTTGATGTTCTGGTCGACCCGAACAGTATATTCATCCGAATGTGCGGGCGCGGCTCCAGATACGATGAGGTTATTGGTGAGCCCTGAACCGGTTGCGGCTGGGTAGTAACTTAGCAGCTTGGCGCCGACCTTATCCGGCGTGTAGCCGGCGAGGTTGGCCAGCTTGTTGCCCGGAATTGGATTGCGAATCCAGCAGGTGGTCGCGCATTTCCCGTTGTTGTTTGCGGCGGTGAACGTTTGACCGTTAATCGTATACGAGTGGCCATTCGTGATCTGCATCGCGCTTCTTGGATCGTAAATCTCGCCCGCGTAGGTGGTGCGCCCAAGGTTGTCGACACCCTCCGAGGTGGTGCCGAGAATCTCGGAAAAGTCGCCGGCCAGGAATTTGGTATCGGGCACGGTGTAGGTGGCGACCGTCGGGGTCGTCACTGTAAAGCGCTCGAAGAGACCGAAGATGAAGGTCTTCTCCCGCTGTTTGTACAGGCCGGGAATGTAGAGCGGGCCACCGGCCGATGCACCCGTCTGGTTGCGGCTAAGCGAAGTGTTGGTGCCGAAATACGGCGTGGCGTTGAGATTATTGTTGGCGTAGAACTCGTACGCCGAGCCGTGGAAGCTATTGGTTCCCGACTTGGTGACCACGTTCACTACGTTACCCGTGCTCCATCCATACTGGGCTGTGAACGAGTTGTTCTGAATCTTGAATTCCTGAACCGCGTCCACGGAGGGCACATAGATGACCGCGCCCCATTCAGGGTCGGTGTCCCAGGCGCCATCCAGAAGGAAGGCCGACGTTCCAAAGAAACCGCCGGAGAAGTTCATGAACGAAATGTCTTGATCTGCGTTGTCGGTGCTGTTGCTGCCGCCGCCCAGCAACTGCTGGCCTTCAGAGGTGTTGCCCACGGCAGAGTTCAGGGTGGCGAGACCGTAGACGTTGCGCACATTCAGGGGCAGTTCCACAATCTGCTGCGCTGAAATGTCTGCAGCCACATTTGAATTGTTGGTGTTCAGTTGGGATGCATCCTCGGTCACGGTGATCGACTGCGACTCGGATCCAACCGTAAGCGTCACGTCCTGTGTCGCGGAAAGGGCGGCCTTCAGCAAGATGCCATTTTGCTGATACACCTTGAAGCCCTTCGCCTTGATCGTGATGCTGTACGCTGCCGGCGGTAGTTGGCTGAACAAATACCGGCCTCCAGCGTCCGTAACAAACGTGCGATTAATGCCTGCCTCGGTGCTCGTCAGCGTAACGGAGGCCTTGGGCAGCAATGCTCCCATGGAATCCGTCACGACACCGGAGAGGGTCGCCGTCGTTGTTGCGATTTGCGCGTTGATCCAGGGCGTGCTGCTCACCAGGATGGCAAACAGTGTCGCAATGCCACCCCAATACAACAGAAACCCTTGTCTCCTGCTCCTGCTTGTTTTCAATTTGAAGCCTCCATCAGGTTGTTCCCCGTCAGTCCAAGGCTTCAAAGGCATGACCTTCATGACTTTTGAATGCCTGGTGATCGGAGTTTGAAAAGCAGTCCCGTTGTAAGCCTGTCGAAGAAGGCCTGTTAAGGTCCTTACTGCAAAAAACCGATTCTTATCAGGTAAATAATCTTAATATATGTTTTATTTACATATACTTATAGGTTTTGCATTTCAGGAAAAGACCGGGGGTTTCCGCGGCTGTATAATCACTTCGACTGTACGGAGCCATGCAATGTCGGCAGCTATGCAGAACCAGGCACGCGCAACTCTGACCGAATCGGAGAAGATTCCCATCCGTGAGCAGTTGGCTCGGCTCCTGGAAAATCCCTTCTTCAGCCACAGCAAGCGGTTCCCTACATTCCTGCGCTTTGTGACGGAACAAACCTTGGCAGGAAAAGAGGACGATATAAAGGAACGGACTCTGGGAATAGAAATATTCGGCAGAGATCCCGACTACGACACTGCCTCCGACCCCATCGTTCGCGTCACAGCGGCAGAGATTCGCAAACGTGTCGCACAGTATTATCAGGACCCCGCGCATGTAAACGAACTGCGCATTGCCCTGCCTTCCGGTTCCTATATTCCAAAATTCCATTGGCCTAAAGGCGCCGACGATCCGGTCGTGAAGGAGATGGATCTGGCTGCCGAGGAAGCTCTCGCGGTCTCTGACACCCAGGCGGTTAATGGCGCCGCGCTCTCTCGCCGCCATTCCTATTTCGTGCTGGCTGTTACCTGTGTCGTCGCGGGGCTTCTGTCGGCGGGGTCGGTCCTCCTGTGGCAATCGATGCATCGTACCGCATTGGATTTCTTTTGGGGGCCGATACTGACTACAAAAGAACCGGTGCTGCTCTGTGTCGCGGATCAGATAGCGTCTACCGGTCAGTCTCTGCGGGATGCAGCGGATCCTACACGCCAGGTTCAACTCGAACCCATGGGCAAATCGAAGGACGAGCTCATTACGGTCGCCATCGACGATTTGAGCGCTATTGTCAAGATTGCCGGTCTTATTCAGTCCAACGGCAGACAGTACAGCCTGCGCGGCGAAGGAACTACCACCCTGGCCGACCTTCGTTCCGGCCCAGCAGTCTTCTTCGGAGCCTTCGACAACGCATGGACGCTTAGGCTGACTAACCCCTTGCGCTATCACTTCTCGAACAATCCCGAGATGACGGAGGTTCGGATTGTCGATAGCACGGCTGCGGCGCAGTCTCACTGGGTGGTTCAGCGGTCAGACCAGCTCACCACCAACAACTATCGGGACTATGCCATCGTGGCTCGCTTCACCGACACAAATACAGGTAAGTTGACGGTGATCGTTGCAGGCCTGGCCCGTGGCGGCACCATCGCCGCCGGAGAGTTTCTGACTGACTCCGAGGATCTGGCTCAGTTGCAGCGTGCCGCCCAGGCGGCCGGAGACAAGAAAAACATGGAGATCGTGCTGAGCACCCAGATTATCGATGGCGAACCCGGCACCCCAAAGATTGAGGCCGCATACTTCTGGTAATTCCCCAGCCGCGCGGCAATCGGGCAAAGGTGTGACGCCTCCGCATGGCGAACAAGGGGCATGACCGGCCTCGACGCAGCCCACGACCCGATTGGCTGCAAAATTTACAGTCAAAATCCCGGCAGGAGTTTCAAAGACTGTTGAGTCGCGCCAGCCCTTGCCGCGCCAGGTCCGCGATCGCCCTGGCCAGAGTGACGGAGGCATTCAGCGACTCCGGTCGCGCCAGCCGGAGATTCAGTCTGGCGGCAAACTCGCGGAAGAGAATATCCACGTCGTAGAGAATTTCGACGTGATCGCAGAGAAAGCCGATGGGCTGAAGCAATAGTGTGCGGACGCCCGACGCCGCCACGGTCTCCAATGTCTCCTCGACACGTGGCCCAATCCACTCGCCTCCGCTTGCGCCCTGGCTCTGAAAAGCGAACCACCATTGCGGGATTTCCGGCACGCGCTCGGCAACCAAAGCAGCGGTGCGCTTGGTCTCCTCGACGTATGGGTCGGCGGCTTGGCCTTCACAAGCCACAATGGTCTGGCTGGGAACACTGTGCGCGGTAAAGAGCACGGGAACCGGAGCACCCACTTCCGCGCTGAGTCGAGCAAACGCCGGACGCAGCCGCTCTGCGAAGGCTTCTATCAGGAGCGGATGCTGCGCCCATCCCTCGGTGAAGTCGATGCGCAGGCCCGCTGATTCAGCCTCGACTGCTTGGCGATAGAGACCCACGCTGGTGCGCGAGTTGTGCGGCGCGAGGCAGAGAACCGCTGCTTCTTCCACCCCGTCGGCGCGCATTTTTTTGATCACGTCAGGAATATACGGGCGCCAGTTTCTCATGGCGACGTAAACAGGAGTTTGCTCACCCGCGGTCGCCAACTCTGCTTCCACCAGCCGGCCTTGCTCCAATGTGATTTCCGTCAGTGGGCTGTGGCCGATGAGCGCGTAGCGGCGCTGTATCTCTTCGATCACGTGCTGCGGGAGCGGCCGGCCGCCGACCACGTTGCGCAGGTACTCGGGAATCTGCTCGACGGTCTCCGGTGTGCCGTGCGCCAGCAGGAGAACGGCTTGTTTAGCCATTTGCAGCCTCACGGAGTATCTTCGTTTGTTTCTTATATACGGTAAAGAAATAGATTGCAGCCCCAAAGGGTGTGGTTAGGAAAGCGAATGTAGACCAGAGTATTTTCGTGCCGATTGAGAAATCACCGTTGGATATGCAGTGAATCGCCATATCAATGATGATGATCAAGGCAGCCGGTGCACCGAAGAATGCTGATGGACTTGCCAGTATTTGCAAAACGAGTTTACCCATAGGTACAGCGTCAATTTGTCGAAACCACGGAGTCAACATGAAAGCCATGAATATCCCCGTGTATACAATCAACCAAGATGAGTACAAAAATATAGCATTCGCTTTTTTGGATACAAGCCAGCTAGACATCGCTAAATCACCTCTTTTTTCTCCAGGCGAAACTCCTTGACCATGCGCACCACGGCTTGCACGTTCTCGACGGGCGTCGTGGGAACGATGCCGTGGCCAAGGTTGAAGATGTGGCCGGGACGTCCATTCGCGGCGCGCATAATCTCCTTCACGCGCTGTTCCAGAACTTCCAGTGGCGCAAAAAGCGTGATGGGGTCCAGGTTGCCCTGCACCGCGTGGCCGTGGCCCACGGCGCACCAGCCTTCATCGAGCGGTTGGCGCCAATCCAGGCCTATGACGTCCGCGCCGGTCGCTGCCATCTGCGTCAGCAAGCCCGCCGTTTCGACTCCGAAATAGATCACCGGCACGCCCATCTGCTGGACTGAATGAACGAGGCGCTGCGAAGCCTCGAAGGCGTACTCGCGATAATCGGCCAGCCCCAGCGAACCTACCCAACTGTCGAAGATCTGAATCACATCCGCGCCGGCCGCCACCTGAAGGCGGCAATACTCCGTCAGCACCACCACGATCTTGTCCAAAAGGCTGCGCCACGCATTGGTGTCCGAGTACATCATCCGCTTGGTGTGAATGTAGTTGCGCGAGCCGCCGCCCTCGATCATGTAGCTGGCCAGCGTGTAAGGCGCGCCGCAGAAGCCGATGATGCCCAGCCGGTTGCGAAAATGTGCGGCTACCTTTTCGATTGCCTTGGCCACGTATGCCAGGTCGCCGGCGCGGTCGGTGCGCAGCGCTGCGACGTCAGCGGCGGTCCGCACAGGATGATGCACCACCGGCCCTTCGCCGGCCTGAAACTCGAAGTCCAGGCCCATCGGCTCCAGCGGCAGCAGCAGGTCGGCGAAGATGATGGCCGCATCCACGCCCAGCTTTTCGGCTGCGGTGATGGTGACCTCGGCGGCCAGCTCCGGCTGCT
>Ga0182016_10008423_pt1 | contig 10418 bp, 9 predicted proteins | sample 712S2MmetaG_FD_120491 | JGI IMG/M metagenome (GOLD analysis project Ga0182016, IMG submission 120491) | Permafrost microbial communities from Stordalen Mire, Sweden - 712S2M metaG | ecosystem: Environmental > Terrestrial > Soil > Wetlands > Permafrost | place: Sweden: Stordalen | collected... | reverse complement strand
GCCGTGTCCTGCAACTCGCCGTCAATACGGTAGCGGATTTTGAATTCGTCCTCGAAAGGCTCCAAATGAATATCGGAAGCGCGCAGCTCGATGGCGTCTTTCAAGACCTGGTTGACAAAGCGGATGATGGACGCCTCGTCCTCTTCGCCAGAATCGAGATTGGTATCCTCGGCGTTTTCGTCAACCACTTGAATGGTTTTTTCCTCGTCAAGCGTGCCGATGGTGTCGGCGCCGACGCCGAGGCGTTTTTTGATTTCGCGCTGAATGGCTTCGCTCGATGCGAGAATCGGCTTGAGGTTCAGGCCGGTCAGGGTTTTCAGCGCGTCAAAACCCTGCGTGGCAAAAAGACGGCTCGTCGCAACTTCGACCAGACCGTTCACGCGCTGGAGCGGAAGCAGTTCCTCCTTCAGCAAAATGCGCGCGGGAAAAAGGGAGAGAAGCTGACGATCCGGCTCGACGTCTTCGAGCGTCGTGTAGCCCAGGCCGTATTCGTTCGCGAGCCAGCGGAGAATTTCCTCCTCGCTTTGCAGCGGCTGTTTCGCAAGCACGGCCGCGTCCAGCGAAGACAGTTGCCGGGACGCGACCATGCGTTCCAGCAACTGCCTAGAATCCTGAACGGGCGGGGTGGCCATGGATCGTCAGCTTTCTCTTTGCGATTGTCAGTTCACCAAGCCAAGCAAATAAGCCTGCGCTTCCTGTTTGGAGGTGAGCACGGCCTTGAGGTCGGCTTGCGCGGCCTCGAGCTTGGCCTGCTTGGCCTGCTGCGAAGCCTTGTATTTGGCGAGCAAATCCTTGATCTGCGAGGATGGCGCATTGTCATCCAGCGCCTTCTGCAAGGCGTCCTGTTCCGGGCTGGGCTGGCCAAACATTCCGCCACGCGGACGATTGTTGGTCTGGTCGCCGACGGTGCCGTTGGTGCCGCCACGGTTGCGACCGCCGCCAAACATCCGTCCCATGCCGCCTGTCCCGACCGCCATGCGGGCGTCCATGACTTTTTGCACGAGCGGTTTCACGGCGTCCCAGTCGGTGTCGTTGGTGAAGCCGAGTTCTTCCTGGACGCGATCCAGCATGCGCTGCTGCATTTGCGCCGGGTCGAAATTTCCGCCGCCCTGACGATTGCGCCGCTGGCCGCCGCCCTGACCGCCGCCGGGTCCGCCATTGCCGCCGCCGTTATCCTGCGCGAGCAGGCTGGTGGCGCTGATGGCAAGCGTGGCTGCCATCGCGCACAAGGTGATGATACGATTCAGTTTCATTTTAATTTCCTATGGTTATGTTGCGTTATGTTGATTCCTTGGCGGCACAAACGCGTGACGCCACTGGATGACCCGTCATACGCAAGGAACGTGCCAGCGCGGCAAATGAAATTTTCCCAATGAATCAAGCAAACCCGCTGCGCAAGCCGTGCGCAACAAAAAATTTCCGCGCACAATTTGCGCGCCCAAGCTTGAGACTGGATTCCGCCGGAAATTTCATTAGACTGGCCGCATGAAATTGGACGAAGCCCAGAGACTTGCCGTCACCAAGTGGATTGCCGACGGCGCCAAACTTTCGGAAATCCAGAGCCGCCTCGCCGCCGAGTTCAGCCTCAAGCTCACTTACATGGAGGCGCGCTTCCTCGTGGATGATTTGAAGCTCACGCCGAAAGATCCGGACCCGCCCAAAGTCGTCGCGCCGCCGGCGGTCGCCGCCACGCCGCCCGCAGCCGCGCCGGTCGCGCCCGCGCCCGCCGGCGGCAAAGTGGCCGTGACCGTAGATCAAATCACCAAGCCCGGCGCGATGATCAGCGGCAAGGTCGCGTTCAGCGACGGCCAGCTCGCCGACTGGTATCTCGACCAGACCGGACGTCTCGGCGTCGTGCCGAAACAGACGGGCTACAAACCGACGGCGGACGATGTGAAGGATTTTCAATTGGCGTTGCAGCAGGAAGTCGCCAAGCTGGGCTACTGAAATCAGTTTTTAGTTTTGAGTGTTTAATTTTTAGCTGTGCCACCCCGCTGGACTTCAACCAAAAACATAAAATTAAAAATTCAAAACCCGCCGAAAACTTGGCACATTAGGCCGCGATGCGTGAATTTTTTCGTGCCTGGATTGAAGCCCTCGAGACTTTGTCCTCGAAGTCATCTTCGATGAACGTCGCGATTGGAAGGCCAACCTTACGCGCGCCGCGCTCTTTGGCGGCTCGAAGATTTTCCAGGTCGCCGTAAAAATCCGCCGCTGGCTTTACAATTTTCGCATTCTCCGTGACAAAACGCTCGGCGTGCAGGTCATCGCGATTGGAAATTTGACCGTCGGCGGCACCGGCAAAACGCCCGTCGTCGAAAAGTTTGCGCGCGAACTGCGCGATGCCGGGCGCAATGTCGCCATTCTCTCACGCGGCTACCGTTCCAAGCCTGCACCGCTGCACACGCGATTACTGAACAAAATTCTTTTGCGCGAGGACCAGACGCCGCCGCGCGTCGTGTCTGACGGCAAATCGTTGCTGCTAGATTCCGAAATGGCCGGCGACGAGCCTTACATGCTCGCGTCCAATTTGAAGGATGTCGTCGTGCTCGTGGACAAAGACCGCGTAAAAAGCGGCCGCTACGCGATTGAAAAATTCGGCTGCGACACCCTTCTGCTCGACGACGGCTTCCAATACTGGGATTTGCGCGGCCGCCGACACGACGTGGTTTTGATTGACCGTCAGCAGCCGTTTGGCAACGAACATTTATTGCCGCGCGGCACGTTGCGCGAACCGCCGTCACACCTCGCGCGCGCCCACACGATTTTCATCACCAAGAGCGACGGCAACACCGGCGAACTGCGCGAGCGCATCGCAAAATTAAATTCCACCGCCGCCGTCATCGAGTGCGTGCATCATCCGCTGTATTTCGAGGACGTCTTCAGCGGCGAGCGTCAGGGGCTGGATTTTTTGAAAGGCAAAAAAGTCGCGTCGTTGAGCGGCATCGCGCAGCCAGAAAGCTTCGAGCAAAGCCTCGTCAAGGTCGGCGGCGAGCTGGTTTATTCCAAGCGTTTCGCCGACCATCACCGGTTCACACAGCAGGAAATCCTCAACGCCATCAACCGCGCGAAAAAGCGCCAGGCCGAAATCATCATCACCACGCAGAAGGACGCCGTGCGCTTCCCGAAGATTGACCGGCGCGACCTGCCGATTTTTTTCATGCGCGTGGAAATAAAAATTGTCGCCGGCGCGAACGACTTCCAGGATTGCGTCAGCAAAATCTGTTTCCGCTGAAATGGACACGATCATCTATTGGTCTATGCGGGGCGTGGTCGCCTTTTTGCAGACGCTGCCGCTGGTCTGGGTCGCACGGCTCGGCCGCGCCGTGGGTGCGCTGGCGTTCTGGCTGGACGGCCGGCACCGCAACGTGGCGTTGAAAAATCTCACGCTTTGTTTCGGCCGGGAAAAATCGGCGGAAGAAATTAACGCCATCGCCAGGGAAAATTTCCGGCGCATCGGCGAAAATTTCGCCGGTGCCGTCAAGACCGCCGCAATGACACCGTGGCAGATGCTGCCGCACTTTGACCTCACGCTCGCCAAAAGCATTTTGCCGCACGAGGCCAATGCCGGTCCGCAGAGCCGGATCGTGGCCATCGGGCATTTTGGCAACTTCGAGCTTTACGCCCGGTTCGGCCAGTTCGTGCCCGTTTTCAAGGTCGCCACGACCTATCGCGCGCTGAAACAGCCCGCGCTCAACCGGATCATGGAGGAGCTGCGCGACAGCGAGGGCTGCCGTTTTTTTGAGCGGCGCAGGGACGGCGCGGCACTCAAGGCGGCGATGAGCGACACCGGCCTGCTGCTCGGCCTGCTGGCCGACCAAAGTTCCAAGGGCGTGCGCATTCCCTTTCTCGGCCACGATTGCGACACCTCCACCGCCCCGGCGGTTTTTGCCCTGCGCTACAATTGCCCGCTGCACACCGCCATCTGCTACCGGATTGGACTGGCGGAATGGCGGATTGATGTCGGCGAGGAAATTCCCACGCGCGAAAACGGAGAGGCTCGGCCCATCGCGGCCATCATGGGCGACGTGAACCGCGCGTTTGAAGTCGCCGTGCGCCGCGATCCGGCGAACTGGTTCTGGGTTCACCGCCGCTGGAAGGATTGATGAAAACTTTGTTTTCAAAAACGCGAATGAAGGCTAGAAGATAGAAAATGGCCGACCATTCTCCATCCTCCATCTTCCATCCCCGCCGGATTTTGGTGCGCGGCACCAACTGGCTCGGCGACGCCGTGATGACCACACCCGCGCTGCTGCGGCTGCGCGAAAAATTTCCCGGCACCCACATCGGGCTGCTCTGCCCGGAAAAACTGCGCGAGCTGTGGTTGAATCATCCAGTGGTGGATGAAACGATTTCCTTTGCCGCCGGCGAAGGCGTTTTCTCCATCGGCAAAAAGCTGCGCTCCGGAAAATTTGACCTCGCGCTGGTGCTGCCGAATTCGCCGCGTTCGGCGCTCGAGGTTTTTCTGGCCGGAATTCCGCAACGCATCGGCTACGCGCGGCCGTGGCGGAACTTTTTTCTGACACAAGCTATCGCGCCGCGCGCCGACGCCGTCAAAATGCGGAAACGGTCTGAATCCGAAATCCGGCAGCTCATTTCCGAAAATTCAAAATTCAAAATTCAAAATTCAAAATATTCGCAGACCGCGCACCAAATTCACGAATACCTTCACCTCGCCGCCGCGCTTGGCGCAAACCCAGAACCGCTCGCGCCGCAACTGACGGTGACGACGGAGGAAATTGAGACGGCGAAAGAGAAATTTGGGCTGGAAAATTTGAAACACACCGGCGGGACGCGTGTGCCACGATTCGGCCTGAATCCGGGCGCGGAATACGGCCCGGCCAAGCGCTGGCCGGTGGAAAAATTTATTGCCGCCGCAAAGGAAATCCAAAGGCAGACAAACTGCGGTTGGATTTTATTCGGCGGCAAAAACGACACGGCCATTACAAACCAAATCACTTCCCAACTCCCAACTTCCAGATCCCAACTCCTAAATCTCGCCGGCAAAACTTCCCTGCGCGAACTCATGGCTCTCCTGAAGCTTTGCCGCGTGCTCCTGACGAATGACACCGGCCCGATGCACGTCGCCGCCGCGCTCGGCACGCCGGTGGTGGTGCCGTTCGGCAGCACGTCGCCGGAATTGACCGGGCCGGGCCTGCCGGGCAACACGCGAAATCGTTTGCTGAAATCCGACGCGCCGTGCTCGCCGTGTTTCCTGCGCGAATGCCCGATTGACTTCCGCTGCATGAACGGCATCAGCGTCGAGCGCGTGGTGAAAGCCGTTTTGCAATCGATCCTCTGAAATCTTTCCCCCGCCGGAAATTTTTTCCTTGACGCCCGCACCGACTGTCCTATTGTCCTATGACAGTCACCGCGTATGCTCCTGCAAATTAATTTCAAGTCCGGCACGCCGGTTTATCTGCAACTGGTAGAGCAGATCCGCCACGCCGCCGCATCCGGCGGGCTGCGCACGGGCGAACCGCTGCCTTCCATCCGCCCGCTGGCCGAGGAGTTGCGCTTGAACCGCAACACCGTGGCCAAGGCTTACGCCGAGCTGGAAAGCCAGGGCGTAATCGAGACGATTCCCGGCAAGGGCTGTTTTCTCAAGGAGGTAGGTTCACCGCTCACCAAGTCCGCGCGCAACGACTTGGTGATTCAGGAGATTGACCGCGCCGTTGTCACCGCGCATCACCTGCAAATCAGCGACGCCGACCTGCTCGCGCTGGTGAAGAAGCGGCTGGAGGCATTTGAGAAAAAGAACAAGGAGGGCAAATGAACTTTTCCAAGTTTCCAGCCGACAGTCCCAGCGGAACGCCGGTCTCCGACCCGGCAAGTTTTCAATCTATCACCGACGAGCCGGGCCGGAGGCCGGCGCTCCAATTTGATTCAGCAGCCAACTTGTTCGCGTATGAAAACTGAAACTCCCGTCATCGAAATCCAAAACCTCGTGCGACGCTACGGCCGGCACGACGCCGTGAACGGGCTCTCGCTCACCGTGCGCCCCGGGAAATGCTACGGCTTCTTTGGCCGCAACGGCGCGGGCAAAACCACAACCATCAAGTGCCTGCTGAATTTGCTCCGGCCTGATGCCGGCAGCGTCAGCGTATTCGGCCTCGACCCGCGCAAACACGAGGTCGCCGTGAAATCACGGCTGGCGTATGTGCCGGACATGGTGGCGTTTTACCCGTGGATGACCGTGCGCGACACGCTGGAATACCTTGCCTCGTTCCGCACCAACTGGAACCGCAACATCGAAAACGATTTGCTAAAACGCTTCCAGCTCGACGCGACCAAGAAAACTTCCAGCCTGTCCAAAGGCCAACGCACGCAGCTCGCACTCATCGGCGCGATTTGTCCCGAACCGGAGCTGCTGGTGCTCGACGAGCCGACCAGCGGCCTCGACCCGATTGTCCGCCGCGAATTCATCGAGACCGTCATCGGCGCGTATCAATCCGGCGATCCCGGTCGCCGCACTGTGTTCGTCTCCACGCACCTGATTTCCGAGTTCGAAGGCTTGATCGACGAATTCACCATTATCGAAGACGGCAAAAATCTTTTGACGATGGAGGCCGACGCCGCGCGCAACCGGTTCAAGAAAATCCGCGCCCGGTTTCCGCAGGAGTTGAAACTTGATTTGTCCGGAACGCTGAAAGTGAAGTGCAGCGGACGCGAAGTGGAAATCCTCGCCAACGGCAACAGCGAACAACTGCTGGAAAAACTGAAATTGCATTCTCCGGAGGACCTGCGCTGCGAATCACTGTCGCTGGAGGAAATTTTCGTGGCCTCGGATATTTTGAAAAAACTGCAATCATGAATGCGTTCATCAAAAAGGAAATCCGCCTGCTGCTGCCGAGCTTTGGCTTCGCGTGCGCGCTGGCTTTGACCAATTTATTTTTCCGGTTCAATAACGATGGTTCGCTCGCCGCTGCGTGGTGGTTTTTTCTGGCATTCGCAGTTTGCGGCGCGCTGGCCGTGATGCTGGCGCTCAATTCGTTCGGCGCGGAAATAAGTTCGGGAACCTTTTCCAACCTGCTGGCCCAGCCGATTTCACGCCAGAAAATCTGGGACACGAAAATCCTGCTGCTCGCGGCCGCGCTGCTGGCTGTCGGAATCTTTTGGAGCACCTGCGGGCTGGCCCGGCTCGCCATGCTTGGCCGCAACCTTGGCTTGTTGGATTTGTTCACAGGCGTCGGCATTTTTGGCTTGGTCATTTTTTCCGGCGGGCTGTGGACGGTGCTGCTGCTGCGGCAGGTGGCGGCGGCATTTTGGTTCACGGTGCTGGTGCCAGCCTTCATATTGATATTGGTCACCGGTTTGTTTGGTGACGATTACTTTGCCACCGGCATTCTAGTGAGCAGTCTCGGCGCTTACAGCTTGGCGGGATTTTTCTTTGCGCGCTGGCTGTTTTTTCGGTCGCAAGATTTGCAATGGTCGGGCGGCGCCATCGTCCTGCCGGAAATGCGCGGGCGGGCGCGGCGGAAATCCGCCGGTGGCGGCCTGCGGGCTTGGCGTCCACACGCGGCGCTGTGGTGGAAGGAAATCCAGTTGCACCAGTCGCAGTTCGTGCTGGCAGGCGCGCTGGCATTGCTGCATCTCGGCGTGCTGGCGACGCGGAAATTTGGAAATTTCCAGACGAATTCCTCGACTGAATTCATTCTCGAAATTTTCTGGGGCTTGTGGCTGGTGATGCCGCTGCTGGTAGGCGCGGCGGCGGTGGCCGAGGAGCGCAAGCTCGGCACGCTGGCTGGCCAACTTTGCCTGCCGGTGAAACGGCGCATGCAGTTCGCGGTGAAACTCCGCGTGGTGCTGCTGCTGTCCGTTTTGTTCGGAGTCGTGATGCCGCTGCTGCTGGAAGGGCAGCGGATTTGTCCGGGCGGACAACTGTTTGCGGACGGCTTCGATTTTGGAAGCGACCATTGGGAGCCGACAGAGCCGACTTACTTTTGGGTTTGCCTGGGCGTGATCAATTCCTTGAAACCGCTGCTCTGGTTGTTGGGCATCGCCACCGGCATCGGAGCGATTGCCTTTTACGCCTCCACGCTGGCGCGCAACACGCTGCAGGCGCTGGCGCCGGCGGTTTTGGGCATCATCGCTTTTGCGATGCTGCTTATTAATGCCAGCCGGCCGGAATGGTTTTTCGGTTATCCGTTCTGGAAGGGTTCGTTGATTTATCTTCTCGGGGTGCCGGTCTTTGCTTTGACGCTGGGGGCGCTGGCGTTCTGGAACTGTCAGCGCCTCGATTTTGGCTGGTCAGTCTGGCGGCGGAATGCGTTGGGATTGGTGGCCGGGCTGGCATTTATCATCGGCTCGACAACGGCGATTTATCATCGTGCGTGGGAAAAATTGACGCCCATCGAACCGGCGCATGGTGCGGCGCAGCTCACGCCGGCGAATCCGGCGACCTTGAGCGAACACTGGAACGCTTTGTCCGTGCGCCTGCCGGATGGAAGAATCTGGATGAACGAATACTGGTGGACCTTCAGCCAGAACAGTCCGCTGGCAGTGCTGTTGAACAACCTCCGCATGACCAGCCCAGGCCGCGCCGGTTTTTATGCCGGTTCAAACTGGGTGAACGTGCTTTATGGCGTCTGGGGGGAACAGGTGGGACTCAAGACCGATGGAACGTTGTGGCTGGCGGAAATACCACGGCACAGCCGCACGGCCCGCAATTGGTGGTGGCCAGCAACGACGGATAACTTCGCGCGCATCGGCAGCGAAACCAATTGGAGCAGTCTGGCCAATCATAATATGAACCTGCTTCTGGTGAAAACCGACGGCACGCTGTGGTGCTGGGGCACGAATGGCAACACCGACCGCCGCAAATGGCCGGGTTTGCAGGCGTTCACGCCGTATCGCCTGGGAACGGAATCGAACTGGGCGGAAGTTTCCATGGATTACAGATGCCAGCTTCACAAAAAGGATGGCAGCTTGTGGAATACCTGGCTTGACCAGTCGAGCAGCCAGCAGACCAACGAATTGGAACCCGGCTTTACCATCCAACGCGCCCAGTATTTGGAACAGGGCAAATGGCGCAGCACGACAGAAATCTGGAGCGGTTTGAGTTACAAGTTTGGCATTCGCGACGACGGAACTTTTCGCATCCGGGCAGACCAACGTTTGCAACAACGTTCAAGTCGTGGTTATGGAAATTATGAATGGACGGCAATGGATTTGCAGTTTGGCCAAGATACCAACTGGCTGGCCGTGGCCGGAAACAATTGGGAAATTTTCACGCTGAAAAATGACGGCACGCTGTGGCTGTGGCCGTTTCATTTTAATGACCGGCAAGATTGGGATCACGATCATTACGAGCGCAAGATGCTCGAACAAAAACCCGTCCGCCTCGGCACGCACGCGGACTGGATTGCCATCGAGAATGCTCAAGGCGGCATCTTCAGTCTTGCCGCCGACGGCAGTCTCTGGTTTTGGCCGCTGGACAACGACCATTCGTATAACACCGAGACCGGTCTCGTCCGGCTCTTCCAGAATTACCACGACAACTCCATTGAGCCGCTGCTGGATTATTCCCACAAGCCGCAATTGCTCGGCAACGTTTTCGGCAAGGCGGATTGAAAGCACGGTTGAATCGGTTTGAATTCCAAGTTCGCGACAACGGTTTCCAAGACCTGGGAGCGCCGGCTCATCCTGTAGTGACCGACAAAATCTTTGTTTCTTCATTCCTTTGTGGTAAATCATTCCCTGTGGAAACCGTCACCCAGCTCACGAACGACCTGGTCGCGTCCTACGCCCAGGTCGGCGGCATCAATCATCTGGACGGCAAGAACCTGCCGTCCAAGCGCGCCATCACGGCCATCACGCAGGATTTGCTGCGGCTGCTGTTTCCGGGATTTTTTGACGAGAAGCTGATCCACTCGTCGGAAGTGAAGGTGGAGACGGCGGCGCTGCTGGATTCCGTGCTGGGAAAACTGGAGGACGAAATCCGCAAAAGCCTTGAATATCATCCGCCAAAGGATTTGCCGAAAAAGGAAATCACCAAGGCGGCGCACAAGCTGACGGTGGAGTTTCTGCACGGCCTGCCGCGCATCCGCGAAATTTTACAGACGGACGTGGACGCGGCCTTTGACGGCGACCCGGCGGCGTTGAGCCGGGAGGAGATTCTGGTTTCGTATCCGTTCGTCGAGGCCATCGCCGTGCAACGGCTCGCGCATCAGTTGTATCTGAAAGATGTCGCGCTCATCCCGCGCATCATGACCGAGTGGGCGCACTGGCGCACGGGCATGGAAATTCATCCGGGTGCGAAAATCGGCTCGCACTTTTTTGTGGATCATTGCACCGGCACGGTCGTCGGCGAGACGGCGATCATCGGCAACCATGTGAAGATGTATCACGGCGTGACGCTCGGCGCGAAGTCCACGGCGGGCGGCCAGGCGCTGCGCGGCAAAAAGCGGCATCCGACG
>Ga0182016_10008421_pt1 | contig 10418 bp, 10 predicted proteins | sample 712S2MmetaG_FD_120491 | JGI IMG/M metagenome (GOLD analysis project Ga0182016, IMG submission 120491) | Permafrost microbial communities from Stordalen Mire, Sweden - 712S2M metaG | ecosystem: Environmental > Terrestrial > Soil > Wetlands > Permafrost | place: Sweden: Stordalen | collected... | reverse complement strand
GCTGCGAGGGATCGGGGGCCGTTGGTATACGCTGCTCTATGCGTGGGCCGTTGCACATTATCTTTTCAAGCATAGAAATAGAATCACAATTGCAATCTTCCACAGCCACGCCGGCTGGGCGTTTCACTTCTTACGTGCGTATTTCCCCTCCCTTCAACACATCAGGACAGTGACACAGTTTCACGGCCTGGAACCGCTCGCTCATCAGGCGCTTTCGCTTGAAGGTAAGAAGCTGAGTATGCGATATCGCCTCATGCAGGGCTTTCTGGCTCGCCTGCTGATTAGGGCGAGCTGTCGCAGGTCCGACCAGATACAGTGCCTGAATTCGCGGGAGCGAGAATACCTGGTCTCACACCGGTGGGCTCAGGCTTCGCGCGTCGTACTCTACGTCAATGGCGTGCCGCAGAGTATGTTTCTTCCGCTGCGCCACACGCGCAGGCCACGGAAAATTGTGTTTTTAGGCCAGTGGATACCGCGCAAGGGAGTTCACGTCCTGATCCCCGCTTTCGCTCGAGCACGAGAAACGGTGCCGGATCTGGAACTATTGTGCGTGGGAACGGTAAAAGATGAATCCGCTGTCCGGAAACTTATTCCCGACTGCCTCCAGGAAGCAGTTCAGATACTACCTAAGGTTCCGCATGAGGAAATCAGCGCGCACCTTACTTCTGCCGATATGTTTGTTTTGCCCAGCTTATACGAGGGTTCCAGCATCGCGTTGATTGAAGCGATGGCCGCCGCACTGCCAATCATAACAACGTCCGTCGGCCTTGCTATAGATCAGCTGCAGGACGGTGTCAGTGCCTTGGTGATTCCGATTAATGATTCGAGTGCCCTCGCCCACGCAATCGAGCGGATCGCGCATGATCCCGAAATGTCGGCTCGCTTAGGGAAAAAGGCGTATGATATCGCGCAAGGATTCGAGAATAGTGCCGTTTGTGCCCGGTATCACAAGCTGCTTTGCGGCATTCCAGCCCGGCGAGGACGACATTCGAAGGAGGATCGGGAATCGAGGGTTAGTTAGTGTCCAATCTCGAACACTTTTTGCGCTGGCTTGTAGGCATGGCGCGCCCCGAGACCCAAACCACCCAAGCGGAGCGCGATTGCCTTGCTGCTCATGCCGCGGGCAAACAGAGCATCGCGGAGATCGGAGTGTGGCATGGCGTAACAACATGCCAACTCAGAGCCGTGATGGCGCACTTCGGGACTCTCTTTGCTGTCGATCCCTACCCCGTTGGGCGACTGGGCTTCAGCATACCTCGGTTCATCGCGCATCACGAGTGCTCAAAAGTAGCGGGTGGTCAAATTGTGTGGATCAGGGCGAGAGGAGTTCAGGCGTCGGAAAGGTTTCAGCGGGCGGGAGTCCGGCTGGACTTTGTCTTCATCGACGGGGACCACAGTTACGAAGGATTAGAGGGTGACTGGACGAGCCTCACTCCTCTCATATCGGAGGGGGGCATCGTAGCACTGCATGACAGCCGCTCCTATGCTGATCGCCAGATCGATGACTCCGGTAGCGTTCTCTACACCAAGAGCGTGGTATTGAAAGATAGTCGCTTCGAAGTAATTCAGGTTGTCGATTCCCTCACATTACTCCGTCGCGCCCGCATACCATAAGCCCACTGGTTAACATCGGTCGAATGACCTTGGCTCACATTAGCACGCTATCCGGCGAGACTGATTCTGCGATCTTATGGCGCTGACATTTTGCCTTGCAGAGGATCGTATTGCGGAAGATACCGCTCTGCGCCTTGTTCTTCTCTCACTGCGCAAACATCAGCCCGAGGCGACCGTATTCCTGTTCAGGCCGCAGCCGTCGTCTTCGTTTCGCGAATGGCTTCGGACGTTTCCCAGCGTCGTTCTGGTACCTCACTTTCCTGAGGGGGCGTTAGGCTGGAACTGTAAACCACAGGTGCTCCTGGATGTTCTGGACCGCAATTGTGACGGCGTCGTTTGGCTTGATTCGGATATTCTGGTCACTCGCGGGTGCGATCTCTTATTGAACGGACACGACGAGGCCATTGTAGTCGCCAGGGAGAGCGCATGTATCCCGTACCAAGGCAGTGCGGTTCGAACGGAAGGGTGGCAGCTACCCCCCGGTCGGACCTTTCCCCGAACGATGAATTCCTGTGTGCTGCGCGTGACTCAGTCTCACCGCCCCTTGCTTGTGCGATGGGTCGAGTTGTTGAAGAACCCCGAATACCTGGCCGCCCAGAATATGGCAAGCTATAATCGTCCGCCGCACTTTGGCGGCGACCAGGACGCTTTGAATGCACTACTGGGCTCGGCCGAATTCTCGAATGTGCCCGTCCGTGAACTGGATGAGCGCTATGTGATCCACACCGGCGGGGCTCGTACCTATCCGCTTGGCCACCGCCTCGCGGGATTATTCCGGCGGATTCCCCCGTTTGTCCACAGTTCTGGTCCCAAACCCTGGATTGTGCTGAATCCTCGGAATAAAGGGCTGACTGGACGGTTTTGGGCCTTGCAACGAATCATTTTGGAGGCCTCACCTTACACGGCCGTCGCTAAGAAATATGAAAGATGGTTGGGCACGGACTCCACGTGGATGCGGTATTCTTCCCCCGCCGGACGGATTCTTCGTCTGTTGGGCTGCGGGCACTATGCGCTCCGCGGGATGCCACTGGCGCTAATCGCCGCGACAATTTCTTTTTTTGACCGAATTGCCCGGCGGGTTAGGGAAGAAACGGTCAGCTGGCACGCCCGCCAAAAGTGCGAATAGAACGAATGCATTGGATGATCCTGACGGGAGAATATCCCCCAACATCGGGAGGTGTGAGCGACTATACCCGCCTCGTGGCACGCGCGTTGGCGGCAGCGGGCGACAAAGTTGACATCTGGACTCCTTCGATCGGTGACGACGGACCGTTAGATCCGGAGGTCCGTGTCCATTACCTGCCAGACCACTTCGGCGGGCGAGGTCTCGCCGAGTTAGGGCGCCGATTCGATGAGTCCGATCCACACGTGCAACTGCTTGTCCAGTACGTGCCGCATGCTTTCGGCAGGAAAGCAATGAACCTGCCTTTCTGTCTGTGGCTGTTTCGCCGGCGGCGAAGCAACCACATTACGATCATGTTTCACGAAGTGGCATTCCCGTGGGTCACGGGAGGTCGTTTTTTTCGGCACAACTTTCTTGCTGCAGTCAATCGGGCGATGGCCTTCCTGCTGGCCCGTTCAGCACGTCGTTTGTTCGTCTCAATACCGGGCTGGGAAAAAATGCTGCGGCCCTATGCGGGAAATCAAAGGATCGAATGGCTGCCAATACCCAGCACGATGCCGCAGGGCGGCGACCGCGACCGCGACCGGATTGGCACTCTCAGACGCAGACTGCTTGACGGTCGCAACAGCAAAATAGTTGGCCACTTTGGCACCTTTGGCAAGCACATCGCCAACGCGCTGCGCTCGATCATCCCTCAACTGTTAACCGGAGAAAGCGTACCCTTAGTCATCCTCCTGGGGCGCGGTGGAGTCGAATTCGCGGCGGAGCTGGAAAGAACTTACCCTCATACCGCTGGGTGCCTGATTGCACCGGGGAAATTAGAACCGGAAATCGTGTCAGAGTATCTCACCGCCTGCGATTTATTGATTCAGCCATATGTTGACGGTATCAGCAGCCGGCGCACCAGCGCTATGGCCGGCCTCGCATGCGGTGTGCCAATCCTCACGACGTCTGGCGCTCTTACAGAACCGATCTGGAGCCAGAGCGGCGCGGTTTGTCTTGTGGACTCCATCCATGAGATGCCGTCACGCGCAATTGCGCTCCTGAACGACGAGGAGCATCTGTCCCGACTGAGCTCCGCTGCCCTGAAGCTCTACCGCGACAGGTTCCACATCGACCGGACGGTCTCGGTCCTGCGCTCCTTGCCCGTGAGCCTGGCAGCGTGACATTCCCTAACAGAGCCTCTTCGACGTCGAAGGCATTTCGCCCAAAAACGCCGAAACCCGTGATCCTCATCAGCGGGGATTTTGTCCGGACAGGCGGCATGGATATGAGCAATTACCGCCTTGCGGATTTCCTTGCACGGAATAATCTACCGGTCCACATCGTTTCCCACAATGTCGATCCCTCCCTCCTGTCCTACACCAATGTTGTGTGGCACCGCGTTCCGCGTCCCTTTGCCTCAAGCCTCCTGGGAGAACACCTGCTTCGATGGCGCGGGCAGCGCCTGTTCGCGAGCGAGACTTTCACAAACGCTCTTACCGTCGTGAACGGGGGGAACTGCCCGTTGCCCGGAGTTAACTGGGTGCACTACGTCCATGCAGCCGCAAGGCCACAGCAACACCTGAGCTGGTTGAGAAAACTCAAGACGCAGGTAGCAAACCGGATGTTTCTTGCAGACGAGGCCAGAGCGTTTCGTCGCGCCAGACTGATCATTGCCAATTCCGAACGAACGAAAGGCGATCTGATTATGTATTACGGCCTCCCGGCCGACCGCATCCATGTTGTCTACTACGGCTCCGATCCTCAGCTTTCTTACGCCGCAAACAGTGAGGAAAGGCAGATCCTCCGTGTGCGCCTGGGTCTGTCGCAGGAAAAGTTCCTCGTGTTATTTGTTGGCGCCCTGGGTGACCGACGCAAAGGATTCGACACCCTCTTCGACGCATGGCAGGCAACTGGAAAAGAATTTCAGGAATCTTCTGAACTCATCGTTGTCGGACGGGGTGCGGAACTCGCTTTGTGGCAGCGGCGTGCCGCGCGCTTTCGCGAAGGGAGGTCGATCCATTTCCTCGGCTTTCGCCGGGACGTTCCGCAAATTCTCCGCGCCTGTGATGCCTTCGTGGCACCCGCCCGCTACGAAGCCTTCGGCTTGGCTGTTCAGGAGGCGGTCAGCTGTGGACTTCCGGCCATTGTCAGCCGTCATGCGGGCGTCGCTGAGCTCTTTCCCGATACCCTCGACAAGTTACTTCTCGATGACTGCGAAAGCGTACTCGGGCTGGCAGCAACGTTGCAGTTACTCAGAGATCGGTATGCGTATTTCCTCGAAAATGCGGGCCGGCTCGGCGACTGTCTCCGCAGCTATACTTGGGACCACATGGCTCAGTCGATCTACACAAAACTGACTGCAATGAGTTGAGACCAGCTCATCCCCAAAGTCAGACTCGGCAAACAATGGCCAGCAGACGGAAGCTTCGAGTCCTCAGTATCGGTCATTCCTACTGCGTAACATTGAATCGCCGGATACTGAATGAGATCGCGCGCGTCGGAGCAGACGACTGGGAAATAGCGGCTGCTGCTCCCGCGTCGTTTCCCGGTGACTTGGCCCCCATCACGCTGCAGCGCGCGCCCGAAGAACGGGTGCCCGTATATGGAATTCCGGTCCACTTCGCCAGTCGAATTCATTGGATGCTCTATGGCCGGGCGCTCAGGTCGCTCCTCCGCCAGCCATGGGACCTCGTTCATTGTTGGGAAGAACCCTACATTCTCGCGGGTCTTCAGATCGCTTACTGGACACCAGCGGTCACGCCACTGGTTTTTTACACATTCCAAAACATCTCAAAACATTACCCACCGCCCTTTAGCTGGGCCGAGAAATACTCCGTGAACAGATGCGCGGGATGGCTCGCGGCAGCCTCGTCCGTTGAGCAGACCCTATTAACCCGCGGCTATGATCGCCGTCCCCACCAGGTCATGCCGCTTGCCGTGGATCTGGATAAATTTTCTCCTCAGCCGCAATGGAAACGGAACACACTGGGCGGACTGGGTTGGGCCGAAGACGGACCCCCGGTCGTGGGCTATCTCGGGAGGTTCATCGAAGCGAAAGGGATAAGACTTCTCGCTCGGACCCTCGATGCGCTCACTGTACCGTGGCGTGCATTGTTTGTTGGCGGCGGCGAACTACAGGGGTGGCTCGCGGGATGGGCAAGGGGGCAAGGCGATCGCGTTCGCATAGTGACCTCCGCCTCACACGACCAGGTTCCAAAATATCTGAACGCTATGGACATCCTGTGTGCACCCAGTCAGACCACGCCCGCGTGGCGCGAGCAGTTTGGGCGCATGCTGATCGAGGCCTTTGCATGTGGAATTCCTGTCATCGCCAGCGACAGCGGAGAAATCCCCCATGTCGTTGGTGATGCCGGGATAATCTTGTCCGAGAATGATCACCAGGCGTGGGGTGCCGCGATCGAGCGTCTGATTAACCTTCCATGTGAGCGCAAGCAGATGGCAACAAAGGGTCTCGAACGCGTGCAGCACTGCTACAGCCTGGAACGGGTTGCTATGAAACACCTTGCGTTCTTTACGGACATTCTCCGGAGATAGTCACGGTGAAAACCGGAAAACTCAGAGTTGCGCTCCTCTGCGATTCTCCCGATGAAGGCTGGTACAGCATGGATCTCGTTGCTGCGATGTTATCAGGCGAGCTCAGGAGAAATCATCGATCCACTATCGAAGTGAATCAAATTGCGTTCCCGATTCGCCGCGTTTTCTCAGGACTCTCCTTTTCGCGCGGCTTCGGATTTTCGGCCGACCGGTTGGTTCATCGCCTTGCAGAGTACCCTCTTTGGCTGGCCTGCCACAGGTCCAACTTTGACCTGTTCCACATCATTGACCATAGCTATTCTCAGCTCGCGCATTGTCTCCCACGAAAACGCACCCTTGTTACGTGTCACGACCTCGATACATTCTCTTGCATACTCTCTCCGCAATCTCACCGCCGTTCCGGTCTCTTTCGCGCCATGTCTCGGCACATTTTGAATGGACTTCAGCGAGCGGCCCGCGTTGTATGCGACAGTTCGGCCGTCAGGCAGGAACTGATTCAGCGAGACCTGGTTCCCGTACAGCGAACGAGCGTTGTGTCGCTGGGCGTTCACCCGTCTTGTTCGCCGTTGCCGAACGCCGTTGCCGATGATCTGGCCGCAGAACTTCTCCCCGATCGGAGTCCTCACGCGGTCTATATTCTCCATGTCGGGAGCACGATCTCCCGTAAACGGATCGACGTGTTGTTAAGTGTCTTTGTGCGAATTCGGGAACAGTTTCCCGATTGCCGTCTGATTCGCGTCGGGGGCGCGTTCACCCCCGAGCAGAACAACCTTCTAAATAACCTGGGGCTCGCCGAGTCGGTCATTGTCTTGCCCCGGCTCGAACCCGATGTTTTGGCCGCAGTCTATCGCCGCGCTAGCCTCGCATTGCTGACCTCGGATCGGGAGGGCTTCGGGCTACCGTTGATCGAAGCCATGGCCTGCGGAACACCGGTGGTAGCGAGCGCACTCCCCGTCCTTCGTGAAGTGGGCGGGATTGCGGCCGAATATTGCGCCGTCGGCGATCTCGACGCATGGACAAAAACCGTGGCCTACCTCTTATCGGAGTGTCGGCACGACCAGAGCGCTTGGTCGCAGCGCCGGGAGCGCGGTATTCGCCGCGCATCTGAGTTTACCTGGACGGAATACGCCCGCCGAATGGCTGAAATTTATTTTGAGCTAGTTCCGGCAAGCGGTGAATAGCAACCTTCGTTTTGAGCGGATTCAAAATATATGGCCAGTCGCCTTCGGGTTTTGGAACTCGGCAAGTATTACCACCCATATCGCGGAGGGATGGAAACCCATCTGAAGATGCTCTGCGATGGATTGAACGCTCAGATCGACCTCACCGTTCTGGTTTCCGGCGAACGGCCACGCACAAGTCGGGATCTGGTGGACGGCGTCCGCGTGATTCGCGCTGGTAGACTGGGCCGATTCTCGGCCGCACCCATTTGTCCGTCGCTTCCCTGGCTCGTCCGCCAAATACCAGCCGATATCATTCACATTCACGTGCCGCACCCAACCGCCATCATGACCTGGTTGGCTGCGGGAAGGGGAACCCCCCTGGTCGTCACGTACCACAGTGACACCGTCCGTCAGCGTGTTCTGGGCAAACTGTTCGAGCCCTTCCTGGACCGGGCACTTAGTCAGGCCGCAGCCATCATCTGCACATCCCCTCAGTATCTTGACAGTTCAAAATCATTGCCGCGCCACCGGGAGCGCTGCTCCGTCATCCCTTTGGCCATTAAAACCGATGATTTGGTTTCTCCGGATCCTGCCGCCGTTGCGGACTTGCGCGAGCGTTACGGCCTGAGACTCCTTCTTACAATCGGCCGGCTCGTGTACTACAAGGGATTCGAGCACCTGATTCGGGCGATGCCCAACATAACGGGGCACCTGCTCATTATTGGTCAAGGTCCCCTCCTCAATAGCCTGGAAGCCCTTGCCAGACATCACGGAGTCGCCGATAGAGTCACCTTCCTTGGGTCCGTAACGGATATAGCGTCGTATTATCATGCGGCGGATGTGTTCGTCTTGCCATCCACTGCTCGCAGTGAAGCTTTTGGAATCGTGCAACTCGAGGCCATGGCTTGCGGCAAGCCGGTAGTGAACACCCAGCTGAACTCCGGGGTACCGTTCGTCTCTCTGGGAGGCATCACGGGTTTGACTGTGCCACCGGCCGATTCGGATGCACTCGCAGAAGCGATAAGCCTGCTTCTTGATCGGCCTGACATTCGCAAAAAATTTGGCGACGCCGCCCGGCAGCGCGTCCACAATCACTACAATGCCGACAAGATGGTGGACGCAACATTGCAAGTATTCGAACAAGTATCGAGACCAGAAAATAATGTCAAGACTGTGTTTTAAAAACAAGTTTTATGCGCGTTACGGAAAAACTTGCAGGCAAGGCGAGCCGGATGGTCGACGCTATTAAGCTGCTGTATCCGGCACTGCTGCGTGCGGTGGCGAAGTGGGATACGGTGCAGCACTGGAAACAGATGCTGAACTATCTGGACACCATGTGCGGCGACCGCATCAGCGAGGTCGGCGGGCTGAGGTAAACCGAAAACCGCTCTCAGCCCACCGGGGGGATGAGCTAAGAAGCTTTTCTCTACGGCCGAATACCCAAAGCAAAATCACGCCGCGAACCGTTTACACGGATTCGCTCACACCGCCCAGATCAGCGCATCCGTCATTCAGCGCCTTCACGGCGATTTCGTTCCGGCGCGCATCCCGTTATGACTAACCCCGTTTCAGCCCCTGAATTCCTGCCCGTATAGGTTTGCGCTAAACCGGCATCCCTCTGCTCCGCATACCGCTTATGACCTGGTCGTAGAGCACATGGATATTCGACGATTGCCGGCCCTCCCCCGGCGAAACGGTGATACTTGCAACAAGAGCCTCGACCACGGCACGGCGCTGCTCGAAGGCATACGATTACTTCAAAACCTCCAATTCGACGGAAATGAACCAAGCCGGGAAGCGCCAAGCCCAGGAGTCTTCATAGGTCTGAATGTAACGATTGGCTAAGCGCCACACCACTTTGTTAAAGAACCTGGGGCGGAAGACAATACGCCGCGAGATGATCCTGAATCGGCAAGGAGTATAAAAATTTTGCGGATGGCCTTCAGTGAAGTAATCGAAAGTCAATGCTGAAAAGAACCTGCGATGTGTAGGATCGGTAAACGCACCGTTAGAGGAAAAATGCGGAACGATAATGTGGACAACCCCTTTAGGCTCGCAAATCCGGTATAGTTCTTCGATGGTGGCCAACGTATCGGGCAAGTGTTCGAGCACATCGCGCATCAGCACCGACCGGAAGCGATTGTCGGGAAAGGGCCAAGGAAAGACTGTCAGGTTATGAACGACGTCAGGAGAGGTATCAGCGGTGAGGTCAAGATTAACGGCCTGCGGATCGTAAGCACGGCCACTGCCCAAGTTAAGGTGAGTTCGCTTGTCGAGGTCCACGATTGCTAGAGTCCTTGAGCCAAAAAACTTGTAGTGAATGAGTCAAGTCTCATCCAGCCAGTTTAGCGTGGTCAAACCCAACACTTACATGCAGCTCTCCCGCACGACCGGGATGACGGTGTCTTCGCCCGCTGCGGGCTCGGCGCTATCGCCTCTCTTTGGCAAACAGAAGTTCTCTCTCTTTGATTTTCAACATCCTGCGAAGATAGGTTGTATCGCTCAGGAATTCCTGGATGGAGTTCATGAATCAGAGGTGTGGACCGTGCGAGCTTTGCGGGTGATGGCGACCTTAGATGCCCGCCTGAAATCCATCTTTGATTCCAATAAACTGCAGCAATTGCCGCTACACCGCAGGTCCGAATGGCAGTTGGGTTTCCAGCCCGCGTCTTTTCTGCGCAACTAGCCCTCAAACCTTCTCACAGCCGGCAATGCCACCGCAGCACGGGATCGTAATAGTAATCGTCCCAATCCGCGTAATCCACGCCCCTGACTCCGCCTTGCAGGGCAAATTTCGGCATTGCCCTCCCGCCACCGGATCGCATCCATCGCCCGCTGCTCCTCCACGGACTTCTCCCCGCATAGCACCTCTCCCCCATACCTCGTCCCCAACTCATCCACTGTTTCTTTCGGCATCCGCAATTCGGAATTGCCCTTCGCGAAATACTGTGAGTTTTCGGCAAGCCTGCCCAAGAGTG
>Ga0182016_10008415_pt1 | contig 10423 bp, 7 predicted proteins | sample 712S2MmetaG_FD_120491 | JGI IMG/M metagenome (GOLD analysis project Ga0182016, IMG submission 120491) | Permafrost microbial communities from Stordalen Mire, Sweden - 712S2M metaG | ecosystem: Environmental > Terrestrial > Soil > Wetlands > Permafrost | place: Sweden: Stordalen | collected... | reverse complement strand
GCTGGCAGTGGTGGCTTCGGAGGTTGACGTCTGCAGGTATGCCTCGTTCATTGGTTCCTCTCAAAATCGGCAAAGATTGAATCGGCAAAATAGGTGAAAAACTCATCCACAACCGGCTTTGGGGAAGCCAGCAGGGGGCAAAAAACTTGTCTCGCAAAGATCGGGAAAAAGCGTGCTCGAAATACCGCGAAAATGCGGTTGCTTCGACCCCGGGCCGGCGGCTCGATCGGTTCCAGGGTTGCTGCACCTCGAAGCCAATGTCATTGAGTCGACGCGACCCCAAGGAGCGGCGACCTGACTAAAAGCTAGAAATGCCAAAACCACCCTGGGACCGATCTCTTCACGCCGGTTTTCGTTACAGTCTGTTTACAGCCGCAGATGAAAAAATACCGCTGTCTGTGGTGCGTGTCAACACAAAACCACAATATCTTGTATTTGGCGTGCATTTGCTGCACACGCCCCCTAAACACAAGGATTTGCGTGTGGAAAGCTCAAAACAGCCCAGCGCAGTGCGGGGATAACTCAGACGGTTCTGCCTTGAATTCTGTGCAAAATGGCCAGCGGTCCCTCCCACGGCTCATTTCAAGGCTCTAATAAACAGCCTAGCCCTCCCAGCGGCCCCATTCAAGAAGCAAACGCGGTGTATATCCCCTCGCTTGTGTGGAGATGTGGAGAAACCGCGAGCCGTGTGGCGTTTGGACCGCCGCGTGTTTTGAGTTAAGCAACATCATGTCAAGGGAATCGCGAATTCCCTAGGACTGGTCTCATAAATGCGGCTTTGAAAGGGCACGACTTCAGTCGTGCCGCATGATGCCAACAAAGACGCGGGCTTTAGCCCCTGAGGGCCGCTCTTTTCCGGTCCGTAAACCTTTATGAGGCAGCTCCTAGGACCTGAGAATCACCATTCAGCAGCGTATTGATACACCCATTCCCTTCTGAGTGAACGAGTTGGCTAGCGCCGCTTCTTCAAAGCACCCACCCTTCACCGCGAATAAGAATTAGATGCAAATGCCCATGAAAAAACTCTTGACATATTCCTATATGGGAATGTAATGTCTCTCCATGGCCCGAGCAACCACCACTTCCGACGCCTTCAACGCAGTGGCCGAACCCCGCCGGCGAGAGATCTTGATCTACCTTGCCGCCACTGAACGGCCGGTGGGTGCGATTGTGGCGGCCCTCGGCCTTGAGCAGCCCTCCGTCTCCAAGCACCTCAAGGTGCTCCGGGACGTTGGGCTCGTCAGGATGCGCTGCCAGGGCAGACAGAAGCTCTACCGGACAAATGCTGAAGCCATCCGTCCGCTCCACGAGTGGGCCGGAACCTTCGAGCGCTACTGGCAGCACCAGTTGAATCGAGTCAAGGAACGCGCCGAACAGATGGTCCGCCAAGACGCACAGGATCTCAATTCCCCAAACCCGAATCCTTCCAACCCGACACCTACAGAACAAACCGAAAAGGAGAAGTGATGATTTCCACCGAAATGACCCTCGAAAACCTTACCCTCACCATCAACCAGGAGATTCATGTCCAGGCCCCCCTCGACCGCACATTCGCCGCGCTGCTCGAGCAGCTAGGCCCCGGCAACGAGACCCCCGATGGCAAGTCCCTCAACATGAAGATTGAAGCCTGGCCGGGCGGCCGCTGGTATCGCGACCTCGGCGAAGGCAACGGCCATTTCTGGGCCAACATCCAGGCCATCAAGCGGCCCTCACTGCTTGAGTTCTCCGGCCCGCTCTTTGCCTCTTTTCCAATGCTTTCCAACGTGCAATATCGCCTCACCGAGGTCGATGGCGGAACACTCATCGCCTTCCGCCACACCGCCCTCGGCTTCGTGCCCGAAGAACAAAAAGCTGGTATGAACAGGGGCTGGTCCTCAATGCACGAGCGCGTTCGCAAGCATGCCGAGGCCGGCAAATAGAAGCCCGCGCCGCGATCACCCGTGGCTAGAAGCCGGTCGCAAAGCACCTCAATCAAAACCTAACCACCAGACAAGGAGACAAATCATGAAGAGCCAAAACCTCACCTTTACATTTACGGTTGACCAGACCCCGGAACAGGCCTTCGCCGCGATCAACTACGTGCGCGGATGGTGGTCAGGAAACATTGACGGCGTCACCGACCAACAGGGTGCCGAGTGGACCTATCGCTACCAGGACATCCACTACTCCAAGCAACGGATTACTGAGCTGACCCCAGGCAAGCAGGTCGCCTGGCTTGTTATCGACAGCTATCTCAGCTTCGTCGATGACAAGACCGAGTGGAACGGAACCGAGATCACTTTTGATATTGACGCCAAGGGCAGCCAAACTGAGGTCACCTTCCGCCACCTGGGCCTGAATCCAGGAGTCCAGTGCTACGATGGCTGCTCCAACGCATGGAGCTTCATCATCAACACCAGCCTGCGCAACCTCATCGCCACAGGCAAGGGCGAGCCGTTCATATCTGAGAAAAAGGGTAAGGACGCAGCGGACCAGGAACTCGTGTCGCAGAGGTGAACCCGCCTGCCCGAGCGCGTCAGCAGTTTTGCAGGATCGTGCCTGCGCGCTTCATAAAATAACGGCGCCTGCAATCTTGACTTATGCTACCCTCCGAGCAGTCCGAGTTATCAGGAGGCTGGAACGCTGTGACGATCACAAAGACTGTGACTTCTTCGCGTTTCGCCTTCTGGTTCGTCTTGGGGCTGCTGGCAATGATCTCTTTGCCAGTAGCGTTCACGCTGTCGTCGGTAAGAGTCTCGGCCCTGCGTCCGATCGACGAAGTAATCGGCACTAACCCCACTCCCTACGGCTACACCGTAAGTCTACTCATCTTCGTGGTGCCCATTATCCTGATTGCCGTTTGGTTCATTCCCAGGCAGGGAATACACATCTCCAAGCGAGCCTTTTTGTGGACCATTGGCATTCTTGCGCCCCTGGGCGGCGCCCTCGATTTCTTTTTCGCCCAGTTCTTTCTCACATTTCCAAACCCACATGCAACCATCGGTATTCCGGCCCCGGCCCTGGGTCATTGCGTGCCAATCGAGGAGTACTGTTTCTATCTCACCGGCTTCCTGACCGCGCTATTGCTCTATCTATGGCTCGATGGTTATTGGCTCCGTGCCTATAGCATCCCCGAACTTGACGAAAAGCGCTTATCGATCAGCAAGCTCGTCGGCTTCCATCCCGACTCGGTCGTAGTTACTACGCTGGCAATTGCGTTGGCGCTCATCTACAAGAGATTTTTCACCAATAGCGATCCCGGATTCCCCGGCTATTTCATCTTCCTCGCCGTCTCCGTCCTGCTCCCCTCCATGATCCTGTTTCCAAAGGTCAGGGCAGTGATCAACTGGCGTGCGCTCAGCCTGACTCTCTTCATGATTGTTCTTACCAGCCTGCTATGGGAGGCGACACTGGCCATGCCATATGGCTGGTGGGGCTATCAACACACCGCCATGATGGGCATCTACATTCGCGCCTGGGGCTACCTGCCCGTCGAGGCGGTCTTTGTCTGGCTGGCTGTAACCTACGCGACCGTCATCTTGTACGAAGCTGTGAAGTGCTGGAAGTCCTCAGGAAGATCTGCGCGTTCCGCATTCCTCGGCCAGCGAGCGCCGACCACCTCTGCCCCCGCTGACTCTCCAACTCCCGCGAACACTGGCGCTCGCAGCAGGCAATAGAACCAGAGCCACGAGCACAGAGGTTCTTCGGCTTCGTATCCGCGAGTCACTGACTCGCAGCAACTCCCGAAGTCAACACCACCTGCTGCTGATCGTTCGCCGCCACCTTCTGGTAATAGTCGCGCAACGCCCCATACTCTTTCGCATCCAGCAGCACGAACGCTCGAACAAAAATGTGTTTGATATCCAGTGTTCCCGGCCCCGGCTGCGTCTTCACCACCAACGCTGCATGCTCCGGCCATGCCAGTTGCACCGCTTGCGGCGCACCCTCCACCGTGTAGCCGGCCGGTAGATGATAGATCGCATCGTCAATCACCTGCTCGGCAAAGTGCATGTCCACCGGCCGCTCCCGCTTCTCATCACTCACAAACTCCGTGTGTGCATCCGTCGAGAACAGGAATGCAGGCACCACAATACGCTTCCCTGTCACGGTTCCAAGCGAGCCATTCACCTTGGCCATGACCGACAAATAGCCCTGCGATGTGCTCATCCCTTGTATCCCGGTTATCTCCACGTTGAAGCCCTTCGGGAGCGTCTGAGTTAGTGACTCCTTGATCTCCTTACTAACTTCATCGGCATCCTGGCGCAACCCTGCCTGCCGCCAGTGAAGTGCCTCAGGCCCATTCATCAGAACCTTTACTGCTCCGCTGGCGTTGCCCTGCGCGTCAATCGTCAGCTCCGCCGCATGAGCCGTGATGGCGTCCTTGGTGCTGTTGGGTGGCGTCACCGCAGGTCCCGGGTTTCCCTGGTCCAATCCGCCTGCAAGAGAGTGCTGCCACGCTAACTGGCCAAACGGGCAAAGCTTCTCGCCCGGATCGAGATAGATATCTTTCCCGTCCAGCCGCAACACGATCACCAGCCCATCCAACTGGCTCAACGTCAAATAATTGTTGTCAAAGATCCGTCGTGAGCGATTGGCAACCTGCACGCCCCGCGCATCCAATCCGTCAGCGTGGGCCAGCGCTAGGTAAAGTGCAGCCAGATCGTTGCCCGACCCACTCTTCTCGTTCCAGACTTCGGCAGCGCTCTTCACTTCCGCCTTCACGTGCAGAGCCTTGCGCTCGCTTTCGTCCTTCACCCTCGCGAAGTCGGCATTCTCCAGCCCCTGCACCGCATCGTAGATCTTTTGCGCCTTGGCGGCCGGTGTGTCCGCTCCCGCAGTGATCTGCGCAGCCGCACCGCGGATCGTGTCATTCACCCCGGCAAACTCATCCAGTTGCTTCGACCAACGCTTCCGCTCGTTGTCCCAAAAGACCTGGGCGCTGACATAGGGCGTGTAGTAGAAGCGGACCCGATAGCGTGCCGCGTCCTCAGGTGGCGTATGCTGCTCGCGCGGAATCGCAGGAACATCCCGAATCTCCAGCGTAAAGTCCCCTGCCGGGCTGTGCTGCACCTGGAAGCCGGCGGGCAGCCTCTGCGAGTAAAGCAGGTAGCTCGCGCGCTCTCCATTCACATATCTGGTCACCTGCGTGCCCAACACATTGGTGTCCAAATCGCTGTTTGGTTGAAAGTAGTAACTCGCCTTGTGGACGAAGATAGGCTGCTGTACCTCCCACTCCGGTGTGCTCGACGCCAGCGCCGAGTCGAGGTAACCCTCGATGCTCGGATCATACACACCGGTCGTCTTGCCACCTGTCATCGGCACCGTCCATCGATACTCAAGCACGCTGCCCACCTCAACACTCGGCAGGTTGAAGACCGAGACCTTCAGATGGCTGCTGCTTGTCTTCACCACAAGCAGTTCTTCCGGTTTTCCGGCCAATGGAATAACAGTTCCGTCCGCATGAATCGTTCGAGCTTCAATGATGGGCACCGCGGTATACCCCGGGATGTACGGAACCTCAACCGTGGCATACTCCTTGCCCTGCTCGGCGAGCACCTTGATGCGTGCATAGCGGCTCACAAAGTGAGACCGGTTATTCGTCTCCTCCTTCAGTTCCAGGTAGACCGCCGCCGCCCCCGGTGCCTTTGGGTCCGAGGTCATCTGCAACTCTTCCCTGCTCGGCTCCTGAAACTTCTGCGCCGCCGCACTTACCGACAACGCAGCACTCAACACCGTAGCCACAAGCACCGCATAAATCGAAAATCGCATGATTCTTTCCTTTTGCGTGCAGCCGCAGCCACGCCCCGCATGTCTCAGGTCTGAGTTAGAAATTGCTCGTTTGATGTCGCCCAAATGCTATCACGCAAGCGTCACGAGCTGAATCCCGCAGGACGAAAACGCCGCCCGATGCCAAATGGCCAAAGAGCGGCGCTCTCTTCAATTCCGAAGTTGAAGGTTCGTCGCTACGCCTTCGAGTCGATCCGCATCCCGTAGAACGACTTCCGCACAAAGAACACTGACACCAGGAAGAATGCCACTGCCAGAATGTGAGTAAGCATCGGGTTACTCGCGCTCAGCGTAACTGCAAGCTCAACCGCCAGCAAGCCGAATAGCGTAGTGAACTTGATGATCGGATTCATTGCCACCGAGGACGTGTCTTTGAACGGATCGCCAACGGTATCTCCAATCACGGTTGCGTCGTGCAGAGGCGTCCCCTTCTGTTTCAGGTCGACCTCTACCACCTTCTTAGCGTTGTCCCATGCGCCACCTGCATTCGCCATGAAGATCGCTTCGTACAACCCGAAGATCGCAATCGAGAATAGGTACCCGACAAACAGGAATGGTTCGATGAACGCGAATGCAAGCGTTGAGAAGAATACCGCGAGAAAGATGTTAAGCATTCCCTTCTGCGCGTATTTCGTGCATATCTCCACAACCTTCTTACTGTCGGCCACCGAAGCTTTCTCAATGCCTTCCAGGTGAATGTTCGCCTTGATAAACTCCACAGCTCTGTATGCACCCGTTGTCACCGCCTGCATCGATGCACCGGCGAACCAGTAGATGATCGCGCCACCGCAGATCAGCCCCAGCATGAAAGGCGCGTGCAGCAGCGAGAGTTTCTCAACGTTAGTGGTCAGTCCGTGTGTCAAGGCCATGATGATCGAGAACGTCATCGTGGTTGCGCCCACCACGGCTGTCCCGATCAGCACAGGCTTTGCCGTTGCCTTGAACGTGTTGCCCGCTCCATCGTTCGCCTCAAGCAGGTGCTTCGCGCGCTCAAACTTCGCATCGATCCCGAAGTTCTTCTTCAAATCAGCTTCGATGTTAGGCACTTCTTCAATCAGCGATAACTCGTAAACCGACTGCGCATTGTCAGTTACCGGCCCATAGGAGTCGACCGCAATCGTAACTGGACCCATGCCCAGGAAGCCGAAAGCCACAAGGCCAAACGCAAATACTGCCGGAGCCAGCATCAACACTTCCATCGACGGGCCAGTGCTGAAGAAATAGCCCAGCCCCATCAGCGCAACCATGCTCAATCCCAGCCAATAAGCTGACATGTTGCCGGCCACGATGCCCGACAGGATGCCCAGCGATGCTCCGCCTTCCTTCGCGGAGGTCACAATTTCCTGCACGTGGCCCGAGCTGGTTGAAGTAAATACCTTCACCAGTTCCGGAATCAGCGCGCCTGCCAATGTTCCGCACGAGATAATCGAGGCCAGCTTCCACCACAGCGTTCCGTCCCCAAGTGTTGGGATCATGAAGTAGGTCACGATATAGGTCACTGCGATCGAAACAATCGAAGTGATCCAGACCAGCGAGGTCAACGGCGCCTCAAAATCCATATCGTCGGAGTTAGCGTATCTTGCCTTCGCGATGATGCCATTCAGGAAATACGCGCCAGCGCTCGATACCAGCATCGCCACGCGCATCACAAAGATCCATACCAGCAGTTTTACCTGCGTGTCAGGAGTGTGGACCGCCAGCAATATGAACGTGATCAATGCCACGCCGGTTACGCCGTAAGTTTCAAACCCGTCGGCGCTTGGGCCAACAGAATCGCCTGCATTGTCACCGGTGCAGTCTGCGATTACGCCCGGGTTGCGCGCATCGTCTTCCTTGATTTTGAACACGATCTTCATCAAATCGGAGCCGATGTCGGCGATCTTTGTAAAGATGCCGCCGGCAATCCTCAATGCCGCTGCGCCAAGTGACTCGCCAATCGCGAATCCGATGAAGCATGGTCCCGCAAAATCGCGCGGAATAAATAGCAGAATGAATAGCATGATCAGCAGCTCAACTGAGATCAGCAGCATGCCAATGCTCATGCCAGCTTTAAGCGGAATCGCAAACAGTGGGTACGGCTTGCCACGCAACCCTGCAAAGGCCGTCCGCGAATTCGCAAATGTGTTCACGCGAATTCCAAACCAAGCCACACCGTAGCTGCCCGCAATTCCAACCAGCGAGAACAGCAATATGATCGTCAACGTCTCCCAAATCGGCTTGCCCGGCACCGGCGCCAACACACCGAAGTACAGCGCAATAATCACCGCGATAAATGACCAGAGCAACAGAATGAACTTGCCCTGTGTCACCAGGTAGGTTTTGCAGGTCTCATAGATCAGGTCGGAGATCTCCAGCATCGTGCGATGAACCGGCAGGTTCTTCAACTGCTGATAGATCACCAGGCCAAACAGCAGGCCGCCCACGCAGAAAAGCAACCCGATCATCAGCAGGGAATGTCCGTCGATGCCGAGAAAATTCACGCTCGACAAATCCGGCAATGTCAAGTTGGCTTCACCGCCGGCCGCGTGCTCCTCTTGCCCGAATGCCAACGTCGGAACCATCAGCCCCAGCAGCGCGGCTCCTATCTTTAACTTGCCCTTCACAAATCCCCCAGCGACTGACATCATTGCGCTGACAAAGTTCTGCATCTCCAAAGTTCCCATGCCCGAGCCGATGATCTGGGATGACAAAGAAGATCCCACAGCCAACAAAACCGGGCTCATGGCGAAAAACAAACCTACCCAATAAATAGCCGTCACATGTCCTCCAGAGATTATTTTTGAAGCCGCAATCTCGATCGGCTTGAAGTTCGCGCCCCGTCGGAACACAGGGTGAATTCCATCGGAAGCCTACCATCCGTAACTAGGGCTGTCGAGTGATTGCAGTCACAGGGTTCCATGAGAGGAATCTCACGCTTGCGGACACGCATTGAACATGCCGTGTAAAGTAGTCTCGGAGGAGTTTCGAACAAGTATGCCCCAGGAATCCAAACTGTTGACTCCGCGCCAGGCCGCGGAGAAGATTGGCATCAGTTATCCTGCGCTCAAGCACTGGATTCTCGCCGGCCGCATTCACACGCTGAAGACTCCCGGCGGCCACCATCGAATCCCGATGGATGCGCTCGAAGGGTTTCTTCCATCGCCGCCAACCCAGGGTGGTTCCACCCGCATCAGCGGCCGAAATCAACTCAGGGGAACCATCATCGAGGTGATCGTTGACGGGCTGCTGGCCTAGGTGGTGCTGGCGGTGGGCGATCAGCACGTAACCGCAATCATAACTTCCGATGCCGTACGCGAACTGGGCCTCAAGCCCGGCGATGCGGCCATAGCGCTCATCAAAGCCACCGAAGTAATGATCGGCCGATCCTGACTGCTCCCCCGCCCAGTTCAATCGGCGAGACTACACACGAACGAGTTAGCCCGCTCCGTCAAATCCCAAATCATCTCCGCGCAAGTCAGGCATAACATCGGACCAACAGAGCCATGGTTTCCCCTTTTCTTCGCCCCGGGGCCGGCAGTTGTCAAACGTATCTTCGATAACTCGAGTTCATTTCAACTGTGCCAATTAAAAGATTTCCTGCCTGAAAACCCTACTGAATCGGAATCAGTATCTTATCGCCCGGCAACGGAACCTGCAGATTCTCATCCCCTGGACTGCGCACTCGACCACCGGGCAGCGGGTGAAGCTTGAACAGCACCAGCACATCGCGATCCGAGTTATCCAGCGCGTGAAAGCTCGCCACCTGTTCCAGCGAGTATTGCGTGTGCAGATCCTCTAGCGTCCCAGGGTCGATATCATTCCATGTCGCCCACCAGCCCGGCTTAAAGTGCGCAAGCTTGGCCACCAGGTCAGGCATATCGGCAGTAGGCGTGCCGAAGTCATCGCAAAGCGTCGGCAAGTGAGTCATCATCGTAATCTCATCGCCGCTGATCGAGACCAGAAGCCGGTTGCCGTTGGGATGCTGATCGATGTAACGCGTCAGTTCGCTAGCCGCCGTTACAAACGTGTACTCGGGATGCAACGCATAACTCAAAGTCCATGCAGCATTCCCGGCCGCAGTTACCGCGGCCACAACCACTGCCGCTCGGCCAATCCATCGCATCGAAAACCCCGATCTCAACGAATCATCCGCGCCAAGCAGTGCTTCCGCTCCAATGGCGACAATAAAGAAACAGAAGAATGCCACGAACGCGAAATAGCGTGGCTGCGGATGGTTCTGGTAAGTCATGAAGCCGATGTACCCGGCCGACGCCAGCAGCGATGCGCCGAACACCGGATCGAGCAACGCCTTGCGCGCCCACGGCGACTTCCATCCAATCGCCGCCGCGACCGCGATCAGAATCAACACTCCGGCAAGCGGAACGAGAATGTGGTCGATCCAGAGTCCGCCATGAAATGACCACCACAGACTGATGGTCGGCCAGTAGAACTCAGACGGCTTGATGTACTTATTGATGAAGAAGAGGTATTTGTAGTCGGGCATCAGGCCATTCACAGCAACCAGCGCCATCCATCCACCAAACGTTACCGCGAAAGTGATCGCCGCAGCCATTGTGCAGCGCAGGATTTTTCTCACATCGCCCCACAAAGGCAGGATCATCATCCAGCCAAGCGCCGGCGCTATAAACACAGCCGTTGTCTTGGTCAGCATCATCAG
>Ga0182016_10008414_pt1 | contig 10423 bp, 8 predicted proteins | sample 712S2MmetaG_FD_120491 | JGI IMG/M metagenome (GOLD analysis project Ga0182016, IMG submission 120491) | Permafrost microbial communities from Stordalen Mire, Sweden - 712S2M metaG | ecosystem: Environmental > Terrestrial > Soil > Wetlands > Permafrost | place: Sweden: Stordalen | collected... | reverse complement strand
GGATCGTCAACCGGCTAACGCACGTGCTCTCGGCACGCTTCGGAGCGCGGGCGGTCGTGCAGGTGCAAGGCCCCGTGCAGCTCTCCGCAGACTCCGAGCCGGAACCCGACGTCGCTCTGCTGCGGCCGCGCGACGACTACTACGCGGCGCGCCATGCAACGCCGGCCGACGTCTTCGCGCTGATCGAGGTTGCCGACGCTTCGCTGGAATACGACCGCGGCCGCAAACTGGGGGCATACGCGCGGCGCGGCATCGCCGAATACTGGATCGTCGACGTGCGCGCTCGCAAGGTGACCGTCTACCGCGAGCCCCACGGCCTCGGCTACGGCGACGAGCGCGTCGTCGCGGCCGGCGGAACCGTGGCGTTCGTCGCCTTCCCGGACGACGTGCTGGCTATCGAAGTGCTGACCGGCTAAGCGCCGCCGCCGGCGCGGGGTGGCGGGTGCCATACGTATGGCACTCCGGGGGCTTAGGATCGGGCTATGGACAGCCCGTCAACCCGCAGCCGCGTTCTGGTGCTCGACACCGAGACGACCGGCCTTTCCGGTGCCGCGCGCATCGTCGAGATCGCCGCCATCGAGGTCGCGCCCCGCACCGGGCCGGTCGGGCCGCACCTGCACCACGTCGTCGATCCGCAGGTTCCGATCCCCGCGGCGGTCACGCGCATCCACGGCATCGGCGATGCGGACGTGCGCGGCAAGCCGGCCTTCGGCAGCGTCGCACCGGGCGTCGCCGCTTACCTGCGCGGCGCGACCATCGCCATTCAGAACGCGCGGTTCGACTGCCGCATCCTCGACGCCGAACTCGCGCGAGCGAAGCAGCCGACGCTGCGCGACCTCGACGTGCGCGTCGTCGACACGCTCGACATCGCGCGCGGCGTCCTGCCGCTGCTCGACGGACACAGCCTCGATCGCGTCTGCGACCGCGTCGGCGTCGACCGCAGCGCGCGAACGCTACACGGCGCGCTGCTCGACGCCGACTTGCTGGCCCGCACCTTGCCGAAGCTCGCGGCGGAGTACGATGCGTGGCGGCTCGCGCCCGACGACGGCTGCTCGGTCGAACTCGCCTCCTTCGAACGCGCGCTCGCGGCGGTCGTCGCCGACGCCGAAGTGCCGGCCGTCGCGACGCCCGAAGAGGCGGACGGCGCCGTCGGCCGAGCGGCCGCCGCGCTCAAACTCCTGCGCGCCTGCGAGTCGGTGCTCGCCGGTCGCGCGGAAGCCCTGATCGACGGCGCCGGCTGGTGCTGCAAGCACTACGCCGCGCGCTGGGTCTCCTCGACGACGACCGCGTGGAAGGAGGCCGCGCTCGCGTACCTGTCGCCGGCGGAGCTCGAGGGCTATCGCCGCGAGAGCGCGCCGGTCGTCCTCACCGCGGCTGGGGATGACGCCTTCCTGCGCCGCCACGGCGGCCTCGCGTCGATGCTGGACGAACAGCCGATCGCGTCGTCCATCGCGTGCGCCGTGCGCGGGCTCGTCGCCGTGCGCGATGCGACCGCTGCGCTCGAGCAGCGGCGCGCCGATTTACGCGCCCTGCTGCTCGAAGGCGAGCGCGCGGGTTACGCTCCGCGCAACGCGCGCATCGATCGCCGCCCGCGCGCGACGACGGACCACCGCCGAGCGCTGTCGGACCTCGCGCCCAAAGCGGACCTGACACCGTACACCGACCGCACGGAGCGTCTGAGCATCCGGCGACGCGACGTCTCGGCGTGCCGCGCGCTGTTCGGCTAGCCGTTACCCGCCGGGCGTCGCCGTTGCGGCGGGAGACGCCGGGGGCGACGGCGGCTCCGGCGTCGGCGGCTGCGTGGGTACCGGCGACGGGGACGGCGTCGGCAGCGGCGAGCAGCCGTCGGCCGAGCCGACGGGCGGCGTGTACGCGACCGGCGGCGTGGCGCTGACGCCGAACTCGATCGGATAGTACGAGCCGCCGTCGGTCATCGTCAGCGTGGTCGACGCCGCCGATGAGTGCGGCGCGAGCTGGTAGGTCATGAACCAGTAGGGCTGCGCGAGCCGCGCGCAGCCGACTTCCTTCATCTGCCCGTCCACGAAAAACGTACTGCGCACGGGCCCACCGAGCGGCTTCTCGTACAGATAAACCGGGACGGCGGCGTCGGTCGGATTGACGAGCGTGAACGTGACGCGGTGGACGATCCCGTAGTCGCCGAGGTCGCGACCCGCGTCGGACGGATCGACGTTCTTCGGCGACGGGTGCGCGCCGCCGTACCGAACCGCCGCGTCCGGCCCCCCGACGGTATACGTGGCGGAGAGTTCGCCGAAGCCGTCGAGTTCGAACGCGCCGTGCCGCCTGTGCCCGTCGAACGGCACCCGCGGGAGGGATAGATACGCAGCCGGGGTCCCGCCGGCGGGCGAGGCCACGACGGCGACGCCGACGGGGCCGCCGCCGAGCACGCTCACGTCGACGGCTCCCGCAACGAGTTCGCCTTGCAGCATGAGGTCGTGGCGGACGACGTACGGCGCGCCGGGGACCAGATTGACGATCGTTCCTTCGTTCTGCTGTTCGCGTAATAGGAAATCGCGCGAGACGGCGTGGCCGACCGCCATCACGTCGCGGTCCGGGCCGCCGCGCGATTGGATCACGTGGACGCGGGCCGCGGTCTGCGCGGTCAACAGAACGTCGATGTCGCGCGGCAGCCCGATGTTCGAATGGTAGTAGTACAGGCGTGCGCTCTTGCCGGGCTCGACGCGGCCGCGGAAGACCGGGCCGTCGCTCTGGACGTACTCGGGATCGTCGCTGAGCAGCAGCACCGACGGGGCCGCGCGCATCGTCGGGACGTTCGTCACGTCGACGGTCGTCACGCCGGTGACCCACGCCGTCTGGGCGTCGCCGGCCACGGTGACGCTCACGGCGACCGCCATGCGCTCGCCGGCAGCCAGCGGCGGGATCGGCCACGGCACGATCGGCCCGAAGCGCATCGAGGCCCCCGGGCGCAGCGTCGGGCGGATGGCCCGGTCCACCGCGCCGCGGATCGCATCTTCGAGGAAGGCTCCGCCGGCCGGCGAGCCGGTGACCGTCAGGGAAAGGTTGGCCGGGACGGTCGCCGCGGCCGGCAGCGGCGCCACCGAAGCCGCCGGTTCCGGCGGCGGCGGGACCGGTTGCGCGAGGGCGGGCGCCGCCCAGCCGAGCAACGCCGCGACGAGCGCCGACGCGCCGGCGGCCCAGGGCTTGCAACCTTTGGTGCTTGGGCGTCGTAGTCCAAGACGGAACACCAAGTGACGTACTACGACCTGCTCGAGATCGCGCCAAACGCTCCCGCTGACGACGTCCGCAGGGCGTATCATCGCGCCGTCCGCCGCTATCACCCCGACGTGAACCCGTCGCCCGACGCCGCACAGCGCACGGCGCTCCTCAACGACGCCTGGGCGACGCTGCGCGACCCGGCCGCGCGCGCGGCCTACGACCGCAGCATTCGGCCACAGCCGCAGCCACAGCCGCAACCGCAGGGCTACGCGCAAACGTGGAGCGGATCGTACGAACCGTACCGGCACGAGTACGAGCCGTACGCCTACAAGGCCACCGTCACCTCGCAATCCATGTGGGAGGCGCCGCCCGCGCGCTTCTTGTTCGGGAGCCTCCGCGGCTTGGTGTTCTTCGCCTTCATCGCGTCGGCGTTCCACTGGTGGCCGGCCATCGCCGGCATCTGCATCGCCGTATTCGCGCTGCGCTTCTTCGGCCGCCTCTTCCGCTAGATCGCGTCGCTCCGGCCGCTGCGCGGTCAGATCCGCAGGCGCATCGACAGCGTCGTCGCGGCCGCGCCGTACTTGCTCGCCTTGGCGGTCGAATTGATGTTACCGATGATGACCGTCGGATAGATGACCACGGCCATCTTCAAAATCTTGAGCGAAGCGAAGGCATAGTGGCGCGAGACGAGGCGGATCAATCCGTTCACCGCGAGCGCCGCGCCGACGTTGGCAACCGCCGAACCCACGAACGGCCGCGCGAGCGGATCGGCCTCCGTGCCGACGATGCAATACTCTTGCACGGTACGGAACTTGCCGTTGCCGTAGACCAACGCCTGCGGATCGCAGGTGCCGGTGTGCAATAACTGTTGCGTCGTCGCGACGTCGGCGAGCTGCTCCGCGAGCAGAACGTTCGCCAGCGAGGTCGCTTCGTCGGCCCGCGCCGGTAACGCAACTGCGGCGCACGCGGCGAAGGTCGCCGCGGCGATAAACGCCGCCGCCGATCTCGACCGTTTCGTCAAGAGCGCGAGCGCCCTACAACTCACGTGATCCGCACCTCCAGGGTGGGGCCTTCCCCCCTGCCGGTGCGGCGCCCCTGCGGTGTGATTGGGGTCGCTTGAAATTTCCCTCGTATGCGGGAGGTCCAAGGACCCAGGCCGCGTTGGGCCTGGTGGCGCCGGCCGGAGCAGACTCGGTCCGGCCGGCGCACCGGGGGCGATTCACGCGGCCCGGCGGCGCGCCACCGAAAACCGCGTGAGCGGGCGCCTTTCGGCCGCGACCGGCGACGCCCTGGCGAGATAACCGTCCGGTAGGCTCCACCTGGGCACGCTCCGAGGAGGCGCTCGGACCGAGACACAAACCAGGCGCGTGAAGACCGGATCGCGGCCCGCGAACGCCTGGCGCTGGCTCCTCCTGATCCCGGTGCTGGCGCTCGCCTTCCCCGCCTTATACGCGCGCCGGGACCCCGTGCTGTTCGGCTTCCCGTTCTTCTATTGGTACCAGTTCGCGTGGCTGTTCGGGAGCGCGGCCGTCACGCTGCTGGTCTACCGCAAGACGCGATGAGCGCGCCCATCGACGCGACGGCGCTCGGCGTCTTCATCGCCTTATTCGCCCTCGTTACCGTGCTCGGTTTCATCGCCGCGCGCTGGCACAACGCCGACCTGTCGCACATCAACGAGTGGGGCCTCGCGGGGCGCCGGTTCGGCACGCTGATCACGTGGTTCCTCATCGGCGGCGACCTCTACACGGCGTATACGTTCATCGCCGTGCCCGCGGCCGTCTACGGCGGCGGCGCCGCAGGCTTCTTCGCGGTGCCGTACACGATCGTCGCGTACCCGTTCTTCTTCCTCATCGCGCCGCGCTTGTGGAACGTCTGCAAGCGGCACTCGTTCGTCACGGCGGCCGACTTCGTCGAGGGCCGCTACGGCGACCGCAACCTCGCGCTCGCCGTCGCGATCACGGGCATCCTCGCGACGCTGCCGTACATCGCGCTGCAACTGATCGGCATGCAGGTCGTCATCTCGTCGCTCGGGATCGGCGGCAGCGGACTCGCCGGCGATCTGCCGCTGTTCGTCGCATTCGTCGTCCTGGCCACTTACACGTACACGAGCGGACTGCGCGCGCCGGCGATGATCGCGCTCGTGAAGGACGTCATGATCTACGTGACCGTCGTCGTCGCGGTCGTGGCCGTCCCGATGAAGCTCGGCGGATTCGCCCACGTCTTCGCGGCCGCCGACGCCGCGTTCGCCGCCCGGCCGCCGGGCGCGCCGCCCGCGTCCGTCATCCTCCAGCCGGGCGCGTACTGGGCGTATGGGACGCTGGCGATCGGCTCGGCGATGGCGCTGTTTCTCTACCCGCACGCCGTTACGGGCATCCTCGCGGCGTCGCGCGGCGACGCCGTTCGCCGCAACGCCGTGCTGCTGCCGGCCTACTCGCTCGCGCTCGGCCTGCTCGCGCTCTTCGGGTACATGGCGATCGCAGCCGGCCTCAACATCGCCAAGCCGAACCTCGCCGTCCCCGCGCTGATCCACGCCCTCTTCCCATCGTGGTTCGCCGGCTTCGCCTTCGCAGCCATCGCCGTCGGCGCGCTCGTGCCGGCGGCCATCATGTCGATCGCCGCTGCGAACCTGTGGACGCGCAACATCTACAAGCCCTTCATCAACCCGCGCGCCACGCCGCAACAGGAGGGCCAACAGGCGAAGCTGACGTCGCTGGTCGTGAAGTTCGGCGCGCTGGCGTTCGTGCTCGCGTTCTCATCGCAATACGCGATCAATCTGCAACTGCTGGGCGGCGTCTGGATGCTGCAGACGCTGCCGGCCGTCGTGCTCGGGCTGTTCACGCGCGCGCTGCACCGGACCGCGCTGCTGTGCGGCTGGTTCGCCGGCATGGCGACGGGCACTGCGATGTTCCTGGCCACCGGCTTCAAGCCGACGTTCGCCTTGCACGCAGGCGGCATCGCCGTCGCGGCCTACATCGCCGTCGAAGCCCTGGCCGTCAACCTGCTGCTGGCGGCGCTCCTCACGCCGGTCTTCGATCGAGCCGGCATCGCGCGCGGCACCGACGCGACGACGGCCGGCGACTACGAAGACGAGGCGAGCGCCGGGCTCCCGATCCCCACGATCGCGTAGCGACTGGGGTCGATCCGCCGCGTCAGGCGGCGGTACGTGAACGTGAAGCCGGGCCAGATGGTCGTGTTCTTGCCGCGCTTGTCCAGATACCAACTGCCGCAGCCCGACGACCAGACCGTCCGGGCCATGCGCTCCTGCAGGCGGCCGTTGAACGATCGCTGCACGTCCGGGCGGACGTCGAGCGCGCTCACGCGATTGCGCCGCATGTAGTCCAGCGCGCTGGCGACGTAGCGGATCTGCGCCTCGATCATCACGATCATCGAGTTGTGGCCGAGCCCGGTGTTCGGGCCGACCAGCATGAACAGGTTCGGGAAGCCCGCGACGCTGATGCCGAGATAGGCCTCCATGCCGTCGCGCCACGCGTCGCCGAGTTCGACGCCGCCCCGGCCGTAGATGCGAACCGGCGCGATGCCGTCCGCCGCCTGGAACCCCGTCGCCCACACGACGGCGTCCACCTCGCGCTCGCTACCGTCGGCCGCGACGACGCTGTGCTCGCCGAGGCGCGCCACCTGCGACGAGACGAGTTCCACGTTCGGCCGCTGGAGGGCTGGATAGAAATCGTCCGAGAGGAGGACGCGCTTACAGCCGATCTGATAGTTTGGCGAGAGGCGCGCGCGCAGCGCGGGATCGGCGACCTGCCGCTCGAGGTGCCGCTTGGCCTCGGCGCGCCCGATCGCGAGCAGTTCCTGGCGCCGAACGAAACCGATGCCGCGCGCCTCCAGCCCCCAGTAGATCGCCTGGCGTTCGGCCCACGCCAACGGCCGCAGCCGCCGCAGCGCCTTCCGCGCGCCCGGCACTGCGCGATCGTTCTTCGGAATGATCCACGCCGGCGTGCGCTGATAGACGTACAGCCGCTCGGCCTGCGACGCGATGGCGGGCACGATCTGGATCGCACTGGCGCCCGTGCCCACGACGGCCACGCGCTTGCCCCGTAGGTCGACGGCGTGATCCCAGGCCGACGAGTGAAACGACGCGCCGGCAAACGCGGCGAGGCCGGGCACGTCGGGCACGCGCGCGCGGTTGAGTGGCCCGAGGCCGGCGATCAGGACGCGCGCGCGCACTTCGCCCTGCGTCGTCTGCAGCCGCCAGATCGCGCCGGCCTCGTCGTACGCCGCCTCCAGCAGTTCCGTGCGCAGGCGGAGGTGGCTCGTCAGGCCGTACTTCTCGGCGCAGCGCACGAGATAGGCTTCGACCTCGGCCTGCGGCGGATAGCGGCGCGTCCAGCCGGCATACGGCTCGAACGAAAACGAGTAGAGCATCGATGGGACGTCGCACGCGCAGCCCGGGTAGTCGTTGTCGCGCCACGTCCCGCCGAGCGTCGCGGCGCGCTCGAGGACGACGAAATCGTCGCAGCCCGTTTTCTTCAGGGCGATGGCCATGCCGATGCCGGAGAACCCGGCGCCGACGATCGCGACGTCGGCCGTCGTCAACGGTCCTCGCGCTCGCGCGCGGCCCAGCCCGCATACACCTCGCGACGGGCGTTCGCGAGGCTGGGGTTCGTGGCGCGCACGAGCGCCACGCGCTCGGCGCTCACGTCGCCTGCGACCACGCCGGCGGACTCGCCCAGCGATGCCACGGTGACGCCCATCGGGTCGTACAGCACGCTGTTGCCGCAAAAGCCGGGCGTACACTGGTCCGCGGCGCCGACGTAGACGGTGTTCTCGATCGCTCGCGCGCGCAGCAGCGTGTCGAACTGCAGCTCTTTGCCCGGGCCGGCGAGCCAGGCGGCGGGCAGCACGATCGCGTGCGCGCCGCCGCGTGTGAGATGGCGCGCCTGCTCGGGAAAGCGCAGATCGTAGCACGTCATCGCGCCGAACCGCAGGCCGTCGATCTCGAAGAGCAGCGACGCGCCGTCGCCGGGGGCCATGCGGCTCGACTCTTTGTAGCCGAACGCGTCGTACAGGTGCACCTTCCGGTACGTACCGCGCAACTCGCCGGTTTCGTCGAGCAGCACCAGCGTGTTATACACGCGCGCGTCGCCGTCGATCCGCTCGAACATGCCGGCCAGCAGCCACAGCGAGTACTCGCGCGCGAGCCCCGCGAGGTGATGGACGAACGGTCCGTCGACGGCCTCGGCCGCGTGGGCGAGCGGCTCCGACGGCTTGCCGAAGTGGAACATGGACGCTTCGGGAAAGACGGCGAGCCGGGCGCCCTCGTCGGCGGCCTGCGCGGCCCGCGCCGCGATGGCGTCGAGGTTCTCCCGCTTGTCTCCGCTCACGGAGGTCTGGGCGAGCGCGATGCGGACCGTCATGCGGGAGCATTCTGCGGACCCCGAGCCGCCGCCCGTGGGAGCGGCGCCAAGAAAGCGCGCTCGGGCGGCGAACGGCGCTGCTCTCGCCCATGAACGAGACAGGCACGTTAGCCGACCTCCTCCGGTCGCTCCGGAACGACGCCCGCCTCTCGCAAGAGGCGCTGGCGGAGCGTGCCGGGCTGAGCGCGCGAACGGTGAGCGACATCGAGTGCGGCGCCGCCCGCTCGCCGCGCGCGATCACGCTGTCCCTCCTGGCCGAGGCGCTCGGCCTCGACGAGCCCGGGCGCGACCGGCTGCGCGCCGCCGCCCGCGACGGTCGCGTCCGCGCGCCCGCTCGCCAGAGCGAACTCCCGCTGCCGGACATGGCCCTGATCGGGCGCGAGCGCGAATGCACCGCGTGCGTCGCCGCGCTCGTCGACGACCGGGTGCGGCTGCTCTCGCTCGTCGGCGGCGCGGGCTTCGGGAAAACGGCGCTCGCGTATCGCGTCGCGCGTGACGCGGCGCACGCGTTCGATGCGGTCGCCGTCGCGGAACTCGCCGCCGTCAACGCGGCCGAACTCGTTCCCGCCACGATCGCGCTGGCGCTCGGGGTGCGCGCCGGGTCGCGGCCGGACGATCCTGCGGCGACGGCGGCAGCCATCGAGGGGCGTAGGACGCTGCTCGTCATCGACAACCTCGAACACGTCGCGGCCGCGCTGCCGTTCGTCGAAGCACTCCTCAAGGCGGCGCCGGGCCTGCAGGTCATCGCGACGAGCCGCTTCTCTCTGCGGGTGCCTAGCGAACGCGAGATCCCGGTCGCTCCGCTCGACCCGGCGACGTCGGCGATCGACCTACTCGTCGAACGCGTGCGCGCCGCGCGGCCCGACTTCGACCCGGCGAACGAGCGCAAGGGCGGTCTCGAGGCGTTGTCGCGGCTGCTGCACGGCGTGCCGCTGGCGATCGAACTGACGGCGCCGCTCGTCGCGGTTCTGCCGGCAGCGACGCTCGCCAAGCGATTCGGAGCGCAGCTCGGCGAACTCTCGTCGGGCCGCGACGACCAGCCCGCGCGGCACCGCACGATGGGCGACGCGATCGCGTGGACGCACGAGTTGCTCGGCGACGACGAACGCCGCGCATTTCGGCGGCTCGCGGCGCTCGCGGGAACGTTCAGCGTGCGCGCCGCCCAAGAAGTCATCGGCGGTGCCGCCGGTCCGGCCGACACCCTCTCGACCTTGCGGACGCTGGCGCGCCTCATGGACCGTAGCCTCCTGCGCGCCGTCCGAGAAGACCGCGACGAGCCGCAGTTCGAGTTCCTTGCGTTCGTGCGCGACTACGCGCTGGTCCGGCTCGAGGAGAGCGGCGAGCAGGAGGACGTCTTCCTCGGGCTCGTCAGGCACTGCACCGCCGTGGCGACGATCGTGCGGTTGCGCGATCCGCAAGGCCAGACGCGCGAGAACGTGGAGACGCTGGCCGCCGAGGATGCGAACTTCCGCGCCGCGCTCGACTGGCTGCGGACGGAAGGGCGGATCGAGCCTGGGCTGCGGCTGGCGTTCTCCCTCTGGGCGTACTGGTGGCTGCGCGGCGCGTACGTTGAAGGCCTCGGCCACCTCACGGCCTTGCTGCAACAGGCGGAGCGCCGCGAAGGCGCCGTCGACGACGTGCTCTTAGCGGATGCGTACTGCGCCGCGACGGGGCTCGCAGAAGCGTGCGGCCGCCTCACCGCGCGATCGGCGTTTTACGAGAAAGCCATCGCGCTCAAACGCCGCCTCGGCGATCGGAGTTCGATCGCCAATCTGCTCAGCGGCGAGGGCGTCGTGGCGAGCCAGTTGGGAGACTACGGCCGCGCGCGCGCGCTCTTGGGCGAGGCGGCG
>Ga0182016_10008411_pt1 | contig 10429 bp, 6 predicted proteins | sample 712S2MmetaG_FD_120491 | JGI IMG/M metagenome (GOLD analysis project Ga0182016, IMG submission 120491) | Permafrost microbial communities from Stordalen Mire, Sweden - 712S2M metaG | ecosystem: Environmental > Terrestrial > Soil > Wetlands > Permafrost | place: Sweden: Stordalen | collected... | reverse complement strand
GTGTAGTTGGGGTCGGAGAAAATGCTTTGCGCGCTGGAAAGAAGCTTGGTTTGGGCGGGAACCCAGTCCACGGGCGGCGTCAAACTGTCAGCGGTTTCGAGGACGTAGCCCGAGGCCGGTTCTCCCGCAAACCCGAACGAGAGCGTGCCGTTGGTGGAAGTAAAGGCGGCCATGTAGTTTTTGGCCGGGGCCGCAACCGTGACGGAAACCCCCGAGGACTCTCCCCCAAAACCAAGCGCGTCAAACGCCTGGGCGTAAAACTGATGCGTGCCCGGGTAAACTTGCGGAACCGAGAAACTGAACGGCGGGCTCGTCAAGCTGGCGATCAAGGCGCCATCCATGAAGATATTCACGTTGGTAATCGTGGCATTGGGAGAGGAGGCGCTGACGACCAGCGGGATAGTAGGAAAAGGGCGGAAGGTGGCGCCATTCCCCGGGCTGGTGAGAGCGATCAGGAAATTAGGGCTTTGGGCCATGATGGGCACGGGACCGGCTGTCGCCGTTTGGCCGTTATTGTCAGTAGCGGTGACGAAAAGGTTTTGGGGCCCGGGTGGAATAGAGCCGGAAATGGTTCCGGAAAAGCTGGCCGTGCCGGGGTTGAGGGTTAGGGTGCTGATCAGATGAGTGCCGCTAAAAAGCTGGAGATTGGTCAGGGAGCCGAGTGGTTGCGCGGCGGTGACTTGGACGGAAACGACGCCGGAAGCAAGAAATGCCCCGGCGGCGGGTGCGGTGATAGCCACGGTGGGCGGCGGCGACAAGTAGGAGAGTAAGCTCAGGCGCGTGACGGAAGCGAGGGCGGCGTAGCCGGAGCCGGGGATGTTGGTCAAGTATTCCCCGGAGTCGGAAACAGAAAGAAACGACAGCACAATCTGGTAGGAAACATTGGGGCTGAGAGTATTCGAGGGGATGGTCACGGAGGTGGAGGAGGCGGGCAGCGCCAGGTTGGCGCAAGAATTGGGCGCGGAAAAAACCACGTTGCTGGACGGGTCCAGGACTTGCAGGGAGATATAAGAATTGGTCGAACTTCCGATCCAAGGTGACCATCCGAGGGTGAGGTTGTTGGTAATGGCGGTCAGGGGAATGATGGCGGAGTTGGTCAACTGCGGAGCGGGAGGGTAAGAGCCGCTGGCGACGGACAGTGACACGGTATTGGTCGGAATAAGCGTCGTCATGGCGCCCGCCGAGCTTTCTTCCGCCATTTGCAGGGCATATTCTCCGGCGGGAAAGGCGCCGTCTAAGTTCGCGGTCCCGTTGGTCGAGGCGGTGTAGAAAAAATCAAATTGACCGGCGAGGAGGTCCGCCGAGGTCTCACCGAGGGTCAAGACAAGACCACCGTGGCCCAGAATGCTGACAGATGGCGGGGCCAACAGCACCAAAGGCTGGCTGTTGGGTGCGCCATTGTCGGGTGTTTGCAGAAAGGACTTGAATTGGGCGGGCGCATTCGGATCAGGCACCGGCGCGCCGTCGGCTCCGGATTGAATATAGTTGGCCGCTTTAATGAGGTAAAAAGCGGGAGCTTCAATCGGATCGTTGATCTGAGCCGCGCACTGCCAGGGTCCGCCTGGCGTCAAGAAACTGCCGGAGTAGGTCCCGGAGGCCAGGGCGATACCGGCCGTGCTCGAGAAATTGTTCGCGGCACCCGGAACCGGGTTGAGCGCCCACGAGAACAAAGCGCCGCTAGGCCATGTTCCGCCCAGCCCTCCGTAAAAACAAGCGAGGGTTTGGGGATCCGTCCAAATATAAGTAAAAGTGTTGGCGTTGAGCGGGACGCTCGTCCCATTAATGGTCTCCGTCCACTGAATGGAAACCGTTTGGTTCATGGCTTCGTCAAATTGGAGCAAGAACGGAGAGGAGGACACGATGGGTTGCCCCGAACTTGGCACGGAGTTGGTCATGGTGGGCGGCGTGTTACCGGTGGAACCGCCGATGGTGGCTATGTTCATGACCGTTTCGCTATAGAAACCAAATGCGCTGTTGAATGGGCTCGCGTCGGTGACTGAAAGCTTCCGAAACCGCAAATGAACGGCGTAGGTTTGGCCGCTGGCCAGGGTGTTTTGGTTTATGAGGTAGCTGTTGCCTCCGAGTCCCGGACTATCGCTGAGGATGACCGAGCCCGATTTGTCGTAGATTTCGATCGTCGAATCATCTGGAGAAGCGGCCCCGGCAAAAGGCGTGAAGAGAAGGGTGAAATCCTTTGTCGGGTCGATTTGTTGCGCGGCGGCATAATTGCTGAACTGCGGCGCGGCCGGGAAATTGTCGGCCGGCAAATTGACCACATTGTCGGCGGAAATAAATTCCGCGCTCAGAGTCAAGGTGTAATGGCCAGCCGGATAGGCCGCGTCCAATCCGGCCGGGGTGTTGTTGGTGGCGTCCAGCAGGAAAACCAGTTCTGAACTATTGTAGGGCACTTTGACGATGGCACCGCTGGGCAAAGTGATGGAAGCGCTGGGGTTCAAACCCCCGGTGGGGCCGCCCACCCCTGGGATATTCACTTCGAAGATGGCGGCGTCTTGGCTGGCTTGGACCGGGGTGGCCGCGGAGGTCTGGGAGAAAATCAACCCTTTGGTCAGAATCGTTTCGTCTTGAGAGACTTGGGCCACGAGCTTGCCCCCGGTCATCAGGCACAAGGTTGCCACCAGCAACGCAGCCAACGCGCCGCGGCCAAAACCAGGGCGGGCGAGGGTGCTAATTTTCGACTCCTGCAATTTCATATATTTTCAAAGAGATGCCACCTGCCTCGAGCAAAAACACCGGTTTGCCGCCGCTTAGCGCCCCAAGCCGCGGGTGTGTCACCAAGATAACCGGCCAAAGACGATCCAAAAATCACCATTTTGCGCCGGGTTCGCAAGCTTATTTCTCCGCGCGAGGAGAAGCGCCGAAGGGAGTTGACAACAATCGGATTTCGTCGGCCGACAAAGTTTTGACTTTAAAAGGGCAACACCATCAACCTATTTCTCCCCTCCCGGAATCCGGCCGACTCATACAGCCGTTGCGCCCGCTGATTGTGGCGCGAAACTTCAAGAAAGACGGCGGTCGCAGCCCAAGGCCGTTCGCACTTGAGCTTCTCCAGGAATCCGCCCGCCAAACCTTTTTGCCGCGCAGAGGGGCGCACGTACAATTCGTCCAGCAGAACGACGATTCCGCCGTATTCATTGCTCCAATGAGGGATGAGGATGGCGTAACCGGAGAGCGCCTGTTCCTCCAGGAAGAGGGTAAGCCGCCCCGCCTCTGGGTGCGCCAGCAAGTGCCGAATGGTGTCCGGGAATTTGGCCGGGTCAACATGAGGGGCGGGTTCGTCTTCAAGATAAAGCGCCTCCATCATGCCGACCACATCGGTCAGAAAGGTTTCATCACTCATCGTCACATAGCGAACATTGCTCATGCGTGGAAAGAATGCCTCCGGAACTTTTCCAAGAGATTTTACTGGGATTCGGCCAGCGGAATGACTTGGACAACAAATATTTTACAGAGAGTGATCGGACGGCAAGGTTTGAGCAAGCGAAAACGGTCACACTGTTGGAAGGTGGACGAATTATAACATGTTATTAATTAGTGCATTACGTGACGACTTTCCGAACGTCACATCTATCGAGGTTTCGCCTTGCTGGACGATTACGTCAGCCAGCTTGCCTGCCAGCAGCAGGCTCTCTGGAAAACGAGGGTTGACTTGCGTTTTTGAATCACTGAGTTTCCACAACGGACCTGACATGGAAATACACCCACAACAATTGACGGTGGAGCAGTACGCCGCCATCCAAGGCAGCCTTGGGGCTGTCGTTGAACGGGTCGGGCAGGTTTATTGGACGCGCGGCAGCGGGTGTTTCTGGCGGCCACTGCTGCCCTACGAGGCCTACAGTTCCGCTGAGATAAGAGCGCCGCGGGGCGCCTGGGGCGGATTCCAACATGTCATTTCAGGGGAACGCGAGGCGAATTCCTGGGTGAGTTTTCTGATGCTGGATGGATTGGAGGAATACCAATTGGGTCGTTTGAGTCACAATCGCCGCCGTTTGATCAGCAACGCGGCCAAACAGTTGGAGGTCCGCGAGGTGCGAGACCTGCACGAGCTTCAGGAGCAGGGTTTTGCGGCTTATTTGTCCTTTTACCAACGGACCAATTACAGCTATTTATCGTCCCGTCGGCGCAAGGGTAATTTTTGCCGATGGGCGGAGACGCTTCTGCGCGATCCGAGGGTTATGGTTCTTGGCGCCTACGGTTCCGGCGGATTGGGGGCGGTGTCAGTTTCGTACTGGGTGAAGGAGACGCTGCTGTACGCAACCTATTTCAGCCACTCGGACTCCCTGCGGCAAGGGGCAAGTGAGCTGATGTTCCACACACTCCGCCTGTGCGCGGCGCGGACGCCGGGGATTCAGCAAGTTTTTGTACGCCGTTATCAAGGCGGCAACGGCATGGATCGCTATTATCTAACGCGCGGCGCCAAAATCGTCCATAAGCCGGCGCGCCTTCATCTCCATCCAGCGCTCAATTGGGTTCTCAAGCACTGGTTGCCGCAGAAGCACGCGCTTCTTTGGGGCGCAGTCGGCACCCAAGCATGACCGCATTACCGCCGCCGGACCTTTTGGCTTCCCGCTCGATTCGAGGACGAGTGGCCAACGCGTGGCTCTCGGCTGGATTTGAGGACAAGGCATGGGATGATTATCTTCGCGGCACGCCGCTCGGGCAGTTTCAGCAATCCAGCATGTGGGCGCAGTCAAAGCGTGGCGAAGGCTGGCAGTGCTCGCGGGTGAGGCTGGAGCAGGAGGGTGTCATCGTGGGGGGCTTTCAGATTGTCTGGAGGACAACCCGATTCGGGAAGGTGGGATATGTAAACAAAGGACCAGTGCTCACCACAGAGTGGACAGAATGGCGGAACTTCGCTTTGGACCTTTTGCTACGAACGGCCCGCCATCACCGGCTGGCGGCTCTCATTGCCCAACCACCGGACCACGACTCGTGCCTGGTGGAGGAGTTGGAAAACCGTGGATTTGCTCCCAACCGCCTGCTGGGGGTCATAGACGCTACCTTGTGGGTTGACCTTTCCGGTCCGCCGGGAGCTTGGGAGGCGGCGATGCGTGGACGCCGGCGGACGGAAATCCGCAAAGCCATGCGCCTGGGTATCACGGTTTACGAGGGAGGCGAGGCGGACATTCCCGTCTTTTTCGACTTGATGCTCTCCTCCTGCCAGCGGCAAGGGGTCAGCCCCTCTCCTTCAACTTTGGAAGCGGCCACGCAGCTCGTAAGGGCGTTTGGCAGGCAGGGTGAATCCCGGCTTGCTTTCGCGGTTTATCAAGGCGAAATGGTGGCTGCGGTCCTCGACTTGAAATTCGGCAAACGTTACACGACTTGGAAAAAAGGCTGGAATGGCCGGCACAGCGGGAAGCACCCGAATGTTCTACTGACGCATCATTCGCTGCGCCATGCCTATGAACAAGGTTGCGACTGCTTTGATTTTGCAGGGGTGGGGCGATCGTTTGCGCAAGCTCTGCTAGCTGGACAACCGCTCAGCCCGGCGCAGCAAGATCATTACGACAGCTTTAAATTGGGATTCGGGGGGCTTCCGCGGCTGTTGGCTCCGGCCATGATTTATTGCCGGAACCCGTTTTTGCGCCTGGCTTGCCGTTTGATTTCGACGCAGCCAGCTCTGGCGGGGTGGCTAAGAAGCCTCACGGCCAAGGGGTGAATTCCGCCCGAAGGGCCATACTGGAGTTTCCTCAGTAGGTATCTGTTGTGCTTTTGCCTTGCGGCTGGATTGGCCAGTTGCCACTGTCCATCAAACACATGAATACAAAAGCAATGCGTTTCCTCTTTGGGATTCTTTTTCTTGGACTGGTTCAACCCTGGGGGGCTCGGGCCGCTGATGGCATTCCTCTTTTTGATGGAAAAGCATTGCGAGGCTGGGAAGGCAATACGAATAACTGGCGGGTGGAGGACGGGGCGATTGTGGCGGGCGCGCTGGAGCGGAAGCAGCCGCATAATGAGTTTCTCGCGACCACCAAGGAGTTTGGAAACTTTGAGCTGCGCCTCCGGTATAAAGTGGAGGGGAGCAACGGCTTTGTGAACGGCGGCGTGCAGTTTTGGTCGCAACGCGTGCCCAACAATTTTGAGGTGTCCGGCTACCAGGCGGACCTCGGCGCGGAGACGGACGGCAATTTGTACGATGAGAGCCGGCGCAACCGCAATCTGGTCGAGGTTCCGGCGGACGTGCGGCAGAAGACGCTTCGATCGGGAGATTGGAACGATTATAGAATTCGCGCGGAGGGAACGCATATTCAGCTTTGGCTCAACGGCGTCAAAACGGTCGATTATATTGAGACCAACGCGGCCATCCCGCAGCGCGGCATTATCGCCCTGCAAATCCACGGCGGCGCCTACACCAAAGTACAATATAAGAACCTCGTTCTCCAGGAATTGCCCGCGGACAAATAATGGCAGCAGGTAATATCATGAAGGCCTCGTGGCGAATCCTCGCGCTTTTCGGTGTCGCAGTTTTAACAGCTTGGCCGGAACGATCTCTTTCCGCCGCTCCGGAGTATCCCGGACTGCCGCCGGGCAAGGCTGAAACGACTGTAGCCGCTGATTCCTTGACCATAGCCAATCGGGCGATGGCCGCCGGTTTCAGTGTCCTTGGCGGCAAGCTGAGGCTGCTGTTCGTTCGGAGCGGACAGGAAACGCCGGCGCTTTCTTTTAAGGGAGAGCCATTTCAGATCTGGTTGGCCGACGGCGCGCGTTATCCAGCCAGTGTCTTGCAATTGGAGGGCAGAATGATGGCGACGGATTTGGAAAGCAACCGCGCCTCTTCCCGTCTGGCGGATCGTATTGGGGGGCGCCGGTTCGAAGCGCATTTGCACTCGGCAGATGGTCGGTTGGGCATTCTCTGGCGGGCGATTCTGCATGACGACGCCAATTACCTGCGGCAGGAGATCGAGATCACGCCTTTGCGGGAGGACGTTGTCATTCAGAAAGTCCTTTGGTGCGACGAGTCCCTGCCGGAAGCCCGCGGGGGCGGCTTGGTGGACGGCTCGCCTGTGACGGTGGGGAATTTCTTTCTTGGGGTGGAAGATCCGATGTCGGCCAACAGCGTCAGCGGACCCGCGGGAACTGGGGAACGGCGGGTCGTTTGCTCGCTGGAACGGAACGCGGCGCTGAAACGCGCTGAGAGGCTAACGCTCAGTTTCGTCGTTGGGGTCGCGCCTTTCGGGCAGATGCGGCGGGCGTTTCTCTATTACTTGGAGCGGGAGCGCGCTCATCCTTACCGTGCTTTTCTGCACTATAACTCCTGGTACGACATTGCCTGGGACCCGTTTTCGCTCAATGAGACGAACTGTCTTGAGGCGATCCGCACGCTGGGCGAACGGTTTATCAAGGCGTATGGTGCGCAAATGGACGCCATCGCTTTTGACGATGGATGGGACGATCCGGCCTCGCTGTGGAATTTTCATCGCGGATTCCCCAAGGGCTTCAGTCCGTTGGCGGAGTTGTGCGCGGCCTATCACACCGGGTTGGGAGTCTGGCTTTCTCCCTTTGGCGGTTACGGCGCGTCCAAAGAGCAGCGCTTAAAATTCGGAGGAGAGCAGGGTTACGAAATCAACGCCGCGGGATTCTCCCTGGCCGGCCCGAAATATTATGCCGCGTTCAAACGGGCCTGCGTGGCGATGATCCGCCGGGATGGAGTCAATTATTTTAAGTTTGACGGCATCGCCTCGGGCGCCCGGGCCAGCGGGGCCGGGAGCGCCTATATTCTGGACACTGCGGCCATGCGCCGCCTGATGCTCGAATTGCGGCAGGAAGAGCCTGATCTGTTTATCAACCTCACCACTGGTTCCTGGCCGTCGCCTTTTTGGCTGCGCTATGCTGATTCGTTATGGCGGCAGGGCGATGACACTGGTTTCAGCGGCAAGGGCAGCCGTCAGCAACAGTGGCTCACGTACCGTGATGGCCAGGTTTACGCGAACATCGTCCAACGCGCGCCGCTCTATCCCTTGAACTCACTGATGTCCCATGGCGTGGCCTACTCGCGCCACGGCAACCCGGGCGATTCCTCCTATAATTCAGCCGGTTTCAAGGATGATGTTCACGCCTATTTTGGAGGCGGCACTGGATTGCAGGAGCTTTACATTCAACCGGGCAAACTTTCCTCCAGCGATTGGGACGAGCTGGCGGAAGCAGCCAAATGGTCGCGCGCCAACGAGGATGTGCTGGTGGACACCCATTGGATCGGGGGCGACCCATCCAGGTTGGAGGTTTACGGTTATGCGTCCTGGTCCCCGCGCAAAGGGACCATCATGCTCCGCAACCCTGATGACCAGCCCCACGATTTTGCGCTCGAGGTGCGGGCCGCGTTCCAGTTGCCGCCCGGCGCTACGAAGGAATACACCCTGGCGAGCCCCTGGAAAGAGGACGCCGGGCAGCCCCACTTGCGCGCCGCCGCCGGTCAGCCGTTGCGGTTGAGCTTGAAGCCCTTTGAAGTGGTGGTTTACGATGCCGTCCCATGATTCGCTTGCGAGAAATCATCCGCCCCCTTCCTTTTTTCCGGCCTGTTCATTTGACTGGGCTTCCGCTCATTTATCATCGCGAACACCTTTTTCCCTACACCAGCTACGGCGAAACTGAAACAACGCCAGTTTTTCGCGACTTCCGCATGGTCGTCCTCGAGAACGATACGTTACGGGTTGAGGTTGCGCCGCAATTGGGCGGACGCATGTACAGTCTTTTCGATAAACGCATCGGGAAAGGAATCCTTTTCAGCAATCCGGTGGTGAAACCAACGCGCATTTTGCCCATCTGGGGCTTCATCTCGGGCGGAATGGAGTTTAATTTCCCCATTGCCCACTCGCCGACATCCATGGCGGAGGTGGGCTGCACGAGCGGGCAAGTTGGCGATTACGGTTTTATCCGCGTTGGCGAGCGTGAAGCGCGCACTGGGATGGAGTGGGTGGTCGAACTGGGGTTGATGGCCGATCAGCCTGTATTGATACAGCGGAGCGCCTTCCGCAATCGCACCGGAACCGATCAGCCGTGGATGTCCTGGACCATCACCGCGATGCGCTCCACCGAGGAGACGGAATTTGTTCATCCTCCCCACCGCGTCCTGGTTCACGACGATCGCGTGGTCGAAGCCGAATGGCCCGGCCAGGGATTGAACTGGGACCGCACGCACCGTCAAATGACGGCCTTGTTCTGGAAGCCAGGCAGCGCGCGACAGTTCGGGGCTTTTCACCATGACCTTGGCTTTGGTCTTATGCACTTGGCAGACCCGGAGCAAGTGCCGGGCAAGAAAGTCTGGACTTACGGTTACGGCCGGCATCGTTGCTGGGGCCAGGCCACGACGGAAGGAGGTCTTTCCTATTGCGAAATCGAAAGCGGTCCGCTGCTCGATCAAAGCGAAAAGCCTTTGTTTCCTAACGGAAGCGAGCGGCGCTTTGAGGAATACTGGATTCCGGTGCATTCCCGCGAAGCGTGCGATAAAATCGCCTGGCCGGAATTGCGTCTGCCACCAATGGGCGAATCTTGGCTCGGTTACAGTCATTCTCCCTGGCAAAGTGAGTGGGAACGTTTTCGTGCGGGCGGCGGACCTTTGCCCGGCAGTGTCGTCGCAACGGGAATTGATCTTGAAGCAGCCTTGCGTCGCGAATTTCACGCGGGCAACGCCCTGGCGGCAGAACCGCTGGGCCTGTGGTTGGCCTTTCGCGGACGCGCCCCTGAGGCTCTTTCGGCCCTGGCGAACGCGACTACGCCGGCGGCGAGACGGATTGCCGGGCTAATCAAATGGAAAGCCCTTAAGCAACCAGAGCGCGCCGTTGCGGACCTTGAGGCCGGCCCCTTGCAAGACCCTGTCGCGGTTGTGGAACTGGACGAGTTATATGCGGAGTTGAACCAATCCGCAAAACGCGCCGCGTTGCTGGCCCGTTCCGCCCCTCATCGGCTCGTGATCGAGCGTAAAGCGGATCTCGCTCTGGCCCTGGGCCAGCCTGAGGAAACGCTGCGCTTACTTTCCGGCATGACCTGGCCCCGCGAACACCAGCGCTACACCCGCAGCGATTTATGGAAACGAGCCCACGCCGCGTTGGGAAAAACTGAAAACCAAGCGCCAGACCTCCTCGGAGAAGATAATCTCGCGCGATTCGGCGCATACTGGGCGGATTAGCTCGTTTCACGTTGATTGTTTTTGATTTAGAGCCTAAAGAACCTTTATGACCACTTCACGATGGCCCGGAGTTGACTCTTGGTTGGCACTTGTTCTCGCGCTCTCTTTCGCACAGGGGTCCAGCGCCCAGCCGCCCACGCCCGAGCAACTGCTCCTCAAGGATTTTAAACGCATTTTCCCTTCGAAAAATCGCTAAAAAATTCAAATTAGGTGCGTCGTTATTGAATAAAATGAAGATTTCATCATTTCAAATGTAGCCATACATTATGCGATTTAGAGCTTGACATG
>Ga0182016_10008407_pt1 | contig 10430 bp, 8 predicted proteins | sample 712S2MmetaG_FD_120491 | JGI IMG/M metagenome (GOLD analysis project Ga0182016, IMG submission 120491) | Permafrost microbial communities from Stordalen Mire, Sweden - 712S2M metaG | ecosystem: Environmental > Terrestrial > Soil > Wetlands > Permafrost | place: Sweden: Stordalen | collected... | reverse complement strand
CTCGCTAGTTAAGCTCAAAATGTGCTCTCTATACGTTGAGATTATACAAATAACCTCACCGAGTAACTCAAATCCATGCACAGCTTAACTTCGGCCCGACCAAACCTTCGGCAGGCCTCCTTTCTGGCGGCGGCACTTCTGCTTGGAGGAGCGGCACACCGCGCGCACGCCTCGGACTTACTCGGCCTGTACGTCGGCGCATCCGCCGGTGAGGGCTACGCGCAAAGCACGCGAGACAACAGCTACTTCGCGGGTCCCGGCCCCGAGCAACAGGCGAGCCATCCTGCCTATGCGTTTTTTGCCGGTATCCGGCCAACGACGCACTTCGGCGTCGAGCTCGAGCATGTGAACTTTGGCCCCGCGCCCCAGGGCTTCTCGTTCGATAGCTCGCGAGCGGTCATGCACGGCAATGCCGCCTTCGGCGTTTTGTACCTGCCGGTTGCCGGGCTTGAGCCCTACCTAAAGCTTGGGGTCGCGCGCCTTCAAAGCCGCGTGAGCGGTGTGACCTTGAACATCCCGGTGTGTATCGGGGACATCGCCTGTCCGCTGTTTCAGGTTTTGACTCCGTATGCCGAGACCGAGACTTCCACGCACGTGGCGAGCGCTGCGGGTCTTCAGTACCGACTCGGCTCCTGGTCGATTCGGGGCGAGTATGCACACTTCACAACCGATGGCGTGCACCCGGATGTGGCCTCGGTGGGTCTCCTGAAGAGCTTTTAAGCTCTCCCGGGAAGAGCTTCTTCGAGGGGAGGTACCTTCAGCCCCAGGCGCGCTCGCGCTTGGGGCCAAGATGCGTGTGCGCCCGCGCCCCGCGACTTCACAGAAGCCCGAAGCCCACGGGCGCTGTCGCTATAGAGGGTAGGTCACTTTTACCGCTTTTAGGTATCACACATATCGCCTCACGGCGAAAAAAGAGAATCAACCCTCATGAGTCACATTAAATCTTCAAAGAACGCACAGGCCCAAACCGATAAGGTTAAAAGGTCTGCGCAAACTAATCCCTTGGTTACGATGAGCGCGCAATTTCTTGATGGCGAGCATACGAATGCCGAGGGCACGATGAAGTACAAGCTCTACGTGCCTGCGAATCCCACCGGGGCGCGCTTGCCACTCCTTGTCATGCTGCACGGCTGCACCCAGAATCCAGAGGATATCGCCGCGGGTTCACGCATGAACACGCTCGCCGATACCCACGGTTTCTTGGTGGCCTATCCCGCGCAGCGGCCAGGCGCCAATGGGCGCAACTGCTGGAACTGGTTCAGTGAAAAGGACCAGATTCGTAACCAGGGCGAGCCTTCCTTGATCGCAGGCATTGCCTTGGACGTTGCCGGCGGCTATGCGGTGGACGATGCGCGCATTTATGTGGCAGGCATGTCCTCCGGAGCCGCCATGGCGGTGATCTTGGGCGCGACCTATCCTGACATTTTCTGTGCGGTCGGTGCTCATTCGGGACTCGCCTACGGGGCGGCCTACGATTTGAGTACTGCCTTCGCGGCGATGTGGGGGACGACCACGCTCTTTGGCCTGCCGATGCTCTTCTCCATGCGCTCGAAGCATTGGAGTACTGCGCGCGCAGCGATTCCGACCATCGTGTTTCACGGTGATGCGGACTCGACCGTGGGTGCTCATAACGGAGTTGAGATTGTCAATCAGGCCGTCACGCTTGCCCTAGAAGCCCACGGCCCGTTGGAGAAGACCGAGCAGCGTTACCGAATGGACAACGGACGCGAATTCACGGCAACGACCTATCGCAATACAGCGAAACGGCCGATCGTTGAACACCGGGTCCTTCATGGCACAGGCCATGGTTGGTCGGGTGGTTCTGCCGAGGGTTCTCATACGGACCCCACCGGGCTCGATGCCTCCCGTGAAATGGTTCAGTTTTTTCTGGCCCAGTCGAGTCTTCGGGACACCGAGCGCCACGCGGCCTGATGAGTAGGCGACCGGCTCCGCTTTGAGGGAATCGGTGATGAACTTTGATTGCCAATGGCACTTCTTGCCCCTCTTTTCGCCTGGCGCGACTTGAGGGGCTATCTTTTGTGCGTTGCCCGACACAAGAAGGACGGGCGCTGCGCGCGCGTGACCCAGGTCACCTGAACGATGCCTCACCTCTCGCTATATCAGTGAGGTCATCACATAAAGGAGCCATCATGGCTGACAAAACTCTCTTCGTTGTCGATGTCGAAACCGACGGACCGTGTCCAGGTACCGACATGTACTCGATGGTAAGCGTTGGCGCGGTGCGCGTCGATCCGACTCTTGAAAGAACTTTCTACGCCAAGCTTCGACCGATTTCCAGGCGCTTTCAGGCAGAGGCACTGGCGGTGTGCGGGTTTTCGCGAACGCAGACTCATCAGTTCGAAGACCCTGCCATCGCGATACCGCGCTTCTTCGACTGGGTTCAAGCCGAGTCACTCGGCACTCCCGTCTTGGTTAGCGACAATCCGGCGTTCGATGCGGCCTTCGTGAATTACTACTTCCACCGCTATTGTGCCCACGAGGGTAGTCCATTTGGATATTCGGCACGCCGCATTGGCGATTTTGCGGCAGGTCTCTCCCGCAATTGGGAGGACTCGAGTAGTTGGAAGGCACTTCGAGGTCAGAGTCTCTCGCACAACGCGCTCGAGGATGCCCTGCAGAACGCGCGCGCACTGGTTACACTCGCTCGCGAGCATCAACTGAAGCTTCCCGGCATTTTTTAGTATTCCAACTCGCCTTTTTTGGGCGAGTTCTTTTTTCGGGCGCCTTGCGCTTCAAAGAGCGGGGCGACTTGCTCCCAAGCGAAGCTTCCCCTGACCCCCGGAGTGCGCCATGGAAGGGGTATAGAGGTCGCGCTCAGTGCGAGGGCCTCGGATGGGCGGTGCGAGCGCCGGCGCGCGCCTTCGTCGGCCCTTCTTCGGGGCGCAGCTCTCCGCCATTTCCAACGGAATCACCTGCCCCCCGCCCACGAGGTGCTGGGCGGGGTAGGCCTCACCCAACGTAAAGAGCGCAGGAGCCACCAAAACCCGTAGGAGGTCTCCAGCCGGCAGGGGCCGTGCAAAGTAGAACCCCTGTCCCTGCGCGCACCGCTCACCCCGTAAGTACTCACACTGCGCCTCACTTTGTATCCCAGCGCCGAGCACGCGAAGCTCCCGCTCGGCGGCCGCCTCAATCAAGGCGCCGAGGGGCGAGCCTTCCTTCGAGTTTGACGCCATATCCCGCACGACGGATTGCGCGATATTCACCCCGTCCAAAGAAAAGCTCTCCAAGTGAGACAGCGTCAAATGCGCTGCCCCAAAATTGTCCAAGGCGACGTGCAGCCCGAGCGCGCGTAGGTTTTTAAGTACCGCGGCGCTTCGCAGCGGCTCGTGCAGCAAACTCGATTCGGTGATTTCGAACATCAGACTGGAAGGCTCCACCCCCGAGCGCGCCAGGAAAAGCTCAATTCCAGTCACGAACCGGGCGGCTCGCAATTGAGCCGCGGAGACGTTGAGCGCCACCCGCAGGGTAAGCCCCTGTGAGCGCCAGGCTCGTAAGTGCCGGCAAACCTCCTGAAGAGCCCAGTCGCCAATTGCCGGCATCAACCCCAAATCCTCGGCCTCCTGGAGGAACTGTCCCGCAACGAGGGGTCCTTGAACCGAATGATGCCAGCGAACCAGCGCCTCCACCTCGGCGGTCTCACCGGTGCGAAGATCAATTCGTGGCTGGTAATGCAGGAGAAGCTCGCGGCGCCCGAGCGCGTGACGCAATCCTGCGCGAATGGCTTCTGCGCGAGATACGCGCCGACGCGAAGGCCTGGGCTCGTTGCCGAAGCCCGGAGGAGCCACCCGCGGCAATTTGACGAGGCGTGCGGCGGCCTTCTCTGATGCGGCGGCTCTAAATGCGGACCCAAAGCGGCGGGCGGATAGCATAAGGACCTTCAAAGGCGCTGTAGGGTAAGGCGGCGCTTGTTGGGTTCGATGCACCCTCGAGCGCCACGTAGGCTGTGCCTTAAAGCTACAGGGAGCGCAGTGCACCCATCGGTCTATCTTGTGTGAGGGAAATCCTGGATTTTCAAATAAAAAATCCACACCGAACGGCAGTGCCGAGGTGTGGCTGAGTAATTAATCTTAAGCCTTGGCGCGTGCCCTGTGATCCGCGCGAGCCTTGCTCTCTGCCGCCTTGACCAAGGAGGTGAGAAAGGATTGCTGCACTTTATCCTTCGAACGCATAGCCTTCACAAGCGCGAGCGCCGAGACAACTTTGCCCGTGGGCGCACAGCATCGGTAGCCTGCCGAGAGGAGCTTTCGAGCCGCGCTGAAGGAGTCTGCGCACTTCCAAAATGCGCTGTTGGTACAAACCCCTGGCCCAAATCATATTCAACCCAGGCTTCCGGCTCGATGACCCGAGCCATCGACTCGCACTCCTCATCCGTGACCACAATGGCTCGCAAGTTCGCGCGGCACTTTTCAGCCGAGAACACCGAGGAGACTTTCAGTTTCTCGGTCGGCCGCACGCGGCGCACCGACTTCCAAGTCTCTTCGAGTCGTGCCTCGTGGCGTGGTCTTTTTCTTTGAACTCAATTCGCTCTCCTTCGCTGATGACCTTAAATCTTCAGAGTTTAGGAACACGATTGCTTTTGTCTCTCGGGATGAGCGCAAACCACCCCAAGTCGCTACACCCACTAGGTCAACCACAGAAGGATTAATTCATGGCTCTCATCACCTTCAGCACCGTCAATGCGCTCATCGATGAACTCGCTCGACTCGCCGGGCTCTCGGGCAATGTCGGCAAGGATGTGAAACGCATGCTGGATAGGCTCTTTGGCGACGGCGCTTTGCGTTTCTGCGTCTCGAAAAACAACACCGGCATCTTGGGTTTCGCCCTCTATTTGGAGCTGCTCCGTGAGCTCATCGAGAACTTGGGCGATGCGCACCTCGCGGGCGAGAAGACCTTGCTCTTAATTGATGTACTTCGCGGCGAGGGGCCGGGGCAGGTGTCCCTCGTTTTCACGCTACGCGAACTTCCCCCAGGGATGCGTGCGCGGCAACAGCTGCTCTGCGATATGGGGAGTATTCTCACCTGTTTCGCTAATCTTGATTCGCATTACGTCTGCAGTTTAGTGGAGCATTTCTTCGGTGAATTCGATGCGGGTCGCGATCCGTCCATGGACGAATCCGATTATCGCGGCAAGATCATCGAGCGCTTCGAGGCTATCGTTCGAACCGGTCAGGGGATGCCTCATGAAGCCAGGCGCCTTCTTGAGTTGGCGCGACAATTAAACCCTGCCATCCAAGTAGAGGCCGTCGCGCTCGCGGCTTGATTGCACATCGTTATCCGTCCTCCTTGCCCCTTAAACGGGCCGGGAGGATTTCTTTTTGGCTCTGTCACCAATCCTTGTTGGTGGGCTTGCCGCGCACACCCAGGGAAGCGGGGGTTTTCGTCTGGAAACGATAGAGTTTAGACAGTCTCGGATACGCCGCCCTGAGTAACCCCAGACTGATTGGTGCCAGGCCCGAAAAAACCCCGCGAGTGCGAGGTTCATAGGAATAGAGTTCGGGTCGGCTAGGGAGACTCTCGACGTTTGGCGGCCTGGGTACCTTCCGTTGCCGCAATCCAACAACTAACGCAACCGCCAAGCTTGGTCATGCCGTGTTCGCATTTCTCGTAGCGGATCCGTTCGAGGAGCTTATCCATGACCGGCTGCAGATAGCCGCGCTTTGGGAAAGCATTGCCGGCTTCGACGAATGCATGCTGCTTGATTTCCCCTTCAGTCAGCTTACAGACTCCATTGACGGTATGGGCCGCGATAACTTGTCGCAAAGCAAGTTCCGCCGCGTCTAACTTGTCCACTTCCTTTTTGGCGCTCATGAGGTGCTTCCTTAAAGATGACCGAGATGTCCTGAAATAACGCTGCGTATAGCGACTGGGAATAAGCTCATCGATATAAGAATTCGCAGGTCCCAGAGAAAGCTTTCAACCGATGAGTGAAGCGCCGACCCGTGCAGATTCTGCGCGGTTGTCCTTGCGGCGGCAATTCGAGCGGCCGAAAGTCACCGGCGGGGTCTGCCAACACGGATTGGGGACAAAGCCTTCTTTTTTGCGGCTGGTGGCAACTCCTTATCGCTCTTTTCAGATAATGACGATATATGGCTTTTTCCCGATATTTCGGCCTCCCGCCCCCGATGCGAATGGTGCTCAAATATTCGAGGCCTTTGGAGGCTTACGGAGAGGCTCTTGCGCAGGGCGATGAGCCAAGGAGACCGGTGTGTGCGTCTTCACCTAAGGAGCGCTTCCCTTGAGCTCGGTGGTGCGCTCTTAAGAGCGCCTTTGGGGTGAATCGCTCGCCACCGCGATTCTTAAAGGAAGATGCCCGCTCGTTAGCCTCAACGAATTTTGGGCTATCGGGGCGCCCAATTCTCGCCCCGTGGCTTCTCGACCCTATAGCGGCCCCCTCCACCCCGAGGGAGTAACTGCCGCTCCACGAGGCGAGGTCCCTGCGGGCGCTCAATTCTGTCCGCGCGCGAGGGTACTCCTAGCGGTTACCCCAGCAGGCTGTTGTCTCATCCGCACCGCCCGCATTGGTCGCGGTTTGCCCGGTGTTTGAAAGAATGAACGCCGCACAGGTGGTATCGCCCGCCTGACCACCCACGGGGGTTGCCGTGAGCGTGTAGGCGCTCGCCGCGAGCACCGTCGCGATGGAGTAGTAGCCATTTTGACTCGCCGTGACGCCTGCCGCGACATTGCCACAGCCGACATAGGTGTAGGCCTGCGCGTAGCAGCGCTCGAGCGAGCTCGAGAGGGCACCGACCGAGGTGAGCGCATCGGAGCGGCGGCTCTTCTGAACCTGGCTCGAATAGCTCGCATAGGCGATGGTTGAGATGATGGCGACGATTGCCATCGCGATGACGAGTTCGATGAGGGTAAAGCCGCGGGCGGATTGACGAGATTTCATGAGTGACTCCAAAAAATACGCGAGTGATTAGCGCACGCCCGGGGCGTGCAGAACCTTGACCGTGATATGAGCGCTCGCGGTGGCCGGATGCACGACCTCGTGCCCCGCGCTCACCAAGTGCTGCGCCGGGGCGGCAACCGTCGTGCGATGGGTCGAGACAGAAAGCGTCACCGCATCTCCGCGCTGCACATTCTCAAGTTCCCGAGCCGCCTCACTCCCCGCCTCAATCGGGTAGGAGACCCCATTGATTTGGATTGAATGGCTGTCAATCCCCGTCACATGTCCCTCGATGGCGGTGCCCGTCGGCACCGCGGCGAAAGCGCTCGATGCGAGCGCTGCCGAGAGCAGGAGCGAGCGAGAAAGAAAAGCGATTGATGTGTTCATTAGCGTAACTCCGTCCATGCCGTACGGTGCAACGCGCGGCCGTACATATCAAACCCCTGAATCGGGACCGTACCGTTGGTAGACATATCAGCGCCCGTGCCCGACTCGGTCACGAGAATTTCACGGCTCGAGGAGCCGCTGTTGTTGATTTCCACCCGCGGACTCGAGGAGTAGGTCTCGCCGAGCGAGACGCTCGTCACCACCTGCGTGGTCAAGGTCAAGGGGGCGCTCGGAAAGCCTCCCCCCGTCGCGAAGTTAAAGAGGTTCAGCCAGGAGTAGTCCCCACCCGCGCAGATGTTGCCCGTGGGCGCCACCGATGTGACGATCACGGCACCGGAATCGACCTGCGGGTCGCTGATGAGCCGCTCGCCCGCGACGAGCGAGAAATCGACATACCAGCCGCCCTTCTGCAGGAGGTCCACCGTATTCATCGTATCCGTGCGGCCCGCAACCGTACCGCCGCCGGTGATGTTGATGGTGATGTTGGAGAGGGTCTGCCCCACCATGTTCGAGCGCAGAATCGGTGTCGCCGGGGCGCTGTTGTTGTCGTACACCCCGTACAGGCTCTGCACCTGGGTCGTTGACAAATCGGAAATCCCAAAAAGCTGCCCCGTGCCGACGAACACCATCTCACCCACATAGCGCGGATAGTTGGGGTTCAACGTCACCGCCGGGGAGGCGGTGATGGGCTGCATCGCGCCTGACGCATCGCGTGCCTGGAAGAGCACGGTGACGGTCCAGAGCGCAGGGTTGACATTCGAGATGTCGATGCGCCAGAGATTGCCCTCAAGGTCGCCCGCATACACCAAGGTCGCGTTCGAGGACAAATCGCCGTTCAAGTTTGCAACCACCACCGAGGAGAGACCGTTCGCGACACTGCCATTGCAGGCAGTCGCCACCTCGGCGCAAAGATCAATCTTCGCCACGACCGCGCCCGTCTGCGCATTCAGGGCGTAGAAGAAAGGCCGCTGCGTTGAGCTATTGACCCCGTTGCCAAAGACCACCAGTGCGCCCTCATTCGCATTGATGACCGCGGGGCGAGAGTAGGTGAGACCCATGTTCGCATCGGTGAAATCCCAGAGCACCGCCGCCGAGAGCGCCGATTCACTCGTTAAGGTCTGCGGGGACGTGATATCGATGGCGTAAATTGAGTTCCCGCCCGCACCTTCGCCGCCCGCGAGAACCGTGTGCCAGGTGCCATTGATGTTCACATCACCCGCGACCGGGGAGCCATCGACGTAGAACTCATGGTTCCCCGCATAGTAGCGCCCCGTGAGCTTGGCGAGATTGTTGTAGACCCCGCGCGGGATGTACGCGAAGAGCTCGCTCCCCGTCGCCGCCGAGAAGGCGTGCAGCATGCCATCGTTCGCACCCACGTACACCACCGGCGGGCGCGCCATGACGCTTGCGACGAAGCTTGTGTAGCTCATCGAATTGAAGTTCCCCGAGGCGCCTGCCACATAGAGCGGGGCGCTATCGACGATGTCGCCGAGCAAGTGGGCACGAGCGCGAAACGGGCCGCCCTCGCTGTAGGAGAGGGATTGCACCCCGCGCAAGAAGGCGAGCGAATCCGCGCCATTCGTGTCCGTGGACTGGCTATTGGAGAGCGCCTGGCCCATGGCCGTGTTGCTCGCAATGCCGGAGGAAGCGGAGCCTGTAGTCCACTCAAAGGGTGTACCGGCATTGGCCACCGTATCCCAGGTCGCAATGACGCGCTTGCCCGGGCTCTCGGCATCCAGGAGAGTCTGCGCACTCCAAAGGGCCGCGCTCGGGAAGGTGTTGACCGTGCCGGTCGCCGCATTAATCGGGAAGGCGTAGAGATTGCCGCTCCAATCCTGGGCGGAGTCGGAGGAGGAGAACTGGCCCTGATAGATGACCGCGCCCACGTGGATGCTGGTCGAGTTGACCGCGGCGGTCGCCGTGGACTGCGTACCCGCTTGGATGGTCGCCATGATGACCTGCATGTCACTTGCGAGCGCGGTCGGATCCGTTGCCGGGAAGTACACATTGGTGCCGCCCGCAATCGCCATCGCGGTCAAGGTCGGGGAAGCCTCGGGGTTTTGCGCAACGCCCGCGCCCAACCCGATGATGTAGGTCTTGATGCCGGCCGCCTTGAGTGCGGCAAGCGTTGCAATCGTATCGGTGAGCGCCTGATCATTGGTCGTGCCCAAGGAACCATCGGCATTCCAGGTCACAGTCACCCCGTAGCCCGCCGCCGCCGTGCTACCCAAGGGTGGCCAAGCTCTGCCCTCAAGATCCATCGTCGGCAATCCGTCCGTCACCAGCACCACATAGCGGGAGGGTGAGCAGCCGTTGCTCGAGGAGAAATTGCCGTTGCGGTAATAGTTGAGCGCACCCGCCAGAAGGCCCGCGGTCGGCGCTTGAGTCGAGGAGGACTTGATTTCCGTCGTGGCGGCGTTATTCGTCTCCGGGTACAGGAAGGGGGTGAAGGTCGCGATCTTCGCGGCGACGTTCCCCGGGGTAAGATCAGACCCCACGGTCGTCATCTTCACGAGCAGGTTCGATGTGTTCGAGTACTCCGAATAGGTGTAGTAGGAGAAACCGCGCTGCACGTACATGACCTGCGCCGAATAGGGCACAAAGCCCGCGTTCGTGGGGCCGGTCTGGTTCGGGCAGCCGCCCGGCGCCGACCCGCCGTTGTAGGTCTCGGTGACGTTGCCCGAATTGTAAGTTGCGAGCGTGTCGCCATTCGGGGGGAACGGGGTGAGCGGTGAGGGGCCGGAGGAGCCCGCCCAGACCATGCAAAGAGGCGGCGGCCCGTACCAGTCATAAAGCACATCGTTGATGACGGCATCATCGGAGCTTCCACCAATGATGAGCCAGGGATGAGCGCTGATGCCGGAAATCATCGAGGACATGCTCGCGCACGCATTGCCGACCGCGGTGCCGCCCGTAAGATTGACGTGATAGCAGGGATTGGCGACCGCCCGCGCGGCCGCAGGCACCGTATCGACGACCGAGAAGCCGGCGCCCGCGCTCATGTAGTACACCCAGGTCGGGGACTCCTGCAGCTGCCCTGTGGCGTAGTCCATCAGCGCAAAATCGGTATTCGCCATGAAGCCATTTAAGATGGCAAAGAGGCCTGACTTCGCAAGATTCATGCGCGAAGGGG
>Ga0182016_10008406_pt1 | contig 10431 bp, 12 predicted proteins | sample 712S2MmetaG_FD_120491 | JGI IMG/M metagenome (GOLD analysis project Ga0182016, IMG submission 120491) | Permafrost microbial communities from Stordalen Mire, Sweden - 712S2M metaG | ecosystem: Environmental > Terrestrial > Soil > Wetlands > Permafrost | place: Sweden: Stordalen | collected... | reverse complement strand
TTCCTGATCCTCGGTGAGGGCGACTGGTACGGCCAGCCGGTCAGGCTGCGCCCGGATCAGAAGCGGTTCATCTACCGCTGGTACGAGAATTGCGGCGGCTGCGGCTACTGGCGGTACGACGAGGCGCTGCGCGGTGCCGCGACCGGCGACGGCAAGACGACGCTGGTCGCGGCTATCGAGTGCCTGGAGATGTTCGGCCCGCCCCAGATCGCCCCGGTGAGCCCGAACATCGTCAACGCGGCGGCCAGCTTCGAGCAGGCCGACCTGCTGTTCAGCATGGCGGGCGTGATGCTCGGCGGCCGGGACCAGTCGGTCAAGGAAGCGCCGCTCTGCGGGTACGCCGAGGTCTATGACACGCAGATCAAGTTCGCGGAGGGCCGCCCGGGCGTCATGCGCCGGGTGGCGGCGGTCGCCGGGACGAACGAGGGCGGCCTGCCGTCCCTGTTCGTCTGCGATGAGGTGCATGAGTGGGGGGAGCTGGGCAGCAACAAGGCCCGCGTGCACATGGTGATCGGGAAGAGCACGAAGAAGCGCCGCTTGCAGTGCAAAATGCCTGATGGCCGCACCGTTTCGCGGGGTCCTGGCCGCATCCTGAACATCTCTACGGCCGGTTTTGACGTGGAAAACTCCCTGCTCGGCGCAATGTACACGCACGGCAAGCGGGCGCTGCATGATCGCGAGCTGGCGCCTCGGCTGCTGTTCGACTGGCATGAGGCGCCCGACGGCCTGGACTTCGCCAACCCGGACGACCGGCGCCGCGCTGTCGTGGCCGCATCGGAGGCGGCCGGGCAGCTGTGGGACATCGAGGCCCGGGTCCGGGAGTGGGACAAGCCGGAAGTCCAGTCGCACGAGTGGATCCGCTACTACGGGAACCGCTGGGTCGACGTCGCCGAAGAGTCCTGGCTGGCCGAGCACCCGGCCGCATGGGGCCAGTGTGAGGGCACGTGGGAGCTGGCCGGGGATGAGCCGGTGGTCCTGGCGGTGGACATGTCGCTGCGCCACGACAGCACGGCTGTCGTCGAGTGCGCGATGCTCGCGGACGAGCGGATCGCCGTCACCGCGCGGATCTGGAACCCGGCCGACGGGAAGGTTGATCACCTGGAGGTGTTCGAGCACATCAAGGCGCGGGCAAAGGAGCTTGGCCCGCGGCTGGTGGCCGTGACGTATGACCCGCGGTTCTTCGAGCTGGCGGCCCGCCAGCTGGAGGACACGGACATCATGGTGGTCGAGTTCGATCAGTGGATCACGATGGCTCAGGCCGTCGGCGAGGCGTTCGAGCGGATCATCAAGGGCAAGATCGTCCACGACGGGAACCCCGACCTCTCGCGGCATGTGCGCAGCGCAGTCCGTAAGCAGCAGGAGCGCGGCTTCACGCTGAGCAAGAACAAGAGCCGGTGGAAGATCGACGGAGCGGTGGCGATGTGCATGGGCGTGTGGGAGCTGCTCCAGTCGGTCGATATCGAGGGGACCTTCTGGTGAAGCGCACTGAACCGCCCCCCTCGAAGCCATCGCCTGGCCCGCCGCCACGCCCACGGCCCGTAGACCGCCCCTGTCCGGCGACCTACCAGAACACGCCGCCGCATTCATTCGTGACCTACGGCGTTCAGTGCAAGTACGCCGAGGGTCACGAGGGCGACCACGCCGGGCATAAGGGCTACGGCGAGGGTGACGTCTTCTGGCCCCGGGTGCCCGAATGAGGCGCCGCCCGATGATCCACGCCGCGCACTGGGCGGGGATACTGGTCCGCTGGCGGGTGCATCTGATGCTCCCGGGGCTCGCTGGGGCGGCCCTGGTGAGCGTCGGTGTGGGCGAGCTGGCCGGGCATGTCTTCGGCCATGGCCTAGCGCCGTGGACGTCCCTGGCGCTGGCTGGCGGGTTCCTGCTGTGGATCGGTGCGGCACTGAACCAGTCGCCTCACCCGCCACGGCGGCCACCTGTGCCCGGTGAATAGCACACGGCCCGCCGGTATGCCATTCTTCAGGCAGGAAACTTTCCGAACTTCGCGGAGGTGTGTGCGTGGGTGTGTTCACGGCCCGTCCGTCTGGCCGTGAGCAGCGGATGCTCACGTTCATCTCGCCGCCCGTCGGCGCGTACACGCAGGCCCTGCAGGACTGGTCGTCGGGTGACCCTGAAGGGGCGATGCGGCAGGCTACGGTCTGGTTTTGCGTCAACAAGATCGCGCTGAGCATGGCGATGATGCGCCCGCAGACCTACCGGGGGCCCGGCGTCGGCGACCAGGTGGGCACGCCCGCGGTGAAGACGCCGGTACCTGCCATCCTGACTCAGCCGTCGGCGGCTAAGAAGACGTTCGCGTGGACCTACGGCGTGTGGGTGTCGAAGCTGCTGCGGGGCAACGCCTGGGGCCTGATCCTGGGCCGTGACCGGCTCGGCTACCCGACTCAGATCGAGCTGCAGCATCCGGATCAGGTGAAGGTCCGCAAGATGCAGGACGGCTCGTACGAGATCCGGGTACGGAACGAGGTCGTGGACCCGGCCGACCTGTGGCATTCGGCTATCAACTGCATGCCCGGCTCCGACATTGGCATGTCGACGATTCAGTACGCGGCGCGGACGACGCGGACGGTCCAGGCGGCCGAGGCGTTCGGCTTGCAGTGGTTCGAGGACGGCGGCCACCCGTCCGGCATCCTGACCAACAAGAACGCGAACCGGATCGGCCAGGACCAGGCGCAGCGGGTGAAAGAAGCTTTCCTCGCCGCGACCCGGGGCACCCGTGAGCCGGTGGTGATGGGCGGCGGCTGGTCGTATGACCAGATCCAGGTAAACCCGGCCGATAGCCAGTTCCTGGACCTGATGCAGTACGACGCTACGGACATCTGCCGCTTCTTCGGAATGAACCCGACGATGGCGGGCCACGGCACGCAGAACAGCTCGATCACGTATCAGAACGTCGAGCAGCAGAGCATGGATTTCCTGGCCTACCCGATGACGCCGTGGATCATCCAGCACGAAGAGGACCTAACGGACCTGATTCCGCGCGGCCAGTACGTGAAGCTCGACACTTCGGCCTTGCTGCGAACGGACTTCCTGAGCCGCATGACGGCCTATCACATGATGATCGGCAGCCGGGCGTTCACACAGGACGAAGTACGTGGCATGGAGGATTACGCGCCGCTGACGCCTGAGCAGAAGGCTGAGGTCGACGCGCTGGTTATGCCGATGCCGCCGCCGGTGGCACCCGTCAGGCAAGGGGAGTAAGCGTGACTAACGGTGTAACGGTCCAGTCGTTCGTGGCGACCAGCACCACAAGCCCGGCGGCGTTCGTTCCCCTGGCGATCTTTTCGAGCGGGACCGCGCTGACCCCGTTCACCACGTACGAGCTGATTGCGTCGTGCTACCTGGCCGGGACGACGCCGGTCGACGGGACGGACAACGACAACGTGCAGATCGTGGTCGACAGCACGACGGTCGGGCGGCTGATCATGCCCGCCTCGGCCGGGCTGGTGGCCACCGCGAAGTTCATCGCCACGACCGGCACGGGCGGCGTGGTGCAGATGCAGAGCCGCGGCGCCGGGACGACGGGCACGATCTACCGGGCCCTTCTGGTCGCCAGCCCGATGTCCGGCGGTTTCAGCGAATCGCAGATTGTCTAGGGGAGTGACCGTGACCGAAGAGACCCCCGCCGCGCCTCCGGCGCCCCCCGCCGCGCCGGAGGCCGCCCGGCCGGGCCTGGAGCTGCTGAAGCGGCGCCGCGGGTCGATGATCCGCAAGGTCGAGCGGCGCGGCCTGGCGCTGGAGATGCGCTCGATGCCGGACGGCACCGGCGGGACCGACTTCGCGTTCACCGGCTACGGGGCGACGTTCGATGACCCGTTCGAAATGTGGGACCCGTGGGGCGACCCGTACACCGAGGTCGTGCGGCAGGGTGCGTTTACCCGCACGCTGGCCGCCCAGCCGGATGTGCCATTCCTGATCGGCCACAACGACATGGGTATACCGCTGGCCCGAACCCGGAACGGCACGATGACCCTCTCGGAGGACGGCCACGGCCTGCTGGTCGAAGCCCGGATGGACGGCTCCCGCTCCGACGTGCGGAACCTGGCCAGCGCGGTCGAGCGCGGCGACCTCGACGAGATGAGCATCGGCTTCGTGACGATGGGCCAGGACTGGTCACCGGACTGGGAAACCCGCGCTATGACCGACCTGGAGCTCCATCGCGGCGATGTCTCGGCGGTGGCCCTGGCCGCCAACCCGGCCACGGCCGGATCGTCCATGGTGGCGTTCCCGGCCGATTCCCTTCGTGCCCGGCGCCCGGCCGAGCAGCGGGCCCCGACCCAGCCATACAGCGCGCACACCGGCGAAAGCAACGAGTGCGTGCAGTGCCACTCGATGAACGACGACACGGCCAGCTTCTGTGATCAGTGCGGTAACGCGATGATGCCGAAGTCGCACGTCAGCAACATGGCGGGCGTCGAGGACATGACCCAGCAGTGCGGCGCGTATAGCTGCGGGAAGTGGAACAGCGCCGACGCGAAGTTCTGCGGCCAGTGCGGCGGCAGCCTGGCCGGGGCCAGCGGATCCGGATTCTGGGCGGATGGCCGGCCGAAGGAGCAGCGCGCCCAGGACGAGGTTGTGGACACCTCGAAGCAGCCGGATTTCAACCTGGCGACCGACGACCCGGCCGACAACGGCGCCGCCGCGGTGAAGTGCCCGTACACGAATAAGAACGGGTGCGGGCAGATGTGCCCGGGCGGCAGCAAGTTCTGCTCAGGCTGCGGCGGCCCGCTGTATTCGGGTGACGGCACGATCGTCCTCGACGACTCCGGGGTGACCGAGGAAGTGGCCGGGTCGATGGCGGATGCTGACCTGCTGTCGCTGCGTGTCAGGGCGCTGGAGCTTGCCTGAGCGATAAGCGGGCGCTTATGATGCGCTCGAATACGGGAGTGATTGAAGTCCCGGACAGCCTCCCCCCGCAGGCATGCGGCCCGGAGGCGGGTCCCCACGGATGACACGACCGGCCATGTAGCCGTGTCTCCGAGGGAAGGACCCTGGCCGTGCCATACGCCGACCTCATCAAGCAGCTGAAAGAGCAGCGGGCCGCGCTGGCCGCCGGGCTGTCTGAACTGCCCGTCAAGCTCCAGGCCGAGAAGCGTGCCGCCACCAAGGAAGAGCTGGCCGGTTTCGACGCAAAGGAAGCCGAGGCGCGCGACCTCGACGCGCAAATCGAGAAGTTCACCGCTCAGGCCGAGCGTGAGCAGCGCGCCGCGGACGCCCGCGCGAAGACCGGCGACACTGACCGCCCGGTGACCGGCGCGGCCGATGGCGACCGGCGCCATGTCGTCACCTCGGAGCCGACCGTCTACGGTCAGGGCTCCGGTCACTCGTACTTCCTGGACATGGCCCGCCGGGACATGCGCCGCGGCGACGGCGACGGCGGCGTGAATGCCGCGGCCGACCGGATGAACCGGCACGCCCAGGAGATCGACAAGATCATGCCTGAGCGGCGCGCAGCGGTCGAGCGGCGGGCGTCGAAGGCATACGAGGAGTCGTTCGCGTCCAACCGGCACGAGCGGCGCGCGCTGGCCCGCATGGAGAAGATGGGCGTCTCCCCGTTCGAGCGTGAGAAGCGGTTCATTTCGAGAACTGATGGGCAGGGGGGTTACTTCGTCCCCCCGCTGTGGCTGATCGACGAATACATCCCTTACCTGCGTGCGGGCCGCGTGTTCGCCGACCGCTGGCGCCCGTTCCCGCTGCCGTCCGGTACCGACTCGATCAACATCCCGCGGGTGACCACGGGCACCGCGTCGGGCCCGCAGATCTCCGACGGCGGCCCGGTGCCCGGCCGGGACATGGCCGACAACTTCGTCAACGCCCTGGTCCGCACGATCGCGGGCCAGCAGGACGCGGCGATTCAGCTGCTCGACCAGTCCCCGGTGGCGTTCGACGAGATCATCTTCGGCGACCTGATGACCGACTACGCCATGCAGCTGTCCGGCCAGCTGATGCTTGGCTCCGGCACGAACGGCCAGCTGACCGGCCTGTACAGCGCGGGGACGCTCGGCACCAGCACGGGCGGCACGACCAGCGGCTACGTGGTCAACAACAGCGCGGACGCCTGGACCGCCGCGGCGGGCACGAGCAACTTCTACCTCTCGATCGGCCAGCTGATCTCCACGATCAGCCGGAACCGTTTCCGGCCGCCGACCGGGATCATCACGAACCCGGCCGTCTGGTACGGCATGGCGACGGCGATGGACTCCCAGAACCGGCCGCTGGTGGTGCCCGCACAGCAGGGCAATAACTTCAACCAGGCCGCCGCAGACGATGGCGGCCCGGTCGCTGAGGGCCCGGTCGGGCACGTGCTCGGCGTGCCCTGGTTCATTGACCCGAACATCCCGCTGACCTTCGGCGGGACGAACGCCCCGTACATCGGGACGATCAGCAACGGCAACACCGCGGCCTATGCGGGCACCGGCGGAAACCCGGTCTACACCCCGGCGATAACCGCCGTCTGGGACGACCTGTACCTGTGGGAGGGCGAGCTGCGCTCCCGCACCCTGTCCGAGGTGCTGTCGGGCACATTGCAGGTCCGGTTCCAGGTCTACGGCTACTGCGCGAACATGCCGAACCGCTACCAGAACAGCTCCAGCCAGCCGGTTTCGTACGGCAACTACAACACCGTCGGCACTCAGGCGACCGTGCTGTCACAGGGCACCGGCGGCCTGCTCGTCGGCTTCTGACCGGCAGCTCAAACCAGCTAAAAGGGAAGGACCCTTCATGTCGGATCTTGTGGCAGGCCGCTACCCGGTCTCCGAAGAGCAGTGGATGCTCGACGGCCAGCCCTACCCGCCGTACCGGCGCACGACCAGCCGCCAGTTCGGCGCGGGCACGTTCACCCTGGTTACGGCCACGATGTACATCTATCCGGTCGTGGTTCAGGCCGGTGACCTGTTCAACTACATCACGCTGATCGTCAAGACGCAGGCCACGGCGACCGTCACGCACTGCTGGGCGGCCCTGTACAACGGCACCACCTCATCGGCGACCCTGCTGGCTCAGGTGGCGGACAACACTTCCGGGTGGAGCACGAACGCGCAGAAGCTGTCCCTGACTGCGGCGGTGGCGAACACGGGCACCGTAGGCACCGCACAGGGCCCGTCGACCGCGGCGACCGCGAACAGCGGCGCGGCGGTGTGGGGCCTGGTGCTGTACAACGTCACCTCGGGTACGGGCACGATCCTCGACGCGGCGACGGTCGGCGGTGACGTGGCCGGGAACATCGGGCTGACCGGCCAGATCCCGGTGACCCAGACCGCGACCCTGGCCACGACCGCGACCGCCCCGGCGAGCCTGGGCGCGTCCGGCGTGGGCACGCTGACCGCGGCGTCGGCGAACGTGCCCTACGCCATCCTGTCCCGGCAGTAAGGCGGCGAACCCCTCATGGCGATCGACATGCACGCCGAGCTGCTCGGCTGGGTCATGGACGAGATCCATCTGCAGGCGATGGGCCAGGAGTACGGCGCGGCGGTGACGCTCGGCGTGGGCCAGGCGCAGGGCCCGCAGGGCGTCATCACGGTGCCCGTCTGGCAGCTGCTGCTCACGGGCCGGAACCCGGTGCTGGGGGAGGGCCCGCTGTGGCACATGGTGCCGCTGACGGGCCCCCGCCCGGACGCGGCGCAGGTCCGGGAGCGGGTGGGGGACGGGCTGCGGCAGCTCCGGGACCTGGCCGCCAGCAAGCTCGCCCAGGGCAATGGGCACGCCCCGCTGGCGCGGGGACGCCGGTGAGCCCCGGGCCGGGGAGTGCTGAGGGGTTCGCCCCGGCCCGGTCGTATGCCCTGGAGCGCCTGGAGGCCGAGCGGCGCCAGGCCGTGGGCTGCTTCGAGCATGAGCGCGCGGCCGAGCTGGCCGCGCAGATCGCCAAGCTGTCGGCCGGGGCCCCTCATAACCCGGCCGCTGAGACTACGAGCCGCCCGGCGGCGAGGAGGAAGAAATGATCAGCGTGACCGAGATCGCATCGCAGCTAAAGGACTTCTTCGAGAAGACCGAGAGCGATGCAAAGACGTTCCTGTCGGTGCACGCGCCGAGCCTGGCCGACCTTGCGGAGAAGATCGACTCTGACCCGCTGGCCAAGCTCGTCGTCAGCGACGTCATTCCCGCCGAGCTGCGGGCGCCGCTGGCCGAGGTCGTGCAGAAGTTCATCGACGCCTATGCCGGTAAGCCTGTCCCGGCCCCGGCCGAGCCCGCGCCCGCGGAGCCCGAGCCCGCACCGGCCACCTGATCCCAGCCAGCAGAGACGACGAGAGGAGGGTGAGCGGTGCCGTTCTACATCGGGTCGCCGGTGCTGCTCACCTTCACCCTGACCGATAAGAACGGGCAGCCTGTCCAGGCGGCCAGCACGCCGCCGGTGTGCACGGTCACCCTGCCCGACGCGACCACGCAGACGGCCACGGTCGCGTTCGACTCGGGGCAGATGGAGTACACGGCGGTCGGCCCGTCCACCGAGGGCGGCCACTACAGCGTCACCTGGGTCTGTACGGACGCCACCTACCCGGGCGGCTACACCGACTCCTACGACATCGCCCCGGAGATCGAGGGCTCGATCCTGAGCCTGGCCGAGGCCCGGCGGGCGCTGCGGATCACCGACGACAGCGAAGACGACTTCATCACCGAGTTCTCCCGCTCGGTGACCGATGTCGTCGAGTGGCACGTCGGCCCGGTCCTCCAGCAGACGATCATGGAAGAGCTGCGGGTCGGCGGCCTGAAAGTGCAGCTGTCGAAGCCGCCCGTGCTTGAGCTGGTGGCCTGGACGTCGGTTCCGGCCGCGCTGGCGAACGCGACCGGCTTCTCCGTGGCCAGCGCCAACGGCGGCCCGATGTTCCCGACGATGGTCTACGGCGTGGCCTACCCGCTAAACCAGCTGTACGCCGACCCCGTAAAGGGCCTGGTCAGCCACACATCGGGCCTGCCGTTCTACTACGGCCCGTTCATCTGGTTGTATTCGGCCGGCCGGGTCGTAGTGTCTGATTCGATCCGCACGGGCGCCAAAGCGATCCTGAAGCACATCTACGGCCTGGAGCGCGGCGGGCAGGCATCGCAGGCATCGCAGGCCGCGGCCGGGGATGAGGAGACCACCGAGACGCCGTTCGGGTTCGCGGTGCCGAACCGGGCGCTGGAGATCATGGCCGCTGAGATGATCCCGGCGGCGTTCGCGTGAGCGTCACGGTCTCGCTGGCCGCCGACGTGATCGGCTACCTGGTGGCGCAGTGCCAGGCCAGCACATCGCTCGGCGCCGCGTCCCCGTCGGTACTGGTGTTCGACGGCCCGCAGGTCAGCGACTCCCAGCTTGACGCCCGCTCCAGCAAAGTGTGGATCGGCTACGACCCGATGAGCCCCGGCGCCAGCGTGGCCCAGGCCGAGCAGGACTTCGCCGGGCTGGACATGGGCCTGAAGCGGAACGAGTCCGGGTGGGTGATGTGCGCCGCGGAGGACGCCTCCGGTGACGTGGCCATGGCCGGGCACCGGACGGCGGTCAAGGCCCTGATCGGCACGGTGGAACTGCTGCTGCGCGGCGTCCCCAACTCCGGCGGCCCGGGCGACTCCAGCATGGGCGGACTGGTCCTGTGGTCGCAGGTGACGGGCCCGTTCACCTGGTATCAGGCGCAGAGCCAGGCGGGCGCATCGGCCATGTGCGTGTTCAGGGTGGCCTACCGGGCCAGGTTGCTGTCGTCATGAGGAGCCGTCCATGCAGGTGAGATGTATCAAGGCGTTCGCCGCCCATAAGCCCGGCGACGTCGCAGAGGTCCCGGACGGGGCCGAGGTGAGCCCGGTCTACTTCGAGCCCCTCACCGCCCCGGCCGCACCGGCCACCCCGCCAGACCCGCCACCGGCCGCGCCCGCGGCCCCGGCGGGCACGTTTAGCCAGCCGAAGGGCATGTAATGGGCGTCCTGGAATCCGGCCTCGCTAGCCAACTGTGCATGATCGACGAGAGCGTCTATGGCGAGGCCCCGACGCTGACCGGCGCGCTGTTCTACGACTTCCTGAACGAGTCGCTGGAGCTGAAGAAGACAGCCACTCAGGGCATGGGCATCCATGCCGGGAAGCTGCACAGCCGCGCCGCGCGCCGTGTCGTCACCCGGTGGGACGCGGGCGGCCAGATCAGCCTGGAGCTGCCCGCCCAGTCAATGAACAAGCTGCTCTACCGCATGTTCGGCTCCTGGGGGCAAGCCAAGGCGGTCCTGACCCAGGACGGCTCGTACGGGTCCTATTCGGCGGTGCACGCCCCGGGCCCGAACGAGGGGCACTCCTTCTGCATTCAGAAGGGCGTCCCGGCGGTCGACGGCACCACGGAGCCGCTGACCTACGTGGGCTGCAAGATCACCGAGTGGGAGGTCAGCGTCCAGAAGGGCGAGATCGCGAAGCTGAATCTCACGGTCGACAGCCGCAACGAGCTCGGCGGCACGATGAACAGCGAC
>Ga0182016_10008404_pt1 | contig 10433 bp, 9 predicted proteins | sample 712S2MmetaG_FD_120491 | JGI IMG/M metagenome (GOLD analysis project Ga0182016, IMG submission 120491) | Permafrost microbial communities from Stordalen Mire, Sweden - 712S2M metaG | ecosystem: Environmental > Terrestrial > Soil > Wetlands > Permafrost | place: Sweden: Stordalen | collected... | reverse complement strand
GCCCAAGTAGCCCGGCGTGTAGCCGTAATAGACTAAGTCCGGATCCGAGCCGTAGACATAGACATAGCGGTCATGGAACAGCGGACTGCTCGGCGGAATTTGGTAAATCTCCGCCGGAATGGTCTCGGCCACCACCCAAGGACCCACCGGCGCATCGCCCACGAACCATACGCCGTTGTGGCAACCGTAATAGCTCGCACCCACGTGGATCACGTCGCTGGATGTGTTCACGGCGTACTCCATCGACGTGCCCTCGATGACCCGGAACTGCGGCGAACCGTCGTAGCGGACCTCGAACTTGGCCTCGGTGCGCCGCACTGCGGCGGTTTGCGGGATCTGATTGGCAATCACCGCCTCGCGGGCTTGCTCGGTCCCGGGAACGGATGCCAGCACGGCGCCCTTCGGACTGTCGGGAGGAATCTTCGCGAAATCCTGCGGAAGCTGGCTTCCCGGTACCCAAGTCCAGGGACCCTGGAACCACTTGGCTCGAAACCACCGGCCCGACAGAAGCACGTAGTAACCCTGCGTGGACACGTCCAGAAACATGTTGTTATCCGTGTTGGTGACGTAGAGCAACTTCGTTCTCGGAATGGGAGACATAGCGGGCGCGCCGCGGGTGACCAGCAATTCCGCCGGCGTGGTGCTGACGAAGACCGCCGGAAGCGCACCCGTCATTGGCGGCGGGCCGGGATCCTTGGAGTGGTCGTGAGGGTCTTTCTGCTCGGTCTCTTCGATCTGCGCTTTGGCCTGATCCAAGCCGGGCGGCGGATTCGGCGCGGCTGTCCAAGGCCCGTCCAGTGTGGATGCCGTCATCCAAATGCTATTTCCATCGAGATAGTAGCGGGAGGCGGCGGCGTCGTAGAGCAGCGTCGCCGGCGTGTTGATGACGCGTTGGAAGGATGTGCCTGGTAGGGCGCGCAGGACCGGCTGCCCGTCGACCATGATCAACGCCGCAGGCGTGGCGCTGTACAAGATCTTAGGCGGGTCGTTCTTCACCGGCACCGATTCGTTCTCGCCCTCAGCCTGGGTCATGGCCATGTCGGCCAGCAAGCGGTCGAGGGTGACCGTGCGCGGCCAATGCCGCAGGTTGCCGCGGATGGCGTGCTCCAGCTCGGATTCCTGCGATTTCGCCGCGGGGAAACTGACGGAGGACACCTTGAGGTTTTCCAGCATGACGATGCGGCTCTCTTTGTCGACATCGGTGCGGGCGGTCAGGGAAACGATGCCGTACATGGGCGTCGATCCGCCGGACCGGGTGACGGTGACGGCGGCGCGGGCTTCCAGACGGTCCTGCTTCCATTGATCGACCTGGGGCTGGTAGATGGTGACGTGCATGCCGTCGGCGTCCATTTCGCGGGGCCAGCGAAGGCCCTCGTCGGGGGGGGTCTGAGCCACCACGCACGTAACGGCGGCGGCCAGGAAGCAGAAAAGCGCCGCAAATCTTGAGGTTCGAGTCCGATTCGAGGGTTTCATCATGAGGGAATCGCTTTCTTGAGACCTTAATGAATTTATTGATGCGTGAACCACGAAATAAGTCTCACCCTTGACGAGGCTTTCGCCTGCGACCGCAAGAGCAACGGCGGTCCCCTCGGGAACCTCTCGGGCGCCAGAGACCTGGTGCCACTTGACACGTTTGCGAAGACGCCGTGGGTTTCGGGCGTCCGGAAGCGGTCACCGGAGGCGCAACTGCGCGACGGGCGCGCAGGCACACTGCTGCCTCGGCGTCCCGGTGAAGTGGCCGCGCGCCCCGTTGCTGGATTCACGACGCATCTCAAACTGGCGCCATCCGTCGGCCGGCGCCGCGCAAATCACGCATGCAGCGCCTACCGCCTGGCGCACATACCCGTCCGCACGCCGCCGGTCGCGGTGACGGGCAACGGTCGGCCGGCGCCCGAACGGGCCCCGCGCAACGCCGCGGGCGCGCAGGCGTGCGGGCTGCGCGTCGGCGTCCCGGTGAAGTGACCGGCCGCCGACGTTCCTGGATGCTGGCGCCCTTCCGCGCGTCGCCCATCCCCATCCGCGCGCGGGCGGTCGCGGCGGCGGACCACGCGCGTGACATTGGGTGCGCTCCTTCCGGGCAGGCACGCCGGAAAACCATGCGTGCGTACGCACAGTTTCCCCAAAAGGGGGGATTGGCGTAATTTTCGGGGGGGGGCAAATAGTGTAAATACCATGAGTTGGCCCACCTAGTCGCCATCCACTGAGCCTGGTGGGGCAGGCGCTTTCGCCTGCCTTGCAAGACTGCAAAGCGATAGACTGGAGGGAGGTTCAATGAAGTAGTGAAGACCGGCAGTCCGGGTTTCATTCCACAAGGTAGCTGATCATGCAAGAGGAACAAATACGTGAAGCTCTGAATAAGCACTGGCACGCTTCGGCAGCCGGCGATGCAAACGGGGAACACAATATTTACGATGAAGATGCCATTTGTGACTATCCTCAGTCAGGCGAACGAATCCTCGGGCGAAGCAATTTGCAGGCCTTGCGGAGTCACCATCCAGGCAAGCCGGCGGGTTTCAACGTCAAGCGAATTCTCGGAAAAGGTGATCTCTGGATCACGGAATACACGATCACCTACCAGGGGCGGCCAGCGTACACAGTGAGCATTATGGAGTTCCGCAACGGTAAGGTCGTGCACGAGACACAGTATTTCGCCGATCCCTTCGAGGCGCCAGCCTGGCGGAGCCAATGGGTTCAACGGATCGATTGACGCCGCATTGAGGCGGGATTGAAGGTCCTCGACAACGCTGATTCGGACAACAGAGCCGGAGCGACGGATCGCGCTACGCTAAAATCCTCCTCATATGCGTCCAGTTTAGCTTCTGTTTCGTAGAAGTTAAGGTCCTCGAAACGGCGTGCGCCGATTGCGGGCGGGCGCGGATGCGCGAGCAATGGCAGCGCGCCCGCTGCCCGATCGAACACAGCGAGCTGCACGCGGTGCTGGCGGCGGCCGGGCCAAGACAAGGACGAGGAGCGTTTGCACGCCGGGGGAATGGCACGTGTCGCGTCTCCGTGCCAGATCCGTAGCCGATGGACAGCATTCGGCATCTGCCACGCGGCCAACGCCGTTCATCCGATTGTTAGCTATTCACCGACTACCAAAAAGATCATTGAGTCTGGCCGTGCGGCGGTGCTAGAGTTCGTAACAGATCGGTTTTCCCAGTGTCACAAAGAAAAACGACCATAGACTTCACTTACTAGGAGATAACCATGTTGAACGTTATGAAGCGGCTTTGGCAAGACGAGCAAGGCCAGGATTTGATCGAGTACACCTTATTGATGGCTTTCGTGGCGCTGGCGTCCGCCGCGCTATTCATCAACGCCGGGACGAGCGTCAGCAAAATCTGGCAAACGGCGAACAACCAATTGAGCACCGCTGCGGCCAGTGCTTCAAGCTAAAGCGTAGCGAGTGCAAACAGGGGCGCAGGTCCGGTCTTGGCCACCGGACGTGCGTGCCAAGTTAACGCGAAGCTACGGCCAGCGCGGCCCACGTAGCAAACAAGCCGATAACCGCGCCGATCAGAATAGGGTAGCCCCACCGCCTGCCAGTGCCCCACGGTTGGGCATTCTGGCGAGTGCGTCGGTTTCCGTCCAGCATTTTGAGCGCCGCGCTCCTTGGAGCGCTTCCGCAATGGCGCACGTCAAGGCCCAGAGCCGTGTCAGGCGGTATTCAGAGCGCCGTGCCGGTGGTCGCGGCTGCCGGACCAAGGGCGGCGGGCGCCGAATTCGGCTTCGACACGTATTATGTGCTGTCCCGCCATAGGGGGCGAAGCGGGCATAATGGAAAGCGATGCAGCCTCAGCGTCCGGACCCTTACCTCTATCGGAGGAAAACGGCCAAATACGGCTGGATCGTTTCACTTCTGGCCGAAAATCCAAACCGGCCGGTCCGCGTTCCCGGTGAAACCGGCCCCGCCCAGTGTGCGCGATTGCGCTCTGCCCTGGCGCACTATAAAGCGACGATGATGTATCGCTGGTCAGTCCGCTCCATCGAAGGCGGCGTGATTGTGCGCGCGATCGGCAAATTCTGAGGCGGATGTGTTCGGGCGTGTGCGTCGCTCTAGACGGTCCTGCTCTCGGAGAGCGTCCCGACGCCGTCGCATCCGCCCGCCAGCGGTCGCGGCGACGGACAACAGGCGGCTTGCGCCGGAACGGGGCGTCGGCATCGAGGTGCGGGATGCGCGTTATGCCACCCAACTCAGGTAGCCGGAAGGTACCGTCTGGCGCACTCGCGCCGCGGGCGTGCAGGTACATGGCTGCGCGTCGGCATCCCGGTGAAGTGGCCGCCCGCCGACGCGGCCGGATCACCCGCACGAAAGTGGTACGCCACCCCAAACTCGGCCCATTCGGGATGTGTGACAGCAGCTAGCGATATTAGTATTAGTAATTAACAGGCCTGCTGAGACCTTGCAGAGAAGCCAGGGATCGCTGCCATCACCACCTCGGGGGCGCGGCAAGATGATTTCTCATGCTGGCCGACCAGTGGCCAGTGGTCGCGATAGTGGGCGCCGCCGCCGTGGGGTGCTATTTCGGAGGGATGCTGGCGCGTTCGGGTGTCCGCGTGACACTGATCGGTCGCGCACGGCACACGGAAACGAATCGCGGGCCGTAGCGGCGGTCTATGACCGCCGGATTTCAGAATCAACAGCTTCAGCGGTCACAGGCTGCCGCTACGGCCGGACTTGTTCACACCTCGTGAGACGTAGGTTGAGCCTAAAATGCGCAGGAGATCTATCCGCTACCCCAGACTGGTTCTTGAACTTTAGGCTGCGCTCCCTGTCCGTGGCACGTCCAGCGTACGGGGTGGGTGCAGCCGACCGTCATTTCACGGCACCAGGGAGAACAGGCCTCCATCTCGTGAGGTCGTGCCGTAGAGCACGCCGCCATACAGGACCATCGGCGTACTCGGATTGCCTCCCACCATGGATGAGAACTGATACAGGTTGTGCTTGGTCCAGGGTTTTCCGGCAGCTTTGGGTGGCGACAGGGAGAATATCGTGCCCCACCCGTAGCCGGTAGTAGTATCGAGGGTCGTGCCATAAAGCACTCCCTGCGAGCTCATCACCACGCCCGAGAGCGGTTCGGTGCCTCCGGGCCCGGAATTGAAGTTGTAGATTGTTGTTTCCGTCCAGGCGGCGCCGGGCGAGGCAGGCGGCGTCAGGGAGAAGACCGTGCCGCCATCTTGATTGCCACCCTCCCAGGTAGTGCCGTATAGCGTTCCGTCGGGCCCGACAGTGAGAGAGCCGGTGGCGGCGCCGACGGAGGTATTCAGGTCTGCTTCCGTCCAGGAGCCTCCGGTGGTGGTGGGCGGTGTCAGTGAGAACACTGTGCCGGAAAAGGTGTCGCCATAACCATACAGGATGGGGAGGCCATGGCAAGCTTTGGGTGCGCTACCGATGGTCAAGCCCTGAAACGTTCCCGGTAGGATATAGTAATTGGCCGCGTAGATCACCGAATGGGTCCAGGACCCCGCTGGCTGGGAGGGCTGGTCGAGCCTGAAAACCGTACTATTGGTGCTGTTATAGGCACCTGCGGTGACGCCGAAGAGAGTTCCATTGGCAGCCCTGGCCAGAGCGATGGGGTAGCTGGAATCGGCCGCACCGATGAAATTGTAAAGCACAGCTTCGGTCCAGACTCCACCTGGCGATCCGGGCGGCGTCAATGAGTATATCGTCCCCAGATTGGCGCTTCCGGCGGCGTTAGTGACTCCATAGAGCACAGGCTGACCGCTGGCCGTACTGGGGCCAACCACCAATTGGCCGAGTTGGGCGCTGAAGGCGCCGCCGGCGAACTGATAAAGTACCGTCTGTATCCAGGAGCCGCCCGGCGATGCCGGTGGTGTGTAAGATATGACTTCATTCGCGAGACTGTCGGCGACGTAAACGATGCCGTTCGAGTCGATGGCCACGAAGCCTTGGCTGGAGCCGATGAGGTTGAAAACAGGCGGGGCGGCTTGTGCCATGAGCGCCGCCGTCAACAGAGCGAGAACCCCCGCCGCCGTCTTCTTGTTAATCAGTTTGGTTGTCATAACGCTATCCCTTTGAGTGTATGTGACGCCTTCACGGACACCACGCTCGCCGAGATGCCGGCTGCGAGCAGGGCGATCCTCTGGAATTGCGATCTTTTCGTAGTCATAGTGCTATTCTCCTTTTGTCCGTATCGCCGCTGGACCTTCCTGCATTCGGGCGGCGGTCCGGACGAACCGAAATCCATCCACCTGGTAATGCGTAGAACCGTGGAAGGATTTTCGGAAAATCCGCGGTGGATGCGTTTTATCGGCATGAGAGAGTCTATTACGTGTTCGCAAAATCGGAACACAAAGTGTTCGCAAAATCCGAGCACGGCGGCGCAGAGCGTACGCCTGTGTGCCGGACTCGGTGCCACGGGTTGTCTATGACCGCGCGGTCGCCAGCCGGGAAGGTCTCCAAAGTGCGCCACTTGCTCGGCTGGGAGCCGCGCGTGCCGCTGGAAGAGGGATTGCGGTTCACACTCGACTACTTTCGCCCAACGTAAGCTGGTGAGCCCGCTGTCGGTGACCGCCGGAGGTGGGGGTGCGCCGTCACTCCGTCAACGCGAACACCGTTCCGGCGCCGTAAGCTCCGCCCAGGCTGGTCGTGCCATAGAGCACTCCGCCGCTGCCCATCAACAAACCTGTCGGACCAGAGCCATCGCTGCCGGTGAACGTGTGCAGCAGGATCTGGGTCCAGGCGCCGCCGGAAGTCGCGGGCGGCTGCAGGGCGTAGGCGGTTCCCATCAGAGAGGCCCCGCCGAATTGCGTGGTCCCAAAGAGCGTGCCATCTTCAGCTAATGTCAGGGGTCCCGGCCAAACGTTGCGAGTAGACACCAGCGGGAATTCCTGCAGCACCGCCTCGGTCCAAGCGCCGCCCGAAGATGCCGGGGGCGTCAGCGAGAAGATCGTGCCGCCATTGGAGCTTCCGCCATACCCCGTGCTGCCGTAGAGCACGCCATCGCCGCCAATTACAACACCCATGTATGGGTTCACGCCGTCGCTGGGATATCCGCCAAAGCTGTAAAGCGACGCGTACGACCACGAGCCGCCCGGAGTGGCCGGTGGCGACAAGGCGAAGACCGCGCCATCGCCATTGCCGGCGCCATAATCGCCACCCTGGGAGGTTGTGCCGTAGAGCACCAGGCCCTTACCAAGCACCACGTGCGTCTGGGTAGTGAAGTAGCCAGTGACTCCACCGGAGATCGTGTAGAGTGTTTTCACTCCCCAGTGGCCGTCTGGGGACGCCGGGGGCTGGAGGGCGAACATCGTACCGCAGCATCCACCGTAGAGCACGCCGGCGGGGCTGATCACCAAATCATTCGGTTCTCCACTTGACCCGATCAGGCCACCGCCGTACTCCGCCTTTGTCCATGGGCTCCCCGGCGATGCCGGCGGAGTCAACGAGAACACCGTGCCGGTTTCGTATTCCCCGCCGCGGGAGGTTGTTCCGTAGAGCACTCCGCCGCTGCCGATCACTACAGGCGACTTGGGATTGAATCCATCTCTGAGGCCTTCAAAGCTATACAGCACCGTCTCGGTCCACGCGCCAGCCGGCGACGCCGGCGGAGTGAGTGAAAATACCGTGCCGTAACCTTTCTCGCCGCCCCAGAGGGTAGTGCCGTAGAGCACACCGGCTTCGCCCATCACCAAAGGCGCGTTAGGATTCCCGCCGTCGGTCCCGCCGGTGAAGTTGTAGATCGTAGTCAAGCTGGGCGGCGGATTCTGCGCCGCGCTGTATGCACTGCAAAATAGCAAGGCTGTGAAAAGTCGTCGAATCGCCATGTCGCTCTCCATTACTCCTTCAATGCGAAGACCGTGCCAGAACCATAAGCCCCGCCTGAATCGGTTGTGCCATAGAAAACTCCGCCGCTGCTCATCGTCAAACCTGACGGGATAGCCCCGTCTGCGCCGGTGAACGTGTGCAGCACGATCTCCGTCCAGGCGCCGCCTGGAGTATTGGGCGGTTTCAGAGCGTATACGGTGCCCGAGTTCGTAGGGCCGCCCTCGCCTGTTGTGCCATAGAGCGTGCCATCTTCCCCTAGCGTCAGGGGTCCTGGGTTAGGTCCTCCGTAATAACCATACGGTACCGAGTGAGGCTGATACGGGAAACTCAGGAGCACGGTGGAAGCCCAGGCTCCGCCCGGGGATGCCGGCGGCGTCAGCAAGAAGACCATGCCCCCGTTCGAACTTCCGCCATATTGGCTCGAGCCATAGAGGGCCCCGCCGCCGCCAATCATCACACCCGTCTCCCCGACCGTGCCGGAGATCACGGTCTCGACCCACAAATGTCCAGGCGTTACCGGGGGGACCAGCGCGAATACGCCTGCTGCCGGCCCTGCTTCCGCGAACGCGGTGCCGTAGAGTACCCGGCCGCTGCCGACCGCCAAGTCGCCGCTGGGCTGCCAGGTGTCGTCGGCGTTGCCGGGGCTGTAGATTACCGACTCTGTCCAGGGGGCGCCTGGCGATGCGGGCGGCGCCACTTCAAACACGGTTCCATTGAGTCCCGGGCCAAACCGGGTTGTGCCGTACATCACCCCTTCCGGGCCCAGCGTCAGACCAGACGTCGGATATTCCCCGTCATTGGGCGTAGCTCCGAAGTTATGGATCAGAGCCTCGGTCCAGTGGCCGCCAGGTGACACCGGCGGCGTCAAGGAGAATACCGTGCCATATCCCAAAGTTCCGCCGTTCGATGTTGTGCCGTAGAGCACTCCGCCGGTGCCGATCACCAAACGTGAATTGGGATTGATCGCATCGACGCCAAGTTGGAAGCTGTAGAGCACATTCTCAGTCCAGGCCCCGCCCGGCGATACCGGCGGATTCAGCGAGAACACCGTGCCGAAGCCGTGAGCGCCGCCACCCCAGGTGGTTCCGTAGAGCACGCCGCCCTCGCCGATTACTAAGGGCGCTTCGGGATGTTCCCCGTCGCCGGCGCCGGCGAAGTTGTAAATCGTGGTCAAGCTGGGCGGCGGATTCTGTGCTGCGCCATAAGCGCTGCATATTAGCAGCGCCGTCGAGAATCGTCGAATCGCCATATTCCCTCCGTTACTCCATAGGTGCGAACGATCTACAGTATCCGTTAAGCCCCGCCCTCCGGCGCGGCCGGCGATGCGGAGGCAAGAACATCACTCCATCAGGGGGAAAGCATCGTTACGCCGTACAGCGCGCCTGCTCGGCCCAACGCCAGACCGGGGCGTTAAGCACTTCCTTTTAATACCACATCGAACCAGTTTGGGTCATACGGACGGCTCGGGTAGGGTACCGCACAGTACGCGCGAAAACGTACGAATCGGGCCGGGGCATTCGCGCTATGAGAGGCCTTTAGCAATGGCCGCTACAAATCACCATGCACCAGGAGGAAACGCCATGAAACAGTTTATCGCTAAGTTTGAATCCCAGATCCAGGGTACGCTTTCCGGTTTTGACCGCGTGGTGTTCCGCGGTTCTCTGCGGCGCCTCACCCATGGGGAAGGCATGAAGATGTACCTGATTCGCAATGGGCTGCTCTGTAAGCAGTTTGGGGATCACGTCAAAAAGGTCAGTGCGGAATTGAAGGAGGCCTCCCTGGCACCGCTCCTCCAACAAAAGCTGCCGGTCGAATATATCCGCGACTCTCACAGGCCGACAAGGACCAGATCGCGCGCGCATGCGGCTAAATTGGCCATCCGGCAAGGCAACGTGTGCGCTCTGACCTGTACAGAACTCACCCCGACCTTCCAGCACGAGAAGACCGGTATGGCCGTCCGTTATCGGCCCACGCTGGTGATTTATCAGTATCAAATCGACCCGGAAATGGGTTGGATGCATGCCCGCATCAAACTTGGTTTCCCTTCTATGTGCACATCTGCATCAACGGCCGCGAGTGGCTGGCCCACCAGATGGATCGCGCGGGGCTGTCCTACAGTCGGCAGGATAACTGCTTCCCCTGGGTCCAGGATGTGTCCCAGGCACAGCAACTGTTCGATAGCCAATTGCAGCCGGATTGGGTACAGCGGCTGCAGCCCTTTGCCGAGCGCCTGAATCCGCGGCATGCCGAGATTTTCCGGAACTTCGACGCGCAATACTACTGGAGCGCGTTCCAATGTGAGTGGGCCAGCGACATCTTATTCCGGCCCGGCGCGCTGCAACGCTTAGAGCCGCTGTTGTTGCGGCATGGGTTGTTGAACTTTTCTAGCCCCGACATCCTGCGCTTCTTGGGCAAACGGCTTTCCCTCGGCGGGTCGGTCCCGGACGGATTTACAGGAGAAATCACCGGCAGTTTGAAGAGTCGCGTCACCGGGGAAAGGCTCAAATATTGGACTCAGGGCAATTCCTTGAAATGCTATGGCAAGGCGCATACACCCGTGGGCGACGTGTTTCGCGTGGAAACCATGACCGCCAATGCCCCAGTCTTCCGGGCGTATCGGTCCGTGGAGGGAGGTCCGCCGGAT
>Ga0182016_10008403_pt1 | contig 10433 bp, 9 predicted proteins | sample 712S2MmetaG_FD_120491 | JGI IMG/M metagenome (GOLD analysis project Ga0182016, IMG submission 120491) | Permafrost microbial communities from Stordalen Mire, Sweden - 712S2M metaG | ecosystem: Environmental > Terrestrial > Soil > Wetlands > Permafrost | place: Sweden: Stordalen | collected... | reverse complement strand
CCCAGGGCATTACCTGCGAAAATGCCCGCTAACGCGAGCGTGAAAACGGCGAATTTCATAATCCCTCCACGACATAGTGTATTTAAACCGCGGATCGTTTCTCAAACGGTGTGTCATTCGGTACCCCGTTTTTGACCCCGCGCGGTTATTCTACCCCGGCTTCGCTGGCGGATCAAGCAAAACCGGTACTGAGACCTGAAACACCTTGGCATTTGCCGGTATTTTCAACACATTCGTGGGCTGCTGGAGATTTGCTGTGGGGCAGGCCATCGTTTTTCGTGGCCTGCCGAGTTCGAGCACGGTGCGCAGACGACAACAACGATCGTCTGCGCCACGCCGGGCACCGGAACTGTACTATTCGCAGACACTACACTAGGGTGCTACTGCAGATTGTGCTTCTTGATTTTGTACCGCAGTTTGTCGCGAGTGATGCCCAGAATGCGGGCGGCCTGCACCTGATTGCCTCCCGCGCGGTCGAGAGCCTGCTCAATGACGCGGCTTTCCTGTTCATCGAACGACAGGCTGCCTTCCACGCCGGCGGGCCGCGGCGCGGGAGCCGGGATGGCAGTGGACGCCGCGGCGGCGACGCCCTGCCGCATGTATTGCGGAAGATCGGCTATGTCGATGGCTTCGCCGGCCACCAGCATGCAGGCGTGCCCGATGACATTCTCCAACTCGCGCACGTTGCCGGGCCAGGAGTGGCGCGCCAGCAGAATCTGGGCGCGGGGGGTCAGCGACTCCACCGGTTTCTTGTATTGGGCCGCGAATTTCCGGATGAAGAAGCGCTCCAGCAGCGGCAGATCCTCCTTGCGGTCGGCCAGCGCCGGCGTCTTGATCTCCACCATGCAGAGCCGGTAATACAAATCCTCGCGGAAGCGCTTCTCGGCGATTTGCGCGCGCAGGTCGTGATTGGTGGCGGCCACTACGCGCACGTCCACCTTTCGCGCGCTCAGCGAGCCGACCCGCTGCACCTCCTGATTCTGCAGGACGCGCAGCAGCTTGGCCTGGGTGGCCAGCGGCATATCGCCGATTTCATCCAGAAAGAGCGTGCCGCCGTGCGCGTACTCGAACAGGCCCATCTTGGTGCTGTCCGCCCCGGTGAATGCGCCCTTCACGTGTCCGAATAACTCGCTTTCGAACAGCGTTTCCACCACCGCGGAACAATTGCAGACCACCATGGGGCCGGACGCCTGGCTGAGCTTGTGCAGCGCCTGCGCCACCAGTTCTTTGCCGGTGCCGGTGGGTCCGGTTACCGAGCAGGCGCGGTAGTGCGGCGCCACGCGGCGGATCTGTCCGAACATCTCCCACATCAGCGGACTGCGCCCCACCATGCCTTCGAACTGGCTGGTATCCATCAACTCGCCGTCCAATTGACTGACCCGCTGGCGGCGGCGCGCGTCGGTGGCCAGCTTGTCGATGCGCTCGCGCAGAACGGGGATTGAAATGGGCTTGGTCAGATAATCGCACGCGCCCTTCTTGATGGCTTCCACGGCAGCGTCGGTGGAGTAGTGGGCGGTCATCAGGATCACGTCGGTGGCTGGGTCCACCTCGAGAATCCGTCCCAACAATTCCATGCCGTTCATCTTGGGCATCACGATATCGCTCAGCACGATTTCGGGACGCTCGCGGCGCACCAACTCCAGGCCGCTCTCGGGGTCGTCCGCGGTGAGAATGTGGAGGCCATTCTCCGAGAGCGTCTCCGAGACAAGCTCCAGGCTTTGCGGATCGTCGTCGATGACGAGGAGTTTGATGCGCGGCGGCGTGGCGGTCATAGGCACTAGAGAAGCTTCCGGATTTCCTGCCGGAGCGCGGCGATGTCCACTGGTTTGGTGATGTAGCCGTCGAAGCCGGCATCCAGCGCGCGGTCGCGGTCACCCTGCATGGCGAAAGCCGTCAACGCCACCACATGCAGGCCGGAAAGCCGCGGATCGGCGCGCAATTCGCGCAGCACGCCATAGCCATCCAGGCGGGGCATCTGGATGTCCACCAGCACCAGGTCGAGGGCGTTGGCGCGCGCCGCGCTCACGGCGTCGTGGCCATCGGCGGCCTCGACCACGTCATAGCCGCTCATTTCCAGCACCTCCCGGATCAACTCGCGGCTGGCGGTGTTATCGTCCGCCACTAAGATCCTGTGGCTCATGCGCGGCCCGCCTGTGCGCCCACTGCGCGGCGCAGGTCGGCCAGCAACTGCTTCTTCCATTCGCGGCCCTTTTGAAAAAGGCCGATGGTCTCGTGGCGTAGCATGTCGATTTCACTATCGGTCAGGTCCTTAGCCGTCAGCACCAGCACCGGGATATTGCGCAAACCGGCGTCTTCTTTCATGCGTAGCAGCAGCTCGAAGCCATCCATCTCGGGCATGATCAGGTCCAGCAGGATGGCGCTCACGGAGATCCTTGCCACGGCCTCCAACGCTTCCTTGCCGCTGGCCGCCAGCACCGGGATGTAGCCGTCGGACTCCAACATTTCCTTGAGCAACTCCCGCGTGCCGGCTTCGTCGTCCACCACCAGGATCTTAGCCGGACCGTTGGATCCCGGGCCGACGAACCGGCGAACGGTTTCGAGCAGCACTTCCTTATCGACTGGTTTCACCAGGTATTCGGCGGCGCCCAGCGCCAGACCGATCTTCGGTTCATCGACCACAGTGACCACAATCACGGGAATCCCGGCGGTGACCGCCGTCTTCTTCAGCGCGTAGAGTGTGTCCCAGCCGCCTTTACCGGGCATGAGCATGTTCAACGTGATGGCGTCCGGCACATGCTCGGCGGCCTTGGCCAGGGCGTCGGCCGACGATCCCGCCGCGATCAGTTCATAGCCCTCGGGTTCCAGCCAACTCGCCAGGAGTTCGCGAGCCGGGGCCTCGTCGTCCACAATCAGAACCAGGGGGCGTTCGCGCGGCGGCCATTTCTCGCTGGCGCCGGCATCCTCGGGCGCGGATTCTTCCGAGGCGCGGCCCGCGGGCATGGTGAAGCTCAGCCGCGCGCCCTTTCCCGGCTCGCTCTCCACCCAGATGCGCCCGCCGTGCTCCTCCACCAGGCGTTTGGTGATGGCCAGTCCGAGGCCGGTTCCTTCCTTGATGCCTTTGGTGGTGGCTCCCGCCTGGTGGAATGCATCGAAGATGGCTTCCTGCTCCTCGATGGGAATGCCCAGTCCCGTGTCGCTGACGGATACGGTAAGGCGGCCGCGGCGCTCCGCGGCCTCGACCCAGATTCTGCCGCCTGCGGGAGTGAACTTGACCGCGTTACCGAGCAGATTCACCAGGATCTGTTTGAACCGGACGCGGTCCGCGAAGACCGTCACATCTGGCCCGATGCTGCTGTGTACCGCGATATCTTTGGCCGCAGCCGCCGGGCGGATGCTGACAAGGACTTCGGCCAGCGCGGTGCCCACGGGCACGTTCTCCCGATTCAGCTCCAGGCGGCCGGCTTCCACTTTCGAGAGGTCCAGGATGTCGTTAATCAGCGCCAGCAGATGGCGCGCACCCTGCTGGATGTGACTGACGAATCTTTGCTGCTTGGAGGACAGCGGGCCTGCGGTTTGTTCGGCGAGCAAGTCCGAGAAGCCGATGATGGCGTTGAGCGGCGTGCGCAACTCGTGGCTCATGCTGGCCAGGAATTCGCTCTTCATGCGATTGGCGCGTTCCACTTCGCGGTTGCGCAGTTCCAGCTCTTTGTTGGTGGCGCCTAATTTCGTATTCAATGCGGCCACGGCTTCTTCAGCCTGTTTGCGCAGGGTGATGTCGCGGTTGGTCTCCAGAACGGCGACGGGGGTTCCATCGATTCCGCGAACCAGAATGTGCCGGCTTTCGACGGTGATGCGTGCGCCATCGTGGCGTGTGTGCCGCAGTTCGCCATCCCAGCGGCCGCCACGGTCGAGCGCCGCTTCCACCTCCTCCAGGGAGACTGGAAAGCCGGTCTGGAACAAGGTATGCGTAACCTGGCCCAAGGTCTCCGTGGCGGACCACCCGTAAGTCTCCTGGGCCCCGGCGTTCCATTGCAGAATCCGGCCGCCGGGCTCGCGCACGATAATGGCATCGTGGGACGCCTCGATCAATTGGGCTTGCCGGCGCAAGTCCTCCTCGATGCGCTTGCGGTCGGTCATATCCCGGACCACACACATGACCTGCGGGCCATCCTTAGTGTCCAGGGGGCTCAGATTGATGTCTACCGGAAACTCGCTGCCGTCGGAGCGCAGCGCCCACAGATCCAAGCCGGATCCCATGGGCCGCCTGGCCGGCTTGGCCTGGTAATGCTCGCGGTAATCCGGATGCCGGCCGCGAAAACGGCCGGGCACCAACTCGTCGACAGATTTGCCCAGCAAGTCGTCCAACGGGCAGCGGAACATTTCGCCCGCCAGCGAATTTGCCAGGACGATGCGGCCCTCCCGGTCCACCTGGAGGATGGCGTCTGGAGAGGCCTCGAAGATCTGGCTGAATCGAAGATCCGCCCGGACCACGTCCCGAGCGCCGGGATCGTGCCGCGCGGCCTTCAGCTCCAGGGCCTGCCTGGCGGAGATCGGCAGCCGGAAAAGTTCACTGACGTGCAGGCAGTCGGCGGCGCCTTCCAGAACGCAGTTCATCAGGAGGCGGGGGTCGGAGTCGCCGGCCAAAACGATGAGGGGGACCGATCTGGGAGATCCTCGCAAGGCTTCCAGCGCGGCGCGCCAACTCCAGCCGGGGGCCGTATGCTCGGTGACCACCAGGTCGTACTCGGTCTTCTCCAGGAGGGCTGAAAGCTCTTCCGGACTGCCGGCGGTGGAATGGCCCGCGTCGAAGCCCACCCGCGCCAATTCGCGCATGCAATGATCCGCGATTTCGGGATGGGTTTTAAGAAATAGAACGCGCAAAGCGGCCCCTCATTTGTTTAATGGTATTACATTCAGCGCACAAGGTTGGTCTTGGCGAGATCGATGATTTCTTCGCCGCGGCCATCGAGAACAGCTTTGATCATGAACAGGCTGAAGCCCTTGATCTGATCGAAGCTAATGGCCGGCGGCATGGAGAGTTCCTGCCGGCTCACGATGGCTTCAATCAGAGCCGGCCCGTCATGACTGAGCGCCTGCTCGATCGCCGGCCTAACCTGATCCGGCGTCTCGGCCCGCAGCCCGAGGATGCCTGCGGCCTCAGCCATTTTTGCGAAATTTGGATTGTGCAAATCGGTTCCGAAATCGAGGATTGCCGCGGCCTTCATTTCCAATTCAACAAATGCCAGCGAGCTGTTGTTGAAGACGATCGTCTTGACCGGCAACTGCAACTGGCGAAGCGAGAGCAGATCGCCCATGAGCATTGCCAGCCCACCGTCCCCGGACAAAGAGATCACTTGACGGCCAGGATGACTGACCTGCGCTCCAACGGCCTGCGGGAGCGCGTTCGCCATGGAGCCGTGCGTGAAGGAGCCGAGCAATCTGCGTTTGCCGTTCATGTGGAGATAGCGCGCAGCCCAGATCGTAGGCGTACCTACGTCGCAGGTGAACACGGCATCTTCCGCCGCAAGCTCGTCCAGAATCTTTGCGACGTATTGGGGATGAACCGGTTTTTGTCCAGGTTCGCCCGTGGCCAAATCGTCCAGGCCCTTGCGGGCCTCGGTATAGTGTCTGAGCGAAGCGCTTAAGTGCGTGTCATCCGATTTGGCGCGAAGCTGGGGGCTGAGCGCGGCCAGGGTGGATTTCACATCGCCGACCAGGCCCAAGTCTACTTTGGTGCGACGGCCAATCTGCTCACCCCGAATGTCGATCTGGACGATGGCCGCGTTTTCCGGGTAAAACTGCCGATACGGGAAGTCAGTTCCGAGCATCAGGAGCGTGTCGCAATTCATTATCGCGTGATAGCCGGAGGAGAAGCCCAGCAGTCCCGTCATGCCGACGTCGAAAGGGTTGTCATACTCGACAAACTCCTTGCCGCGCAAGGCATGCACGATGGGGGCTTTCAGCTTTCCCGCGAGTCCGACCAGCTCCGTGTGAGCGCCTGCGCAACCGGCTCCTGCAAGAATCGTCGTCTTCTTCGAGCCATTCAGCAGGTTCGCCAGCGCTGCGAGTTCTTCACCGGAAGGGCACACCGTGGGTTTCGGTTCGTAAAAATTCAGGCGCGGCCCTCGTTCGACGGCATCTCGCAGAGCGATGTCGCCTGGAATGGCGATGACGGCAACGCCGCGCCGCGAAACCGCGGTCCGCATGGCAATCTCAAGCACGCGGGGCATCTGCTCGGGCTGCGAAACCAGTTCGCAATAGTGGCTGCACTGCGCGAAGAGATGTTCCGGGTGAGTCTCCTGAAAATATCCGCTGCCGATTTCATCGCTGGGGATCTGCGCCGCGATGGCGAGGACAGGGACACGGCTCCGGTGGCAGTCGTAGAGTCCGTTGATCAAATGCAGATTGCCGGGGCCGCAGCTCCCGGCGCAAACCGCCAACCCTCCGGTAAGATGAGCCTCCGCGCCAGCGGCAAAAGCTGCCGTCTCTTCATGCCGCACATGAATCCAGTCTAGTTGCTTCGTTGCGCGAATCGAGTCGGTGATGCCGTTGAGCGAGTCGCCAGAGACACCGTAAATGCGGCGGACGCCTGCCTCCGCCAGAACATCCACTAACAGGTCTGCCACTTTTTTCTTCGCCATGACGCCATCCTCTCTATGGGATTAGAGGGGGATTCATCTTAGCCGGACGGTATGGCTTCCCTCTCGGGCCAGACCACTGCTAACAACAATGCGACCGCAATGCCGATGGACACTTCGGCGAACCGATGAAATGCGACCAGCCATGCAGTGTTCGACCGCGGTATCAACACCACAATCGCCAGCGTAACGCCGCCGAACCGGTATGCGGCTGGGCCGGAACGGGTGAGGGCGCACAGCAGCCCCAGGATGAACACGCAGATGCCGAATACCAGCGCGTGCGGTCCGAAGTAACTCGCTACAGCCCCGCCAACAACGGCTCCAAGCACAGTCCCGATGAAACGTTGCGAGGAAACGGCGAACGCCGCACCCAGTGACGACTGCGTGATTACCAGGGTTGTAATCGGCGCCCAGTAGGCTTCCGGAAGCCGGAACAACCGCGCTACCAGCAGCGAAACCAGAGCCGCCACGGCCGTTCGTACAGAATGGACCAGCACCGGCCACTCCGTCCACTTGGCTCTATCGTTAGCCATTTTTTCTCACCGGCGTGACAACCGCGATGATTCGAAATTTCCACCCGCTAACACTCGTGCCGCGGTTCGGGGACATCGACTGCGGCGGGTGCGATGGCGAATGCCCGGTTACGGCGAAAAGCCAGGAAGATGAATCCCCCCAGGATGCAGAAAGGCGGCAATCCCAGCAGCACGATGCCCATGTTCAGAAGGTGGGCGCGGGCCGCATTCTGGGCGGCTGCCGTGCGGTAGCACATGACGCACTGCGCCCCGCCATTCGCGGCGGCCAGAAAAAGCGCCAAGCCCACGCGCTTCATTGCGGCCTCATCGTCATCAGGCGGCTGGAGTCGGGCATGAACATGATCAGCATCAGGACGATGCAGAGAATCAACATGGGGAACAGTGTCAGGAACAGGCTCAATTTCTCAAACTTCAGGTGCATGAAGTAAGCGATAATCAGCGCCGCCTTGATCACCGAAAGGCCCACCAGAGCTGTCAGGAAGATGAGCACCGGAATCTGCTCGTAGGCCAGGAAGACTTCGATGCCGGTCATGAATAGCAACGCAAACCAGACGGTGAGGAACGCCTTGGTGGTGGCGCCGTCGACGTGATCGATTGCTTCGGAGTGAGTGCTCATGAGTGGTTTCCTTCGTCAAATCTTTGCCGACATCAGGTAGACCAGCGGGAAGATGAACATCCACACCAGGTCCACAAAGTGCCAATAGAGGCCGCTGACTTCCACGTCCTCGGCCTTGAACTTGCCGCGGGCGACGGCGAAAGCGATGATGCCCAGGTAAATCAGGCCGATGACGACGTGCGTCATGTGCAATCCCGTGAGGGCGAAAAACGTGCCGCCGAACAGAGGCACTCCCCAGGGGTTGTCGAAGGGTGTGACATGCTCGTTGCGGATCAGGTTCAACCATTCGGTAAGGTGCAGCGCCACGAAAGATCCGCCGCCCACCATGGTGGCCAGGATCCAGCCGACGGCGGCCTTGCGGCGGCCGTGATTCATGGCGTGCACTCCCATGACCATGGTCAAGCTGCTAGAGAGCAGGCAAAAGGTCATGACCGTGGAGAAAATGATACTGGGCGAAAAGTGAAATGGCGTGGGCCAGTTGGGCGTGGACAGCCGCACATAGGTATACGCCATCAGCAGCGCGGAGAAGGTCAGCGCGTCGGAGATGATGAACAGCCACATCCCGAACTTCTTCGAATTCACGGCGTATGGCGAACGCCCGCCTGCCCAGACCGATGTCATCGTTGCCATCGACAGATTTACCCCCAAACGAGAAATAGAGCCATCAAGAAAAGCCAAAGGCCATCCACGAAATGCCAGAAGAGCGCGCTGACGTCCACCGCCGTGCGCTTACCAGGCCCCAGCCGCAAGCGGAGCGCCTGCACGTCCACATAGGCGAGGGCCGACAGACCGCCCACGATGTGCAGGCCGTGCGCCGCTGTGAGCAGGTAAAAGAACGAACTGCTGGGATTGGTGGCTACGAAGATGCCTTCCCGATTCAACTGCAGCCACGCCAGCGCCTGGCCCACCAGGAAGAGGGCTCCGAGCACCGTGCCCGCGGTCCAATAGCGGTTGAATCCGGTGCGCCGTCCGGTCTTGAGCGATCGCCGCGCCAGCTCCAGCAGGAGACTGCTGCCGAGGAGGATGGCGGTGTTGACCCATACGATCGGCGGCAGCGGCAAGGCCACCCAATCGTTGGATATGCCGCGGCGGACGACGAAGGCGCTGGTGAAGGCGGCGAACGCCATGGTGGTGGCGGCCAGCAGCACCATCAGGCCGGTCATGGATGCGCGGCGCGATGCGCCCCGGCCGTCCGGTCCGCCGCCGCCACCGCCGAAGCCGCCTCCCCGCGGAGGGGCCGGCGGTCTGATGATGTCCGATGTGATTGACCCTGGCATTTATGACGATAGCCTCGTGGGGCAGGACTCCAGTCCTGCGGCCGACGTCCACGTCGGCCTATTCGCACTGTCGAAAACCCAGCCGTAACGTATTGGGGAAAAAGGGCGGGTCTGGAGACCCGTCGCTGGCGTGGACGCCAGCCCCACGTGGACTAGCGCACAATTAGTGGGCCGCAGGTCCATCCTGACAGACCTGCAGGTCCGCCCCACATTCAGAGCGCGACAGCCATGATTGGCTGTTGCAAAAGGCATTGGCGAAGTATTATGACTCCGCATGGACGTCCACCGGGTCGGTTTGCATGATGAAGTCGCGCGGCGCGCCGGGCACGCTGTATTCATAGGGGCCGTGATTCACCACGGGGTGCTGGCCGCCGAAGTTGTCAAAGGGCGGCGGCGATGGGATGGTCCACTCCAGGGTGGTCGCGTTCCACGGGTTCATGGGCGCTTTCTTGCCGTATTTCATGCTCCAGAAAAGATTGATGAAGAAGAGGATCTGGATCGCCGCGGTCCCGTAAGCCGCTTGGGTCATGAAGTTGTGCACCGGAAGCAGTTTCCCCAGGAAGTCGAAATTGGTGAAGTCCGAATAGCGCCTGGGATTGCCGGCGATGCCCAGATAATGCATGGGGGTGAAGATGGCATAGACGCCCACGAAGGTGACGTAGAAGTGGATCTTGCCCAGCGTCTCGTTCATCATGCGCCCGAACATTTTCGGGAACCAGTAGAAGGTGCCGGCGAACATGCCGAAGATGGCGGCCACGCCCATGATCATGTGGAAATGGCCCACCACGAAGTAGGTGTCGTGGAAATACAGATCCAGTGCGGGCTGGCCCAGGAAGATACCGCTCAGGCCGCCGGTGACGAACAGGGATACGAAGCCGAGGGCGAACATCATGGCGGTGGTGAAGTGGATCTTTCCTCCCCACAACGTGCCGATCCAATTGAATGTCTTGATGGCCGAGGGTACGCCGATAGCCATCGTCAGCACCGAGAAAGCCATGGCCGAATAGGGGCTCATGCCGCTCATGAACATGTGATGGCCCCACACCATGAAGCCCAAAAAGCCGATGCTCAGGATGGCGTACACCATGGCGCGGTATCCGTAGACGGCCTTGCGCGAGAAAGTGGCGAGCAACTGCGAAGTGACACCCATGCCGGGCAGAATCGCGATGTAGACTTCCGGATGGCCGAAGAACCAGAACAGATGCTGCCAGAGCAACGGCGAGCCGCCCTTATGGTTCAGAATCTGATCGCTGACCAGCAGCCCTTCCGGGATGAAGAAACTGGTTCCGGCGGAGCGGTCGAGGATGAGCAGAACTCCGGCGGCCAACAGCACGGCAAATCCCAGCAGGGCCAGGATCGCCGTTACAAACCAGGTCCAGCAGGTGAGGGGCAGGCGCATCAGCGACAT
>Ga0182016_10008401_pt1 | contig 10435 bp, 7 predicted proteins | sample 712S2MmetaG_FD_120491 | JGI IMG/M metagenome (GOLD analysis project Ga0182016, IMG submission 120491) | Permafrost microbial communities from Stordalen Mire, Sweden - 712S2M metaG | ecosystem: Environmental > Terrestrial > Soil > Wetlands > Permafrost | place: Sweden: Stordalen | collected... | reverse complement strand
GCCGGGCACAAACTTTGCAAACATAAGAGTTACCTGGCGGCGGCGGCCGAAGGAATCCTGGGTGCGGCGAACGCAGATGGTCGGCTCCATCGAGAGCTTGCAAAGCAGGCGCAGCACGTGATGGCCGTACTTTTTCCCAACAAAAAACCAAGTTGTGTCGGCTATGAGAGAGCCGGATATTCCGGCCAGCAGCGCCAGCGGAAAACTCAGTTCCCCTTCGGCGGAGAGAGCGCCGGCGGCCAACAGGATTGGCGTTGCCGGTAGGGGAATCCCCAATTGCTCGACCAGGACCCAGGCAAAGAGCAGAAGGTAGCCGTAAGTGAGCAGAATGTGTGTCGATAACTCCATGGGAAGCGGTCCTGTTCTTGCTTAACGGGAAATCAGACCGGGGCAGGCCTCGGTGTATTCGATGATTCTAAGGCGAAATCGCTTCAAGCATTGCGTAGTGGTGCGCAAAGACGGCTAAAGCCGCCCGGAGGCGGCTTTGCTGGGAGCGAGACGAAAAGTGCGCCGGAATTATTGTTGCTGACCTTGCGGTGCGGGTTGGGCAAGGGATTGCGGGACATTAACGGCCTGTCCGGCGGGAATGGGAACCATGGATTGGGCTTCCTGCTGGCCTTTGGGGGCAAAGTAATTGCGGTCAGCGAGGTTCTTGTAGAACTCGCCGGTCAACTCGGCAGCTCGCGGACCGAATGTAGGCCGCCCGCCCTCGAGGAAGAATACTGTGACCAGGCCGCCCTGGGGCGACTCGGTGTAGGAAGCAAACCAGCCGAAGCGGGTCCCATGGTCGGAGCAGGTACCGGTTTTGCCGAAGACTGGAAAATCGTGGAAGTTGGCGCGGAGGCGACGAGCGGTTCCGTATTCGACTGCGCCGGCCATGCCGTCCTGCATTTCCGGGACGTACTTGGCAATGTCTAGGGTCCGTTTGATTCTGGGTTGAAGAGCGGCGACCTCATCCTGGGTGGTGGGGTGTTGCAGGTAGTAGAGGGTTCCGCCGTTGGCCAAGGCAGCGACATAAGCGCCAAGTTGCAGGGGGGTGAGGGAGACGCCCTGCCCGAAGCTGCACATGCGGCCTACTCCGCCTTCGGAGGCGGGCAATTCCCGATCGGGATAGACGCCCAGTTGTTCGCCTTCAATGTTGTAGCCGGCCAGCTCGCCAAGTCCGAACCGATTGGCGTAGTGGCGGACGCGGTCAAATCCGAGTTCCCTGCCAAGTTCCTCAAAATAAAGATTGTTGCTCTTGGCGAGGGCATCGGTCATGTTCATGCGGAAGCCGGGCAACTGGACCATGGTGTCGCGGGTGACGATTCCTTCAGACAGGGCGGCCATGGCCACGGTGATCTTGATTGTGGAGCAGGGTTCAGCTCCGGGCGAAAGGGCCAGCTTCTGGTTGACCATGGCGAGGATGCGGCCGTTGGAGGGGTCAATGACGACAGCGGTGCCGTTCATATCGCCTAGAGCGTCAATGGCCGCCTGGCGAACGACCGGATCTTCGCCGGCGGTTACGTCTCCCGCGAAGATGTCTCCGCTGGCAAAGGAGCTGGCGGTACAGCGCTCGTAGAATTTATGCCGATGGGAGACCAGTGCAGCCCGGCGCGCAGTTGCCACGGCCGCACCGCGAGGAGCAATTCTGGCTCGCCGGCCGGAGGCAGAGGCCTTGGCAGCGGCGTGTGTTTTGCCAGCCTGGGCGGTGGATCTAGATGCCGTTGATGGAGCGTGGCGGCGATGTGACTCCGACAGATGCGGCGCCGAGGTCCGGCTGTGATGCAGCGTGTGCGGAACGTCCAAAGCAGCCGCGCCAACGGTACCAAGACCGGCGATTGCAAGGGCTGGTACAAGTCCGAGAGCCCAAATGCGCGAAATCTTCATTCAGCCAACATCCTCTCACTCATGAAGTTCGTGCTATGCGACCGACCGGGGGCGGCGCATTTCGTTCCTATCGGCAACTCCCCGTGCATTTTCAGTCTCTGCCGGGAATTGGCTTACTTTACTTTCTCCGTACCTGCTCCGATGTGATTTCAGTCACTCAAAAAGACAATGGGTGATTCTTTGCACATTAGCTGGAACGATAACAAATCCCCACTTTCCCCACGCTAAAGCGCGGGGCTAACCACCATTGCGCCTCCGGCGCGATAGAGATCGGGACCAACCGGGGCAACAAAAGTGGAACGATGCGATTGCCCTGCATCCTACTCATCGGGCCTTGCTTAACTATATCGCCCGCCACCCTCGGATTCCAAAGGGGAAAGCTCACAATCCGGCTCTCCCCAATCCCATTTCAGGCCCGATTTCACGACCGGGTTCAGAAGCGGAAACGCCTTAGGAAAGTTGGCGTATCCAGGTCCCGCTGCGACTCTTCATTTGACTCTGTGAAAAAAGCAGACGCTGGTTGGGCGCGAAGCTCTTCCGATTCGGCCGCGCCCCGCACGCCGCTGCCGAAGTCAGATGCGTAATCCCTGGGCAGCGGAGTGTACGACGGCTCCTCGGCCATTTCGGCAAACTTCGGCCGGGCAACCGCAGCTACCAGTTCCGGCTCTCCGGATCCAAAATCGGAGTCAAACTTCGGCTCCGGGATAGCGTCTTTAGCCATGAGGGGACTGGCGGAGCTGCCATTGGCCGTTGCGGCCGGCGTCGAAGAAGCAAAAAAGAACGCGTCTTCCGACTCCTGAGCCTCGACCGTCTCCTGGTCTTCCTCGTCGCTTAGAAAAGGAACCGGCGCCGGGACTTTAGCAACCACTGGCGCAACCGGCTCGTCCATCCACTTGCCGGCGACGACGGGCACAGAAACAACCGGCTCTTCGGCAACGACTACTTCGCCTACGCTTAACATGCGGGCGCGGCGTTCCGGCATCTGGTCGCGGAAGCCGGTGGCGATGACGGTGATCTTGACTTCGTCGCCCATCTTCTCGTCGAGAACCGCACCGAAGATAATGTTGGCATCCTCGTGCGCCGCGGATTGGATCAGCGACGATGCCTCGTTGACTTCAGACAGCTTGAGCGAACTGGAGCCGGTGATGTTGATGAGGATGCCGCGCGCGCCGTCGATGGCACCGGCCTCAAGGAGGGGCGAAGCCATGGCCGCCTGGGCGGCCTCGACAGCACGGCTTGCACCGGAGCGGACGGCGGTACCCATGACCGCGTGTCCCATGCCTGCCATGGTGGTCTTCACATCGGCGAAGTCGCGGTTGATGATGCCGCTGATGGTGATGATGTCGCTTATGCCTTGAACGCCTTGGCGCAGGACGTCGTCGGCAATGCGGAAGCTCTCAAAGAATCCGGCGTCCTTGGCAACGACGAGCAGTTTCTCGTTGGGGATGACGATCATGGTGTCAACGCTCTCGAGCAGTTCCTTCATGCCGCGCTCGGCTTGCTGCAGGCGTCGCTTGCCTTCGAAGCCAAAGGGCCGCGTGATCACGGCAACGGTCAGAATGCCCATTTCGCTGGCCAGCGATGCGATCACCGGAGCTGCGCCTGTGCCGGTGCCTCCGCCCAGGCCGGCGGTCACGAAGACCATGTCGGCGCCTTCCAACGCTTCAATGATCTTTTCCGAATCTTCAAGCGCGGCACGACGGCCTACGTCGGGGTTGGCGCCGGCACCCAGGCCCTGGGTGAGGCGGACGCCGAGCTGAAGCTTGACTGGCGCCTGCGAAAGTTTGAGCGCCTGGACGTCGGTGTTGGCGGCAATGAATTCCACGCCCTCCATGCGGGCCTGGATCATGCGGTTGACAGCGTTGCCGCCGCCGCCGCCCACGCCAATTACCTTGATGCGGGCGCCGCGCACGGGCTCATCGTGATATTGAATGCGCATTTCCCCGGCTTGAGTGTTTTCGTTTTCCATAGCGCCTTGGCCTCCTGTTGGTTAGAAACTCGCTGCAAAAATGGCGCGCAGCTTGGCGCGCAGACTATTGTTTTCCGCCGCTCGGGTTACGCGAGTGCGGTGGGCATATAGAAGCATACCGATGGCTGTGGCAAATCCGGGGTGTACCAGTTCACCCGGCATCTGCGATAGACGCACCGGCAATCCGGTTCGCGCAGGGACGCGCAACTGGCTCTCGGTAACATCGAGCATGCCGGGCAGCATGGCGCCGCCGCCGGTGAGCACGCAACCGGCGCCCAGTGCTTCGAACACGGCACCTTGGCGGAGGCTTTCCTTGACAAAGTATAGAAGCTCGCGAGCGCGCGGCTCCAGAATCTCGGCAATGGCCCTGAGGCGAAGCGATTGCGGCTGCGGGTTTTGAATTTCGATTTCCGCAAGCTGCGGCACTGATGTTACAACGGCGTGGCCGTACTGGCGCTTGAGTTCTTCAGCCTGTGCGACCGGCATTTGCAGACCCGCGGCCAGGTCGTTGGTAAAGTGCATTCCGCCAATTGGGACCGACGCTGTGTGGGCCACTGCACCTTCGAAGAAAACGGCAAGATCGCTGGAATGGGAACCTATATCCAAAAGGCAGACGCCCAGTTCGCGTTCATCGGCGGAGAGTGTTGCTTCGGCTGATGCGATCGATTCCAGCACTGCTTCGGTCACTTCGAGTCCAGCGCGATTGGCGCAGGTAACAGTGCTTTGCAACGCACTGCCGGAGCAGGTGGCGATGTGCAGATCGACTTCAAGCCGCGCGCCCACCATGCCGACTGGGTCGAAGATGCCGGGTTGTCCGTCGAGAATGAACTGACGGGGCAGCAGGTGAAGGATTTCGCGATCGGGGGGACGCTCGACGGCGCGGGCACGCTCGACTGCAGTGCGTACGTCGTCGCGGGTAATCTCGCGCATGCGGCTGCCCAGCTCGAATCCGCCATTGGTATTGATGCCGCGAATGTGCGGACCACCCACGCCCACTGCGCACATATCGATGTTGGCACGCGCCATTCGTTCAGCTTGCTCGTTGGCAGCCTTCACGGCTTTGGCCGCGGGGGTCAGATCGCTGATCAGGCCTTTGCGCATGCCCGCCGACTCCACCACTCCGTGACCGCGATAGCGCAACGCGCCCTCGTTCAGGTCGGCCGCCAGAACACGCGTGTACGCGCTGCCAATGTCCAGCACGACGATCATGTTGTCCTGTTTCTGGCTCATGCGCTTACTGACCTGGGGCCGCGGCTGGAACCGCGCGAGTTGATGGAGATGGTTTCTGTTTGCTGGGATTGGCGATCAACGCAGCTTGTTGCGGGGCGACATGTTTCTTCTGTTTTGCTGCCTTGTCGTGGGACGCTTTTTCTCTGGCTGCCTTGGCGCGGGCTTCTCTCTGCTTTGAAGCGAGCGCCTCAGGCGAGGCGGCTTTGTGCTGCTGAGTTTTGGGCTTGGTTGCGGAGGCCTGCTTTTCTTTCGACTGGGTCAGCGCCGCTTTCGTTGGTTTGGGCGCAGTTGCAGGCTTGGTCGGCTGTGGCTTCGGTGGCGCGGGAGCGGCGGACGCATTGGCTTTCTGGGCTGCGGATGGCTTGGCTGCATCCGCAGTTAGCCCGGCATCGGACTTTGCATCGGGCTTCTGGTCGGAAAGGGCGTCGCCGGACACCATTGCATGCACCGCGTCGGTTCCGGGAGTCATCTCAAGAACTACCTGGCTGTCGTAGCGGAGATCGACCGCCGCCAGTTTTGGATATTGCGCGCGCCACTCGGCGATATGCGCCTTGTAACGCTGATATCGCTCGAGAAACCGGTCGTCGCCGAAGTGGCCCAGGATGTCCATTCCCTGCTCAGGCATTAACACGCGGGCGTCCTGCGGATCGGTCAGGTCGATTTCGGAAATCTGTTGGGAAAGCTGCTGATTGTTGGCATCGAGTTCTGCAAGAAGGCGTCCATAAACGGCCATTTTGGTTCTGCGCGCGGAGAGGGGGTCATTGGGATCGATGCCGGTGACCACGGGGAACGAGTAGTGGTGCTGGGCCATCATGGCCGCGGGCATGGTGAGCAAGACTCCATTGGCGTCGACGAGGCCGATCTGCTGACCATTGCGCACGAAGGCCACGGGCTGGCGCTCCACCAGCGAGACGCGAATCTGGTCGGGGAGAAGGCGCATCACAGTGGCGCGTTCCACCCAGGGAATGGATTCGAGTTGCTTGCGGCGTTCGGCGAGGGGGACAAAGAAGATGTTGCGGCCGATATCTTCGCCGAACACGGGAAGCATCTCGGCGCGGCTCACCTGGGTGAGGCCGGTAGCTTCAATGTTGCCGGCTCCGGTAATGCGGAAGCGCGCATCGCGGCCCAGGTAGGTCTTGAGAGCGAGTGCGCCGGCAGTCAGTCCACCTAGAACGATTAGAACCCCCAAGCCCAGAAAGACGCGGCCCACGGTACTTGCCGGGCGCCACCATGGGCCGCTCGGCTCTTCAAACCGCTCCCGGCCGAAATTCGAACCTCGGAGACGAGGAGGATCGTCGTCGTCCGGGTCCGGCATTTCCAGCGGCATACCGGGAAGTGCGCGCCCATTGGGGGGCACACCGGTCTGCACGCGCCGGAAGCGGGATTCGCCGGGCGCTTCATCCTCCCAAATCAGAGGCCGGGATTGGTTTCTACCTTGGTTATTCACGCCTGAGCAGGGTCGTGAGAGTCGCCAGATTTCACTATAGGCTTTAGGGTGTCGTCTTTTTTCCGCATACCGAGAGGGGGGGAATCTGGAGGGTAACTGGGAAAGGCGGGGGGATAGGGACTAGGGACTAGGGAATAGGGAATAGGGAATAGGGAACAGCCGGCAACTTGGCTCGTTCCTCTCTGGCAACTGACAACAGACAACCGGCAACTGAACGAGAACGGGAGCACGTCATGCAGACAGGACAGACAGCAGGATGGAGCGGAGCGGAGCGGAAGCGGGTGGAAGCGGTGGTGGAGACGCTTGCAACCTTGCGCAGCGAGGGAGAAAACCTGGCAGAGGTCGCGCATGACGCCAGAAATATGGTGACGGCGCTGGGGCTCTATTGCGACCTTCTGGAAGAACCGGGAGTTCTGGCGACTCCTTATTTGCACTATGGAAATGAGTTGCGGCTGGTGGCCGCGGCCAGTCGCCGTCTGGTGGAAAAGCTGGTGGCTCTGGATACCCACCACGATCCGCAGGCTGGTTCTTTGCGGGCCGGATTGCGCAATCCAGGAAAGCTCGATCCCAAGGCCGTCATTGCAGACCGGTCGCACCAGTTGAACCGCTGGGACCTGATGCCGGCGGTGCCGATCGACAACCTGGCGGGAGAGTTGCTGGCCAACCGGAACCTGCTGTCCGCGCTGGCCGGGCCAACGATCGCGTTGACGGTGGACACCGAGTCGGGAGCGCTTCCGGTGCGGTTGAACGGAGAGGATCTGACCAGAGTGCTGGTGAACCTGGTGAAGAACGCCGCCGAGGCCATGCCCGCGGGAGGCAAGATTCAGTTGAGCCTGCGGGAGCAGCCTCAGGAAGCGGGGGCGCCGAGGCATCTTCTGCTGACCATTGACGACAGCGGGCCAGGTATCCCGGACAAAGCCCTTGACAAGGTTTTTGAGGCTGGGTTCAGCACACATTCGAGCTCTTCAAACAGCGCAGGCTGGCCGGCCGCTCGCCGCGGGCTCGGGCTTTCCATCACGCGGTCGATCGTTGAGACGGCAGGGGGGCGGATATTCGCGGCCAACTGCGACCGCGGCGGAGCGCGGCTGGCCATCGAGTTGCCTGTCAGGACGGGCTGAAAAGGCACCGCAGCCCCAAGCATTCGGACCATTTCGAATCGTCCATCAACCTGCCGTTCAACGAATCACATGTGAGGCGAATACAATGCTCGCTACGGTCGAGAGTGCAAGAGTCATGGAGTTTATTCCTCAACTGGCGGAGCCGGCGGTGCGGTTGCACCTGCTGGTAGTGGACGCAGACCTGGCGATGCGGTCCGCTTGCGCAGAGATTGCCGCCAGCCTGGGCTATGCGGTCGAAAGCACGGGTGACATGGCCCAGGCGCGCAGCCTGCTCCGCGGCCGGGCCGCCGACATCCTGCTGGTGAACCTGCCGGCGGGAAGCAATCACGGGCTGGAGCTGGTCTCCGAGGTCAAGCTGCTTTACCCGGATACATCGGTGATCGCCATGACGGCGTCGGGATCGGTGAATGCGGCGGTAGAGGCGATGCGCTGCGGAGCATCGGACTACCTGACCAAGCCGTTCGCCATGGATGAGCTCTCGACGGTGCTGGACCGCGCGGCACAAACCCACTTGACCGATACCACGACCCGCCAGTTGCGGGAGCGGCTGCGGCTCTCGCAGGGGTTGGGGGCCATGATCGGCCGCTCCGGGGAGATGGAGAAGCTCTACCGCATCCTTTCCAAGGTGGCCCAGTCCACGCACCCGGTGCTGGTGCTCGGCGAGAGCGGAACGGGCAAGGAACTGGTGGCCAGGACCATCCACGCCTACGGTCCCAATGCGCAAAAGCCGTTTCTCCCCGTCGATTGCGGATCGCTGGTGCCCACGCTAATTGAGAGCGAGCTGTTCGGCTACGTGAAGGGCGCTTTTACAGGGGCTAACCGCTCCAAGGATGGGTTGCTGGTTTCGGCTGAGGGGGGAACGGTGTTCCTGGATGAAATCGGGGAGCTCTCGCTCGACCTGCAGGCCAAGCTGCTGCGCACTTTGCAGGAAAAGGAAGTACGGCCGGTCGGGGCTACGCATCGCGTCCCCATGAAAGCGCGCATTGTGGCCGCGACGAATCGCGATCTGGCGGTGATGGTCGAGAAGGGTACGTTCCGCAAGGATCTCTTCTACCGGCTCAACGTGGTCAACCTGCGGCTGCCTTCGCTGCGCGACCGGCGCGAGGATATACCGCTGCTGGCGGCGCACTTTCTGGACCGCATCAGCCGTGAACATGGCACCAAGTTCACGCTGAGCGACGAGGCTCTGCGCACGATGATGCGGCACGACTGGCCAGGCAACGTGCGCGAGTTGGAAAACTCTGTAGAACGGGCCTGCGCCCTGTCTTCGGGCCCGGTGCTGCACCTGGGCGATCTGCCCACGCAGCTGCAACAGCAAGGCCTTGAGGCCCGGCGCATGGCCACTGAAGCCAGCGAGCCGGCCGGAGAGGGCGGCGTCGCACCCGAGGTGAAGACCCTGGCCGATCTGGAGCGGGAAGCCATTCTAGGCGCAATCCGCATCCTCAACGGAGACAAGCTGCGGGCTGCCAAGCTGCTCGGCATCGGCAAGACCACGCTCTACCGCAAGCTGAAGGAATACGGCATCGCGGACCCGCTTCGGGAACCGTGACCGCGGCCCGCTCAAGGTGGAACGAACCGCGCCGATAGGGCAATTACGGGAACGCCCACGGCTTGGCTGCGGAAATGGAATCTACCGGCACGAGGAACAGTTCTTCAGTTGTTTCATAAGAAAATCGACGATTCCGAGTGGCATTTCCCTCAGGCAAGAGGCACCTTGCGCGATTCCCCAGACAGCACCCCAATTGGAGAAACTGCTCTAAAGGACAAGAGCGAAAAACAGCACCGGCCGTGAACTGTTCGGCCGCCGAACGAGGAGATTGAAATGAGCATTCTGATTGTGAGCGGAATTGAAGGCGCCAGGAATTGCGCGGCCGTGGTGGGTGCGCAACTGAACATGGACGTTGAAGTCGCGGATGGGCGCAAGGCCGCGCTGGCCGCGCTGCGCCGCCGCGAGTTCTCCGCCGTGGTGGTAGATGAAACCATGGCCGAATGCGACCCCTCGGCGGCCGAGGCAATTTGGGATCGTTCGGGGCTGGCGATTCCTCTGCAAATCAATTTCGCGCTTTCCGGCGCGGCACGGCTGATCCGGGAGATTCGCGCCGCCCTGCATCGCCGTGAGCGCGAGCAGGCCCTGGCCCGCATGGCAGCGTCCGCAGCCATTGAGAACGAGCTGAAGAGCACCGTCGCCGGCCTCCTGCTGCACTCGCAACTGGCCCTTTCCGGCAGCGAGGTGCCGTCTTCGATCGCCGACAAGCTGCGCGTGGTTGCCGACCTGGCAAGCAACCTTCGCCAGCAGCTCAGCGCGCCGTTGCCGGCCCGCGGAGATACGGCCGCTTGAGGGCGAATTTCCTCTTGTTCGGCTTGGGCTGACAAGTTCATTGCGTTGCACGCGCATCGCCGGGGCGGCATTCGTCCCGGCGTCTTTTTTGGCCCTGCGTCCGGTTCTCTAGAAAACACATCGATGGCTTAAGCTGGATGGGACATGAAAGACTCGGCTGTTCTCCTGATCGACTGCCCGGACCGCAAGGGACTGGTGGCCCGGGTTTCAAGCCTGCTGTACGAGTGGGGCGCCAACATACTGCACGCCGACCAGCACCAGGACCACGACCTGGGCCTGTTCTTCATGCGCGTGGAGTGGGGGCTGGCCGGGCCGGCGGATAGCCCGGAGCGTTTCGATCTGGAGGGGTTCAAGGCGGCCTTTGCGCCACTGGCCGCGGAGCTCGGAATGCGCTGGCAGTTGACCTCGGGCGCGCGGCGGACACGGGTGGCGCTGTTCTGCTCGCAGTATCTGCATTGCATGGC
>Ga0182016_10008398_pt1 | contig 10436 bp, 9 predicted proteins | sample 712S2MmetaG_FD_120491 | JGI IMG/M metagenome (GOLD analysis project Ga0182016, IMG submission 120491) | Permafrost microbial communities from Stordalen Mire, Sweden - 712S2M metaG | ecosystem: Environmental > Terrestrial > Soil > Wetlands > Permafrost | place: Sweden: Stordalen | collected... | reverse complement strand
CAATTCCCCGTGAGATGGAACGGCGCGTAAAACCGAGAACCGTTAAAAGGAATCAAATTGTATTGACGCCAGTTTTTTGACGCGTCTTTTTGTAACAGCAGACGGTGCCCTGCTCCGAGCTTGCTCGACAACGTCGAGGGTAACGATAGATACACCGAGCAATATGGACTGACCCAGGTTGGCATCCGCGGTCAGAAGCGCGCAGTAAAGAACTTCGGCTTATGGTACGGTCAGTTTGCAGCATCGAATATGCTTCCCATGTGAACAGCAATTAAGGATGGTTCCCGATGCCCACTTCCCAATCTGATGCGCTGGTGGTCTATGGCGTGACCGGCGATCTCGCCCACAAAATGATCTTCCCCGCCCTCTATGCGATGGTGAAACGCGGAACACTCAGCGTTCCCGTCATCGGTGTCGCATTTCCAAAATGGTCGCTCGAGCGATTGCAGAAGCGAGTGGCGCAAAGCATAAGGCAATCGGGCGGCATTGATAATAAGCGGGCTTTTCAGCACCTGCTCTCGCTGCTCAAATATGTAAGCGGCGACTATAACGACAGCAAAACATTTGCGGCCATCAAGGCGGCGCTGGGCAAAGCGCGCCGTCCCGCTCACTACCTCGCCATCCCGCCTTCGCTCTTTGGCACCGTGATCAAGGGGCTGGGCGCAGCCGGGTTAGCTCAGAATGCGCGCGTCATCGTTGAGAAGCCGTTTGGCCGCGACCTGGCTTCGGCTTGCGAGCTGAACCGCGTGGCGCGGTCCGTATTTCCTGAAGACTCCATCTTCCGCATCGATCACTTCCTGGGAAAAGAAGCGATCATGAATATTCTGTACTTCCGCTTCGCCAATTCATTTCTTGAACCAATCTGGAATCGCAATTACATCTCCAGCGTGCAGATCACCTTGTCTGAAAGCTTCGGCGTGGGAACGCGTGGCGCTTTTTACGAGTCTGCCGGCTGCCTGCGAGACGTGATCCAGAATCATCTCTTTCAAATCGTCGCGCTGCTTGCCATGGAGCCGCCGGCGGGCCGGCATTTCGGCGAAGTGCAAACTGAAAAGGCGACCGTGTTCAAAGCGATGCGTGCCTTGAAGCCCGACGACATGGTGCGCGGTCAATACGCGGGTTACCGGCAGGAGAAGGACGTAGCCAAAAACTCCGATGTCGAGACCTATTGCGCCCTTCGCCTATTCATCGACTCGTGGCGTTGGGACGGAGTGCCGTGGTATCTGCGCTCTGGCAAGTGTCTGCCCGATACTGCGACCGAAGTTCTTGTGGAGCTGAAAGCGCCGCCGCAAAAGCTCTTCGCCGACGCAGTGGCTTCCAAGTGCGAGGGAAACTATCTTCGCTTCCGGCTCTCTCCCAACGCGGAGATCGGACTTGCCGCTCGCGTGAAGCTTCCCGGAGAGGAGTTTGTTGGTCAGCAGCGGGAGCTGTATCTGCTTGAACAGCAGGCGGGAGAAGAAACGCCCTACGAACGGCTGCTGGGCGATGCTATGAAGGGCGACGGCGCTCTGTTCACGCGCGAAGATGCGGTTGAAGCCGCCTGGGAAGTGGTTAATCAGGTACTCAAGCATCATCACAAAGTGCGGCCTTACAAGCCCGGAACATGGGGGCCGAAACAGGCAGACGCCCTGATCGCAGAGAGCGGCTGTTGGCATAATCCCAGCAGCAAGGGCTCATCAGGGGCATAGTCGGGGGCCACAAATAATAAAACGGACCTCGCGGTCCGCTCTAAGTTGCTGATTCTAAAATTTTGGTGCCGAAGAAGGGACTCGAACCCCCACACCCTTGCGAGTACGTGGACCTGAACCACGCGCGTCTGCCAATTCCGCCACTTCGGCACATGAGAATCGCTCAGCGCGGTTGCGCTGAACAGGCAGCAACTTTGAGTCTCGCAAATGAGGCTTGCGGTGTCAAATTCGAAGGCCTTCAGATATGCCCCTTAAGGCCCTTTGAGAGCCCGCATTGCATCGGATGCAACCGCTCTATCCCGGCGTCTTGATTCCCGCTTTCAGCATCTCGACGCACTTGGCCAGCCGCCGCTGCCGCGTCTCTTCCTTCTTCGCTTCTTCGATCGAGCGCACGTATTCCTTTTGGTGGGTGTAGCTCAGCTTTGCAAAGGCCGCCAGCAGCCCTTCCTTCTTGAGCAGCGCCTTCAAGTCTTTTGGTGTCTCAATTGCGCGTTCTTGTTCGTCCTTCCACACCACGACTTCAACTGTGTCTCCAACACCTTTGCCGATTTTTTCGCGAGTGCTTTTCAGAACGCCCAGAATATGACTCGGCATTCCGCAGTTCATCAGAGATCCGGTATAAGCCACCCCGTCTACAGCTGCCTTAACCGGCACACTCGCCTTGGTGCCGAACTCTTTCTCAACGTCGTAGGGGAACGACACGCCGACGCCACCGCCGGACCCGCCTTCAATCACCGCTTTGAACTTGTACTTTTTCATCACGGCGCCAAATGCAAACATCCCACCCCGCGTCGCTCGTGTTCAAAGCGCCTGGGGGAGGGATGTTTGACTCAGAAGCGGAATGCCGCCTTACACCAGCTTGGCGTCAAGCGTGATCTCGGTGTTGTTCGCAAACAGCTTCGAGATCGGGCAGCCGGCCTTGGCGCCCGCAGCCGCCGTTTCAAATACTTCCTGGGTTGCGCCCGGAACCTTGGCCGTCGTCGTCAAAGCAATCTTGGTGATCGCAAATCCGCCGTCCACCTTGGCCAGCGTAACCGCCGCGTGGGTCTCAATCGACTCCGGCGTCAGTCCCGATCCGCCCAGCGTCGCGCCCAGCGCCATCGAGTAGCAGCTCGCGTGTGCCGCCGCAATCAGCTCCTCGGGCGTGGTGCCCGAATCTGCGCCCTCAAACCGCGTCGCAAACGAGTAGTTCGCATTGCTCAGCACGCCCGTTGCTGTCGAAATCGTGCCCTTGCCTTCCTTTAGTGATCCATACCAAACCGCACTTGCCTTGCTTGCCATATTCCCTCCTTGGGGGATTCGATGATCCTGCGTTTTTCCTGGTTTCTGAATGACGGGATGAGTTTGCCGGGCCCGCGGCTCCATTGCTGCGTCCCTCCGGCGGGGAAGCCCAGCCCATATTTACGCTTCTGGCGCCTGCCAACTTTCCCTGGGCAGATTGCCTTTTATCCATGCTAATCTGTCGGGCATGCTGCCGCATCTTCCCCAGGCCTTTAACGCCGATTTTGCTGTCGAAAATTCATCTTCCGGGGCGGCCTGCGCCTTGCAGGATGCGCAGCCCATCGACCACCACTGCCAGCTCTGCCCCACCTGCTCAAGCCGGCTCACCGGCCACCATTGCAAATTGGTTTGCACCAATTGCGGCTACTACCTCAGCTGCGCCGATAATTTTAAAGCGACATTTCGAGCTGCATACTCAGCCTCCGGCCCCATCCCCCGGTCACGAATGTCTTGAGGGATTTCCCATGCCCATCCGCACACTGCTCTTGTTGCTTGCCGTTGCGTGCTCCGCTGCCGCCCAATCCTCTGCCCCCAATGCTGCGCCTCCGATTGCCGTACCTAAGGATGCGCCTGAGCAGATCGGCAAGATATTCTCCGCATTCAACCATACCGACACCCCCGGATGCGCCGTCGGCGTCTCACTTGCCGGCAACAAGGTCTGGCATGCGGCCTATGGCATGGCCGACCTTGAACAACACGTCGCGCTCACTCCCTACTCGGTTTTCGAGGCCGGCTCGGTCTCAAAGCAGTTCACCGCCGCGGCCGTGCTGTTGCTCGCCGAGCAGGGCAAGCTCTCACTCACAGATCCCATCAGCAAGTACTTCCCTGAATTGCCCGACTACGGCACTCCCATCACCATCGATCATCTGATGCATCACACCAGCGGCCTGCGCGACTGGGGCTCAGTTGAGGCAGTTGCTGGCTGGCCGCGCACCACGCGTGTCTACTCCAACACCTGGGTGCTCGACATCGCCGCACATCAAAAAGAGTTGAACTACAAGCCCGGCGACGAGTGGTCGTATACCAACACCGGCTACAACCTGCTCGCCATCCTGGTCGAGCGTGTGTCAGGCAAGTCGCTGGCCCAGTTCACGCACGACAACATCTTTGTGCCCCTCGGCATGCAAACCACCAGCTGGCGCGACGACTTTCAGCGCATCGTACCCAACCGCGCCATCGCCTATGAGGAAACGAACGGCGTGCAGCATCAGCTCATGCCCTTTGAAAATGCCTACGGCAACGGCGGGCTGCTCACAACGGTAGACGACCTGCTTCGCTGGAACGATCGCTATCTCGGTTCGAAGATCGGCGACTCCACATTCGTCAAGAGCGAGCTGGTTCCGGGCAAGCTCAACGACGGCCGCTCGCTCTTCTACTCGGCCGGGCTTTTCATCACCGCCCACAACGGAGCGCGCGAGATCAGCCACTCCGGCGCCACTGCCGGCTATAGCACATGGCTCGGCTACTACCCCAGCCAGCAGCTATCAGTGGCCGTACTGTGCAGCGAAGCCGGAACCAACGCAACCATTCTCGGGCACAAGGTCGTGGATGTATATCTTCCGCCATCGGCCGCAGACCAGGCTGCCGCGGCAGGCAAAAATAACGTCACCCTGGTTCCCGATTCCGTGGGGCTTTACGAGAGCAGCCGCAACCATGTCGCATTCACTATCGAACGCAAAGACGGCAAGCTTATTGCGCGTGGACACTATCCGATCATCGCGATATCTGCCACGTCATTCCAACTCATGCCTGAGAGCACTACGTATGAGCTGGGTACCGATGCTTCAGGCAAAGTAACTGCAATGCGCGCCATGCAGATGGGATACGTAGCCGACATCTTCGACAAAGTGGAGCGCGCCAGGCCCACCCAGGCCGATATGCAGGCGATGACGGGCGACTATGTGAGCGACGACGCCGAGGCCACGCTCAAAGTGGTGCTCCCGTCCAAGGGGCTCGAGATCCATGAGGGCGCCGACACGGTTTATCCGCTCAAGCCAACCTACGCTGACGGCTTCGAGTGCGAACTGGGCAGCATTCGCTTTCTGAAGGACGCAGGCGGCCATTTCAACGAAATGAGCGTGAGCGACTCGCGCCTGTGGGACCTGCGATTGAAGCGGGTGGAAACAAAGTAGAAAAGCGCGCTGTTTTCGCGTGCAATTTGGTGCGAATTCAAGAAGGTCGGTGGCGCTCGAGACTTGGTATAAATGGTATTGGGTCAATTGGTTACGCTCATAATTCCGAAACGTGCAAAAACGCGCATTTAGCGCAAATTCAACAGGGTTTTGACTGTAAGTCCTTTAAAACGCATTTTTGCGCGAAACAAATGTAACAGAGTTTTTGTTACAGCAAAATGGTCTAACAATATTTAATTACTTTGACTTAGCACTCAATACACCCTATTTACTTTCTGAGCACCCCGGGGGTGGGGAGGGGTGTGTTTTTTTCTTTTTAGTCCTACGGCGCGGGAGTTTCAGCTTGTGTGCCGATGAATGAAAGGCGTCCGAAGCCCGGAATGAAACGGCGTCCCGCAGCAGTGAGTCTTTACCGATCTGCATGAATCCATTCTGCGCGCATTGCACGTAATTAACTGCAAAAGGGCGGGCGGGCACATCTCGGCGGTCAACTCTTAAGAAATTCGTGCAGCTCCGCTCGCGGCACCTTCGTTTGCGTTCCTGTTGCGAAGTCCTTCACCGTCAGGACACCGGAATTGATCTCATCCTCGCCCAGGATCACGATCTTGCGCGCCACGCGGTCGGCCGCTTCAAACGACTTTTTGAGTCGGAAGCAGCCATCACCCAGTTCCACCGAGAGCCCCGCACGGCGCAGCTCGCGCGCCAGGGCGAGCCCGGCGGCGTTCAGATTCTCGCCCAGCGGCGCAATGTAGGCATCGAGCTTCTTTGCGACTGTGGCAGCGGGTTGGGCCGCTTCCTGCGCCTGCAGGGTCAGCACCAGCCGGTCCAGGCCCATGGCAAAGCCGATGCCCGGCGCCTTCGGCCCGCCGATCGCTTCGCTCAGTCCGTCGTAGCGTCCCCCGCCCAGAATCGCGTTCTGCGCCCCGAGACCACCGTGAGTAAACTCGAACGTTGTTCGGGTGTAGTAATCGAGGCCCCGCACCAGCCGCGGATTGAGCGTGTAGGTCACGCCAGACGCGTCCAGAGCCGCCTTGACCGCCGCAAAGTGCTTCTTCGAATCCTCGTCGAGCGAATCGGCAATCACCGGCAGCGTGGCGATAATGGGCTGATCCTCGGGCACCTTGCAGTCCAGCACGCGCAGCGGATTGGTCACCGCCCGGCGCTGGCAATCCACGCACATTTTGCTTACCACCGGCTCCAACGCCGCACGCAGCGTATCGTTATACCGCGCCCGATCGGCCGCCGACCCCACGGAATTCAGCTCCAGAGTCCAGCCGGAAATGCCCATCTCGTCCAGCAGCGTGGCCAGCATTTCCAAAACTTCCGCATCGCGCAGCGGACTCTCGCTGCCCGACGATGGCGGCCCGATGACCTCTGCGCCGATCTGCCAGAACTGGCGGTAGCGGCCCTTCTGCGGCCGCTCGCGCCTGAACTGCGGGCCTATGTAGTAGAGCTTCTGCAGCTGCCCGCTCTCGCCCAGCTTGTGCTCGATGTAGGCGCGCACCACGCCGGCGGTGTTTTCGGGGCGCAGGGTCAGCATCTGCGGCTTCTCGCTCTGTGCCCGCGCCCGGTCTTCCCACGTAAACATCTCTTTCGACACAATGTCGGTCTCTTCGCCCACGCCGCGGGCAAACAGGCCGGTGTCTTCAAAAATGGGCGTGCGGATTTCGCCAAAGTTGTAGCGCGCGAACACGGCCCTCGCCGTAGTCTCAATCCGGTTCCAGAGTTCGGTTTCCGGCGGCAATAGGTCGCGCGTGCCGCGGACGGCTTTCAGTGTTTGACTCATGAGTGCTAACCTTTACGGCAACTTCTTAGAATACAAGGTGGGAGCGATGATCTCTTCAATTGCTTCGATGGTTGCCGTTTTGGCAGCCCAGTCAAACCAGTCTCCAACCGTCGTTCAATGCGCGCTGCCGATCCCAGAGCCTTGGTGGAGATGGCTGTTGCCCACGATTGTGCAGACCGTTGTGAGCCTTGCATCGATTACTGCTGGAGTATGGATCGCGCTCTGGTCGTTCCGAGCAACAAGCAAGAAAGATCATGATCGGTGGGTATTGGATCAGAAGAAAGCAGAATGGAGTTCTTTATTGCATAGCGTCGCAAACGTATATCAAATCACTTATCTCGCAAATGGCTGGCATAGAAAGATCGCCGACAGGATAGTCTCGGAATTAGAGCAAGCTGTCAGAGAGGTTTCATTCGCGCGAGCAAATTGTGTTTTTCTTGACAAGTTTCGCCTTAACAATGAAGGCAGCAAGAAGATTACGGAGTTTCTTCGGTCCGCCACAATACAGTCGCAAAGAATCAAAGGAAATCTTGGTTTGTTTGACAGCATTCAGGAAAGGGCCGAGACGACGGGCCCTGCGACTGATAGCGACGACAATTCTCTACTTCGAACTATTGAGGTCGTTTCAAGCGAGATTCTTGAGCTTGCCGAGCAATCATGCAACTTGCTGGTTTGGCTTCAGAATGAGGCCGCACTCGATCTTGACCTAACAGAAGAAGGTAAATGACGCCGGGCTGCGATGAGATGTACAAAGCAATTCAACTTCACAGAAAAAACTGGATCATAGCAGAGGTCCCGAGAGTTCCCGGCTGCATCACCTAGGGCCGTACCGGTGCCGAAGCATGTGCCAATCTTGAAGAGGCTATCTCCGCTTGGCACTGAGCCGAGGAGCAAGAACGGGCCGAATCCTCTGGCGATCACTGACTTAAGCCCTCTTCCTGATCGCTTCTCGCAACGCGCCATCGATCCTTGTCTGCCAGCCGGGACCGGTCGATCTGAAGTGGTCAATTACCTCAGGCGACAGCCGTAGCGAGACCAGCTTTTTCGTCGGGGCTTTTTGCGGGCCGCGCTTGCCGCGCCGCACAACTTTGCCGTGACGAATCAAATCGGCCTGGGCAAAAAATGCCTGCGTGGCCTTTGTGTCGTTCGGGTCATAGGGGCCGTCTTCCGGCTCATAGGGAATCGCGTCGCCTTCCTTCACGGCCAGCACGCGTTCCCAATCGGTTTTACTTTGTGTCTTGTTCATATTGCCTGCGCTCCGTGCGGGAAGCGTGCCGAAATGAGATTACGCGGACTTCGTCGTCCGCTTCCGTGTAAACCAACGTCAAAAGCCTGCCTCTGACCACGGCAAAAGCCACATCCATCAACCGGTACTCGTCGCCGCGGCTGGCGTCATAGGTGCATTTATTGGGGTTCTCGTAAACGAGGTAAGCGTCCCAGCAGTCGAGCCCATGCTTCTTCAGGTTCGACTTCCGCTTTGCCTCGTCCCAAACGTACGCTATTTAATTGTAGATACGATTTGCTAAGATTGCAAAGTCTGCCATGCAGTACACTCTTCTCGCATCGGCAGAGACGCGTATGGAGTTTTGCGAACAATGCGGTTCTACCTCGCGCGATGAGCGAGGGTTCTGCCGCGGATGCGGCGCGCACCCGTCTTCCAATGAAGCTGCCGAGTCCTCCAATTCGCCCTCCAGCGCCGCAACTGTGACTCATGCAGTCCCGCCGCAAACCGAGTCAAAGGCAACCATCGGTTCAATCCCTCTCGCTGAAGCCCAGGTCAAGAATGTCTGGGTTGCGGTGCTGCTGGCGCTTTTTCTCGGGCCCCTGGGGATGGTCTATTGCACCGTTCCCGGCGCGCTGGTCATGTTCGCGGTATCGGTCATTGCCTTACTCTTACCGGGCAAAATCGTGACGTTCCTTCTCATAACCCTGGCATGCGCCGTATGGGCCGGCCTGGCAGCCCGTTCGGCGAACAGCATTTACTAATCTCCAAACACCTTCCAAGCCCGTCTTGCGAGACGCGTAACCATCGCTTAACCCATCCTTTGAATCCCGTCTGCGATCAACGCATCTCACCAACCATGGAATACCGACTTCTGGGAGGCTCAGGCCTCAAGGTTTCTGAATTGAGTTTCGGCACCGGCACCTTCGGTGGCACAAACGAGTTTTTCAAGGCGTGGGGCACAACCCAGGACGCTGAAGCCAGGCGACTCGTCGACCTCTGCATCGACGCCGGCATCAACCTGTTCGACACCGCCGACGGCTACTCCGACGGCGCTTCGGAGCTGATCCTCGGCCGCGCCGTGAAAGACAAGCGCGACCGCGTGCTTATCTCCACCAAGGCCTACTTTCCTACCGGCGATGGACCCAACGACCGCGGGACCTCGCGCTACCATCTGCGCGTGGCCCTTGAGGCCAGCCTGCGCCGCCTTGGCACTGATTACATCGACATCTACCACTTGCACGGCTTTGACGCGCTGACGCCGATCGAGGAAGTGCAGGACACGTTGAACACGTTTGTCCGCGAGGGCAAGGTGCGCTACATCGCCGCGTCGAACTTTTCCGGCTGGCACTTAATGAAGTCTCTTGCCGTGGCCGACCGCTATGGCTGGACCCGCTTCGTCGCTCACCAGGTCTACTACTCGCTCATTGGCCGTGAGTACGAGTGGGAACTGATGCCCCTTGGGATCGATCAGAAGGTCGGCGCGCTGGTGTGGAGCCCGCTTGGCTGGGGCCGCCTTACCGGCAAACTGCGCCGCGGCCAGCCCATCCCAGAAATCAGCCGCCTCCACAAGACCGCAGACGCCGGCCCGCAGGTTCCCGACGAGTACCTCTATAAAGTTGTCGACGCTCTCGACGCCGTGGCCGCCGAAACCGGCAAGACCGTTCCGCAGATCGCGCTCAACTGGTTGCTGCACCGGCCCACGGTTTCATCCATCATTCTGGGCGCGCGCAACGAGGAGCAGTTGAAACAGAACCTGGGCGCCGTGGGATGGAACCTGACCGAGGCGCAGATAGCTGCTCTCGACGAGGCCAGCGCCGTCACCCCCGTCTATCCCTATTGGCACCAGCGCAACTTTGCCGAGCGCAACCCGCTGCCGGTGTGAGAAAGGCAGCCAGTAGGGAGTAGCCAGTAGCCAATAGGTAGCGCCGGCCTCCAGGCCGGTTGTCGTGTGAGCCTCCAGGCCCGCATCTCTGCGCCGGCGGCTCCATAAAGTGGTCAGCCCCGGTGGCTTAAGGCCGACCGGGGCTGGTGTTTGGTACTTACTATTCGGCAAAAGGACCTGTAAGCCGAATTCTGTCCAGAACTTGCGTCCTGTGTGCGGTCATTCCTCTAGGCGCCGCGTTACCGCGGACACTCATCAGCGACCTACCCGGAGGTTCCGGCAACAACACTGGAGCAGCCTTACGGCATCGAGCCGATGCCGGGCGAGAGCCTTGCTCCTGGCTCGCGCCTCCCTCCCTATTTGGTCTTGCTCCGTGTGGGGTTTACCCTGCCTCCGACATTACTGCCGGAGCGGTGCGCTCTTACCGCACCTTTTCACCCTT
>Ga0182016_10008397_pt1 | contig 10436 bp, 11 predicted proteins | sample 712S2MmetaG_FD_120491 | JGI IMG/M metagenome (GOLD analysis project Ga0182016, IMG submission 120491) | Permafrost microbial communities from Stordalen Mire, Sweden - 712S2M metaG | ecosystem: Environmental > Terrestrial > Soil > Wetlands > Permafrost | place: Sweden: Stordalen | collected... | reverse complement strand
TTTCGCAAGCCCGCAGTCGGTGTCAGACTTCTTCGGCCCATCGTCTGCGGAGGCCGCCTATGCTTCCGTATACTTTGCCGGCTTTGTGAATGGGACACAGGTTCCATCGGCAATCCTGTTTGCGTCCTATAACGCATCGGCACGCGCCGGGTGGTTGCAGTCCGGGTCTCTTGCCGGGGTGCCTCTTGCCACTCTCCAAGGCTACAGCGGGACGCTTACTGTGGAGTTTGCCGGAGCGCCGATCACGTCAAGCACAATCACTCTGACTGGAGTCGCCACGCAAAGCCTGATGGCGGCGGCGATTGAAGCAGCCTTTACCACTCCTCCTTTTGCGGTGACATGGAATGCCGTACAAGGCGCATTCGTTTTCACCAGCACATTGACCGGGGCAACGGAGACGATTACCTATGCGGCAGGCACTCTCGCGGCTAATCTCTTCTTGACTCAGGCGACTGGCGCAACGCTCTCGCAAGGCGCGGCGGCTGATACACCTGCCAGCGCGATGAACAACGTTGTAGCGGTTTCGCAGAACTGGGCGACAATGAGCTATCTTGTTGAACCGACGCTGGCAAATAAAGAACTCTTTGCCGCATGGTTCAGCGAGAGCACAGACGAGTATTTAGGCGTTATGTGGGACAGCGATGTGCTGGCCTGCACTCAGAACGCAACCGAGCCATTCGGGGTAGTGGCTAAGACGAATAATTACAATGGCGTGATGTGCATCGGCGGCGATCCTGCTCTTGGTTCGCTCGGACCGCTGGTGATGAATACGGCTGCTTTTGTGCAGGGCATGATTGCTTCGATCAACTTCTCGGCAACCAACGGTCGTATTACTCTTGCGGGTAAGTCCGCCCAATCCGCGGCGGTGCTCCCAACGTGCGCCAACCTCCAGACGTACACAAACCTTCTGGCGAACGGATATAGCTGCTATGGATCGTTCGCATCGCGCAACGCCGGATTCACGTTCTTCTCGAACGGCAACATGCCTGGCAGTTTCCCGTGGGCGGATCAGTACATCGATCAAATCTGGTTGAGCGCACAACTCCAGCTGGCACTGTTGAATCTGTATACCGCTGTTAACGATATACCTTACGATCCGACCGGCTATGGATTGATCCGAGCGGCTTTGGTTGGACAGCCGACCGCGAACGGCGGGGTGACATTCGATGGGCCAATCAACAACGCGCTGAATGCTGGCGTGATTGCTCCTGGGGTGAGCTTGTCATCGACTCAAGCCGCTGCGGTAAACAATGCCGCTGGCGCCAACGTGGCGGGAACGATCCAGTCCAACGGTTACTACTTGCAGATTCTCGATCCAGGGGCGACGGCCCGCAATGCGCGTCAAACTCCAATCATCAATCTGTGGTACACCGATGGTGGGGCGGTCCAGAAATTCAGCCTCGCGTCAATCGACATTCTGTAAATCTGTTTTTGAAGGGGTGAAGTATGGGCGGATTTCTAAACGCACTGACCGGCGGAGCGAGCACGATTACGTCCGCAAATTCGGTCGTGACTATGACGGTTGCTAACCTTTTCGCTACAGGTGTCCAGCTTCAAGGCTATTCGACAGACAAAGCGTGGGATACTGCGGCGGTCGTTTTGACTGAAACGCAAATCGGCGTCGATGGGCGCAAGACGGCTGGCCTGGTATTCAACGCCGTCAAGCAGACTTATTCCTTTCAGGCCGACTCTCCCAGCGTTGCGCTTTTCGAGGCGATCTATGCAGCCCAGCGCGTTGCCCGCGATGTCTACTACATCTCCGCGATCATCGACCTTCCGGCCACAGGCCAATCCTATGTCTGTAACAAGGGGACGCTGGAGGATTACAACGCGGTTGCGTCGGCTGGGAAGGTGTTGACGATGCGCGAGTTTTCGATCAACTGGGCGTCAATTCAACCCGCATAGGTAGGAGTGATTTATGGCGCGTAAGATTTCGACATACACGGTGGACTCTGAGGGCAGGGATAAAGGTAAGCAATTCCTGCTCACAGAGATGGCCGCGACAAAAGCGGAAGACTGGGCAATCCGGGTCATGCTGGCGCTCGGAGCGGCAAATGTGGACATCCCCGACGGTGCTTTGCAGTTAGGCATGGCGGCGCTGGCGGAAATCGGACTCAAGAAGCTGTTTGCGATTGACGCCGTTTCGATCAGGCCTCTGCTTGCCGAATTGATGGAGTGCGCCGAATTCGTGCCGAATCCGCAGAAACCAGCGGTCAAGGTGGGATACCCGCTGTTTGAGAGCCAGGTCGAAGAAGTGAAGACGCTGCTCATGCTCAAGTGGGAGGTACTAAAACTTCATCTGGATTTTTCTTTCGCCGCCGGCCTCTCCGAATCGCTCGGCAACACGCTGGAGGCGGCAAAGCACAAGTCGAGTATGCGAACGTCCCCAAAATAATTGGGGTAATTGTCGGTAGGAAACTGGCTACGCTGTTGGAGCTTCAAACGGTGTACGGCGAGGAGGATGCTCATAATTTACTTGAGATAATCGCCGTCGATTCAGAAAACGAGAGGGAGTAGACCATGTCCACAGTGATTGACAGCCTGATCGTCACCCTCGGACTCGACAGCAAAGATGTAGATGCAAAGGCTCCCGGTGTTCGCCAGAAACTCGCCGATCTGGAAAAGTCCGCAACGAAGACGGAACACGGCGTAAAGGGAATAGGAAAAGCATCTAAAGATACCGCTGGCGAGCTTACCGTACTTTCCGCAAAACTAGGCTCATTTCTCGCTGTTCTCGGCGGGACTGTGGCCGTCCGCGCATTCGTAAAAGACACCATTGAAACGAATACGCAGCTTTACTTTCTCTCTCGCAATCTGGAGATGAATACGCAAAAGCTCTTTGCGTGGGGCGTTGCAGCCCAAGAGCTTGGGGGCGGCAAGGGTTCGCTACAGAACTTCTTCCGTTCGATTGCGGCGATTCCTGGGCAGCTTCTTACGGGACAGACTCCGCCGTTATTGACTCTCTTCGCTCGGCTCGGCATAAACTTCAATGATGATCCCAATAAAATCATGATGGAGTTCGCCAAACGGTTTGAGGGTGTGGACCGCAAAAAGGCTTGGAGTTTCCTGTCGGCAAGCGGCTTAGACGATACCACGATAAATGAGATTCTGCTTGGTCCGTCCGCCATGAAAGCGCAGCAAGCTAGAGATAAGCTATTTGCACCGCCTAAAGCTCTTACAGACATATCGCCGAAGTTGAAAACTCAACTTGTAGACATCGGAGCGCAGTTCGTAAAGGTTGGATACGACCTACTAACGATGGCACTCCCCGCGCTTGAGAAGTTCCTGAGCATCTTAGAGTCTATCGGCGCATGGTCAGAGGGTCACGAGAAGATTGTAGCCGTCATTGCTGGCGTTGTAACGGCACTTACCGGCATCGTGGCTCTAGGATCGGCTGTGGGATACATAACTATCGGATTAGGAGCACTGTTGCCGATTCTTACCGCAGTCGGGTCCGCGCTCCCGACCGTCGCTGTGGCAGGCATCGTTGCGGCTCTGGCGGCAGGCATCGTCCTTCTTGCGCAGGATTACAAGGTGTGGTCCGAAGGCGGAACAAGCTTATTTGATTGGACAGAATTCGAGAAAAATGTTAGGAAAGCTGGGGAAGCCTTTGGCTGGCTTGGAGACAAGATTGAGAAAGCAACTGATGCTTTCAAGAAATGGCTTGTTGCGCATGGCGTTAAAGTACCCGATAACGCGGCGGGGAAGGCGGGGGCTTGGTACTGGAATCACATGACGCTTCCGGGTTTGCTTGGAATCAAAATCAAACCTCGTAAACCGGATGAGGTAGACGCTCTCCTGGGCCAAATCTTCACAAGGGAGGGATTTTACGACAGTTCATCGTCTGGGAAGCAAAACATCCCGCAAAAGGCGCACAACCCCGGAGATATTGAATACGGAGACTTCGCTATATCTCATGGGGCAACAGGGTATGTTCTTGCGCAAGGTGGCAAGAAAATCGCTAGTTTCCCCGATGACGCGACAGGCAAGGCCGCAGCCCGCGCTTTACTTGGGACAAAGGGGTACGCGGGACTGTCACGAGAGCAAGCTATCTCGCGCTGGCAGACCGGATCAGCGCTGGCAAATGGCGTATCGAATGCGTCTAGCGTGTCTTCTTCCGTCTCGTCCGGCCCAAGCTCTAGTAGCGTCAGTACAGACAATAGCAAGGTAACGCACATTGGGACGATCAATCTGAGTAATCCTTCAGGAAGCGCAGCCATGACGCCTTCGATGGTTCGCGGGATGGATTGGAACACGCTTTTGACGCAGCAGAACTTTGGACTGTACTGATGCCACTGATACCCTACCCTTCGGTCCCGAACTATCCTGGCGTTCCAGCGATTCCCCGAACTGCGGCTGGAGCACCGAGCATCAATATCAGCATCGCGCCTGCGACAGAATGGGTGAATCAAGCACCTGGAGAATTGCCGTGGGGAATCTTTACTTTAGCAAATGCGCCAATCTATACGCCAACAGACGGCGGGACGCTTTCTGTTCTATCGTTTGGGTTCACTCGCGCCATGCAAGTAAGCGACTTCCCAATTGAGGCTAACAACGCGAATCAGGGAGCATCTTTTGCGAGTTTCAATAAAGTTTTCGTTCCGGCTAATCCAGTTGTCACTCTCGCTCTCAGCGGTACCGAGGGAGAGAAAATAGCCTTTCTTGCTGCGATTGATGCGGCCTGCCAGTCAACTTCTCTCTACAATGTCTACACCCCAGATGCCTCGTATAGCGGATCGCAGGGGGCTTGCACGATAGAGCGGTACAGCTACCAGCGCACGGCTACACATGGCGCCACCATGCTGATTGTGGAAGTTTCATTGAAGCAGATTTTACAGGTCACAGCGGCGCTGAGCAATGTGGCAAATGGGACAACTGCGATTACATCTCCGCAATCCCCAAGTGCTACATCTCAGGTGAGCAACGGAATCACGCAGCCTTCTACGCCCCAAACTTCATGGCTGGCGCGAATCTTCGGGGGCAGCGCGGTGGGGGTCCCGTAATGCAGCAGATCGTCCTTCAATCCGTGCCCTCACAGCAGACACAGGTTGTGCTTGATGCGCAGTCGTGCTCTATTTCCGTGTACGTTAAGAATCAGTGTATGTTCCTTGACCTGGCCGTGAATGGATCGCAGATCGCTTACGCCGTGCAATGCAAGAACCTCGTATCGCTTGTGCCTACATCCTACCTTGGCTTTTCGGGATGGATGGTCTTCTTCGATACGCAGGGGACAAATGATCCCGTTTACACTGGACTCGGTACGCGCTGGGTGTTGCTCTATCTCGACTCGGTGGACTTGGAGGCGTATGGGATCAGCTCCTAGTTCTTTCCAAAACACGAAAGCCTTGCGTTTCATTTTCACGCTGGCGAACGGATCACTGTTTTCCTCTGGGGGGCAAACGGGAAATACGATTACCCTAGAAGGGTTGCGAGCTTCTGTCTACATCGACAATGCGGGCGGAGCGATGATGGGAACGCTTCGCGCGCAAATCTTCGGCGTGACGGCAAGCGACATGAACAGGCTGACTAGTATGCTGTGGGACGACCTGGTGGTGAGCCCTTCGGGATCGTCGTTCGCGTTCAACTCGATTCAAGTATTCGCTATCGACGGCGCTCAGCAAACTCTTGTTTACAACGGAGATATTCTAAATTGCTGGGGTGTCTATACCTCGATGCCGAATGCGTATCTCTATGTCGAAGCGCAGATCGGTTATTCCGCGCTCGTGCAGCCCGTAGCTCCTCTCAGCATTGCAGCGAATACCGATGTAGCAACAGTCATGCAGCAGATCGCTTCCGGTATGGGATACCAGTTTGAGAATAACGGCGTGAACGCAGCGGTTTCCAAAGGTTCCTACTGGGGCAACACTCTAATGGAACAGGCCCGCTCACTCATGCAAGCCTATAAATTTTGGATGTACCTAGACAGCACAAAGCCTAATACGCTGGCTATTTCTCCTTACAGGCAAGCCCGCAATATGGCGGTTCCTCTCGTGTCTCCGCAGACCGGATTGGAAGGATACCCAATATTCAACAGTGCTGGAGTCAATTTCGAGACGCTATTCAATCCTGCCATCGCCTTTGGGGGCGCGGTTCAAATAGCTCAGACCGATCAAAATGTCCCAAAGGCGAATGGGACTTGGATCGTGGTGTCAATGTCGCATCAGCTTTCAAGCCAAACGCCGGGAGGTTCATGGAAGACAACCGTTAATGCAGTATCGCCAACAACCGGCGCGGCACAAGTGGGGGCATGATGGGATCGACTGTAAACCCGGCGGGAATGTTGCAACCCTCGACGCTATGGGGAGTACATAATAATCTCGCGTTCATCGTCCAACAGGCGCTCTCTAAGGTGCAGACGGCGACGGTCGTAAAGGTCATTGCCTGCTCAAATGCTGGCGGTGTTTCTCCTGTCGGCACGGTCGATGTGCAGATTCTGGTGAACCAAATCAGCGGGCAAAAGGTCGCCACGCCTCACGTAACGATGTACGGACTTCCATACCTACGCATCCAGGGCGGGGCGAATGCGGTAATTATCGACCCGCAACCGGGAGACATAGGGATTGCAGTATTCGCGAGCCGTGACATCACGACCGTAAAAAGCACTAAAGCGCAGGCAAGCCCAAACACGTTCAGGATGCACGACTTTGCGGATGGGATGTATCTTGGAGGATTACTCAATGGAACTCCCACCCAGTACGTCCAGTTTGGCTCAGGTGGGGTCGCTATCGTTTCCCCTGACACTATCACCCTCACCGCTCCAAACATCGTCCTGAATGGCGCTGTGGCCCAAAGCGGTGGCAATGTGACTATGGCGGAAGACCTCACGGTGGGCGGAGACGTGGTGGCTGATCTCACAGGCAGCACATTTGATGGAATCCCGTTTGCTACGCACGTCCACACGGGGGTAACATCGGGAGGAGCAAACACGGGGGTCCCAATCGCATGAGTTCACCCCTTAATACGCTGCTTTTAGATAATGTCGCATGGGACTTGGTCCTCGACTCCAACGGGAACATTGCGCTTGCAAGCCCACCCTACGCCGTCGCGCAGGATGTGGCGAGTGCCTGCCGCCTGTTTTTGGGGGAATTGTGGTATGACACCACCCAAGGAGTCCCGTACTGGCAGCAGTTTCTAGGCCAGAATCCAACCTCGTCGCAGGTCGCGTCGGCATTGAATAGCGCGGCATTGACAGTGCCGGGAGTGGTAACAGCGAACACGGTCATTACGTCGATTGCGGGCCGCGAAGTAAGCGGACAGGTGCAGTTTGAGACAACGGACGGAGAAAGCACAACGGTGAACTTCTGATGAGCACAAGCGTACCTCCGATTCAATGGCTCACGACCGGCGTCGTACTCCCCACTGATGCGGCGATCCTTGCGGGGGAGCAGGCGGACATAGACACGGCCTTTGGCGGTGGCGTCAACCCCGCACTCTCTACTCCACAGGGCCAGATTGCATCTAGCAATGCGGCGATCATCTCAGACAAAAACAGCGCCATTGCCTACATCGCAAACCAAGTCGATCCCCAATATGCCGAGGGGCGTTTCCAGGACGCGATTGGGCGCATCTACTTTATGACGCGGAACCCGGCTTCTTCCACGGTTGTGATTGCGACAATCGGCGGCTTGCCTGGAACCTACATCCCCGCTGGAGTTCTTGCGCTGGATACCTCACAGAACGTCTATCAGCTTCTAGGGGCGGTCACAATTGGCTTGAGCGGAACGATACCCGCAGAATTCGCAAACGTCGCAACAGGGCCGATCCCATGCTCAGCGGGGAGCCTCACACAGCTTTACCAGACCGTCCCGGGCTGGGATACGGTAACGAACGCGGAAGCGGGAATCATCGGCTCGGATGTGGAGAGTTCGCAAGCGTTCGAGCTTCGGCGGCAAAACTCCGTTGCGCTCAACAGCCACGGGACGGTAGATGCCATCTTCGCCAATGTGTACGCCGTTGCTGGCGTACTCGACTGCTATGTGATTGACAACCCTTCTGGGAATACGGTGGACTATGGACCGACAAATTACCCGCTTGCCCCACACTCGATTTATGTTGCGGTCGTTGGCGGCGCGGCCAGCGCAATCGCACAGGCTATCTGGAACGCAAAAGACGGCGGGTGCTCTTATAACGGGAACACGACAGAAACCGTCTACGATACCCGCTACGCTGCCCCTCAGCCTGCCTACGAGGTGACATTCGAGATACCGTCCCCTGTGGCGGTTTATTTCGCGGTAACAGTGACGAACGCGGCGGCGCTCCCTTCCGACTATGCGACTCTGATTCAAAACGCGATCATCGCACAGTTTAACGGAGAGAACGGCAATACTGCCGCTGGGATTGCTTCTCTGATTCTGGCGCTCAGCTACACAGGAGCGATCTTCGCAGCGGTCCCAGGGATATCGCTCGTTAGCGTTTTCGTGGGCCTGACGGCTTCACCAACTGGATATGAGGCGGCAATGGGAATTGACCAAGTTCCCACGCTCTCAGCAGTAAACGTGGTGGTAACGGCTATATGAATAATGTCCTCCAAACAGTTGTTTCGCAATGGGGAAACAGCCCAACCATCCTCGCGCTGATCGAATCGTTCAATGCGGCAGTTGATCCATCCGGCGACATAGATAATTTTCTTACGCACGTTTGGCAGGTGGACACAGCTCAGGGGGTGTTTCTTGACAACGTTTGGGGACGCATCGTTGGAGTAACCAGAACGATTCCGACCAGCCCGGTAACGGTGTTGACTGACGCGCAGTTCCTGGAATTGATTCTGCTCAAGGCGCTCGCCAACATTTCGCGGGACAGTTCGTATTCCATCAATACGCTGTTGCTGGACTGGATGGCTGGGCGCGGGCGGGCATACGTCAACGACTTGGGGAACATGGAAATCCGGTATATGTTCGAGTTTGCGTTAGAACCGTTCGAGATTGATATTATTACTCAGAGCGGAATCTTTCTCAGGCCCGCAGGTGTCGGCGGTTGGATGGTCAACTCGCCTCTACCTGTATTTGGATTCAGCGGCATGACAGACGGCGCGGCTCCGTTTGGGCAGGCTCCATTTATGCCTGCCGGCAACCCGTACAGCGTGGCGTGAGGAGAATTTATGCAATTAAGCAGCGCACCAGCACAACTCGTTGAAGCCTGGGCTACAGGGGACGCCACCAAGACTAATCCCATTCCCGTACCATCGCAAGAGGGCATCACGCCGGGGGCTGCAAGCTACACCGACGGCTTTCCTCCGTTGTGCGCAACGCCAGTAGCATCAGGTGGGATTCCGCCCTCGAAGGCCGACATGAATGGGATTTTGTACGGAATGTCCGCCGTAGACGTGTGGATGTGCGCTGGTGGTGGGTTCCCATACAACTCTGCGTTCTCAACTGCAATCGGCGGGTATCCGAAGGGCGCTCGCGTGTTGATGGCCAGCGGAAACGGCTACTGGGTGAGCACGACAGACAACAACGTAACAGACCCCGATACTGGCGGCGCGGGATGGGCCAGCGCAGATGAGAACGCGATTACGGCGCTTACCGGAGATGTGACAGCGACAGGGCCGGGTAGCGCAGCGGCAACGCTGGCGGCAAGCGGGGTTACAGCAGGCAGTTACAACGGTGCGAACATCACTGTCGATGTAAAGGGAAGGGTAACAGCGGCAGCAACAGGAATACCAGCATTTACAGGGGCAAGCGGATATCAGCTTCTTCCTGGGGGACTGATTTTGCAGTGGGGAACGACAGGATCGCTTGCCAACGATACACCTACAGTGATCTCCTTCCCACTCGCCTTCCCAAACGCCTGTTTTAATGTGGTAGGAACGGATGCTTTTGCCGGGTCGCAAAGCGCGACCTGGAGCATGTACGGTTGGAACACCAGCGGGTTCACTGCAAGATGTGACGGGAATACCGCAACGGCACATTGGTTTGCTGTCGGACATTGAGGAGATAGGCATGAAGCGCATTGTATCGACACTGATCTTTCTCGGTTGCATGACCTTCCCCATCCATGCGCAGACGAGCGGTAGTACCCCGCCGCCTCCTCCCTATTGCACGTCTGCGAACGCGGGCGCTCTCTACACGAACACCGGCACAAGTCCAGCCACGATTTACACGTGCAGCTACTACAATCTCGCATGGCAGTGGGTCGTGAATCCGAGCTACGGCGGCTTAGTGTCCTACCCCACAGTTCCCGCAACTTGCTCTGGAGCGTTGCCTGTATTCTTGGCTGGATGGCCGAATACGCAAGAATATGTTTGCGTGAACGGCGTACCTGATGCCATCGGGGGATATGGGACTGGAGTGACTACCTTTGCTGCGCCATCAGCAGCATGGCCTACATGGTTAGTGCCTACCGTGACAAATCCTGCGTCCACACCCTCACTGGCTGTATCGGCCACCACGCTGCCGCACGCGTTATTGCCGACGCTTTTGAGTGCGGATATCCCAAAT
>Ga0182016_10008395_pt1 | contig 10437 bp, 10 predicted proteins | sample 712S2MmetaG_FD_120491 | JGI IMG/M metagenome (GOLD analysis project Ga0182016, IMG submission 120491) | Permafrost microbial communities from Stordalen Mire, Sweden - 712S2M metaG | ecosystem: Environmental > Terrestrial > Soil > Wetlands > Permafrost | place: Sweden: Stordalen | collected... | reverse complement strand
TGCCCGTGCGGGGTGATTCAGTTGCCGTGCGATCTGAGCAAGTCGGTCACAGGCGGCCCAGCATAAGGCGGCCGAATACGTATGGACGCGCGCGCGCCCCCGATATTCCCAGGGTCCGGCGTCCGGTTGGAATGCGCGGATCGCGGCCTCCTCGCCGAGGGCCTCAAGCAGCACGAAAAGAGCTTCGCCGCCCATTTTCGGCAGCCGCTCATCAACGAACATTTGGCTGGCGGCTAGAACCACGCTGCCATAGACATCGTTTTGAACCTGGTTCGCGGCCTCGTTTCCGACCCGAACTGGGCCATGGCCAAGAAACCCTGTAAGATTCGGCGCGATTGTCTCCGCGAGCGCCCCAAACGGAACGATTGGGTGGGCTGGGCGCATCTTGCTCGGCTCAACAGCGATAGTCGTGATATAGTTGATGTAGGACTCCATTGTGTCGGTTGCGCCAAGGCGATTTAGCGCATCAACGACGAAGTACGCATCGCGTAGCCAGCAGAATCGGTAGTCCCAGTTACGTCCTGATGAAGGCGCTTCGGGAATTGATGTGGTGAGCGCAGCTACGATCGCTCCGGTTTCCTCGAAGCTGCAAAGCTTTAGCGTGATCGCGGAGCGAACAACAGCGGACTGCCATTCAAACGGGGTGGCCAGATGCCTCACCCACCTCAACCAGTGGTCGCGGGTGCGATCGAGGAATTCGCGGCTCGTGGCGTCGATCTCGCTGCGGAACGGATCGTCCTGACCGAAAATGACCGTCATCGTGCGATGCAGCGGGAAGCTTGTTTCCGCATCTATATATGACAGCGGCGCATCGCTCGTCAGGCGCATTACTTCCCCGTCGCCTATGTAGCGAATGTGATTTGATCCAACGACTTTTTCTGTGATTGGGCGTCCGTAACTATGGGTTGGACGAACCCTGATTGATATTCTAGGCAGGCCAGAAATCGGTTCGATGCGGCGGATAATCTGCGGGGGTCTAAAGATTCGTTCGTATCTTTCGAAACGCGGCGCAAAGTCGGTTATGCGCAGTTTGGCGCCGTCACTAGCCGTCATGACCGTCTCTACGATAGCCGTGTTGCGGACGTAGCGGGATTCGGTTTCCGCCAGGCCAGACATTACGACGTCGGAAAAGCCCTTCTCTTCATCGCCGGCCAATAAGCGCGAAAAGATCGGATTCGAGTCGAAACGAGGAAAGCACCACCAGACGAGTCTCGCTCTACGGTCTACGAGCGCTGCGACGTTGCTGTTTCCAATAAGCGCCAAGTCCAGATTTTGATTTCGGTTTTGGTGCTCGCGGGTCATTCGCTATCCCCGGCAGCGAACGCGGCGAGCCATTCACGGACGGTTTGAGGCGAGTCAAAGAACCCGGTCGTGCCGGGCCGGCATATTCCCACGGAGTACGCGCTGCCGCCGCGAGAGGTGACTTCCGCGAAACCTGCCTCGTCAGTCGTATCGTCACCGACGAAGATTGGGAGGCGGCCCCTGAACGGCTCCCGTTGGAGAAAGGCCGCGATCGCCTTCCCTTTGTCGAAACTTCGCGGCTTCACTTCGAAGGCGTAGCGCGCTTCTTGGATTTCAACGTCGCGCAGCGACGCCGCGCTGACGAGTTCCTGCAAGGTTTCCCGCAACCATCGCGCGGCCTGCGGGTTCAAACGATAGTGAACGGCCACGCTAAAACCCTTGTTCTCGATAAGGATGCCGGGAAAATGTCTAACGGCTTCTTTCACGTTCGCGGCGAGATCAGTCGGCAGCCTATCGGCGAACCCGAGAGCTTCAGCCGGAACATCCGGGTTCGACCGAATTTGCGCGCCGTGAACGCCGCCGGCCTGCAAACGAAGCGGTTGAAACAAACGGTCGATGTCTTCGATTGCGCGCCCGCTGATCAGCGCCAACGCCCCTTCGAGCTTCCGCTCGGCTCGCCTCAACGAGTCGATCAGCTCCGGAGGCACCGTCACCGAGTCCGGCGTCTCGGCGATATCCAAAAGGGTGCCATCGATGTCAAGGAAGAGGGCAATATTGGAAACAGCTACAACCCTAAACGCCTGCGTGATGGGGACCGACGCTTCCCTCGTTGCGAGTGGCATTAGGATACTGTTTTCCGGCGCAAGGCATGCGCTGCCGCCCACCCGCGTAGGACCCCAGCAGGGAAATGCTCCAGTACGACGGGGTATATTAACACGCCAGTCGCGACGCATCTATTTGGAGCTGATCGTGCGGAGCAGCGATAGCCTGGACTTCGAAATGAACGGCGCATCCAAACCCCCACCTGCTCAACCTCGTTAGCTTCAACACCGCAGCAAGCAAAAAGTTCCGCGACGCATGCCAACGGGTTAAGTCCCGCTTCGTTGCTCGCGCACTCCCTCTCCCGCCCTCAAGCGCTGACAGTCTTGAATGATGCATGACAAGCGTCGAACCCGGCACATGAAGATTGTTACGGCTTACGCACCGTTTCCTTACTTTTTCTCCAGCCGTGCGAGCAGCGCCAGCAGTCGCGGGGGCAGAGGTTCCTCAATCAACGCGCGATAGTAGGTTTGGAGAGCATCGCCAATCGCCTCAACAGTCGCAGGGTCAAGGCGGCCTGGGATCTCGCCGGTTTCTTCAGCGATCGCTGGATCTTCGTCGCTGGCGCCAGATGCGCCGTTGGGACCCGGTTCCATGGTGACCTTGCGGTTGACTTGCGATCCCGGCCGGCTTGGCGGCCTATCCGGTCGGCTGGCGAACCTTCGCCGGCGTCGAGGTTGGTCGCAACCCGACAATAGTTGCCGTAGCCGGCAGCGTCAAAGGGTTCGCACGTGTGCCGCATCCAACTCTTTGCGCGGAACAATGCTTCCCACAACGCGTTAATTGGGGCCGGCGGAAACCATGACCGGTCAGCATACGCTAAAGGAGCCCCCTATGACGACACGCAGCCATCAGCATCGATCCGAAGGTTCGGGCTCGGAGAATGCGGCGCTCAACACCGATCTCGGAAGACTGTTCGAGCATCAGCTGCAGGATACCTACTATGCGGAGAATGCCATTACTAAGGCCCTCCCAAAGATGATCAAGGCCGCGCGTTCCGATGAATTGAAGGACGCTTTTGAGAAACACCTCACGCAAACCGAGGGTCACGTCGCGCGACTCGAAACTGTCTTTCAGATGATTGGCCGCAAAGCCGAGGGAACCCCGTGTGAGGCCATAAAAGGCATGATCCGCGAGGGTGATGAAATCGCGTCTGAATTCGGTAAGACGCAGGCAGGAGATGCCGGGCTCGCCGCTGCGGCGCAGGCTGTCGAACATTACGAGATCGCGCGCTACGGCGCGTTGAAGGCCTGGGCGCGCGAACTCGGCCTGCACCAGGCAGTCTCCCTGCTGGAGGCCACCGAAGGCGAGGAAATCGATACGGATCAGCTTCTAAGCGATCTCGCGGCGCAGTTTAACGCGACCGCGGCTGGAGACGACGCGCGCTCTTGATCGCGAAGCGGGTAGTTTTTAAGGAAGGAAGGAAGGACAGAATGCCGTCAACATCTCAATCGTCCCACGGCGGAGCAAAGCACCACACAAAGGCCGCCGAGTCACACGAGCACGCCGCCACGCATCATCGTGAGGCGGCTAAACTCCATGAGAGTGGAGACCACGAGAAAGCGGGTCACCACGGACATGCCGCGAGAGGCCATGCCGCTCAGGCAATGCACCACGGCGATGAAGCCGCGAGGGAGCATGCCGCGACGCATGCGGCGAAGAAGTAAGGTTGAGCAGAGCAGCAACCGGACTTTGTCCTAAACATCGAACTGGCCGCGAAATCCACGCGGCCAGTTTGCGCGTTCATCGGGTTCAATTCCACGCGCACCCGCAAGAAGCGCAAAACGGCTGCAAATCAGTTCAAAATCATTGACACCTGAACTTCGCCCACATTCCGCAACACGCGCATCGACACGTGACTGCCTGCCCGCTGTAGCTCAACATCGACCAACGCCCCATTCATCCTAAGTTGCCGCAATGTGATCTGGTTTATCGAGACTGGCAGTCGAGGGTTCCGAAAGCGAATCTCTCGCGATTCTGGACTGAACTCGATAGACAACAGAGCCTGAATCATCAGGAATAACGAGCCGCTCGCCCACGCCTGGGGCGAACAGGCCACTGGATAAAGCGTCGGACCCGCGCCAGGACGCCGACGGAACCCACAATAGAGCTCAGGGAACCGGCGCAGCTCCATATAACTCGCGGCTGCGAGCATCGCCTCAAATACCTTATCGACGTGTTCGTGGAAGCCGTAACGCGCCATACCCAGGGCAATGAGCGCGTTGTCGTGCGGCCAAATAGAACCGTTGTGATAGGACATAGGATTGTAGCGTGGCTCGCCCTTCCCGACAGTGCGAATTCCCCAACCGGAAAAGAACGACGGCGACGTCATTGCGTCGGCAACCCGACGCGCGCGATCGGGGCCAGCGATGCCGGTCCACAAGACCTGACCAGCGTTCGACGTGCGAACGCGGCATGGCATTTTCTTGCCATCGAGCGCCAAAGCATACACGCCGAGATCGTCGCACCAGAATGCCTCTTCAAAGCGGCGAGCAAGTGTATCGGCTTCATCATTCAACCGTCGAGATTTATCGCCGTCGCCAAGCCGATATGCGCAGCGCGAGGCAAACCGCTTCGCGGCGTAAGCGTAGGCCTGCACCTCGCAAAGGGCTATCGGCCCTTCGGCCAGGTCGCCGTTGGCGTGAAACACCGCGTCGAAAGAATCTTTCCATCCCTGATTGAGCAGACCCTGCCGGTCGCCACCGCTGCTCGTTCCGCGATATTCGAGAAAACCATCGCCGTCGAGATCGCCCGAATTGTCCATCCATTCTAGAGCTCTTTCGGTCGCCGGCCACAAGGCGCGCAGCGTGGAGTCATCGCCTGTGCGTTCGACGTACATCCCGAGCAGGACAACGAACAGAGGGGTCGAATCGACCGAGCCATAATATAATCCAAACGGAACTTCCTTCAGCGCCGCCATTTCGCCATAGCGGACTTCATGGAGAATTTTGCCGGGTTCGGAGTCCGAGGCGCTATCGAACTTCGTCGCCTGATTCGCCGCCAAATGACTGAGAACGCCTTTGGCGATCGCTGGATCGCACCAGAGCAACTGCAGCGCGGTAATGAGGCCATCGCGACCAAAGGTCGTTGAATACCAAGGGATTCCCGCATAGGGATAAGGACCGTCCTTCGTCTCCGTGTTCAGCATGCATAGATCGGCTGCAGCACGGCAAAGCGCCTCGTTTAACACCCCGTTCGACGTTTGCACGACGCCCGATTTCTTTGTTACCGCGCGGCGCGCGCGATTTGACGCCATTAAACCTCGAAAGTAAGTCGTGGCTCGCGGCGTTCGCTTGCCGTGGCAATAAGTGGCGAAGAACATGTTTTGTGCGATTCGAGGGTCCAGTCTCAGCCGATAAACGGCAGCGCTGGCGAGCAATTGAGTTGGCGCGGGATCTAGGTGAAGCTCCGCACGGCGCACCACGCCGTCAAGCCCGGCGTAGGCATAAGTAACCTGGCTTGAGCCGCGCACTTCTTCACGCATCAGCCCTCGCCGAATGCGCCGCTGCCCGCGGACCTCGAACAGGTCCGCAAAATCGCTTGCAAATGACAGGGAAAGCGAAAGCGAAACCACGTCCTCACTATGGTTCGTGATTGCGATACGTTGATGCGCGGCGCCGTTCCAAAGGTACGCGGTGCGCACAATGTGGATTGTGTCCCGCGGCAAGACGATGTGGTTCTCAAAATAAATGTCGGGGTTAGTCAGGTCGACCGTGAGGGTCAGGTTGTCGTCACGAATACCGGAGCCCAGCAACAGGGGCTGCATCCCATTGATCAGCAACTCCAGCCGCGACAGGTACCGCGTGTCGTGATCAAACAGCCCGTCATGGCCGCCAGCCGACGCACCAAAATCGCCGTGGCTATCGAACACCGCAAAAGTGTCGCCATGCTTGAGAACACGACGCGGCCGGGCCGACGGACCTGTTGACGGAATATAAAACGGCGCTTCCTCGACCGAATTGATCGGTTTGTTCGACGAAGCCGTCACGCCCGCCAGCTCAATTGGCATGGCGGTCGGCGCCAATACTCCTTGGAAGCGCTAAAATGTTCGAACCATGCCGGAACTGATTTCGTCCAAGCTCGAATCGGGAAGTCCGAGCAAGGCTTCGGTATACATCCAGATAATCGCTCGCCATCCTTTGCGCGGAAAATCGTTCCTCGAATCGGCGACGTACGCCCCGCCGATCCAGTCGCAAAAGTTGCGGCACGGCGCGGATCGCTTCGTCCAGCGATCCCACTAAATATCCTGTGACCCCATCGTCGACAACTTCCGGCGTGGAGCCGCAGCGAAACGCGAGGACCGGAGTTCCACAGGCCATAGATTCGATCATGACTAGGCCAAACGGCTCCGGCCAGTCGATTGGAAAGAGCAAAGCTAAAGACTCGCCAAGAAACTTCCCTTTTTCACGCTCGCCAATTTCGCCCAGGAACTCAATGCCCGGACGACCGAGCAAAGGTGCAATCGTCTCACGAAAGTACGCTTCGTCCGTATCGCCGATCTTTGCGGCGATCTTCAACGGCAGGCCCAAGGCGCACGCGATCTCGATCGCCCTGTCCAATCGCTTCTCGGGGGAAATTCGGCCGATGAAGGCGAGGTATCCTCCTCGCGGGTCGTAGGTAGGCGAGTAGAGATCGTTGGGCAGTCCGTGATAAATCGTCCTTATGATATTGGCATCAGCGATTGGCGCGCGCTGCGCGTTGGAAATCGAGACCAGCGGCATTTCCGGCATTTCCCGGTAGAGGCAGTGCATGTCCAGCAAATCCTGGCGCCCGTGAAGCGTAGTTACGGTTTTGTCGGCCATGTCGCGAAACAACGGCATCTGAAACGCATCAATATGAAAATGCACAACATCGAAACGCTCGGCCATCGAGCGGACACGATCGAGCATGACGAGGTAATGGGGAATCGGGTCGCGCACCGCCGGATTTAGGCGTATCGCCTGCTCAACACACGGAACCAGGGTCGCGGAGGTCACCGAATCTCCGCTCGCAAAGAGCGTTACTTCGTTTCCCTTGCGCACTAATTCTTCCGTCAAATAATGGACGATTCGCTCCGTACCGCCATAGAACCTCGGGGGAACGCTTTCCATCAAAGGAGCGACCTGGGCAATTTTCATCGTGCTTTCCTTGCTCGGAAGCCCAACCTGGGACGTACCGCGCAATAACGATGCCGGCGCCGAAATGTTCCATTATTGTTCTGCTGACCAGCAAGAACACGCCGCGCCCGTCCAATTGGCCGTCGAGCCATCAAGGCCCGTTGGGATGAACATCTCGCGGAACGCTCTGCCGCCCACCCTCAACCGGATGATCCCTGGAGATCTCAGGCCGCTCCTCTCTCGTTGCGTCGGCTCGCGCGGCGATCGAAGAAAAGTGCCTGACTGATAGCTGCCTTTACCGCCTCCGGCTGAAACGGCTTCGTTATCAGGAATGCCGGTTCTGGCTTCTCGCCAGTAAGGAGCCGCTCCGGAAATGCCGTGATGAAAATAACCGGCATTGTTGTCTGCAGCAGGATATTGTTGACCGCCTCGAGGCCCGAGCTCCCGTCGGCAAGTTGGATGTCCGCAAGCACAAGCCCTGGCTCGCGGTCAGCAGCCAGCGTAACCGCCTCCTTGTACGTGCGCGCAATCCCCGCGACGTCATGGCCGAGATCGCGAACGATCGCTTCAATATCAAGAGCTATAATGGGCTCGTCCTCGATAATCAGAACGTTAGTTGCCACTTGTTCCGCAATTTCGCGACCTGCGACGTCCAGCAGCCGAGTCGTCTCAGCAACTGACTTGCCGAGAATCTCGGCAGTCTCGTCGATCGAGAAACTTTCGATGGTTCGAAGCAAAAACGCCTGCCGTGGCAGCGGCGTCAAGGCGTCGAGATGTCGATCGACTGCAGAGCCCGGCGGTTGCGGCGGCTGGCGGCGTCGCAACTCGTTGGTCGATGACCACAGCCTGACAAACGTCCTGTACAACGCGCGACGTCCCGGCACCTCCCGCGAGAACTGGGAGGGGTCGGCAATAAGGACTTCGAGCGTCGCGGCTACATACGCGTCGCCGCTTGCCTGAGAGCCGCTTAACGCGCGCGCGAAGCGTCTGAGAAAAGGAAGCTGCGGAGCAATCTCGCTGGCGATTGACATCATTTCATTCCTTTCTCAATCTCAATTTGAACCCATATCTATGCCGGAACGGTGACCGCCACAATATGCGATTGTTGTGGAACTTTTTCCGCTTCCGCGCGTTTCATGGCCGGTTCAGCATCGGTCTGCCTACTGAGACGGCGGGCGCGGGTCACTCTTTTGTGAGCAGGAAAGCTTGAAATGATTTCGAGTTCCGGCGGTGAGGACGCACACGACAGCATGCGTGGACGCGATGGCGACCCGGGAGGCGGCAATTTACGCGCTCAGGCCAAAGACGCGACGCCACCAGCCGATCCTTCGAATAAGGACTATCTCGTCAACGACGCTATCGGGAAGGCGCTGCAAGCGCATTATCGGTCACTTGCCGACGCGCCTCTGCCAGACCGACTCCTGATTCTTCTGGCGGAGCTTGAAGCGAAGGACTCCGACGATGACCGATGACGACGCGCCGCCGAAAATGAGGCGGGTTGACGCACAAACGCGAGACTTCCGCGATGGATTGATCGCCGAGATGCCGAGTCTTCGGGCATTCGCGATCTCTCTTTCGGGGCGGCTCGAGTCAGCAGACGACCTCGTTCAAGAGACGCTGCTCAAGGCCTGGGCGAACGCCCACAGCTACCAGCCCGGGACCAACATGCGCGCTTGGCTGTTCACAATCCTTCGGAATACATTTTTTTCCCTGCGTCGTCAGCACGGCCGTGAAGTTCAGGATACCGACGGTATTTATTCGCAACGCCTGGCGACGCCTGCCGCTCAGGAGGGGGCGCTCGATCTTGCAGATTTTCGCGTCGCGCTTGCCAAGCTGCCGGTGGAGCAACGCGAAGTGCTCATCATGGTAGGAGCTTCCGGGTTATCGTACGAGGAGGCCGCGACCGTTTGCAATATCGCAGTCGGCACGGTGAAAAGCCGCATCAGCCGAGCGCGCGCCGCTTTGGCGGATCTGCTTGGCATATCCGGTCCCGAAGACCTTGGAGCCGGATCCGCCACGGATGCGATAGTCAAACGAAGCACTGTAGGTGAGGCCGGATGATGCTCAGCGAGTCAAGGAAAAGCCTGCGCTGGGCACAGCTTTGCCAGCTCGCGGTGTCTTTCGGAACCCGCGGATGACATTGGCGGCCGACCGAAGTTTTCGATTTGCGTCGAGGTTGGGGCCAACCTGCCAGGCATGCCCGCTCAGAGTGCAAACGGCTTTCCTTCAGAAAGCCGCAGAGGAAGTCGATTTTATTCAGAGCGTCAAGGTAGATCATCGCTCAATGCCGGCAGGGGCGGAAATAATTTATATGGGTCAGGAAGACGCAGAACTCTACACGCTTTTCAAGGGGTGGGCGTTTCGGCATCAGACATTGCCCGACGGTCGGCGCCAAATCCTGAATTTCTTGTTGCCCGGCGATCTGGTGGGATTTCAGGCGTCATTGATGACGGCCGCGCAACATAGCGTGGAGGCGCTTACGGACATTGAAGTTTGTGTATTTTCTCGACGGAAGGCTTGGTCAATCTTCGCCCGGATGCCGGAAGTCGCATATCAGCTTGCTTGGCTTGGGGCGCGGGAGGAGAGTCTCGTCGACGAGAATCTCACTTCCGTGGGGCAACGGAGTGCCAGGGAGCGCATGGGTGCGCTAATCATCGGCCTCTACCGAAGGGCTGACCACTTAGGACTTACGACCGAAAATTCGTTCTTTTTTCCGCTTACGCGGAGGCACCTGTCCGATGCCCTGGGTCTTTCATTGGTGCATACAATTAAGACGTGGTCATATTTGCGGCGCTCCGGTTTTTTCCGGTTCGCCAATCAGCGCCTCGAACTCCTAAATCCGCGGCTTTCCCCCGGCATGAACGATGCGTACCAACGCGAATGGCGGAAGCGTCCGATCCTCTGATTGAGCACATTTCATTGGCAAGCATTGTGCGAGAGCGGCTTTAAAATCGTGGTCCGCAGCCCGCGCCGTTCACCATTTGCGCATGTGCGCTCTTCGACAAGTTTGGCGCCGAGACTTTGAACCGCCGCCAATATGACCGTTGTACCCAGTCCGGCATAGTCGTCATCGCGCTTTCGGCCAATCCCGTTATCTTCGACCATGAGGGCAAGGGATCGGTTCGAAGCGTCCGGGTCCTGCGCAAATCGTATTCGAATCGTGCCCGACATGTTGTGTGGGAAGCCGTGCTTCAGAGAATTGACCGTCAATTCGTTCACGATGAGCATGAACGAAGCAGCCTCGTCGCGCTCAAGAGACATCTCTTGAACATCGATTTCG
>Ga0182016_10008394_pt1 | contig 10439 bp, 7 predicted proteins | sample 712S2MmetaG_FD_120491 | JGI IMG/M metagenome (GOLD analysis project Ga0182016, IMG submission 120491) | Permafrost microbial communities from Stordalen Mire, Sweden - 712S2M metaG | ecosystem: Environmental > Terrestrial > Soil > Wetlands > Permafrost | place: Sweden: Stordalen | collected... | reverse complement strand
TGTCGGTCTCCGTCTTCGAGAAAACCCACATTTCATGCGCCTTGCAGCACACCATCTCCCAACCTGACCTGACGTCGCAGCCTAACCAATTGATTCTCTTCGACATCTAACCGGACAGTAGTGATCATTTCCCCAGGTTTCCCGACGCCCCCTGAATGCGAACCTGCCAACTCAGCCGATTCCTTCAATCAAGGGTTCACTGCTCAGGTCGGAAGCGTAACCTACCCCATATCAACCGTGGTCACTATTGAGCGGTCAACCAACATACTTGGCGTCCCGGACTTTGACGTTTCTATTACAACTCCATAAGTTACAGAGGGGGTAAAGTGATTCGCATATCTCGTTTGTTCGCGTGGGTCATCATAGCGTCTGGCTGGCCACTGGCGGCGCAGGGACCATCAACTGTGCAGGCCGATAACTCGCAACCGACCGATATTCGGATTGACCACGATGTCCAGGTGGAAAATTGGCGAGTGTTGGATATTTTCCAATACATATTGCGCGGCACCGCGATTCACGGAGGCTTTGTAGAAATAGCAGACTGCTCGATTTTGCCGAAGGGGCGCTTGCACATCGGGACGGGGCTCACCATCCGGCAAGCTATGGACGCGCTCGTGGCGGCCAACCCCGGATATAAGTGGGAGCTGAGGGACGGCGTCGTCAATATGGTTCCGATAAGTGGTGCTCCCCTCCTGAACACCAGGATATCGAGATTCGAGATGGCTGCGACGGAGATGCAAATTCCAGCAGTCGTTGAAGACGTGTTAAGGCTCCCCGAAGTGCGGGAGCGCGAAACTGCAATTGGGGTCAAGGAAGGTCCCGGCCAAGGCGGCTTGTCAAGTGGCGAAGTCCACCCCATTCCGAGGCAGCCAGTACCCGTCCACGTCGATTTGGAGAACCTCTTGCTCCAGGATGCATTTAACAAAATCGTGCGGGTGTCTCCGAAATGGATTTGGATCTATCACGAGAACAGTTGCAACGGAGCGAAGACTTTCATCGTTGAAGTGGCATCAGATTATTAACCGGCAGCCAACCCGCCCAACCCGAAAGCCCGGAGGAAAACTTTGGACAGCCGGAACGCTCTCGGGCGGGTGCATCCATTCTCACCCCGCAAATAGTCAAGTCCAGGGTGCCCCCGGTCCCTCGCATTTGGGGGCCGGGGATGGAAGCCAACTCGCTGACTCGCCAGCCTTTAACTCCGCTAACCCCGCTAACCCCACCAACTCCGCTGCACTTGCAGTCAATTAACTCTCCCCGGCGCACAATCTAAATCAGAGACCTTTATGCCGAACATTACCGCTCCCGTCGACCAAACCGTCAACCGCGCCGCCCGCACGGCCGCTTTCCAGGCCGCCCTGGAATCCGCCCAATACCCTCAAAACTAAGATAAAGTTCATTTTTCCCGTGAAACTGTGAAAGCCGGTTGATTCAATTCAACGCTTTACCGGCACTCCCTTCACAGCTCCACAGTTCAAGTCGTGCCAATTACTTCCCAGGCGGGTTGGCCGGCGCGGTCTGCTGCTGCCCGTTCTTGGTAATGTCCTGCCCATTGTAAATAATCGTGGTGCTGCTCCCAAATCGCTTGTAATCGGTGTACTTCACCGTGTCCCGGATGTGCACGTCGTCGCCCATGTATCCGCTGCCGCCAGTAAAATGCAGCACCCCTTCGCCCTTGGTATACACCGGGAACCAGTAGTGCCCATCAACCTGCTGCCGCCACGTCATAAACGGCGGATGCAGATCTTCCTGACCCCGCTTGGTGTCGTCGGGAACCATGCGGCCGTTGGTGACCACAATCTGCAGATCGGTAGCATCAACCCAGATGCGCCCGTCGAGATAGCGCTTGTGCTTCTCAATCACCTTGGGCGCAACGTCGAAAACGTAGCAATCCAGGTCGTCGACCTTCTGCCTGCCTACGTACTTTACGTCGTACGCGGGCAGATCGGCCGTGGTAAGCACAAATGGATAGCCGTGCTGAATGTCCTGCAGGTCACTGGGCGACATCATCACGCGCGAAAGTGAATTCGGCGGCGCAAAAACCACCTTCTCGGTGCGCGCGCCGTCGGGATTGAAGATCACATCGTCCACTTCGTACCACTCGCCGTCCACCTTGTTGGTGTCGTCGTCAATGGTCTGTACCCGCGCGGTGCGGCGATAGGTGTAGTGATTCAGCGCTTCCTGAAACTCGGTTTCCTTGGCGGCGAACTGCTTGATAATCTGGTCGGCGGGGATGGATGGCTCAGAGAGATCCATGCGCCCGAAACCCGAGTCAAGCGGCATGGGAGTGAAGCCGTCCTTCTCCTGCGCCGTCGCGCTGCACGCCAACGCCAGGCCCACGATCGCAGCCATCAACATCCGATTTGCCATCCGATTCCGCACTAACCAACCCTTCTCGTATTCCGTCGCCACCACTCGCGCTCCCGCCCCTATTTGGAACCGCCGTCGCTGAAGCCGCTCCAGCGAATTGGAAGGCCGACCCTGACTCGAATGTTACAGAGTTTCCGGCCGTCCCATCGCAGAATGTTGAAGCGGAAAAGGCCCGTCCGATACATCCCTTGCGGACCGCCCGGAATCCCAATCACCGGCCCCTGCAACTTTAGACGCATATACAGCCTATGCGGGAGGCCCCAGAATTTACATTCGGGGCAGAGTGTCCCAGGCAGCCGAAGGCCGGGGATTGCGAACGTTAAATCCGGTGTAAGCTGGGTGAAACGCTCGACTTCGCCGGTACCTGAATGCTGACCGGCACAAAAACAGGTTGGGTGGTTCCTGAGCGCAACTTCGCCGCCAGTTGACGGTGAAGGCACGAGTTCCTTGGCAGCAGGCTATGCTACGCGATTAATAGCCGGCGCCCGATTGAACTTCCTGGCAACAGACCCTCGAGGAGACCCACGGCCTCAATGCACGATCTCTACCACGCCCCCGCGCTGGTGCTAACGGCACTCTCATTGCCGACATTCGGTTACCTATATCTGCGTTTTAAAGACGCCCGGACGCTATTCTGGCTGTTGGGGTTCTTTTTCGACCTGCTAGCAATGGCCCTGGTCGACTCAGCCAGCTGGTGGAACTTTCCTCCGCATCCGCAGCCATGGCTCATAGCCGTCGGGCAAGCCTCTGCCCAAATCAGCGCAGTCATGTTTCTGGGCTCGCTTTCGCCGCTGCGTTTCCGCGTCGGCCGGTTCCAGATTCTCTACGGCATTCCTTACGCGCTTTTGTTTGTAACCTACGCCGTGCTCTTTTACGGCGTATTTAACGGCGTTGCGCCGGCAGCTCCCGCGTTCTACCTCTTTCCCTGGCTGGTTGCGACTGCGCTGTTGCTCGCAATTTTGTGGGTCGCAGCAGAGAAACGCGCGCCCGTCTGGATCGGGTTGATGAGTTGCGGGATACTCGGGAGCGGGGCGCTATGGGCAATGTTTGCGCGCGGACCCGCATGGTCGCTGGTCTTTGGCCAGAGCGCCAACCTGTTCATGTGCGCGCTGCTGGTCATCTTTGTCTTCAGGCGCTTTACGCCGGGAGTTTTCCTCAGCGCGCTGGGATTCGCCGGCTGGTCGCTCGGCTGCCTTGAGATTCTGCCGCTCTTCGGCGCACCGCATCCCGCGCTCCACCTGCTGCTGGTCCGCACCATCGTCATGGCGCGGGTGGTGGCGGCCATCGGCATGATCGTGCTGGTGCTTGAAGATGAGCTGAACTTCAACCGGCTGGCGCGGGAGCGCGAACATCGCGCCCGCCGCGAGCTTGAGGCCTACACGCGGCTCATGCTGGCCCGGCGTCGCATTGAAGACTTCGACCGCCAGGGCTCTGAAGTCTGCGAGGTTGTAGTCAAGCACAGCTGCTTTACCCAGGCCGCGCTGTTGCTGCACAGCGGCGGATCGTACCGTCTCTCGGGTTCGGCGGGCCTTGACGATGCAACTTCCAAGGCGCTTTCAGAGCTCGCGCTGCGCATTCCCTCCACCGGGTTTCTTGCTCCCGGCGCAGTGCCGCCGGCGGTGGAAGAGAGCCAGACCGTGACGCTCGACCTGGGGCCATGGATGAGGCCCGGCGACGATCTGAAGCGTTTGCATTTCACCCAGGTGCTGGCTGTGCCCATGACCAGCCGCGGAACCATCGAGGGGGCGCTGCTTTTGTCGGGCATGAACACCGAACCCGATCGCTCCAGTGGCCGGCCGCGCGAGCTGCGCCATGAGGACCTGCTGCCCATTGAGCTGCTGGTTGCGCGCGTGCAGGCCACGCGAAGCCAGACCATGATGTTTGAGAAGCTGATCGACAGCGAGAAGTTCGCGCACCTCGGCCAACTCGCCGGCAACGTGACCCAGCAGTTGAACAATCCGCTCACCGTCATCCTGGGCTACGCGTCGCTGCTCGACGAAACGGCCAATCTGTCGCAGGAAGACCGCAAGGCAGTCGACTCCATCCTTGCTGAAGCCAGGCATATGCGGGCGACTCTTGAGAGCCTGTCGCGCGTGTCGCGCCCGCAGAGCGATCAGCAGGCCGCCGTCTCAGTCACTGAACTGCTAGCGGACATGGGCGAGCTGCACCGTTCTGAATTTCTGCGCCGCTCAATTGAATTCCGGCTCAACATAGCTCCTCAGCTGCCGCGCGTAATGTGCAGCCCGCAGCAGCTGCGCCAGGCTGTGCGCCACTGCCTGCAGTTTGCAATGGATGCGGTGGACAGGCCCGCGCCCGTGACCGGCGAGCCCAAGACCATTCGCCTTGAGGCGGCCAGCGAGGGCAACCTGGTGCAGATTCTCATCGGCCACACCGGCCTGGGATTCCCCAATCCCGAGCGCGCCTTCGATCCTTTTGCGCCCGCGCGGCCGGGCAACGAAACTGCCGGGCTGGGCTTGAGTCTGTGCGCCACCATTCTGCGCGACAACAACGGACGAGCGCTGGCCCTCAACCTCGAGCCACAAGGCGCAGCCATCATTCTTGAACTGCGTGCCGCGTAGTTCGTGCCTTGCGCAGCGTTAGCGCCGCATTGCATGCAACGGAACCGTGGTGGGATCGTTCTTCCAACTCACCACTCTGCCGTCTTTGAAGTACACTTCCGATCCGCCGTAGCCGAACGTATCCTGCGACCAGAAGGTCGGCGTGCCCTGCACTACGATTACTTCGTTCTTTGACGAGCCCACCCAGAACGAGTCCAGATCGGGATCGACCGGAGCATCTGGCCAGAGCTTTACGCGAATCGGCGAAGCGGGATCGATCTTCCAGCCCACCAGCCGGTCGCCGCTGAAGTCGAGCTCCGAACGCCCGTAGAACAGTCTGTTCTCTGCGTTTGAAGTCGGTTGCCCCTGGGCCGCGATCACTTCGTCCTTGCTCAAGCCGGCCGTCACATACGGCAACACTCTCACCACGCTTGCGGGCGCCGTGGTATATTCGCGCTTCAGCGGCTTCTGCACTACCGGCTCGCTTGTCACCAGCCGCGGCACGGCTGGTTCGCTTGGCTCCTCTTGCGGCGCGGGCTCGGCCGCGGCTGCAGGGGGCCCGTTGCGCGATTCGAAATTCTGCCTGGTTTCATTCGCATAGCCCGAAACCATGGCTTTGATGCCCCAGATTCCGCGCTGCATCCCGTTCTTGGCATCTGCGTAAGTCGCGGCGGTCAGTGGCTCCGAAGAAAGAAACCTGTCGATTGGCTTGAACATGATCCAGCCGATGAAGGCGATTACCGCAACCAATGCGCATGCCCTGAACACCGAAGAGACGAAAATCGCCCTGAGGATTCGAACCGACCGGGGCATTTTAGCGGGCGCCTGCGCTGCTGGCTCGTCGGGAACGGGCTCGTCCTGGCTCGAATCGCCTCGACTCGCGCTATCTCGACTTGGCTTGGTTCGACGCGACCAATGTGGGCCCGAATCGTGGCCCGATGCCGGGCCTGTGCGATGCTGTTCGCGCCCGGCATCCGAGATGAGGTATTGAAAGGCCGAGTTGATCCCCTTCAGCTTTTCGTCCGCCTGCGCAATCAGCGTGGGGTCGTGCTGGAAACGGTCGGGGTGCCACACCTTCACCAGGACGTGGTACGCGGCTCGAATCTCTTTGTCCGTCGCAGTTGGCTGCAACCCGAGCATTCGCAGCGCCCTGCACCGGCCGCACTCGGCGCCACCCTCGATGGCCGCGTTTCCGCATAAACAAATTCGCATGGAAAAACCGTGGCTTCGCTGCCAGAACCAGAATGTGTATTTGCTGAGCTCCGATTATAAATCCCACGGTTGTTTATCGCGTGAACGGGTCCTGGCGCAATATGAAGGGCGCGGGTTTCAGGCCGCCCATTAACCGAGCAAAATCTATGCGGGCTATTGGCCCCGGCCCGGATACACCCACCCCGAAAATGCTCCAGGCGATTTCCCAATCCGCTCTAGCTGCACCCCTTGGCGTTGGCGTACCTCTTCTGGATGGCCTTCTCGTCGGCAACCGTTTGTGCCGCCTTCTCTGAGGCATTCTTGATCAGCGTCTCCACCATGCTGACGCCGCCAAAGCCCTGCTGCTCGGCGCCATGCGCTGAAGCCGACACCTGCTGCTTCAGGGCCGGGTCCTGAATCTGCGACCACGCGGCAATGGCGTCGTCGCCAAAGTCGATCTCCGGCCGCACCACAACCTTCATCTTGTCTACCAGCGGCGCAAACTTCGAGAGATACTGCCCTGCCAGCACAACGCGCTTGTTGGCATACTCAAGCTTCACCTTGCTTACTTCCATGTCTGATGGAATGCCTGCCTCGCCCGGGCACACGGGCAGCATCTGTTCCGCGGCGGCCTCCTGGGCCACCAGCGGAGCCGCATCGGCGTCCCACTGGGTACAAAGCGCCTGCGCTTCCTTGTTGACCGACGTGGAGCCTTCGAGCACCTGCTGCTGCCCCGAGTACACGCCGTTGCTGATCTTCTGCAGCCTTGCCTGGTCCTCGGGCGACACAATCCCCGGAGGCGCAGTTTGTGGCATCATTTGCTGCGACAAGGCCATTAACTGGGCCGGCGTCATGCTCTTCAGCTCGGCCTGGCCCTCGGGAGTCGAGTACTTCTGCATCATCTGCTGCGCCGAAGACATCTGCTGCTGCGTCTGCGCGTGGCTGGGCGCGTTGCCCTGCGCCTGATCGGCGATCGCCTGGTTCATGCCCGTTTCAACGTTCTTGAAGCCCTCGCCGAGCGCGAGATTGCCCTGGCCGTCGTCTACCCACTGGCTGTAGGCGGTTTGGCCGCTCGAAGGCAGCGCCGGCACTTGCGCCAGCCACATCTCGCCGTTGAAGTCTTTTGAAACTGTCCATGCCGTGATGGGCAGCAATACCAGGCCCGCTGTAACAAGCATCCGATGTTTCATTTTGCTCTCCAACAGTTCCAGCTCTGGCTGGGTAAGAGCCGGTCTTGCTGCTGCGCTATTGAGTTGGAAAGGGTCGAGTGAAAAGCGGGTGCAGTTTTGGAACTGTGCCCTCGAATTTAGCAGGATGGCTTTGCGGTTGGCAACAGGCAGCACAGGCCCTGCCGGGACGCCTGAGTTTGTGGTGAGTCTGCATCCCCGGGACCGGCGTCGCCCTCACCGTTGCAGCATGTCGATAGGCTGGGTAAAGTCCGTCACCCGAATATGTTTGGCCAGCGATGGATGCTGCTGCTCGACAGCCTTGTACATCTCCCATGCCACCCGCCGATAGCTGAAGTGGCCGGCCGGGCCCGACCGCAGCTCCGAAATATATTGCGCCTCGGCCCAGTCCATCTTGAACAGGCAGCGCACGCGCGTAGCCAGCGGCAGCAGATAGAGCGCTGAAACCGCTGCTTCTGGCGCGTTGCCGTCTGCAATCTGCGCGCTCGCACCGTAGGCCGACTCAATCGCCGACTTGTATTCGCCCAGAATTCCCGCCTCAGCCAGAATGTCGACGCCGTCCCCGAGATCGGCTCCGCCAGGCGTGTCATATCCGTGGTGCGATGTGAATCCCTGCATGATCTGCGTGCAACGGCGATGGCGATGCATGTCGCGGAAGCCGCCGATGTCCATCAAAATATCGAACCTGAGGGCAGCTCCTGCGTGAAACGCGCGCAACGCCTCGTCGTGTCGTCCGCGATGCTTCAATCCCAGCTCGATGATTTCCGAAACGCGAGAGGCTTCGAGCCCCGAGACCAGGTCGCGAATCTGCCGGTACGAATAGTGGCTAGCCCCGTAGAGCAGCGTGGCAGCCAGCTCAACTTCAAGCGACTCCGTGCGCTCGACCAGGTCGACGAGCGGCGCCACTGCAATGGGCAGGTTGCCGAGAATCTCCGCGGCAGCCTGTTCGAGCCCGGCCCGCGTCTCCATCAGGTAGGCATTGGGTTGCGCGTACTTTACCAGCGTGGGTGCGGTGCGCACTTCGCGCGTGAAAAGCTGCTCGGCTTCGCCGGCCAGTTCTTCAGCACCTGAAAGCGCCTTCAGCTTTTCAACAAGCGCAGCCGCTGCAGTCGAGTTCACATTCCATGCCGGGCCGGTGGCGGCGTCGCGCAGCTTGTTGCCCAGTTCACGCACCTCTGCAATGGGACTTGAGACCAGACGCGAGACCTGGGTCTCAAGCGCACGCGCGCTCACAATCTGGCCGAGCGAAGTGTTGGTGGCCAACGGAAGCAAGTAGCGCGCTACGTCAAATGCCCGCGCCTTCAACGTGCGGTCGTAGCTTTCCTGCTTCAGAGACTCGGGCCGTTCCACCTTGCGGCGCAGCACATCCTGCACCGCTGCCGTGGTCTTCTGATATGTGCTGAAGAGCTTGTCAATCGTGTCTGCATAAAGTTCGCTCGACTTCGAATCAACTCCGAAGTCAGGCAAAAACCAGCCCGACTTCATAAAGTTCTGGTAGCGCGTCGAGCGCTCCTGCCCATCCCAGCGCTGCTCGTCAACCAGAACGATGGCTGCCAGCAGGCTCAGCCTTTCCACGGCAAAGGCGATGTGCGCCAGGTCGGCAATCGACCGGTGGCCGTATTGAAAATAAAAAGTGTTCAGGAACTGCTCGGCACGCTGCGAGCTGATCTCGGTAAGCGACTCGCGCATGCTGAGCGCCGAGCGCGAATACTTGGCCATCGCGTAGGCCAGAATCTCCGGGTCGGCTCCGTGAACCGCATAAACGTCGGTCTGATTGCGGGCGCCGGGAGGAGGAAACGAATCGCTGGACATGGTTGAGGTCTCGCGATCAGAATACGGCATCGATGGCAGCAGTTTTTCCGCATTCACAACTCACCGAGCGTCGGGCAGAACTTCCATGAGCAACAGTCCCATTCACCAACGAGGGCTGAAAAAGTGGTAAAGTGGGCGAAGCCAGGCAGCGGGTAGCCATGAGACCGGATTCCCGATCCGGTGTACGGCACTCGACGAGCTCCGGTGCTGCAGCCTGACTTCAGGACTCGGCGCCCGGTCACCTTGGAGTGGGCCCATGCGGGAATTTCTGGTTCGAACGTCGCATAAGCCCCGGCCTTTGCCGCCCGGACGCTGGGCGATCACTCAGCGCTGGAACGATCTGCTTTTTGCTCATTGGCCGGTGCCAGGTGAGACCCTGGCCCGCCTGCTGCCCGAGTGGTTGCAACCCGATATCTATCAGGGATCGGGGTGGCTGGGGGTTGTGCCGTTCTGGCTCGACCGCATCAGGATTCGCGGCGTTCCGCCGCTGCCCGGCATCAGGAACTTTCCCGACCTCAACCTGCGGACTTATGTTCGCGACCGGTACACCGGAACCGCCGGCGTTTATTGCTTCTCGTTCGACGCCAGCAACCTGCTTGCCATCGCCGTCGCACGCACGCTCTACCACCTGCCGTACTACTGGGCCGACATGCGGTTCGAGCAGCGCTCGGAGCGCGAGTTTGCGTTTTCAAGCAGCCGCCGCTTTGCCAAAGGCAAGGTGATCTTCAACGCGCGCTACCGTGGGCTGGGCCCGACACGCAAAACCGTCGAACACTCCGCCGGCTCATTCGAGTACTTCTTCTCGGAGCGTCCGTATCTGTTCAGCGCGAACCGCGCCGGCCAGCCGATCCGCGCCCACCTGCACCACGTGCCCTGGCCGTTTGAGGACGCTGAAGCTGAGATCGATCGCAACGACCTTGCCGCGGCCATCGGCATCGAACTGCCTCAGATTGAGCCGGTCCTCCACTACTCCCGCCGCCTGGCGGTTTATGTGTGGCCTGCGGAGTTGCTGAGGCCCGCCTTGGCCGGACGCCCGGTCACCGTCGCGGCTGCGCCATCGTCATAGTTTGGCGTCGTTTTTTCATCTTTTTATTTTGAAAGACATTCGGCAGGGCTGAAGCCCTGCCGGAATTGCGTCGCCCCTACGGGGCTGCCGTCTCTTTTGGTTTCCCTTCCCCACACTGAAGTGCGGGGCTAATCCTAATACTGTTCACTTAACAAGATTTGTGGCATTCTGTATGAGACAAGGACAGGAGGCCACAGGTGGCGCGTACGGTTGCGGAACTCCCTCCGGGTTCCCGAATCACGGACTACATCAGTCTCG
>Ga0182016_10008392_pt1 | contig 10440 bp, 4 predicted proteins | sample 712S2MmetaG_FD_120491 | JGI IMG/M metagenome (GOLD analysis project Ga0182016, IMG submission 120491) | Permafrost microbial communities from Stordalen Mire, Sweden - 712S2M metaG | ecosystem: Environmental > Terrestrial > Soil > Wetlands > Permafrost | place: Sweden: Stordalen | collected... | reverse complement strand
TATGTCTGCAACATCTTCGCCAGAAACTGGTAAAAAAGCAGCCGCGTTCCGTCAGCTTCCCGGCGCGCCCAGAAGCCCATCGCGGTGCAATAGACGTAGGCGTCCGTCTGATTCGAAGCTTTTTGTCCCCGCCATTGGGGAGGTGAAAGCGATTTCAAGTCCGGATCGTCATCGATCGGAGTATCGAAGAAGCGATTCTCCAGCCAGGACACACCATCTTTCTTAGGGTGGGGGATGGTTCCACTGCGATAGATGTTGGCCAGATTCTCTAACTGCTTTGGCTTCTTGTTCAGCGTAGTGTAGGCGATCAGAAAAATCCGCGCATCCCGTTGCATATAGGTTTCGTACACCTTCTGTGTCGCTTCGGATCTTGGCGGCAGCAGGTTATCCGTCGCCCAGGTAACGAATGCCGGGTTGTAATGTCCAAACGTGTCGGCTTGCCAATTCGGCGTGTCTCCGTGCGGCCCGCCGGGAAGAAAAATCTGCATCCCTGAAAGTTGCTCAACCCGGCTCATGCTCATGTACTTCGACATTTCGCAGAACAGCAGCCGTACGCCAACCACCGAGGTGTTCGCGAACCCTGCGCTACACGGTGTTTCGTCCAGGGCAACCCAGGTGTTGTTCACATCGTCCTGCAGCCTGGCCTGCTTGGCCGTCTGCTCCGCGGAGAGCGCGGCTTGTGCACTCTTTTCTGCGCTCTTCGCCTGGTACATCTGGACAAACGCAAAGGTTGTGAGACACACCATCAACGTTGTCACAAACCCGGCAATAAGTCGCATGCGCTTGCTCCGTGCAGCCGACTTCTTCTCCTCTTGCTCGCTCTTGCGCAAGAACTGCCGTTCGTCCTCGCTCAACTCCTGAGGATGCTCTTTCTCAAACTGCAAGGCTTCTGCCAGTCCGGCCCCGCTCAGCAGCTTATCCTTGCTGCGCTCCAGCGCTGCCGCAACCGGGTTGTAGTAGCTCGCCTTCCAGGCGAGGTTGTCCTCGCGCACGGGTTCCACCAGGCGGTCGTGCGCCAATTCGTACCATGGGTTTCCTCCGCGCAGATCGGCGCGGATAATGTAGCAATCGCGCAGAATGTCCACTGCTGCGTTGCTCAAACCCTCAGTGTCGTTCTCGCCTCGAAACACCAAGCCGCGTGTGCCTGCGGGAGTAATCAGCCGCTCGCCAAACCAGCGCCGCAGCGCACGCTCCGTCACTCCAGAAACGCGTGCTTTGGCCAACGAATCGCGATAGAACTGCGTCAGCGCATCGTCCACGCTCGCATATTTGGCGATGTCGGCCGCATCGATCTCCGCCTTCTTCCGCGCAGCGTCCCCGGTTATCCGAGTCCACATTTGCCGGCACACAATCTGCAACTGCACCGGCTCCACATATTGGCCCAGTGCGAATCCATTCGCGCCCGCCGTCCCCGTGCGAATGCGGCGCAAATTATCAACCAGCGATTCAACCGCGCCCGCTGCAAAGGGCATTCCCGCTAGGGCTGCGGGCTCTCGAATCGCCTCCAGCGCATTCTCCACTCCCAGCCGTTCCAGCCGCATCCGCGTGCGCATTCTGTCGGGCAACAGCACAGCATGCGCTTCCAGATCAGCAAGGTAGTCTTCCCGCATCGACAGCAGCAGGCTCAGTTGCGGATGAGCGGTGAGGCATTGGCCCAGTTGCTCAAAGAATGCCGTGCGCTGCGCAGTGAGTTCCGGATGAAGCGTAAAAATTTCCTCAAACTGATCGAAGATGAGCAGGTGCGGTTGCGGCTTACCAGTAGCATCGGCCGAAAGCACTTCGCCGAATGCTTCGGAGAAAGTTCCCCCACGCGCCCTCGAAGGAAACAGATTCGTCAGCGCATTTTCCACGTACAGATTCGCCGACGATGCATCGGCGCTTCCCGTCACCCGTGCAATGGGAAAAGTCTCCACCCTCTTACGCCGCTTCAGTTCGGGAATCAAGCTAGCCTGCAGCAGCGATGTCTTGCCTGAACCCGACTGCGCGTAAAGCAGCACCGCTCGCCGCGCAATCACCAGCGAAGCAAGCTCGCGCGTCTCCGCGGCCCGGCCGAAAAACCGTTTGCTGTCGTTCTCAGTGAACGCCGCGGGACCAACGTAGGGATTTTCAAGCACGGCGATATTCCCCCCATCGCGCCCAAAGGTCAGACATGAATTGGTGCGTGTTGCCCCAGTAGATATCGATGCGCGCGTCCGCAAAGTACTTCTGGAAGTAATCGATCACTTCCTTCTCCTTGGCTTCATCGCGCTGAGTTGCTTCCAGTTGCACGGCCACATGCAGCATATTCCAGCGTTGCAAATCGAGATGCGTCAAGAGGCCCCGCATGATGATTTTGAAATCCAGATCCTCCATCCGATAGCCCAGAAACAGCAGTGTTGTGCTGGCCAGCTGCTCGTTCACGCTGACAGGAAGAAAGTATTCGTAATCGTGCGAGATCCGCGCCATGTAATCCAGATGGTCGTCCTCGGTGAGCACCATCGAAAGCAGGTCTTCGTCGGTGCCGAATAGATGCAGCACCACCGGATCATCGGGCGAAGCAGGCGGATTCAGATCGCGCCGTTCCATCGCCGCATTGCGCCACGGTATCACTTCTCTCCGCGCCTTGCCCGCCTTAGCTCGCAGCGCAAGCGTCATGAAATTGTCGATATTCGTAGTCACGTAGAGCGGCAATTCCAAGTCCGCAAGCTGGTGATGAATCTCGCTCTCAAACCGTTCCTGGCTCGTCTTCGCCCAGTCCGCCGCTTCCACAACCTGCGAGAGCGTTTGCGCCACTGCGTTGCCAGTTAGACCCATCTGCTTGCGAAACTGCTCCATCAGCACACTCAGCAACTGCTTCCGCAGGCGCCGATTGTCAATGGTCCCAATGAACTGCGTAACGCGCGGCAGACTTGTGTCGTCCGGAAACGGATAGCTGAATTTCGCGGCGAGCTGCCCAGCAATATCTTCCGGGCGCGGCAGCATATCCGCCGTTACTCCTGAACCAAGAAACGGCGTGCATTCTTTCGCCGCGATATTTTCCAGCAGTGTCTCCCAGAAGCTCTCCCCACGGGAACCCACTATTACGCCCCGGTTGCCCAGTAGCTGCCCCGACCTCAGCCGCATGAACAGCACCGGAATCGCCGCACCCGGTAGCCGCGCCGTTATCACCGTCGCCCGCGCCAAGTTTGCCGCGCGGTCCACTTGGCCGTGCTCCATCAGGGCTCCGTAAAATGCGCGGCTGAATTCCGTAGCTGTGTTCACTGGAACAAGATCCTGCATCGCCAGCACAGCCGGTACGCCGGCAGCAACCAGCTGCGGCGCAAGGCCGCGAAAAGCGTCCGAGGCGCTTCGTGTCGCCGTCTGGCAACTCGACAGATAAACCAGCCGCAGCTTGTCGTCGGCATTGGCATCGGCGTCAACCAGTTGCCGTCCCAGCATGGCCGCAATCTCGCCATCCTTCACCACTACTGTCTTGCCCTGCGCATCGCACAAAAACAGCGCAGAGATTCCGTCCACATATTTCCCGTGCCCCACGAAGTGCAGAATGTGGATACCCTTGCGTAGCGCGGCCTCTATCGCCGCCAGCGTGCAAGGCCCTTCCAGCTTCACCAGCTCAATCGACGTGTTCCCGGCAACCGCGTCCTGCAGCACCTTGAACTCCGCCTCCGGATCAATCGCCGTCAGCCCAAAATCCTCAGGATTGGTTGGGTTCGCCACCGCCACCAGCACGCGCACAGGGCGCTTCAGAATCGGGTTTCCCGGAACCCACGGCCCTGCGATGTAGCGCGAAAACGGGGTAGCCTCGAGCGCCGCCACATCCATCGACACCCCGCCTTCTCCCCTATCGCGCAAAAGCTCCCAGGGGATCTGGTGCAGTTCCGGAGCGCTTTCGTCGATGCGCAGCCGTACGCGCCGTTGCGGTCTCTGTCCGCGCGCATTCGCCCACGCCGCCTTGAGCGCATCGTCCGCGAAAAGCCATCGGAATACCAGCTCGCCATCCTGGCCGGAAGCAGACCCCGCCGTCAACGCAGGCAGATCGGCCGAAAGCGTTCCACGCGGAAACTCAAGATCGCCGTTGAAAGTAATTTCGACGGGATACCCATTGCCATCTTTTTTCAGGATACGAATCTCGAGATCGGCGTAATTCACGTCGTTTGCCCCGTTTATGCTCGCAGAATATCAGTTATTCCTTGCAAAAGTTGAGAGCTGGAGTCAGGGCAAGGGAATCTCGAAAAGGCAGACGAAGTCGCATACGATCATCCAAGTCGCCACCGGCCTTATACCTTGACGAAAATCTTCTTGCGATACATGATCCACACAGGAATGAAGCAGTAAGCCAGTGTGAAGAACGAAAAGGCGAAAGCCGCCCAGCCGAGAGTAGGCATGTGAATAAACACATTGTTCGCCAGCCACTCGGGGACATTGGTTGGCTTGCCGGTTGATGTGAAGGCGATTCGCTCAAGAATGTTGGGGACTAGCTCGCTGAACATGTAAGCGGTGATGGAGTTCGCACCTAATACTAACCATGGATAGACGACCCACTTACTCGTACCGCGTCCCCAGCCCCAGACGTCCATGACCAAGTAAGACAGCGTGAGTACCGTGAGCGACCACCCGGCGGCCACTAATACGAAAGAGCTCGTCCACATGTTCTTGTTGAGCGGAAACCAGAGGGACCAGAGATAGCCGAGTGCCAGAGAGGATGCTGCAGCCGCTGCGAGCCCTAATGCTGTGGATTTCGCAGCGCGCTGGCCACGAAGCCAGATGCCACAGAGAAGTCCAAGCAGAGCCGTCCCTATCGCCGGTAGATCGCTCAACAGTCCCTCAGGGTCACGAAGGTTGTGTGGGTCGGGCCCGTTCCATTCGAGATAAAGATGGTGCGGCATAATCAGCCGGTCAAGCCACGAAACCAGGTTGAAGCGCATATCCATGAACGGAATGTCACGGCCGGGCATGCCTGCTCCCGGAACGGGAACGAAGCGCAGCAGCACCCAATAGCCCACCATAGCCACTACAGCCGCGACGATTTTGGTGCTGACCCGCTGGTCCCATATATAGAAAAGACCCACGACGAGGTAACAGACCGCGATGCGCTGAAGAACTCCGTAAACGCGGAAATGATCCAGCGTTAAAAACGGAAACCCGTTGACCACAAGCCCCAGCGCAAAGAGGATTGCCGCGCGCTGCACGGTATGCCATGCGAGTTGGGCGCGCGTTGCTCCGCGCTTGATGCGGGCATGAAAAGCGAACACAATGGACGCGCCAACAACGAAAACAAAAGTGGGAAAGACGAGGTCCGTGGGCGTAAGGCCGTTCCACTGGGCATGGTTCATGAAGCCCCACGAGCCCCTGCCGCCGTTATTGTTCACCATGATCATGAAGGCGATGGTGATGCCGCGCAGCACGTCAAGCGAGAGCAGGCGCTGCGTAGGCGTGGCGGAGGATGCCGGATTTGCGATGGTGCGGGAAGGCGCGGTGGTGATCGGTTGCGGCATGCCCAATACCCTACGCGCTCAGGGGGTAGTTCGCCAAGGGGGATTTGCGCGGGCCATGGTTGCGGTGGGAGTCTTCTGTCACTCCGCCCCCTTGCGCTGTTACACTCCCCCTTCAGGGAAAATGATTTAAATCCAGTTGCGCCGTTTTTGGAGGCACCGAATGCCAGACTTTCAGCCCTTCGTTTCGCCCAATGAGAACCCGCCCGAACTCACCTTCCGCGCTCTGCTTCTCGGTTCCATATTCGGCATCATATTTGGAGCGGTCACGGTTTACGTAGGTCTTCGCGCCGGCCTCACTGTCGCTGCCTCCATCCCTATCTCCGTCCTTTCCATCAGCATTCTCCGCGCCTTTGGACGGGCTTCGATTCTGGAAAACAATATTGTCCAGACTACGGGAAATGCGGGGCAGTCGATTGCATCGGGCGTGATTTTTACGTTGCCTGCGCTGGTGTTTCTGGGATTCGACCTGGAGTATTCGAGGATTTTCATGCTGGCGCTCATTGGGGGCTGGTTGGGCGTGCTGTTCATGATTCCCCTTCGCCGCCAGCTCATTGTGCAGGAACACGAGACTCTCCCCTACCCCGAAGGCACAGCCTGCGCCGACGTTCTAATCGCAGGAGAAAAGGGTGGCTCCCTCGCCAGCCGCGTCTTTCTCGGTCTCGGCCTCGGCGGGCTCTACACCTTCTTCCAGAACGACAACCTCTTCAAAGCCTGGCCCGGCACTCCCGAATTCAGACCCGACTTTGGCCCGCAACACATCCTAAAAGGCGCATCCATCAAGGCCGATGCCACCCCCGAGTATCTAGGCGTCGGCTACATCATCGGCCCCCGCGTGGCCGGCATCATTTTTGCCGGAGGCGTCTTCTCCTGGCTCGTTCTCATGCCTCTCATTTACTTCTTCGGCAAAAACATTCCCACTCCCATTTATCCCGGTACCATCCCCGTCGGACAGATGGGGCCCAGCCAGCTCTGGTCCACTTACATTCGTCCCATGGGCGCAGGCGCGGTTGCGGCGGCAGGGCTGATTACCCTCATCAAGACGCTGCCCACCATCGTCAGCGCCCTCACTTCCGGATTCAAAAACATGAAGCCTGGTGCGGCAGCCAAAGCAAAACCGATCCGCACTGAAAACGATCTTTCCATGAGCGTCGTGGTCCTGGGCTCCCTCGCCATCGTCGCGCTTATGTTTTTCTTTCTCGAATTCAAACCTGTTCCCGGAGCGCAGGTCGGATGGGCCGCCAACCTCGCCGCGGCCCTACTGGTTGTTGTCTTCGGATTTCTCTTCGTCACCGTCAGTTCGCGCATCGTCGGCCTCATCGGGTCTTCAGCAAGCCCCGTCTCCGGCATGACGATCGCCACGCTCATGGCCACATCCGCCATTTTCCTTGTCAACGGCTGGACCGCCTCCGCTTTCGGAGCACTCGCGATCACCATCGGCGGCGTAGTCTGCATCGCCGCCTCCAACTCCGGGGACACATCGCAGGACCTAAAGACCGGCTACATCGTCGGATCAACACCCTGGAAGCAGCAGGTCGCGCTGATGATCGGCGTCGTCGTTTCCACCGTGGTCATCGGCGTCACCCTCAACGCCATGAACACCAACTTCCAGGAGTTCCATTCCGCCGCGCAGCCATGGGACATCAATGCCTCCCACCCCGGCGTAGCCGTGCAATCCGACGCACAGCACCTGCCTGAAACCATCCGCGTCGTTGCCGACGACAAGTCCTCGACCGTCCATCACAAGGGCGAATACACCATTCTCAACGCGCTCGGGTCGGCGGAGCTCGCGGATGGCAAATACCTCTACTCCCCCGCGAGCGGCAAGATTGAAGTGCAATGGGTACAGGGCATCGGCAGCGAAAAAGCCGCCGCTCCGCAAGCCCGCCTCATGGCCACCGTCATCAACGGCATCCTCACCCGCAAGCTCCCCTGGGGACTGGTCATGATGGGAGTCTTCCTCGTGATCGCCGTTGAGTTATTGGGGATCCGCTCGCTGTCGTTCGCGGTGGGGGCGTATCTCTCGATCGGAACAACGCTGGCGATTTTTGTCGGGGGCATGGTGCGCTGGTTTGTCGACGCAGCCGTAAAGAAGGCCGGCGGCGACACAGCGGATGCCGACAGCGAAATCTCTCCCGGCTCGTTATTTGCCTCCGGCTTAATCGCCGCCGGCGGCATAGTGGGCTTAGTGGGAGTAGCTCTGAAAGGTTACGAATCTACCTTCGACAAAGGCGACTTACTGAACTTCCCGCATACGTTTCTGGATAACAACTATGTGAGTGTGGCGGCATTCGCGGCGTTGGCGTTTGCGCTGTATTACTTCGCGCGGAAGCCGTTAAAGAAGTGAGTTGGCATTACTGGTGACCTTGAATGATCAAATAGGGATCTTCCGCCACGCCCTCGTCAATACGCTTAAAGGAAGCGTTTACCAATTTGAGAAGTTCACCCTCCTCGCTGCTCAGGTCACCGGTCAGGTATGTGGAGATTCTCTCCCGTAGCTCATCCAACTTAATGAGATTCCCAAGGCTAGAGAGAATGAAATACTGCTTTCTCCCTCCTGTACCGTTGCTCGTGGAAACGATTGATTCAAGAAAATGCACAACGTTGCCCCGTGTCTGAAGGTAGGCCAAGAGCCAGGCCGCCGCCGCGTCTGGGTCCCAAGAAACCCAATATCGAAGGAAGCAAAGGTCCAACCGCGGCGTGAAGGGGGAGTTTTGCTTGGTTACACGATTGATCGCTGCCAGACAAGCTCCTTTTAGCTCCTCGCGCGCTTCCTCCGATTCAAGAAATGGCTCGATTTGCCCCTTGGGTTCAGCGAACGTTATGAACGAACCTGCAACATTGACAGCAATTCCGATGCCATCGGTCGCAGTCAATGCTGCCTTGAGGGTCTCAACGCGCCCCCTCTCGTCCATTCGGTGAAGATACCAAAAGGTAAATCCAACAACCCGATCCTTTGGTGGCGTTTCGAACAAGTCGTACTCTCGTTCTTCAAACTCAAGTTCAAAAAGGGCCGCGAGAAATGTCGATGCGTGATCTAACGGAAGCGCTTCCGACAAGGAGTGAAGCCGTTGTAACATCGTTTCCAACAAATCTCGCCTCGTCAGACTTGCAAAGATTCCTTGCAGCGATTCCTTGTTGCACATTTGCCCTATAAGCTCATCAATATCGGCTTGAGAGACATCGCCCTCCGGGGTCGCCAACTGAAAATATCTATCAAAGGCCTTGTATGAACAGACACGCAGCTCTTTGAACCAACGATTTTCCTGTCCGTCACTTGCAGAATAACGACCTCGCAGGAGTCCGGATGGGGGAAATAACTCCGCGATCAGTTTTGACACCGACTCCTTTCGCTCATTTGAGGCTAAGATAACCAGATCATCTATACGTCTTTTGTCCTCGTCCCGCTTTTTCTCGCGAAACCCGCGCGATTCGAGAGTCAACACTTCCTTCTCTTGCGGAAGCCTGCGATACACGTTTGGCTCGAAAACCCGAAGAACCTCAAGCCCGATTAGGTCGACCGGATTAACCTCAAATGTCTCCCCATTCCGAAAGACCTCGATGTGGAACGCCAAAGAGCCAAGGAAGCGGTTTAAGTCACGAAGATTCCGAAATAGAGGAAAAATCGCGGGAAACAGAGAGCCCCAGTGTGTCTTATCAAATCTCGCTGAAAGGCTATCCCCTGTCAGTAGCTTATTAAGCCCTTCAAAGAGAAAGCTTTGAAGTTGCTTCCTATTTATGACCGGAACATCAAACCCTACCTGAACAATCTTCTCGAGAAAGGTCTCTCCCTTATCCGGCGCAATCTCGTCGAGCGCGTTCACAACAGTGCCCTTCTGTGCCAGGAGAAGGTAAACCATATTAGGAAAATCCGCATTGGCCTTGACCAGTTGGAGCACCAATCGGATTTCTTCCTTGGTAAGCCTATCAATATCGTCGAGGACCACCAGAATCGGCGTCGCTAAGCCGGCTAAGTCATCTGAAATGCTCGCCTTCAACTCAGACAATGAAAGCGTCTCCAGCGTTGCTTCAGCCTCAATGCCCTCGGCGCCCGATTTAACGATCGCTGCACTCGCATCAAGCGTCGTCGAGGTAGCCTCAGAAAACAGCGCGAGATTTGGTGACAACGCCGGATTTGTTGCAGCTCTCCAGGCACGTGCCAAAGTTGCCGCGACAGATAGGGCGCTTGAGTAGAGTTTCCATCGAGCCATGCGCCTTTTTCGGGTGCCTTCGTCTGCTCCAGTTGTTTTGCCCAGCACCGCGCCAATCTCGCGAAAGAAGAACTCGGACAGTGTGTCCTGCCCGGAGACTTGCCACGGGCTGAACTCTACCACCGGAATCCGCTCCTCCCGGTTCTCGCCAAGCGCTTCGACAACCAGATTCTTGATAGATGATTTCCCGCTCCCCCAATCGCCGTATAAGCCAATCACAAGGCTTGGCTTGCAACGCCATTGCCGGATGACCTTGGCAATCGCGGCAGCAAAACCGCTCCGATTCAGCCGGTCATCGGACTTGCTTGTAATCGGAAGATCAGCAGAGATATGTGATTGTAGCGATGACCTAGGCGACTCGTCGGTTCCCATCGTACCCCTCAGAATTGCGGCCGCCTTCCGAACCCGAAACCAGCGGCCCTCATATCCTACGCCACCACTTGCAACCGCACCCCTTCGTGCTCCTGCAAGCAAGCGATGATATTGAACAGCTTCGTCGCCGTCGGATTTCCTTTTGGTCCGAACGTCTGATGGAGGGTCTTGAAGCGAATGCAGTCTTCTTCCGCTCACCCAATTTGATGTATGATGATTGATGCGTGATGTTTACCATTGGAGGCCCCATGCGCACCACTCTTGCCATTGACGACGATGTTCTGGCCGCAGCGAAAGAAATGGCTGCCACCGAGCGCAAATCCGTGGGCGAAGTGATTTCCACGCTCGCCAGAAAGGCCATGACTCCAACGCCCGCGGCCCAAGCG
>Ga0182016_10008391_pt1 | contig 10441 bp, 5 predicted proteins | sample 712S2MmetaG_FD_120491 | JGI IMG/M metagenome (GOLD analysis project Ga0182016, IMG submission 120491) | Permafrost microbial communities from Stordalen Mire, Sweden - 712S2M metaG | ecosystem: Environmental > Terrestrial > Soil > Wetlands > Permafrost | place: Sweden: Stordalen | collected... | reverse complement strand
TTTGCCCGCTCGTCCGGCGCCGTATGCCTCATATCCGGTTCTTGTCCATCGGCTCGCGTCTTTGCTCCACGCTGCTTTCAGACCTCGCCTCGCGACGATGCCCTGGCGCTTCGCTATCACTTCTCCTCCATCAGGATGTGAAGAGGACTTGCACCTCCAAGCTGTTAAACATGCTCGGCACACAAAAAAGGCGCCTGCTCGTGGTGAGCAGGCGCAAAGGAGGCAGCATTTGGACACTTAGAAAGTCAGACGCAAACCAAGTTGGATCTCGCGCATGCCGGCGGCAGAAGTAATGGTGCCTGCCGCGGCGGAATTGAGAGTCGCATTTGGTCCGCCGAGGCTGACTAAATTGAAGAAATTCGATGCCTCGGCGCGGGCCTGCAACTTCACGTCTTCGTAGATGGAAAAGTCGCGGAAGAGCGATGCGTCCACATCCCTATACCCAGGGGAATAGTAGTTCATGCGCCGCAGCGATCCATCCGATCCGCCTGGGCCGACGCCGGAGCAAGCTGCCGGATCCGCCGTGGAGTAACCGCAGAATACTGCGTTCGCAGGCTCCGTGGTGGAGGTGCTGGCCGGCCAAAAGTAGGCGTTGCCAAGGAAGTACTCGGCGGCAAGTGCGGAACGGCTCTTGCGGTTGGTATTCGTAGCGAACAGATTGGTGCCAGGAAGCTGGTTTGGCCGGTCCGTTGTATTTCCATCCTGATTGTTGTCGGAACCCGTCAGGATGTTGAACGGCGCACCGCTATGAAGATTGACGATCGAGGAGACATGCCAGCCGTTCAAAGCGCCCGCCAGGATTTTCCTCGATTTGCCAATGTAATTGGGCTCCCAGACGATAGACATGGAGAATGCATGGCGCTGGTCGTAGTCGTCGTTGCCTTTGTCCACCTTCAGGTTGTCATAGTCTTCTTCGGCAGAGGTAGAGGAAGGGGTGCTGGAGTTCAGCACGCCGCTGTCGAGATTCTTGCTGAACGTGTAAAACCCGTTAAAGCTCACCCCTTTGGTTACTTGCTGCGAGAAAGTGACCTGCAGCGCGTTGTAATTGGAGGTCTGATTGGACTCTACGCCATATGCGATGCCGAGCAGTTGCGTCTGCTGACCCGCTGAGTTCTTGGTCGCAGCATTGTAGTACGGTCTGCGCGCCAAGGCGGTGGCGGTGGTATTGGCAGCGGGTGTGGTGGTGTTGAAGACGGGATAGTTCTCATCGACCGACATGGGAAGGTGGCGCGACAGCGCGCCAACGTAGGCCACGGAGACGGCGGTTCTCTTCGTCAATTGCTGTTGCACGGACGCAGTCAACTGGTAAGTGCTCGGCCACACGAAGTTTGGAGCGGCGCCTTCGATGGTGCCGTTGCTGGGAATTGGGTTGACCGCGCCGGGGGTGTAAGTGAACGGGAACGGGGAATCCGACACGCAGCCGGTCGTGATGCCTTTTGCGCAGTACGGGTTGGTAAGCGACCCTTGAGACGAGAAGGTGTAGCGCAATGCAAAAGGATAGTAGTTAGACGACGCATTCCACTCGTTTCCGGAGACGCCGCCCCAGAATATACCGCCGGACGCGCGAACAGAGGTTTTGCCCTTGCCGAATGGATCCCACGCCAAACCAACCCGTGGCGATAAATGTTTGAGATTGTTGGGAATCGTGCCGCGCGTTACGCCACTGTCGCCAGGAACCAGCTCGCCCTGCGGCATATTCGGGTTGACTGTGGATTGCTGTCCAGGCCGAAAGGTCGATTCCTTGTTCTGCGGGTCGGTCGGTGCTGTCTGTACATCCCACCGCACGCCAAGATTAACCGTAAAGTTGGGACGCAGACGCCAGTTGTCCTCGGCAAACAGCGAATAGAAGAAAGAGTTGTCGATGGCGGTAACCGGCTGATCCTGAGTTTGGGTCCCCGGCAGGCCAAGATAGAAGTCCGACAATGCATTGCCGCTTCGCGCGCTGGTGCTTGAGCTGAAGGTGAAGACGCCATAGTTGTTCAGATCGGTTACCTGAACGTCCTTATTGAGCGACATCTCTCCGCCGAAGGTAAGAGAGTGAGTACCTTTGTTCAGAATGATCAAATCGCGGGCCGAGTAAAAGTCCGTTCCCGCCTCCGGGCCGTCGATCGCGTTGGTCAGCGTGAAGAACCCTGTCACCGCGATCTGGGAGAGACTCGGCGGACCTTGAACGGCAATATTCGAGCCAAGGGCGGCCAGCGACTCGCGGCCGTTCTTGCCCATGTTAATGGTATTCGCGCGCGAGCCAACCAGCTGCGAATAGGTGAACCAGGTCTGGTTGATTATGTTGGAGTTGATGGAGTAGGTGTCGCTCAGGTTGGAAAGACGCTCAATCCAGGTCTGCGTTTGCACCACCCACGGCACGCTGGTTCCTTCAGGAACATTGGTGTTGCCCGTGAGATTGAAATACGAAGCTATCAAGCGCTGCTTGCTGCCCAGTTGGTGCTCGACCTTGACCAGGAATTCGTCGCTGTTGTATGGCGCCGACACCTCTCCGCTGAATGTTGGGAGACCGGTGGTGGGATTAGTTGCGTTCGCAAGGCCGCCTACATAGTTCAAAACGTTGGCCGCGGTTGGATCGATCGGAGAGGTGATAATGTTGCTAGGGTTTGTTCCGTTCGTCGTATACGGAATCCCGGTTGACGGGTTACAGATGACCGTTGCGCTGCATTGCTTGAACGGCGTTGCCGGGTTGATCACCAAGGTCTTGTTAGCGGCTGTCAGTAACGAGCTGAAGTCCCCTCCAGCCTCTCCCTTGCCGGTCGTCCCGCCTGTAATGGTCGGCAACACGGCTCCCGAATAGATCGTCGGCTTAATCTGCCGGACACCGCTGTATTCGCTGAAGAAGAAGGTCTTGTCGTGGCGAATGGGTCCGCCCGCCGTCACGCCGAACATATTACGATGCACGATCGGCGTTATTACGGATGTTACGCCCTGAGTGTTTGTCACTTTGACAGGATTGACGATAGAGTTAGAAGCGTCGAAATCTGTATTGCGGTTGAACTCAAATGCGGAGCCGTGAAACTTGTTGGTTCCCGACTTCGTCAGCGCGGTAACCACGCCGCTCGACATCCTTCCATATGTGGCGTCGTAGTTGCTGGCTTGCACATTAAACTCCGCGATAGCCTCCGGATTCGGCATGTCGTTGCCGGTCATGCGCAACGCCGTCATATTCAGGCCGCCGTCCAGGTAATAGCTCACCGTGCCGGTATTATCGGCGGTGGTGCCGCCGTTGAGCTGTAGCACCTGCTGGTTGAAGCCGAGGGCGTCAGACGCCACCTGGTTGTTCTGCACGCCTGGAACCGTGGTAAGAATGTTATAGATATCCCTGTCCAGAATGGGCAGATTGTCCACTTCTCTCGCCTCCAGCGTCCTCTCGATGGTCGCGCTTGCCAGGTCGAGCTGCGGCGGTTCCGAGGTGACTGTGACCTGTTCCGCCGCGGCGCCGAGCATCAATGTGACATCGAGGCGCTGCTCCTGGTTGACAGTGAGCGGGACTGCTGACTGCAGAAACTTTTTGAAACCGCTTGCGGTCACCGCTATCGAATATGTGCCCACCGGGACCAGGTCAAAGCGGTATTCGCCCGCCCCAGTTGTGGTCTGGGTGGTAGCGATGCCGGTTTCCACATTGGTGATAGTGACGGACGCACCTGGAACAACTGCTCCCGTCGAGTCGTCTACGCTGCCGAAAAGAGTGGCTGTGGTTCGCTGCGCCACGATGCTGCCAGGCAGGCAGCACAGCGCCAGCAGCACCGTAAATGAAATCATCGCCTTCCAGCAGACGATTGTCTTTCCATTTCCTTTGGACATTGTTTGCATGATAAGCCTCCCGGCATTCTGCAGGTACGTTGCGTTACTTGAATCCGATTCTTGTTTTTCTGGCGTCACGGCATCCTCCTTACTCACGGTGTAACTGCGCTTCCTCGTTCGCGCAAGTTGCTAAATTCTGAGCGACGCAATGGGCAATCCCTCCACGGCGGCCCCGATGGTGCATGTCCCATTCGAATCAAGCGAGATTTCCGCGCGGCCATTTGACAGTTGCAACTCGCGCGAGGCCCGGGTGGTACCCATGTTGTCGATGAGGCGGCCCTCGCCTGCAAGCGAGAAGTGTAGAAGCATCTGCGAGTCGAGACAGAGCACTCCTTTGGCATCGAAGAGTTTCGCTTCCACCGTAACTCGGCCGCCTGTACGCGCCTTCTGAAGTAACTGAAGCCGGACGGGCTTTCCCCAGGATTCAGTTTGGTAGATCAGGTCGATCTCATCTGAAACCGTGGTCCCATCCTTGGTGGCGACGCCGCGCAGGTGGTTCGGCCCGGGCGCAAAGGCGACGTTCCAGCGCAGGCCGGCTGCCGGAAAATCCTCACTGTCGCGCTTCTTCGCGCCCAGCGGTTTTCCATTGAGGAAGAGCTGCGCCTGGTCGCAATTGGAATACACCCGCACGGTGCGCAGTTCACCTTCCTTGCCCCAGCGCACCGGCCAACTGTGCCCGTAAATATGAACCATTGGCGTCTGAGCCCAATAGGACTGAAAAAGAAAGTAGGACTCCTTCTTTGTGAGATCTCGCTCCACGACGCCCTTTTGATTCACGCGCGGAATGCCGTTGCCGCCGCGCAGGGGTGAAGCAAAGTCTTTGAAGATCCATTGCGCCGACCCGGAAAGCCAATCGAGTTTTTCTTGTGTCTTCAAATGCCAGTCGAAGAGGTCGCAGGCATACGTCTCCGACCAATCTCCGTCCCTCGAAGCGCGAGCGTAGCCACCGCTCTTAAGATAGGCGAGACCCCGCTCATCGGTCCCTTCGCCCGTTGCGATATTCTTCAACACAGCCTCGGGATCTTCCGAGTGACGCCCGGCGTGACTGTCAGCGCCCCATTCGATATGGATAAACCGCTTGACCCGCTGGCGCTCGGTGTTGAGGCTTTGTTCGTATTCCCGATAATTACCGCTGTACCAGCCGGCCCAGATCGATGGCGAATAAGCATCTGGGATGTCGCGTGCAAAGTCGCAGCGCCGGAAAGAGGTTAGCCGCGAACTGTCGAGCAGGTGCGCGAGGTCGCGCAATTCGGTCATATAGCTGCGAATGGCCTGCTTATCCACAGCCGGGTACTCGCCTGGCCAGTCATCTTCATTGCCGAGGCCCCAGAGAATCACGGAGGGATGGTTGTAGTGCTGGTCGATCATGTGGGAGAGCATGTCTTTGGCGCTGCTCTGAAATGCCTCTCCGCCCACGCCGGCACGGCACCACGGAATCTCTTCCCAAACCATGATGCCGAGTTCGTCGCATAGCTCCAGAACCAGCCGGTCCTGTTGATAGTGGGCGAGACGGATGAAGTTAGCGCCCATCTCACGGATGAGGCGCAACTCTTCGCGAACCTGCTGGTCGCTCATCGCAGCTGCAACTCCCGCATGATCGGCGTGGCGCTGCGTGCCGCGCAGGAGAACCCGCTGCCCGTTGAGCTTGAATGGGCCATGTTCGACAAACTCGATTTGACGAATGCCGAATCGTTCCTCGGCATACGTCTCTCCGGCTGAACTGGAGAGCGTAACTCGGCATGTATAGAGGCCGGGCGATTCCGGCGACCAGAGTTTGGGCGCTGTTACTTGAAAATCGGCGAGGGGAGCAAAATCTTTCCATGCAGTGAGACTTTGCGAAGACCGATGGATTGATCGGCCACCGGGATCCCGAACCTCAACTGAAACCCTGCAAACAGAATCGGTGCCGGCGGGGTTGTAGAGCCGGGCTTTCACGGAGACTTGCGCAGAGCCATCTACTCCAACAACGGGAAGGACATGGACTGCATCCAGGGCGACGGCGGGAAGATAGATCAGATTCACATGCCGGTAGAGTCCGCCGTAGAGACAAAAATCGCTCAGGTCGGAAGGAACACGTTCGCGATCCGGCGAGTTATCGCAGAGCACGGTAATTGGCAAGGCTCCTGCTCGCTCGGGTGGAGGCAACTGCGAAACTGCATCGGTAATGTCGAATGCAAACTCATCGTAACCCCCTTTATGTTTGCCGAGGAGCGTCGAACCTAGCCAAACCGTGGTGGTCTGGCCTGCGCCCTGGAAGTGTAAAATCGTGCGTCCGCCGGAAAATGGATTGCGTATGGAGAGCCGCGTCATGTACCAACCATTCCCGCGAAAGTAGGGCTTCTCCGGGTCGCACGCATCCACGCCGTTGAAGCAGTGCGGCAGGGTAATTTTTTGCCAGGGATTGTTCCGCTCAGGAAGCCATGCGTCCCTGAACTCAGCCGAGGAACCGGTGCGGAACTCCCAACCGCTATCGAGCCGGGTGACGAACTGAGAGCTTGCTTCCGCTGAGGGACCGAATTGAGACACGGCTCCGAGTGGGGCAGAGAGCAAGGCGCTGGCCGCGGAGAAGGAAACGTTCTGCATGAATTGCCGGCGCGACGGATCGAACAACTTGAACCTCTCTTTGTATGGCTCTCTTCCCATTGGAAGTCGCCCCGTGGAACCCCGAAATCAGCCTTTCTAGGTCCAGCATGAGCTTAGGACGACTTGTAGCGGGGCCACAACAGGATTAGCAAGTGACTCACCGTTTGCTCCATGGGATGATGGATATAATGCATGGAATCAGCTGGTTAGCATCGAGGTTTTTATTGTGTCAAACGTCGTGGCGCGGCGCGTAAAGGATCGAGTATGATGCAATCAACCTATGATTCGAGCCCGTGCATATCGAGAAGCATGGCATCCGCAAACCAGGCAGGACCGCGACGCAGTTATGCGCGAGCTAGCGGAGATCCTGTCCAGTCCTCACTTCTGTAACAGCAAGCGCTACCCCGCCTTGCTGCAATACATTGTTGAGAACACCCTGGCCGGCAAGTCGGAGTTCCTAAAAGAGCGAACACTGGGCGTGGAAGTTTTTGACCGCCAGCCGACCTACGATACCAACGCCGACACGGTTGTTCGCTACACCGCGGGCGAGGTGCGCAAACGGCTCTTGCTCTACTATTCGGAGCGAGGGCACGATTCCGGTATTCGCATTTCACTTTCGGCGGGCTCATATATCCCGGAGTTTTTTCAAGGGCACCAAGAGCTCGATGAGGCTGACAGCGATGTGGATCTTCAAGGCGGATCTTTGCCAGATGCCGAGGGCGTCGCACACGACGGCCTAGCGTCGCACGAGCATGGATCGGCCGCTCCATCGGCGTCAGGTGAAATCGTCCATGCTGCTCCCGCCGCGGCTGGTGAGAGATCGAGATCCAGGCGCCCGTTGGCCCTGGCTCTCATCGCCATTCTGCTCATTGTTCTAGCAGCGGGAGCATGGTGGAGATATCACGCAGTCAGCTCACAAAACGCGGTGTCTGTTTTTTGGGCGCCGGTATTGCAGAATCAGCGAACGGTGATGATTTGCACGGGAAGCGTCGTATTCGACCAAAAGAAGTACTCCGGCGTTGTCACAGCCAACAAAGACATCGAGTATCCATTTCTCTCGCTGCAGACAGCCTTTGCCACTGCTCAAATCAGCGGCATGCTGGAACGCGCAGGCGCGGCAATCCAGTTGGCTTCCGCAGCATCCACACCCCTCACTGAACTCCGCGAACATTCCGTCACTTTGGTTGGCGGTTACAACAATCTATGGACGATTCGCTTGTTGCAGCCTTTGCGGTATCATTTCGGACCCGATACCGATCCCACGATTGTGGATAGCATGCAGCCTCAGTCCCGATGGCGACGCGACCAATCCCTGCCCTATTCAAGCGCCGACGATTACGCGATCGTGGCGCGATATCGCGATGCGACGACCGATGGCTGGGTGGTGGCTCTCGCTGGATTGGGCCGCAATGGCACCGAGGCCGCGGCGCAGTTCGTATCCAGCCCGCATTACATGCAACTGCTGCGGGACCAGGCGGGAAGCGGCTTTTCGAATCGCAATATCGAGGCCGTTCTAAAAGTCAGCGTCATTGACGGAAAGACGGGCGCGCCCTCGATCTTGGCCGTGCATACCTGGTAGCGGCCAGCGTTCGCAAAGACGATTGCTCGATGGGTCTCCGATGCGTTTCCGACATAGTCGGAGATGCTCGATGAGAACAAACGTGCAAGTGTCTAACCGTTTGTCTCTTTCTTTTACTTTGCGATCGCAGGTAGGATGCACCTGTAACTCGAAGCGCTGGAAGTTCCTCTACCGGCGACAGAGACAGGAAACGAGATGGCATTGACTGTACGTCTGAACGATAACGTCCGGTTCTTTCTATGTGCACTTGCAGTGACGACCGGATTGACGGGATGGCCGGCCAGCGCACAAATGGCCAAGCCCCCACAATCCTACGAGGCGCGGATGACGCCATCGCCTGTGGACCGGGCGGCTTCGGGAGATTCGCCGGACGACCCCGGTCCGTTGGCCACAGATCTCTCTCCAGCATTGACGGACGCTGCCATTCGTAAGGCAGTACGGAAGGTGGCTGACTGGCAGCTTGCGCGCGCGGAGCCGCTATTCAACCGGCAATGGACCTACGCTACTTTGTACGAAGGCTTTCTGGCGGCTGCGAAGACGACCGGAGATCCGCGCTATCGCGATTCAATGGCCAAAATGTCCGAGGGCTTCGGATGGAAGCTGCTCGATGCGCGCTTTCCCCATGCGGACGATATGGCTCTGGGCCAGTCGTACCTCGAACTCTATCTCGAAAGGAGGGATCCCGTCCGGATGGCCGACACGAAGGCAATTCTGGATCGCCTCTTGGTGCGGCCCGACGATCCTGACAAACTGCTATGGTGGTGGTGCGATGCGCTGTTTATGGCCCCACCGGTACTGGCGAAGATGTCTGAGACGACGGCCGACAAGCGCTATCTGGACTACATGGATCACGAGTGGTGGCTGACTTCAGCGAGTTTGTATGATCCGGTACAACATCTTTATTCGCGCGACGCGAGTTATCTTGCGCGGAGGGAGAAGAATGGCCAGAAGCTATTCTGGTCGCGCGGAAATGGCTGGGTGATGGGCGCCTTTACGAATGTTCTCGCGGCAATGCCTAAAGATTATCCCAGCCGCGCCAAATACATTGCCCAGTACAAACAGATGGCTAATCGGATTGCGTCTATTCAAGGCAAAGACGGGCTATGGAGGAGCGGACTTCTCGATCCCGAGGACTACGATTTGCCCGAGATCTCAGGATCGGCGCTCTTCACTTATTCGCTCGCGTGGGGCATCAACCACGGCTTGCTCAACAAAGCAAAGTTTGAACCGGTGGTTAGCCGCGCATGGGCAGGGATGGTGGCACGCATCTATGCGGACGGCAGGCTTGGATCGATTCAGCCGATTGATGGAGCGCCAGGAAAGTTCAAACCGTCCGCGAGCTATGTCTACGGAGTGGGGGGATTTCTGCTAGCAGCATCGGAACTTGATGTGCTCGCGCAGAGCGAAGGAGCAAAGCAGTCAAAGCAGAGGACGCATTCCCACTCGCAATAACCGGTTGTTTGACCCGGCCTTCCCGGCCCGACTTGCAAATGCTATCTCCGAGTGTCAAGGGGGAGTAAAGGTTGACCGCTACGGCGGAGTGAGAGGGAATCAAGGACGCATATGAATCAGAAGTCGGAATTGCCAATCGTCTCTTCGCTTAAGAATCGGAATGCGGGGCTATTGATCCTTACGAGCGCAGCCGTTATGCCCGCCATAATCGCCACGCTGCAGCGGGCCGCATGGGGGCAGCAGTTGCGCCTTACTGATTCAATGTGCATCGACCGCGGCGAGGAGATCGTTGAAGTTCCGCTTAAGCAAGTCGCCGGGCGTCTTCACAGTACCCCACCCGGTTGCGTGCGCTGGTTGCGATAGACGTTCGAAGCAAGCAGCGCACCCCGAACCAGTTGTGGAGCGACCGGCAGCGCACTCAACCCGATACTCTGCTGCTTATGGTCAATCTGCCGGCCCATGGCGCATTCAAGGTGGCGTTCCAATTGGATCCGACAGCGCCTTCCCTGCAGGCGCTGGTGTTTTGGAGGTGCTGTCCCTGAGCGCAAGGACCACTTCGCGTGGGAGAAGGAGGTGGTGGCCTACCGGGTTTACGGTCCGGCGCTGGAGGCGTGGGGTGGACCCCTCGGCTGAGACAACCGAATAAGACACTATTCGCCGTTCGCTGCAAATTGCTCGACCGGCAGGACCACTGTACAGCATTCTGACATCAGCCGGTGAAGCGGAGGCGGGCTCCGGTGGAGACCGACCCGCTGAGGAATAATCTGCTGCGACTCATCCGTGCCGATGGGGAGCCGGGAGCGGGCGATCCAGAAGGGCTTCAACGGCGCGCAAACCGGCAGCAATTACGGTAACAAGAAGGTCTCGCTGGCCGACCTGATCGTTCTGGGCGGCTGCGCAGCCGTCGAGGAAGCTGCAAAGAGGGCCGGCCATGACGTGAAGGTTCCCTTCTCGCCAGGACGGACAGATGCGTCACAGGAGCAGACCGATGCGGCCTCGTTCGCGGTACTGGAACCT
>Ga0182016_10008388_pt1 | contig 10442 bp, 14 predicted proteins | sample 712S2MmetaG_FD_120491 | JGI IMG/M metagenome (GOLD analysis project Ga0182016, IMG submission 120491) | Permafrost microbial communities from Stordalen Mire, Sweden - 712S2M metaG | ecosystem: Environmental > Terrestrial > Soil > Wetlands > Permafrost | place: Sweden: Stordalen | collected... | reverse complement strand
TTGAGCAGATACAGAACGGCGTTGAAGACTTCATACTGATCCACAGTGCGCGGCTTGGTGCGCTTGCGCACGCTCTCCAGCAAGGGACGGACCAACTCGAACTGCTCCCGACTGATATCGCTTGGATACGGCTTTCTTGGCTTCATTCTCCACAATTAGCGTTCCACCGCAGAAGCTGCATATATCTGCCTTGATGACTGCCGCAGATCGCGTCCAAAAATCGTAAACAGGTTCTAACTACCTGCGCCACTCTTTAATCCTTGAATTGATCATTGGCTGCAATGAGTCCAAAACTCCTGAGAGGGGTGCCAGCTTCTTCCAGTCAATACCTTCCCATCCCAGAGAGGCTTGCTCGTGCAGCGTCACATTCCCTTGCTCGCCTCTGACGGATAGCCGGCACCACCGAAATAGCACTCAAGGGTCTCCACCTGCTTATCTCTGATCCGCAGATACTCCACGTTCCTGAATGATTTGCCGTTCATCGTGTGGCAAAGATACTTCACAAACGCCTCGTTGCCACTTGTGATCACTCGCTCCAGATCCGTTCGATCTATAAGCTTGGCCTGTGTATCCCAGCATTGTGTTTTGAAGGTACTCCTACTGATGTGGTCGTCGCCGGCCGCGCTGGAGAAGGTAAAGTTGTCGGCCATCAGGGCCTGGAATTGACCCTCGTCCTTTTCCACCCACGCCTTATACCACTTCCGGGCGATTTCCTCGGTCGCCGTGCTCGACCCTTCTTCTGCGCCCGCGCTTGCCGTCACCAAGAGTCCTACCGCTCCAGCCAGTGCGCAAACTCCGGCTTCGAGAGCCTTCCGCCGTGATACTTCGATATTTGTCATGTCCATTCTCCTTTTCCAGATTCTTGTGTTTGCGATCTCTGGGACGGCCTTGGGTTTTTAGAAGGTCGCCCCAACTGGCGTGCCGTGCTTGCACGCGCCGGCCTGTGCAAGCATAAGTACAGACCGGTTGGTATGTCAATATCTCGACCCACCCAACTTAACACGCTCTGCTCAGTCCCGTTTGCGGTTGCCCGGAGGGCGCAAAGACTGAAGCCATTCCACGATGTTTCTTATCCCCGCTTCCATCACCTTCGCATCTTGGGCATTCTTGGCCAGCGAGCCGTAACCTTCAACCATGGCAATCAACAATCCAGCTGCTTGGGCGGGTTCCAGGTCGCGGCGCACCTTTCCGTGGTTCTGACCATCCCGCAAAGCGGCCGCAACGCCGTCCTGCCAGGTACGAAATATTGTTGCGAGCCGTTGGCGGAATCCGGCGTCAAGAGGAGACATTTCCTGCGCAAGATTGAGCAAGGGACAGCCGCCGCGCACAGCCTCGGGCTGAACCGATATCTCTTGAACAGCGCCTATCAAAACGTCGATAGGGTCCTTGCAGTTCTGCAGGGGACACAACCACTGACCGCGATTGTCGGGGGCGATGATCTCTTCGACGATGGCGTATCCCAAGGCTTCTTTGCTGCCGAAGTGGTGATACAATGCCCCCTTTGTGACCCCAGCTGCGGCCAGAATGGAATCTAGGCCGGCACTCTGGAAACCCGATCTGTATACTTCGCGAAATGCCGCCTGCAGCAAGCGCTCCCGGGTGCGCACCGGATCGCGGCGTGCAAGCCGGCTGCGTCCCGGTCTGTTTCTACCCACTAACACTTCAATTGTTCCCGATAACATACCAATCAGTATGCACTATGCATATTAATTTGTCGAGGCAGATGTTATCAGGCTGGAGGACTCGATAATCTGGCGGCCTGAGATATTCTTTCATTCGCGAAATCGCGAGTGCGCAGCCAGGTCCGGACCCCGGTCCAGGCCGGAATCGGAGACTCCGAGGCCGCCTTCTTCGTAGGGAGCGCTTCATGGCTCCGGGGTAAATATCCACAGGAGCCGTGCCAGCTGCAATTCGGGAGGGGCGAGATGTTTGCCCACACCAGTTAGCGGATTCACCGTAGCCCGGACGCAAAAACTCTTGACAGAATACCCATCAGCAGGCGCAGTTAGATACCAACCGGTGGGTGCATCGTTGACTCCAACTGAATCACGAACAGGGTCTTCGATTCGTGTCTGGATTCGAGCCCTGAATGTGGCGGAGCAGAGCTCACTTCTGCAATCTGTTCTCTCCGGAGTACAGCCGTCCAATCGGCTAAGTAATCTATCGCCTTCCGAGCGCCACGAATACACAAAGAAGGAAGAGGATTGCGTTCACAGCGATGGATCTATACTCGCTGATTCGATAATGAACGATCGCTGCGCCTACCATAATGATGGCTAGGCCAGCAGCAGCGAGCGGAGTCAGGAGCGGATACAAACTGTAGCGCCACGGAAATATGAGGCCTGCCGCCCCAAAGATCTCGCAGATGGCAATGCAGCGGACGAATCCCAGGGGTAATGCAGCGGCGCCAGTCTGTCCCGTCTCCAGCATTCGTTGTTGAGACATGATCGACTTCGCTATTCCCGAGCCTAGGAACAACACCGCAAGGGCGATTTGGACAACCCACAAGGTCGCGTTCATAGAATCCTCCAACGAAGCGTATAACCTACTTCTGGGTAGGTCACGCTCCAAACTTACTTGGTGGTAGGTTATGATGTCAAGGTGTCTTCTCTTCTTAAACGCCGACTATCCGGTCCCGCGAGGCGTCTCAAGCTGATTGAGGCCGCTACTCTCGTCTTTGCCTCCAAGGGCTACGACGGAGCTACCGTTGAAGAAATTGCGTTCGCTGGCTCAGTTACAAAGCCAGTGGTCTATGACCACTTCGCCTCGAAACAGGAGATTTTCGCGGCTGCGATCGAAAAGATCCGTGATCACCTGCTCGAGATGGGACGGGCAGCGATTTCAAAAGAAAACGCACCGGATGGGAAACTCATCGCTGCGATCTCCGTCTTCTTCGATCTTGTCCAGCATCACCCAGAATCCGCGCGAGTTCTTTTGATCAGTTCTAAAGCTCCCAGTTCGATTGCAGATCTTTGCCGGCGCATTCAGGGGGAAGCCACGGCGGGCATTGCGCAGATCATGCGCATGAACTCCGCATCGCAGGGAAAGCGTTCCGAAAGGCAGTGGTATTTAAAGGCAGAGTTCGCAAAGAAAGGTATGCATGGACTTGCCGAGTGGTGGCTCGAGCACCCGGATGTTCCTCGTACAGAGATCGAAGAAGCAATTTCTTCAACGTTGACAGCTGGTATCCATGGAACCAACAAGCATCCGAGGACGGATAAGCTTAAGTAACCTCCGCCAGGTCCGACGGCTCGGCCGATGCCAGATGCATGGTAGCTGCATGGCTCTGCGAGTACCGGCGAGCACGCGACCTCTCTGGAACTCCACGACAAACGCGATGCAATCTTTCACTCTACGGGAGTCTTGCTTATGCCGCCCCTATCCTCTGCTCGTTTGCCCTTTAGAAACTGGCTGACAACGATACCCCACTTGCAGAGGCATTGTGGTGCTATCTAGAGGTGACGCATTACTTCGGCGGCGTTATCACCCTCGTGCCATTTACTTCGATCCGTTCCCCGTCCCGAAGAACTCCGAGAATCCCGGGTATGTTCGCTACAGCCGGAATACGCGTCCACAGAGCTTTATTCGGCAGACCCGCGTTTCAATTTGTTGCCATTGGCAGTTGTTGCACATATCGAGGGTTAATTGAGTGCAATTCGATTAAGCGCGCAAAGGAATTTAGGTCAACTTACCGTATAACAGCTGTGCCTGACACGTGCCTCTGATTGTGCGCTGTCGACATCAGGCCGAGTTACTCTCCACATTCGCTCGATGAGCGCCTTGGCGAATTTTGCAACGATACAGAACTTGAAGATTGCATAATTCGCTTCGATTCCCCCATTTGCGCCAAGTGAATGTGCCTGAAATGAAATGGCAATTCCGTCCAAGACTGGCCGATTGCATTGCGGCTATCTTGTCCAAGTTTGGAACGAACCGACCTCACAACAAACGAAGAGACATGCTCCTGGTTCGGAAGAGCAGCGGCAAGTCCGCAGTTTGCACTCCCGCATGCTCTGCTAGGGAGTATGAGGAGTATGGGATGACCGATCTACGATCTCTTGAAGGAATCAGCCTGGACTCGTCCCAGGGGACGTTTCTGGGCGAATTGCAACAGGCATCGGAACTTGTTGTTCGGCTATATGAAGGACTTGGTCAGGCGCGGCTGACCCTGCAAAGAGCTGGATGGAGATCGCCGCGCTGTTTGAGGAACAACTGCCCCAGGATCCCCAGCCAATGGGGACCATCTTACGGGAAGTGGAGGGCAAGATTTTCGCCAATTCCACCCTGTACCTGAGTCCCCGGTTCTTCGGCTATATCAACGCAGGAGGAAACCAAGCGGCAATTGTGGGCGAGTTGTTGGCGTCAGCTATTAACCAAATTTGCGCCAAGTGGCACTTTTCTCCTGCAGCTTCCGAGGTGGAACGGCAGGTGATCCAATGGATCGCGCAGTTCATCGGGTATGTTTCTGAAGCGGAAGGCCGTCTTTTGAGCGGTGGCTCGACTGCAAATCTTGTGAGATTGGCGTTGGCCCGCAAGCAAAAGGCGCGGTTCGATGCAGCCTCGCTGGGGATGCGAGGAGGACCGCCCCTTACGGTGTATGTGTCGCATGAGGGTCACGCGTCGATCGAAGAAAGCATGGCACTCCTGGGCATGGGACGCGAGCAGTTGCGCAAAATTGCAACACTCGATGACTTCACAATCAACATGGAAGCGCTGCAGAACCAAGTCGCGGAAGACAGGGAATACGGATATCTGCCTATATGCGTGGTGGCCAACGCGGGCACTACCAATACAGGCGCCGTGGATCCCCTGGATGCTCTGGCAGAGTTTTGCCACGATCAAGATATGTGGCTGCATATCGACGCAGCCTATGGAGGCCCCGCGGCGGGGACCGAAGCTGCAGGGAGGCTTTTCCGGGGGCTAGATCTCGCCGATTCGGTCACTGTCAATCCGCACAAGTGGTTGTACCTGCCGGTGGAAGCTGCGTGTATCCTGGTGCGAAAACCGAGAGCACTGAGGGATACTTTTGGGGTCACCGCCGACTATATCCGGGAAGAGACCGATGAGGGAAGCGACGGTCCACTCGATTTCAAAGATAACGGTCCTCAGCTCTCCAGGAGCTTCCGGGCCCTGAAAGTATGGATGACGTTCAAGGCGTACGGCGGAAGGAGACTACGCGCGGCGATCGAGAACAACATCGAGGTCATGCGATACTTGGCGGACCAGATCGATCAATCTCAGGATTTTGTGCGGCTTGCTCCGGTTCCGCTGTCGGTTGTGTGCTTCCAATACCGTACGTCGAACGCCTCTGTTCACGGAGATCAGGAATACCTGGACAACATGAACGACCGGCTGCTGAGGCGCTTGAGAAAGACGGCAGAGTGTTTCTGTCCGGGACAAAGATCCGTAGGAAGAGGGTGCTTCGGGCGTGCAGCGTCAACCACCGCTTGCGCCGGCAGGACGCGGAGTTTTTGCTCGAAGTTATCCGCGAGGTCGCCTGTTCGTTGCTCGATACGGTGTTATCCGATTGATGGGATTGGCCTGTTTTGACCGGGAACTTCGCTGCCAACGTCTTGGAATTCCGCTAGCGTGTACCACATCGGGAAACAATAGACTAAACCGATGCACTCAGACTGGCGAAAGAGATCGAGAAGCGATTGGCAAGAGGTAGGTACTGTCCAGATTCTGAAATCATCGAAGACGTTTTAGGATTTCGGCATCTATTACTTTCGATAGTTCAATGTCGAGATTCAAACGACTTTGCCGAGTTAGGCCCCAACGTCGCCTCGTTTTAGCCCAGCCGCTTCCGCAGAGCTGAAATGCTAGGCATGATCGGAGGTAACAAGGACATGTCGGTCGCACTGGCTGAGCCTAAGGCCTGGACCTTCTTCTACGAGTCGTACATCAATCTGAATGTTCTGCGCGAAGTGAATTATGTTCCGGAACAATGGGGCGTTGCGCGGCTTGCAGGCTTCGATATCCGCATCCAACCGCGCGCGAACCTCGTCCGCTCCGACCGGCACTCCGTCCACGGCATATTTGCCACGGGTACTCATGCCGGACTCGACCGCCTGTATGCCCACGCCAGGAACGTTTTAGGTGAGACATATCTGGCCGATGCCGTTCTCGCGGAAACGCACGATGGAAAATATAAGCCCGCTATGTGCCACATCTTCCCCGCAATGAACCCGCGTCCAGCGACAAACGATTACATAGATCGGATCGTCGTACCGCCCTATGAACTGCGAGTTATGCAGAGGCTCGCCAGCGAATAAGCCGGAGCATAAGAAAAACCAAGGTCGCCAACGTCAGCCATGCGAACCAATCGCCAAATAAGAGGTAGATCGTGGTGTCATGCACTGCCGGAACATTCACCAGTAGCGTAGCAAAAGGGGCAGAATTACTCTCTGTCTCCGCCAGTATTCGTCCACGGTTGTCGCTCACCGTCAGGAACCCACCTCTTGCCGCGCGTGCAATGTTGAAGCCGCTTTCCACACCGCGCATCACTGCGATATGGCCATGCTCAAACCGGTCCAGGACGAAATCCCACGCGGGCACCAGCATGAGACCAGTGCCGGAATGGCCGTATTGCCGCGAGAGCTCGGTAAAATCCATATCCTTGCAGATGGCCACTCCCCAAATCTCTTCATGTCGTTGTATCGTCGTAAGAGTCTTGCCGGGTGCGAACCTGGATTCGACGGGCGGAAGCAAATGGTGCTTCTCATAGCTCAGCACCTGCGCGCCAGGTGCATACACGCGTGCCTGGTTGTACCTCACCTGCGGATAGGTGTGGCCGAGCCCGACGATGATGGTGGCCTTGGTCTTGTCGGCCAATGATTGGAACAGATCATCTATGCTCGCGGAATTCGGATCTACTACCTCTCCAAGATGTTCAGGCAACACGATCACCTCTGCACCGCGAGCCGCCAACGCCGCCGCTTGATCCGAGTAATCTCGGAGGAGCCGCTCGGTCTGGTTGCCCGCATTGGCCACATCCGAGTTGGCTTGCAGGTCTGAAGCAACCAAACCCACTCTTACCTCTCGACTTGGCGGTGGAATCACGGCAAGACGGGCCACGCCAAAGGCGATAACCAAAGCAATTGCGCCGATTGTCGCGCTCACGATGCGCACCGCCTGCTTTGGCTCAGCTTTGCGTAGATGAATTCCAATGGCAAGCGAGGCGGAAAAGGAAAGCAACAAGAAGCTTATTCCCCACGGTCCGGTGATTGCTGCCAATTGAAGAACTGGAAGGCAGTTGAGCTGCGAGTAGGAAAGGCTGGCTGCGCTTCCATGCGGAGAAACGAGATTAAGTACGTATTCGAAAGAAACCCAAGCCGCCGGGAAGGCGAGAAGCGCACTCCACCATGCTCCGCGGCGCAAGAGCGCGCGGTAGAAAATCACCGCCAGCATAAACGCCAGGGCCGGAACGACGAGAACTGCCACGCGGACCGGGGGTGGCATGTGCAGGGCTGCGCTGAAGTAGTGCCACATATTCAGGCTGCCAAAAGCCCAAGATAGCGCGGCGGCGAAAGCCGCGGCCCACAGGGAACTTCGCCCGGCAAACAACAGAACCGGGAGCGGCGCAAACCAAAGCAACGACCACATAGGAAACAGGCCGGTGCCGAACCAAACCATCACCGAGGTGGTAGCGACCGCAACGAGAGCAATTGAGATGCTCCGAGAATCAAATGCGAAGGCCATGAATGTATCTCCTGAACGAACGCTGATAAAGGGATCGAAAACTTGCGACGGAAACATTCATGCGTCCGCCAAGGTATAGCATGATCAAACCGTGCGAGAGAGCACCAATTTCGAAGGTGATCTCCCACGGATCGTCTTTGCGGAAATAACCGCTTTCCATGCCCTCCCTGAATACTTCGACCATAAGACTTGCGGTGGGAGAGAGGCCCGCCTTGAAGTCCTGTGGGTAGCGACGGGCGCCCTCGCGGGCGGTGAGAAACATGAGCTCGAACAGTCGTGGATTGTGGAGAGCGTGGTCAAGATATGTCTTGCCCATCTTGATTAGCCGCTCCTCGATGTCGCCGGGAAAGCGCATTCCCGCAAGCCGCGCAGCCAAATCTTCGAAGCCCCGGTCGGCCAATACATTCAAGAGACCCGCACGGTCCGGAAAGTGACGATAGATTGCCATGGGGGTGATTCCAACGGCATCAGCCACTTTGCGCATGGTCACTGCGTCGGCCCCCTCCTCATCCAGCAGACGGCGGGCAGCAGCGGCGATTCGCTCAACCGTGGGGCGAAGATTCATGTATACACTGTATACATGAAGTCAACGAATGCGCAAGTCAAGATCGCCGGGCACAGATTTCACCCTCGGTATTGGGAATGCGCTGCTAGTCCAGCTGAGCCGACTCACGCAGATCATCATCGAGCTGGTCCGCCAGTTAAGGCGCTATGGCTACCGTCCCATGCACCTTCGCCACCGAGCCGACCCATGGAAATCGAAGGATTCGGAATTACGACTCGAAATGGAAATGTGGATTCTGATCAACTTTGACGAAAGGTGGCGTACCTTCCGGGTGTAACGCCGAGAGTTTTCCTGAAGCAGCGGTTCAAATGACTCTGATCGCAAAAGCCTGCAAGGTACGCCGCGTCTGAAATTGACGCACCCGACGCCAGGAGTTTTCGCGCCCGATTGATGCGTACGATCATCTGATATTTGTGAGGTGAGATTCCAACCTGGCGGTGAAATACCCGTATCAAGTAGTAAGGACTCAGGCGCGCAAGTCCAGCTAATGAATGTATCGACACGTTTTCATCGGAGTGGGCGTCGAGCCAGTTCTTGACGCGCAAGACGGACCCATGTTCATGTCCTGTTTCGCTGTGAGCGCGACCACGGACCACGTGATCGCTAACCAATCGCGACACAACTGACAACAGCAACGATTCATTCTGCAGCAACGAGTTTGACTCCGTCAGACTCTCAAAAACGCGCCCGAGCTCAGCGGCAAGTATGGTGTCCTTGACCAAGGGTCTTTTGAATCCGATATTCAGCTGTCCTCGCCAGTCAAGACTCCGAAGAAGCGTTTCCATGAGAGGCATTTCAATGTGCAGGTTGCGATAGATCCAGCCTTCTTTACATGTAGCGTGACCATTATGCAACTCTCCGGGCGCTATGAGGCTGCACTTTCCGGGGGCCGCGACTCGGAGCTCATTTCGACAGTCAAAAGCACCGCGGCCCCCATAATTCAGACTGACTGCATAGAAGGCATGCATGTGAGGTGCGAACACATGCTCTACCCACCGGGCGCTCATGCATTCAAGGCCTTCCAAGCCGGAACAACGGAAATAATGGACGAAATCCAAGGTGTTCATTTCCTGAGAAGGACGCATTGGATTTTCATCCTTTCTCCTCCAGCGACGTCAACTATGCGAAAAGGTCAACTCCTTAGAATTCGGGCTGCCAAAAATACCGGAGCCGATCTTCTATTTTTTGATGGCCGAGGTAGAAGGCTTTGACAGCCACCGCCTTCGAGATGTTATTCAGCTCGAATACGTCGAGCACACGGTTAGGGTTTTCTCTTCGCTACAACGCGGCGTATCCGCTCGGTGCTGTGAACACCTCCTCCAACTGAAAGTGGAGCGTGGGGGCGACCTCCAGGCCCATGCGAAAGTGTTTGCGGACTTCGTCTTCACCGCGCAATATCCCGTCCGGACGGTTCCAGAGGCGAATGACGGTATTAGCTTCGAATACCACGGACGAGGCATAGTGCTGCATAATGCGATCCAAGTCTTTGGAGTTCCATGCCTCAATCCAATCTTCTACAAGAGATCTCAAATCCTTCTCGGTTCCCACGTGTCAGTTGCACCTCCGCAAATCTGATTCTTCAAGCACAAAACTTCCTTGACAGCATACCAACTGGCTGGTATACATAATACCAACCGGTGGGTATTAGGATGATTTCAGCTGAAACAAAGCTCGAATCTAGACACGAATCGAAGACCCGGATCCTTGGTCCGGCTTTACATGTTTTCCGCAGTGAGGACTGCTCCGATATGCGAATCGAGGTTATCCGCGAAGCTGCCGGGCTCGCCAAGGGGAGCTTCTTCCATCATTTCGACAATAAGGATGAGTTGGCACTGGAAGCCGTCAAATATTGGCCTAAAGGCAACTGAAGGGCACGATGTTGCGGATGTCTACGATACGCGCCCTACCATCCGCGATGCCTGCAATCGGGATATCTGCAAGCACGCTTCAACGCTGATGTCAGGCATTGAAGAGGTCGAGCGGCAACGTGGAATCGAAGGGAAATAGACAGGGGAGAACCTCGCGCCTACACGCAGGCTGCCATCCGAGGCGCGTTCATTCTGGCCAAGGCAGCGCTCGATGCGGCGATCGCGGCCCAATGCATCGACTACCTTCGTAGTCATCTTGAGAACCTTTTTGCTCAACCCTGGGAAAGAAACGATTTGAACCACTTCCA
>Ga0182016_10008382_pt1 | contig 10449 bp, 10 predicted proteins | sample 712S2MmetaG_FD_120491 | JGI IMG/M metagenome (GOLD analysis project Ga0182016, IMG submission 120491) | Permafrost microbial communities from Stordalen Mire, Sweden - 712S2M metaG | ecosystem: Environmental > Terrestrial > Soil > Wetlands > Permafrost | place: Sweden: Stordalen | collected... | reverse complement strand
TGACCATTATAAGATGCCCAACAAAGTGAATTATCATTGTCAGCATGAACATCTGCTGCACCGCCAAGAATGGCGTAGCCCTTCGGCTCCATGTTCGATAAGGTATTTAACAATGTCTTTATGACCATTCTGAGATGCCCAAACAAGCGGTTCATCATCCTGAGCATGAATATCTGCATCGCCAAGATGGCGCCAGCCGTCGGCTGCACCATGTGATATGAGATATTCTACAATATCTAAATGGCCATACCTAGATGCAAGTGTAAGTGCTTCATTATTATTGCTATGCACATCTACTGCACCGCCAAGAAGGCGTCGCCCTTCGGCTCCATATTTGATTAAACATTTAACAATGTCTAAATAACCTTTACTAGATGCCCACCAAAGCACATTATCATCATGAGCATTAATATTTAGTTCATTTTTTAGAATAAAATTAATAAGTGTAATTAATATTTCATTATTAATAGTTGTAATATCAATCAAAATGTCAAATTTATTATTCAATATTTGATTTTTTCTTTTTATTATATTAGAAAATGGAATATTATTTATATTATTAATAAAATCATCGATATGATTTATATTAATTAAAATAGTATCAATTATATCTTCAATCTGTTTCTTGATTGATTCATATTCATTCTTGGTTAATTCCATTATACAATTTAACCCATTAATTTGATTAGTTAATTTAGCTCGTAAATTTTTCATTTGCTCTATTGCTTGTGTTTTACAATATCCTATAGTGTGTATAGGATGTGATTTATCACACATTCTATCACAATTTTTACAAAACATTCGATTACATTCACATACGACTACACATTCTTCATTGTGAATATTACACATTTCAATACACGTATTACTATTAATAGTTATTGGTACTAGTTCACCGCTATTATCATTAACTAAATCGTTAAAGCATTCATCCATAGTTAATTATAATTTATTAAATAAATTATAATATTAAATTCAATTTTTTTATTAATTAAAAAATATGAATAATCCCCCACCTAATGATAATAATCCTCCAATACAACCAACAACTCCTAATAACAATAATACTCCACAACAACCTCCACCACCTGATGAGAAAAAATTAAGTACTACTAAAATTATTTTTATAGTATTAATTGTACTCGTTGTAATAGCAGGAATAGTAGTTGCTCTTTACTTTACAGTATTTAAGAAGGAAGAAGTAACATGTACAGAAGGACAGTTTTTATGGAGTGATAATACATGTCACGAATGTTTGGAAAGTATATCTGAAAACGGTGCATGTCCTGCATGTTCTGAAACTCAAATTAAACGTCAAAATGGGTCTTGTGGAACTGATTGTATAGATAGTGGTAATACTCAAGAATTAGATACAACTACTAATGAATGCCAATGTAAATTTGGATTTAATTATTATGATTCTATTAATGATATATGTTTATTATGTAAAGAGGGTGAATATTATAATTTCGATAAATCTTGCTCTGTTTCAACATGTAAAAATTTAGGGTCAACATCATATGAAGATGAAAATGGAGTTAATATATGCGAGTGCAAAGAAGGACTAACATTAGTTGAATATACATGTTTATGTCCTGATAATAAATCTCCAACAGATTACTATTATTCGCTCAAACAAGGAGAAGCTGAACAATGTCATACATGCCAAAAGAATCAATCCGTTGATTTTCATAATAACTGCGTTAATCTTATAACAGGGTGTCCTTCATTCTCTCAACCTTATCTAATTACAACAGATGGTAAAACAGATTATAAATGCGTATGTAATTCTGGGTATCAATTAGAAAATAATCAATGTATTAATACAAGCCAGCTCAATTATTCACAAATTAAAGTAGCATCTAAACCTTACTGTTTAGATTCAGGCTCTAATAATGTTAAAATATATGATTGTACAACTCCAACTAGTTCGTTTACTAATCAATCTTTCACTATTGTATGTAATATAAGAACACTTTATAAAAATCAAAGAAATCTTAGTGAGTACACGTATGCGTTCAACGCCACCTATGAAGTAGATAGATATTATACTGCAGATTCAAAAATAACAGGGACTAGAGATTATTGGTTATTTGTCCCAGTTGTTGGGGAAGCAAATAATTATTACATTAGGAGTAGGGTATATGATTATTATATACACTATTCTAGTGCTGATGGAACCTTAATATGCCGACCAGATAATCAGACATATCCAAAAACTAAATTTAATTATGATAAAAATTATAAATCATTGAGAATATATGCTTATAATAAATATCTCGATTTTAGCGATCAAAGTGACAATATGGTTTCTGTATCAGAGTATGACGCCACTAGATATAAAGATTTCCAAATAATATTTATAGATAATAGAGATTTTGTTTTTAGTATTTCTGCATATTCAACTAATTCTTCAAAATGCCTTATAGCTACTGGTAACAATTCTCAAGATTTCACTACTGCCTCATTTGGTGAATGTTATCCTAATGATGAAAATCAAAGTTTAAAATATAATACTAATAAACAAATATGCTTATCTGCATTTAGTGATACTGCAACTGCATGCGTTACTGTTCAAAATAATACTTATCAAAATGATCAACCTGTAGGATTTCAAGGTAATCTCGCATCCACTTCATCAAAGGCTAGTCAACAATTCGATCTAGATTATTAAAATTATTAATTATCACATGTAATTTATTTCTATTTAAATGTTTAATTTTTATAACTAAAAATTGAAATGTCAGATTCATACAAAATATTTGGAGATAGAACAAATCCTTATAAGGTAGATAAAAACACCATTATAAATGGAAACAGTTATTCAGTAGATTATTTGGCTGATATGGCTGATAACTGGGAAGATCAAGAAAAAATCCGTCAACTTTTTGATGTTAGTGCTATAGTAGGTTATCGCGATGAAAGTGGAAAACTTAGAAATTATCCGCCAGGAACAGATATTAAAAATAATACATTTGGTATAAATAACCCATATTTTGGATGGGTTAATTATAAAGACAGTCCAGATAGTGTAGTATATATGCACAATATAAAAATTTGTTCACATGATGAAAAAATACTTGTTTTAAATAGAAAAATAATCGCTCTTTCTGATAAACTAGATATTCTTTTTAAATATACTAATGATAAACTGAAATCTGAAATAAAGAAATATTTCGACAAAATCGATAATGATATGAATAGAAGAATTATAGAAATAGAAACTCGTAATGATGAAAAGTGGGGACCTATTCTATCATGACATACTTACACTAAAATTATATAGAAAAAATTAATTGGTTATATAAACAATTCGATCTAGATTATTAAAATTATTAATTATATAATTAATAATTATTTAGAGATACGGTGCAACAACGATATCATCATTATTATTCTCAACAACATCATTATGTTCTTCATCATTATCGTCGTCGTCATCATCAATATCATCATCAATATCATCATCAATATCATCATTACTGTGATTGTCGTCGACATACCAGCTATCATGGGTTTTCCAATCGTTACTGCAAAGATCACAGTCGCATTCGAATGAATGAATAGAACGACGACATAGAGGGCATAATCCTCTCTTCATCTTGTGGATACAAGCCATACATAAATGATGAGCGCATGCTAGCGTATTAGTTGTTATTTCCAAACAAACAGAACATTTCATATCATCGTCGTCATCTTTTGCGAATAAAACTTCTGCAAAATTTTGTTTTTCCTGATCTAAGTTATTTTTTATCTCTTCAATTACATTGTTATTTTTCTTGATCAATCTGTTCAATATTATATTGAAATACAGACTGTTAACTAAATCAACACATTTTTTGATATTATCCATGATACATTCTTTAGTATATTCATTCATATAATTTTTATAATTTCTATATATGTTTTTATTAGTTCGAGTTTCACGAATTATTAGAGTCCAATGACATGCCTCTTTATCAAATTTATTTTTTGGTACATCGATATGCATTTGACCATAACAGTCAATACCGTCTATAGTTTTCTGAAATTGTAAACTGTAATTATTTGCATTATAACCAGTAGCTTTGTTAGGATTATTAACAATCTGATCGGCAAATGCTTCAAGAATAGCGATCTTAGTTGTTTCCATCTTATTAGTTAAATATTCATATATATTTAATTAAATATTCAATTTTATAATTAATCGTCATCGTCATCATCATCATCATAACAGTTCCATTCTTCGTCGTTATCATCGAGACATTTCTCGCAGTCACAGTAATTTGCGTGAATACCACGACGACATAGAGGACATAAGCCTTTCTTCATTTTATGGATACATGACATGCACAGGTAATGATCGCATTTAAGTGTATTAGTAGTATTTTCCAAACAAACAGAACATTTCATTTCATCGTCATCTTTTGTGAACAAAAGTGCTGCAAAAATTTGTCGTTCATCTGAATCGTTCTTTATCTCATCGATTAAATTATTATTATTATTTTTAATCATCCTATTCATTAATATATTAAAATGTAAACCATTGACTAATTCAATACATTTTTTAATATTCTCAATAATACATTCTTTTGAGTATTCATCTATGCAATTTTTAAAATTTCCATATACAATTTTATTAGTTCTAGTTTCTTTTATTATAATATTCCAATAACACTCATATTTATCAACTTCATTTTTTGGAAGTGAAAAAACCATTTTACAATCACATTTAATACCATCGATAGATTTCTCAAAATCTATACCAAATCTCTTGTGAGTTTGATACTCTTCGGGGTTATTAATAATTTGATATGCAAATGCTTCTAGAATAGCTGTCTTCGTTATTTCCATATTAGTTAAATATATAATAATTATATATTTAAAAAATCAATTATATATTATTATATATTTAATTATTCAAATAATAAATAGAATGCAGCTTTGGCACATAGATAATAATAATTTAATAAACTTCCATTTACTCCATTCTTAACAAGACATTCGACAATATCTGAATGGCCGTTTTCATATGCCAATCTAAATGCATAATCATTACACGCATGAATATTTGAGCCATTATTAATAAGACATTCTACAACATCTAAATGACCCCATTTAGACGCCCATCTAAGTGCTAAATCATTTCTAGCATTAATATGAGCCCCGTGTTTAATAAGACATTCAACTACAGGTAAATGACCATTACTAGATGTCCATACAAGTGCATAATTATTGTTGGAGTGAATATCTGCACCGTATTTAATTAATCGTTCGACGATATCTAAACGACCATGATAAGATGCCCTACATAATGCATCGTTATCATCATAATGAATATCTGCTCCATATTTGATAGCTATATCGATAAAATCAACTAAAGGAATTAATGGTTCATGTAGTATAACTTTATTAGTTTTTATTTTATCTTCCATTATAATTGTTTGAGCATCATCTGGAATTGTTACATACCCAACCCATGATACATTATCATATAAAGTAATCCATTTGAAGAAGTCTTTAATTTCGCATACATAGAGAGCATGGGATGTACATTCATTTTCTGTATTGAATACATCAATCGAATTTAATCCAAATTTCCATTGGTACTCTCGATGCTTCAAATCTTTAGTAAGAACTTTAATATATTGTGTACACTGGGTGTTGGACGACATTCTAATACGTTATATAATTAATATTATATAATTAATTATTCAATTTTATTAAAATAATATATCGAATGTAGATTTAATCCAAAGATAATAATAAAATGGTTTAAATTTCAATATACTCTTATTTGAGCTATGTTTAATAAGACATTCAACAACATCTGTATGACCCATATATATAGCCCAGCGAAATGCTTCATAATTATATGTATCAATATTAGCTCCATGTGATATAAGACATTCAACAACATCTACATGACCATTATAAGATGCTCCAGCCAATGCGCAATTCTTATTATCGTTGACACGAGCCCCATGTTTTATAAGACGTTCAACAACTGGTAAATACCCAAAATGAGATGCCCATCTAAGTGGTCTGTCATTTTCAGAATGAATATCAGATTTACGAGTGATAGCTATATCGATAAAATCAACTAAAGGAATTAAAGGTTCATGTAGTATAACTTTATTAGTTTTTATTTTATCTTCCATTATAACTATTTGAGCATATTCTGGAATTGTAACATATCCAACATAAGCCATGTTAGTATACAATGTCATCCATTTGAAGAAGTCTTTAATTTCACATACATAAAATGCGTTGTGTGTACATTCATTTTTTGTATCGAATACCTCTTCAGGTCTTAATTTATTTAATCCAAACTTCCATTGGTACTCTCGATGCTTCAAATCTTTAGTAAGAACTTTAATATATTGTTTATTAGATGACATTATTAGTTATAATTATATATTAATATATAATTAATTATTCAATTTTAATTCCATCCGTTACTTTTTGGTAACAATTTTGTTAATATTTCTTTAGGTATTGTAGTATATAACTGAGCATTTTCTTTACGTAGAGTATCAATTTCAATATCTAACTGTCGCTGTTGAAACTGGAATTGTTTTATTCGGAACGTATTATCTTTACATACATTATATATATCTAAATACTTAGAATCCATCATCTGGATATTATATAATTATATATTAATATATAATTAAATATTCAATTTTATATTAATGCTAATATTTTATCGATTTGTTGAACATTCCACGTACCATTAACCACTATATTTCCATTATCCAACCTGCTTATAGTGCCCATTTTGTTTGACAATGCTTTTCGTAATGTGTCTACATTCATATTCATGTTATTAGCAATATATTGACTATTAATAATAGTTGTTTCAAATAGATTAATTCCTAATTTATTGTTCGTAATTTGAGCCATAATTAGAATGAGTTATATAATTATATATTATATATTAATATATAATTAATTATTCAATTTTATTGAGTTTTCATTAATTTATTCAGCTTAGAAATTTCAAGAACCATCTTTTGGAGTTCTTCAATTTCTTTCGATTGTTTATCTTTCTTTTCAATATAATCTTCTAAATATTTTACAACTGCTGTATGGCCATTATGATATGCACAGCGAAGTGCTTCATCATTTTTAACATGAACATCTGCTGCACCGCCAAGAAGGCGTCGCCCTTCGGCTCCATTCTTAATAAAACATTCAACAATAGCCAAATGACCTATCTCAGATGCACATCGAAATGCTAAATCGTTATCAGCATGAATATCAGCTCCATTACTAATTAGATATTCACCAACAGCTAAATGGCCGTTATTAGACGCATTACGAAGTGCAAACTCATTATCAGCATGAATATTAGCTCCATTAGATACAAGACACTTTACAACTTCTAAATGACCAGTTTCAGATGCCCAACGAACTGCCTGATCATCCTTACTATGAATATCGGCTCCATGTGATATAAGTAATTCAACAACATCTATATGACCATTACGAGACGCCCAGCGAAGTGCGCGCTCATTATTAGAATGGATATCAGCTCCGTTATTAATAAGACATTCAACAATAGCTAAATGTCCATATTCAGATGCATATTTAATTGCACATTCATCATTACCAGTATGAACATTTGCACCTAATTTGATAAACGCTTCTACTAATTCAGCATGACCATCTTTAATTAATTTAATAAAAAGATCATTGTCATTATAATTGATATTAATATATTTCGAAAGAACAGTCAAAGTACCTACAAGATCCATTATTTATTGATTGATATAGTGAAATATTTACTTTTATTTATTAAATATTCAATTATAGTTTTATATTACATTTCGAAAAGAAGATTTCGTTCCATGAATGCATCTTTCATAATATTACATAATATGGGACGATTATATTGTACACGAGTCCACACATACATATACTTCAATTGGTCCTCAGTATATATTGGTAATACATCGAATCTATTTTTAAAATCTGATTTTTTACTTAATTCACTAAGAAGCTCTTTTTTATTTAATTTCACAGATATTTTAGCAGGAGGAGGCACTTTAAGTTGATATAAAATTTCTAATAATTGATCATTTTTCCAACTCTCTTTACACGCCAATCCGTGTGGTATTTTTCGCAAATCATATCGTTCTTCTTCATCAGTAGGTTTCCAATTTCTAAGATCATGAACTCTAAATTCATTATCGCTCAATATACTACCAAATAATTTAGAATCAAGATACGGCTTGAAAATAGCTCGAATTCTTCCTCTAATAAGGGAGTTATAAACAATTAATTCATCATTAGATACTTCTCTCCATCCTGTTCCTTCACTAGGTTTATATAATCTCAATCGTCCTTTTGCATTCAAGAATTTTGCAGTTACATTATACCCTGTTTGTTCCTTTGGAATAGTATACATACTATGAACTAATACTTTTTCTCCAATTTCAACACTAGAAGGTAATATTTTCTCAGTATAATTCACTTTCCCTTCCAACGCTTTCCTACCACGTCCAATTTTCTTATCTCTCAATAACATCTGCTTCTCTATTTCTTTTGTAGGTTCTTTGAATTCAAACAAATAATTCTTATATCGTTGTAATATATATCGCTCTTTTTCACTCAGCTCATTAGGTGATGATTTTAGTGTAGCACTTTCCATAAGAATGGCATTTATCGCAACATCATAAGATTCTCCTTCTATATTTTCTGCATTAGTTTTTTTAGTTTTCATAGCTTGTTCACTAACATAGTCATTAAAATCTAACTGACGTGTAGTATATATAACACCTGCATAATAATTATCCAATACACTATTCATAGATTCAGATTCAAAAGGAACCAAATAACAATAACTCTTACTCCGTTCCAATAAACAAAGACAGTTGAATCTATTAGTAAGTAGTATTTTCTTATCTACTATATCAGTAATGCTCATTTCCCAATAATGATATGGAATTGTAGGATGTATATGAGATAACAATCCAACATCGAAAAATGGTCGTTCAATAAGAATATTTTGTATAACTTCATGGCATTTCTTCATAACATCTTCACTATAAAATAATAAAGCGTTATTATAATCCACAGGTTCATTTTTATTTACCTCATTAACTGTCTTATATTTACACACATCATAATCACATAAAGATGTATAATTTAGAGAAGATGGCTCTTGAGAATTACGATCATATTGGATAATACCATCAACAGATATTTGTTTAACTTTTCTTCTAACTATAGCTATATCCCTATCTTTTTTTTCAGCTATAGCATACATATCCAAATCTACACTATGAATCTTATTAACATCATCAATAGCATAACATCCCATTCGATGAATTTTAACTTTCACTCGTTTCCAATCTTCAACTAAATTAACATGACTAACAGCTCTAATAGCTCTTTGTTCAGCTTGATACATACCAGCAGGAGTCCACATACTAGGTAGAAAAACATCCTGAACATTCGATAAATTTATCCCATCTCTCGTTACTTCAGATCCTATCAATATCTTAATATAGTCCCCATGTTTATTTTCTACACTATTCAATAATTCTTTCAATTTCTCTATCTTAGTATCACTCGTTTCGGATGTAATCATAGCATATCTCAATTTTTTTGAATATTTCAATGTCCTTGTTTTTGAATCAGTTCCACTACAATAAGATTGAAGTCTATACTGTGATTTAACATCTTGGAAAACACTCGTAGATTCACTGAATCGTTCAAATCCCATAGCTTCAAAACACATCGCTAATGCTATAGCCCCACTACCAAACAATAATTCATTATATATAAAACATATTCCGGTACTTTTCATAGCTTTATCAACAATATTACCATATAATATAGATAATTTTTTTATTTTATTAATACTATTAACATGTTCTTTAAAATCCGGTTTTAATTTATAATCATCTTTATTTTTCGATGATACATACTTCCCAAGACCGCTTTTATCATTTCCTCTAAGTCTCGGGAATGTCCCTCCATACGATCCATCAGGGAATACAAATGCCGATATCTGTCTCTCATTATTCCTAAATCCTATCATATTATTAGATGCTACATTCTTATTAGACTGTTTTTGAAATATCTTTTGTAGATAGGCAGTTCGTTGGAATGGAAGCATCTCATACTGCTCAACAGTCATTTGACTAGGCACTCTCTGTCCTTCTTTATTCAAGAATACTTTATTAAGAGGATTACCAGTATATACCTTATCTACCCCAGTATCTCCAGCCCGTACAAAACTTATATATCCCATCATATACTTTTGAAATAATTCTAAACTCCATCTCTTCAAATCAGCGTTCAATGGTATCTGCTGATTTTTTGGTAATATCAAATTCATAGGACCTATCAAATCATTAGCATCATTAATCATAGGTGTCGCAGTAGCTAAGATAACTTTACAAAATTTAGGAGCATGAAATAGTTTCCACAAAAAATTATATCTCTTCTTAAATAATT
>Ga0182016_10008381_pt1 | contig 10449 bp, 5 predicted proteins | sample 712S2MmetaG_FD_120491 | JGI IMG/M metagenome (GOLD analysis project Ga0182016, IMG submission 120491) | Permafrost microbial communities from Stordalen Mire, Sweden - 712S2M metaG | ecosystem: Environmental > Terrestrial > Soil > Wetlands > Permafrost | place: Sweden: Stordalen | collected... | reverse complement strand
CTGGGGTTCGTAACTGCGCCGCCATTCGCCGGTGAACATCCGAATGTTGGGATAATTGGCGGCCGCCACCTCCTCGGCCTCGTTCGTGACCCCCGCAAAATAGTGTTTTACCGTCCTGGCAACCGTAAAATCCATGTTGGACTGCCCCGAGCAGAGCCAGACTTCACCCACCAGTACATCGTTGCATTGGAGGGTCGTCGGGGTGGCCGAACCGGTGACGATCAACGTCCGACCTTCCTCCGCCGCGGCCATGGCGTCCAGGTTAACGCGCCACTTGCCATCGGCGCCGGCGGTGACGGCTTTCTTCTGTCCGGCGAATTCCACGGTCACCTTTTCGCCCGGATCGGCCGTGCCCCAAACGGGTACCTTCCGGTCACGCTGCAAAACCATATGGTCGGTGAACGGGCTGGCCAATTTCACCTCCGCCAGCGCCGGCCCCGCGGCGGCCAGCAGAAGAAATATCGCCAAAGTTGCCGCGGCCTGGCGCCGAATCATTTGAGTCATTGTCATAACAGGGAAAGGAAAGTCAGCGTTCCAGTAAGGCCAATGCCAGCTTGGCGCCGAGATGATCCGGCGCAACCGCGAGCGCGGCGGCGAATTCGGTGCGCGCTTTTTCTTTTTCCCCCAACCCGGCATAACCAAGCCCGGTCAGGTAATGCGCGGTGGCGAGACGCAAATTCGCCGGCGGGGGTGACGGGGAATTGGCCTCCTCCTCCGCGGGTTGCAGCGCCTGGATTCCCGCCACTACAAGTTCGTGAAAGATCGGTTCCGCCCGGTCGCGCCGCCCCAGTTTCTGCCACGCCAGCGCCTGGAAATAGCGCGCGGGAAGCGCGGCGATCCGGTTGCCGCGATGATTGCCGGCGGGTTCGTTGGTGGCGGTGGCGCTCCTCCACGCCTGGCTGGCCGCCTCCGGTTGATCGAGCGCCTCGTTCACGCAGCCGATCCAATAGGCCAGTTCCGCCGCATGCGCCCCGCCCGGTTGCTCCGCGCGCAAGTTCGCCGGCGGCTGCAGGGCGATCTTGAAATCCGCCAGCGCATCGTTGAATTGTTTAGCGTCGAAGCGCTGCCGGCCACGCACCAGATGCGCGGCCGCCCAGGCTTCCCCGGTGTTAAAGCGCGTGCCGCCCTCCCACAGGCTGAAGGTCCGCCCCTCCAGCAAGGCAATGGCCTCGTCCGGCTTGCCCACGAACGTGTTGAGACCGATCAACGCGGCCAGTCCCTCATCCTTCTGCACCACCACCGACTGGTGTTGTTCCAGCAGCGCGAGCCGCTTCTCCACTGGCGTGCCAGCCGCCTGGTACAATGAGTCCAGCTCGGCAAAATGATCCGGATAGGGGTTGCGCAACGCCACGGCCTTTTCGAGATCGGCTATCGCCGCGGCCCGCGATGCCGCATCCTCCCGGTGCATCAATGGTTGCGCGAGGTCGCGCCAGACCAGGGGAAAGTCCGGATCGAGCGCGGCGGATTTCTCCCAAAGCACCACCGCCTCGGCCGGCTGCCAGTCAAACAATAGCGTGCCCAGATAATACGGTGCGCGGGCGTCCGATGGATTCGCGGCCATCGCCCGGCGGAGCACGCCGATGGCTTCGAATTGGAAGGGAAACACATATTCCGGCGACTGGGCCATGGCCTGGCGACGATAACCCGCGGCGTTCGTGGCCTCGCCAAGCTTTTCGGCAAAGTCGCCGAGGTAATAATAAATCATCGGTGAAATCCCGGCCGTGTCAGGCGCCGCGGCAACCGCCCCGGAGAGTACCTCCAACCCGTCGCGCGCGAGCCCGGCATCGGCCAATTCCGCGGCGATTTCCTGCGCGGTCGCGCCATGGCGGTTCAAGGTGTCGAACAACATCTTTCCCGACTCCTCGCTGCGGCTGGCAAGCCATTGCTCGGCCAGGAGCCGGACATCCAGCGGATTGGTCTTGTGCTGCGCGAGCCCCACGACTTCGCGCGCTTCGGCCGCCCGGCCCAGATGGCGCAACGCGGCAGATTTCAATCCATAGGCGCGGACGTTGAGGGCATTGGCATCGAGCGAGCGGTCCGCGAAGTCTAGCGCGGCGGAAAAATCCCCGCGCGCCGAGGCGATTTCCGCGAGCGAAAAATACGCGGGCGACTTCCATTCCTGGCTCCAGGCCGCCTGATAGAAAGTGTCGAATGCCTCGTCGGTTTTGTCCTGCGCCGCCAGCGCCACCCCGAGGTAATAGAGCGGCTCGGCGTTTTTCGGCGTGGTGTATCTGGCGGTGAGCCGTTCCAGCGCCTTGCGGAAATGCCCCTCTGCCCCTGCAAACTGTGCGCGGCGCAGCTCCAGCAATCCCAGGCCGGTATTGGCCTCGCTATTGCCCGGATCTCGCTTTAGCGCTTCCTCCCAATACGGCCCGGGTGCCAGCTTCGGATCATGAAATTGGTCAACCCGCTGGCCCGCGAGAAAAAGTTCCTCGTCATTCATGATGCGCTCCGGCACGGGCGTGGGGGTTACGGCGGCCGGCCGCGGCGCGGGGATGAGGCGCAGCGGTGAATAGGCAACCAGTTCACGCCCTTGCGCCGAAAGCGAGACGCGCACAGCGTGCTCATCCGTGCCGGCGGGGAGGGCCTGTTCGTTCGTATAAGCCCGGGCCGGGTTGATGGCGATATCCTCTTTAAACAGAATTTTGTCGCCCACCCGGAGTTGCACCGTGGCGTCGGAAAACTCCCGGGTCGTGTAAAAGCCGAAGCTGGCCACGCCGTTGGTCACCTCGAGATTTACGGCGGCGTCCAGGTTCGCGTTCTTCACCCCGCCGAGGTCGCGAAACGGATACCAATGCATCAGGAACGCGCGCTCCTCGAACGGTTGCAGCCACGAATAATCCGGCTGATTGTCCGAGTACGCCCCGACCATCAATTCGATGTACGGGCCGTCGGTGTCGGTGAGTATCTGGTCCCACATCCGCCCGCGCGGACCATTTCCCCACGTCCAGAATTTCTTGCCCGGAACCAGGTGATGGTCGGCGATGCTCATCGTGCCGGCGGCCCGGCCGTGATCGTACCCGGCAAAAAAATCATCCGCGTAATTCCAGGCGAACATGGAGTTCGCGCTCTGGTGGTTCTTGTACCAGCTGACGTCCGTGCCGGCGCCGAAATCCGTGCCATTGTAACGGCCCGTGGCAATCGGCCACGCCGCGAAATCGCGTTTGGCATGATACGTCACCCATTGGGTGTCCGACGGGAAAATGATTTGATATTGGTCGTTGGCGTTCACCGCGACGTTGGCAAAGCAGAGCATCGAGTTGGGAAGCGGCGTGCGATTGATGATGCGCACCGAACATTCCAGCACCGAACTGGCCGGACGCAGCGTGTAGCCCACCGCCCAGCACATGCGCTGGCGCACCTCCAGTTCACCGACCCAGACCGTCTTGCTGCCATCGGGGTTTGCCTCCGTGCGGTATTGCACGGGCAGGAACGTGCTGGCACGGTGATGGTGCGGGATGTTCCATTCGATTCCGCCCGAGATCCACGCGCCAATCAGGCCGATGAGCGCGGGTTTGATGACGTGCTGATGATAGACAAAATCGTAGTTGTCCGTCTTGTCCACCGCCGAAAAAAGCTTGCCGCCAATTTCGGGCGCGATGCCGAGCTTGACATATTGATTCTCGAGATAAATCAAATGATACGATTGTTCGCCGCGGACGTTCGTCAGATTGTCGTACAGCGGATACGGGTAGATGCGGCCTTCCGCGCCCTGCGAATCGCGGCCGAAATAAAACATGGGATTCGGCTCGGGCGGGCCGGATTTGTAGGTCGGAATGACCTCGTCCACCTCGCTCAGCGTGACGGGGTCCGCAGCCATTGCCGGCGGTGGCAGCAGGCCGGCGCCGGCAACGAACAAGGCGGTGGCCGCCAGAAAAACCGATGGCAGACCACGGGGCTTCGCCGGAAGAATCAAGCATCGTTTCATGGCGCGGGTGAGTTGGTCATGCGCTGGCAAATTCATTGGATGGCCGGGGCGCCCAGTTGCGCGGCCTCGGCGGGGGTGCCCACTTCCGAAGCCCTGGCCCGGCGGTCGGTCGGCGGAATTTTGCCCGAATGAATGGCAAACAACCGCGCGTGGGTGACCTTCGCGGCCGCCACCAGCTCCGGGTACGGCTGGTCCGTGACGTCCACCCAGCCGATGTTGTAATTCTCGCCGTCCGGCCGGCCGGTGGCGGGCTGGTCGATCCATTGGAACCAGTGCGTGCCGATGACTTCCGGATGCGCCGCCGCGTGCTCGACATAATAGCGGTAAGCCACGCCGCGTTCCGCCTGGTTCATCGTCAACACCAGACCGGGCGCCAGCCCGCGTCCAGGAACGCCAAAGTGAAATTCACCCAGCAACATCGGGCGGTGCACCAGCGCATAAATTTTGTTGAGATAGTCCGGTGGCGGCTCCCAGCGATATTTGTTCAGGCTGTAAACATCGAAATCTTTGGCCAGCGCGATGACGTAATCCGGCGGCGTGCCACCAAAGCGGATGCCCAGGTTCAGATGATTGGGATCGGCCTCCTTGACGGCGGTGTTGATGACGGCGAGGTACCGCGCAAAGGCGTCGAGCACCAGTTGACGCCGGATTTCCGGCGTGTCGCCGTTCGCCAGGCCCGCCTGGAAATGCTTCCGCATTTCCGTGGCCTGGCCTTGCAGCACCAGGTCCACAAACTGGCTTTCCCGGCCGGGCCAGGGTGGTTCGTTGCCGATGAAATAGCCCAGCAGATAAGGATCGTTCTTGCGCGGCGTGAGCTGGCGCATGGCCTCGGCCCGGACCATGTTAGGAAAGCTTTCGGCGTAGACATCCGGCAGGCCCATGATGGAGTTGGCGGTTTGAAACCCGCGCAGGTACGTGACATAGGGCTGGTTGAGCGGCGTTTGATCGAGGGCTTCGCTGAGGCCGGTGCCATAGGTGGTATTTAGTCCCCAGGCCGCGAAACGCTGCGCGGTCAGCCGCGCCCACGGCAGCCGCCAGTCATCGCCAAAACGGCGTTGCAGGTTTGCCCCATAGAAATTGACCTGCTGGCCATCAACCTTTTCCCGTCCGGGCACCTTGGCCGGATAATTCGTGAGCCCCGGCAGCGCCGGCGGCAGGGCGGCGAACATGTCTTCCCGTCCCGTCACCCGCGTGCCGGAACCGGGACCGATACCATTGACCCCAACCGAATAAAACAAATGTCCCGCCGGGGTCACGAACCACCAGCGCCCGTCGATCTGTTCGACCCGGAAAAATCCGGTGGCCCTGGCCTGCGTGTCGGCGAAGCCGCCATACTCGTCGCGACCGGGGGCTGGATTCGTGGCGCTCCCCTGGAGCGCCGCGGTTTCCGCCGCCCATGATTTTTTCAAGTCCGCTTCCGAGCCGGCCTTGCCCGGCCAGTCGGCGTGCGCGTACTGGCCGAATTCGTCAATCAGCGGGTTGCCGCCCAGAACGGCATCACCCGGATCGTTGGTGGCGAGCGTGACCGAGCGGATTTCCAGTTTCGGCGCGCCCACGGGATAACGCATGGTCACGCTTAATCCCAGCACATTGGTGGTGGGGCCGGAGGCGCCGGACTCGATATTGATCCAATACGCGTCGCGCGGCTGGTTCACGGTCGCGGCCAGGTCGGATCCGTTGCCCAAACCCTGCCGGTAAAAGCGCAGGGGAATGGATGCGCGCACCCAGACGCCGGGGTAAGGATGAATCCGTTTGGAGACGGATTTCGGTGACATCTGCAAGCCTAATTCAAACCGCTGGCTGGAGGTTGAGCGAAATTCCAGCACCAGGAAATGGTAGCCCGTCCAGTCGCAAGGCAGGTCGGGATTGAGTTCGTTCAAGGTCCATTCGCGGGTGGCCACCGGTTCCGTGAACGTGACCGAATGGGTGGCGGCATTGGCGCGCGGGATCGCAACCAGCAGCGACGCCGCCATAAACAAAATATAAACGACGCTATTCATTGGGGGAGATGGGGTTTGGGTGCGGTGGATTGTTCATCGGGGCCTGCGAGAAAGCAAAGATTTTCATTCCTACGGGGCGGTCGCTCCCTTGCCCGGTGCGGCATATTTTTTTGCCGCGTCGTCCAGTACCAGCACCCAGTCCCCATTATCTGGAGTCGAGAACTGGTGGTGGTCGGATTTCGCGAGCCGGCCGAGTTGTACGGCCTTGCCCGTCCGCGGGTCATACCACCAGGCGATGAGTTCGGTGCCGGTGAGCCGGCCGGTGTTGACGGTGACATTGGTTTTGCCGTCGGGGAGATAGACAAAGGCGTAGCTGGCATCCCCGCCGCGCAAGGCCGCGACCCGTTCGCCGGCGTAAGGGCTGATGTCGCCGGCGATCAATGATTGGTCAGGGGTACGTTCCAACATGGGGCGGGATTCAATGAGGCGGCGGAGGAATTGCATCTGACCAGAGGCCGGCAATTGCAAGGCCTCCTTCCAGGACATCGTTGTGCCCCAGCGGGTGGTCACCTTTCCTCCCGGCGCAAAGGCGTAAACTTCACCCTGCCCATACGTGAGGCCCGCCGCGCCGGCAAACACGTCCAAATACTCGGATCGCCGCACGTCCACCGCTTGTATCCGCCGGGCATCGGGTGAACCGCTTAGTCCGTCGGTGATGTTTTCATAGCCGGGTTCCATGTCCAGCGTCGGCTTCACTGGCAGCCGGGCGTAATCGGCTGCCACCAGCCGGAAGCCGGTCGTAGCAATGAAATGTCCGGATTGGATGGAGTTGAAATCGAGCCAGGGCCGGTCATGAAACCAGAAGGACGAACTTTGCCGTCCTGTGGGATGGTAGCTAATCAAAATTTTCCTGATCCCCGCCGCTTTGGCGCCGTCGATCAATCCCAGGGCTTCCAGTTCCGTAATCTTCTGGATTTTTTCCCCGGCGGCCTCCGCCGCGGTGGAGTCACCGCCCAGGACCCAGAAGTTGTTCCGCTGGGCGTAGCGCCGGGACAGAAACCGGCAGTATGCCTGCAGCTTTTGAGGAATATCGCCCGTGCCGAGCCGGTCACCCGCGTTCTTATGCCAGTAAGGCAGGATGGCCATATACATCCCGTGAGCTGCCACCTGGTCGAGAATGGCATCCATGTTTTTATAGTAGGCCTCATTGATCCGCCCCAAATCGCCATCGATGAACGGCAGCTCGCCATCCGGATTCCGGTGCCGGTTATAATCCCACAGGGCGACAACGCCTTGAATGACATTAAACCCCTTGGCCTTGCGATCGTCCAGATACGCATCCACGTCGGCGGGCGCGGCGTGATTGAAGATGCCCCAGGCGGTGTCAGCCTGCCAGAAGAACGGCGTGCCGTCGGCGTTGACGAAATAATGGCCATTATCCGAGACGCGAACAGGTGGCAACGGTTCCGCGGCGGGAAGGCCGGCACCAGTTAAAACCAACCCGCAGGCCGCCGCCAGGCAAAGCCGAATCTGGCCGCCGCGCGCACCGCCAGCAGCGGATGATTTCATGCGTCAGCGTTTGATTTTGAAATGGATTCCGGAGCCATAAACCATGACCACATCCCGTTCCAGGCAATGGAGTTTGCGGGGTGTTCATGAAAAGGACGGAATTCGCGGCGCGCGGTTACAGCTTTTGCGAGGGGAACCTGGTTTTTAAATAGGCTGGCTCCGGCGCGAAATTCATTTCGCCGCCGGCGCCTGTCGGTCCAGCGCGAGATTCAGGCACAGCACGTTCACGCCCGGCTCGCCGAGAAATCCGAGGCTGGGGCCGTCCGTGTTGGCCCGGATAAGCTCGCGGACCTTGGCTTCGGCCAACCCGCGGGCCCTGGCCACGCGGGAGGTTTGTAACTCGGCGTTGCGCAGACTGATGTGCGGGTCGAGGCCGCTGGCCGAGGCCGTGACGGCGTCGGCGGGCACCGGCACGTTCGTGGCCAGGCCATTTTGTGCGCGGTAATCCGCGACGCCTTGCGCGATCGCATCATGCAGTTTTTGCGAGGTTGGGCCAAGGTTGCTGCCGCCGGAACTGGTCGGGTCGTAGGCCATGCCATTGGCGCCGGCGTCGGACGGGCGCGGGTGAAAGTATTGGTCGGCGGTGAATGGCTGTCCAATCAGGCGCGAGCCGAGCACGGCGCCGGTTTTATCCACAATCAGGCTGCCGTTGGCCTGATCGTGGAAGGCGATTTGGCCGAGGCCATAAACGGCGAGGGGATAGAGGCCGCAACAGACGATGGCCAGAGCCAGCGTGACCATCACGGCGGCGCGGAGTTCGGAAAGGAGGTTTTTCATAAATTTAGACGAGCCTCAACGCTGTGATCACGACATCAATGACCTTGATGCCAAGGAACGGGATGATGATTCCGCCCAGACCGTAGGTGAGCAGGTTGCGCTGCAGGATGGCCAGCGCGCCGATGGGCTGGAACTTCACCCCGCGCAAGGCGAGCGGGATGAGGGCGACGATGATGAGGGCGTTGAAAATGATGGCGCTCAGGATGGCGCTGTCCGGGCTGTGCAGGTGCATGATGTTGAGCGGCGCAATGGCCGGAAACGTGGTCATCAGCATGGCGGGAATGATGGCGAAGTACTTGGCCACGTCGTTGGCAATGCTGAACGTGGTCAGGGAACCACGCGTGATGAGCAGTTGCTTGCCGATTTCAATAATCTCGATGAGCTTGGTCGGATTGGAGTCGAGATCCACCATATTCCCGGCCTCCTTGGCGGCCTGGGTGCCGGTGTTCATGGCCACGCCCACGTCGGCTTGAGCGAGCGCGGGTGCGTCGTTGGTGCCGTCGCCGATCATGGCGACCATGCGGCCGCCCGCCTGTTCCTGGCGGATGAGGGCGAGCTTGTCCTCGGGTTTGGCCTCGGCCAGAAAATCGTCCACGCCCGCCTCGGCGGCGATGGCGGTGGCGGTGAGCTTGTTGTCGCCGGTGATCATGACCGTGCGGATGCCCATTTTACGCAGCTGCGCGAATCGTTCCTTGATGCCGCCTTTGACGATGTCCTTCAGATGAATCACGCCAAGCACTTCGCGGCCGTCGGCGACGACGAGCGGGGTGCCGCCGGAGCGGGAGATGCGATCGACGATTTCAGAAACCGGTTGGGGGAACAGTCCGCCTTCGCGGTCGACAAATACGCGCATGGCTTCGGCGGCGCCTTTGCGGATGCGCCGCGCGGGCTGGCCGTCGGCGGCGGCCAGATCGACGCCGCTCATGCGGGTCTGGGCGGTGAAGGGCACGAACTGCGCCTGCGGCGCGGTCAGGTCGCGGCCGCGCAGGCCGAATTGTTCCTTGGCCAGGACCGCAATGCTGCGGCCTTCCGGCGTTTCGTCGGCGAGCGAGGCCAGTTGCGCGGCATCCGCCAGGCGCTCCGGGGTCACCGGCGGTGCGGGCACAAACTCGGTGGCCTGACGATTGCCCAAGGTGATGGTGCCGGTCTTGTCGAGCAGCAACACATCCACGTCGCCCGAGGCTTCCACGGCGCGGCCGCTCATGGCGAGGACATTGTGTTGGAGCAAACGGTCCATGCCGGCAATGCCGATCGCGCTCAACAAACCGCCAATGGTGGTGGGGATCAAACACACCAGCAATGCGATCAATACCGGCACGGAAAAAACGACGGCGGAATAGCTGCCCAGCGGTTTGAGCGTGATGCAGACCAGCAGAAAAATCAGCGTCAGCGCCGAGAGCAGAATCGTGAGCGCGATTTCATTGGGCGTTTTCTGGCGCGCGGCACCTTCGACCAGCGCGATCATGCGGTCGAGAAAACCCTCGCCGGGATTGATGGAAACACGGACCTTGAGCTGATCGGACAAAACCCGGGTGCCCCCGGTAACGGCGCTGCGGTCGCCGCCGCTTTCGCGGATGACGGGTGCGGATTCGCCGGTGATGGCGGATTCGTCCACGGTGGCGGCGCCTTCGATGACATCGCCGTCGGCGGGAATTATTTCGCCGGCGCGGACCAGCGCGACATCGCCTTTACGCAGCTCGGTGGCGCTGACCTCCTCGGTCTGGCCGTTTTTGCCGAGGCGGCGGGCGGCGGTTTTAACGCGGGTACCGCGCAACGCCTGGGCCTGGGCCTTGCCGCGGCCCTCGGCGACGGCTTCAGCGAAGTTGGCGAACAGCACCGTGAACCAAAGCCAGAGGGCGAGTTGCGCGATGAAGCCCCGGTCCGTCGCGGCCGAGCAGGCGCCAACCGTCGTCAGCAGGGCGCCGACGAGGGTGACGAACATGACCGGATTTTTGATCATCAGACGCGGATCGAGCTTTTTAAAGGCGTCGCCCACGGCCGGGCCGGCAATTTTCCAATCGAACAGAGAGGGAGCCTGGTGCGTCATAAGAGTATTAAAACAGTTTTCCCTGGAGCATGAGGAAATGCTCAACCACCGGGCCCAAGGTCAGCGCCGGGAGGAAGTTCAGCGCGCCCACGAGCAGGATGGTGCCGATGAGCAGGACGACGAAGGTGAGACCGGACACGGGAAAAGTGCCCGGGCCGGTGGGCACGAGCTTCTTTTGGGCGAAGGAG
>Ga0182016_10008369_pt1 | contig 10458 bp, 10 predicted proteins | sample 712S2MmetaG_FD_120491 | JGI IMG/M metagenome (GOLD analysis project Ga0182016, IMG submission 120491) | Permafrost microbial communities from Stordalen Mire, Sweden - 712S2M metaG | ecosystem: Environmental > Terrestrial > Soil > Wetlands > Permafrost | place: Sweden: Stordalen | collected... | reverse complement strand
GCGATGAACGCGGATCAAACGAATACAACCTGGCGCTCGGCCAGAATCGTGCCGATGCCGCCAAGAATGCCCTGGTCACCGCGGGGGTAGCCGCAAGCCGTATCCGCGTAGTCAGCTATGGCAAGGAGAAGCCCTTCTGCTCCGAGTCAACCGAAGAATGCTGGCAGCAGAACCGTCGCGCCGGTTTTACTCTCGACCGGTAACATTGACCTGAAAAACCTGGGTGCCCCAGGTCCCTCGCACTCGGGGACCTGGGATACCTTGAAATTCGATTTAACGAAGCTGACTGGCTCAAGGTTTCACGAGCTTGGGGACGGTATGACTTCGGCTCCATCCCCGGTTTTTGTAAACTGTCATCTGTAATCTGTAACCTGTCATCTTTTTTATAGGTGAAGAATGCTGACCACACGCACCCTCCGCAACCGTCTCCTTTCCGCAGCGCTGCTCGCCGCGGTCGTCGTCTCCATCCCCATGCCGGCCCGCGCCGCTTCCAAGGAAATAATCGAGTTGCAAACTCAGGTCCAGCAACTCCTGGACATGATGCAGCGCCTTCAGTCCACCATCGATACCAAATTCGGCGCGCTGCAGAACATCACCCAGCAGACCGCCGACAACGTGACGCAGATGACCGCGACCGTCAACCTGCTGCAACAGAAAATCAATGCGCAGAATGAAGCGGGCGGCGGCCGCCTCGACACCGTCTCCGGCCAGGTGCAATCCCTCAACGATTCCGTCGACGAGCTCAAATCCCGCATCGCCAAGCTCGACAAGTCGATCCAGGATATGCAGGCGCAGTTGCAGAACATCCAGACTCCGCCGGCCGGCTCCGTCCCCGCGGGTCAAACGGGCGCTCCTGTCTCCGCTCCGCCGGACGGCAGCGCGTCACCCTCCGGCCCTCCGCCAACATCCCCTGCCCCAGCTGCCTCCCAGGCGCCTCCCTTGCAGGAAACCTTTCAGGCCGGCGTGCGCGATTACAACGCTGCCCACTATAGCGTGGCCGCAGGCGAGTTTCAGCAAGTTCTTCAATTCTATCCACTCGACGATCTGGCCGGTTCCGCTGAATTCTATCTGGGCGAAATCGCCTATCGTCAGCAGGATTACGCGGGTGCTGTAAAGAGCTACAACGCCGTGCTCGAGGGTTTCAGCGGCAGCCCCAAAGCGCCGGCCGCGCAACTGCGCAAGGGATTGGCCCTGCTGCAGATGAACAAGAAAGACGCGGGCGTCCACGAGCTCCGTTTGCTGATTCAGCGCCATCCGCAGACTCCCGAGGCGGCGCAGGCACGCAGCAAGCTCAATGGCATGGGCGTACGCCTCACGGCCCGGTGAGAAATCATGATGGCGAAATATCTGGAGTCATTCGATGAACGAATTTGAATGCGTTATCCCGATCTTGAACGTGAAGAGCTTCGCCGCATCCATCGATTACTACGTCAACAAGCTTGGCTTTCGCAAAAAATGGGACTGGGGCAATCCCGCTGTCTTCGGTTGCGTGACCCGAGGCAACGTCGAGATCCTCTTCTGCGAAGGCGCGCAGGGACATCCCGGCACCTGGGTATCCATCTTCGTTGCCGACGTGGACGCCCTCTATGAGGAGTACAAGAGTCGCGACGTCATCATCCGCCAGCCTCCGACAAACCTCCCCTGGGGCGTCCGCGAAATGAACGTAGAGGATCTCGACGGCCACCGTTTGCGCATGGGCAGCGATGCCAAGGAACCTGCGGATCCAACCGGCTTCAGACGCTTCCAGCAAATCGAGCAGCCATAGAAAAGCCCCGCATACGCGGGGCTTTTCTACTAGTCACTAACCACTATTCACTAACGCCTGCCTTACTGCTGCAGGCTCGCCATCAGGTTATCCAGCGCTGCCTTCGGCGGCCTGGTCACCGACTCCGGCAAAGTCGCCAGCGGCTCATCCACCAAGTTCAGCAAATCGATGAACGTCGGCTTCTGCGTGTCGATGTAGAACACGCCCGTCAGAATCTCATCGTTGGCGCTCGATTCCATCAGCGTGCGCACCGCATTGGCCTTGTCCGTCGGATCATAGTCCTCATGCAGCTTGCGCAAATGCAGGTTCGATCCATCATGCATTTCTACGTCGTAGACCGCGCCGGATTCGTAGTCAACTTCGATATCTTCAAAGCTCGCTACAAATCCGATCTCATTAATAGGCTCGTCGTTTTCCTGCATGAACTTGTAGCTCTTTGTCGATCCCTCGTGGTCATTGAACGTCACGCAGGGGCTGATCACATCCAGCATCACCGTGCCCTTGTGTGCAATGGCCGCCTTCAGCATCGACAAAAGCTGCCGCTTGTCGCCGGAGAACGAACGGCCCACAAACGTTGCACCAGTTGAATGGCAAGTGCGCAGGTATCAATCGCAGGCAGATCGTTGATCACGCCCGTCTTCAGTCTCGAGCCAAGGTCGGCTGTGGCTGAAAACTGACCCTTAGTCAGGCCATACACGCCGTTGTCTTCAATGATGTAAATCATCGGCAAATTGCGGCGCAGCAAGTGAACAAACTGCCCCATGCCGATCGATGCCGTATCCCCGTCTCCGGAGACTCCAAGCATCTTCATCTGGTGCTGCGCCAGAATCGCCCCGGTGGAAACCGAAGGCATGCGCCCGTGTACGCTGTTGAAGCTGTGCGAGCGATTCATGAAGTAGGCCGGGCTCTTTGACGAGCAGCCGATGCCGCTCATCTTCATCACCCGCTCCGGCTTTACGCCCATCTCCCACATCGCGTCGATAATGCGCTCGGAGATGGCGTTGTGGCCGCAGCCTGCGCACAGCGTCGTCTTGTTGCCGCGGTATTCAAGAACAGGAAGACCGATGTGGTTAACCTTGGGGCCTGCCGGCGTATTCGGTACTGTTGCGGTAGCCATTTAGAGGCCCTCCTTGGTCGCAAATTCTTCTGTGATTGTTCGTGCGTCCAGCGGCAAACCGTTGTAGTGCAGAATGCTGCGCAGCCGGGTCACATGCTCGGCGGGAATATCCAGCTTCAAAAGGCTCGCAAGTTGCGCATCCCGGTCCTGTTCAACCACGTACACGCGCTCGTGCGAGGCAACAAAGTCGTGAATCTCGTGCGCAAACGGATAGGCCCGGATGCGCATGTAATCCACATCCTGCCCGTATTCCTTCTTGATCTGGTCCATGCTCTCGCGCAGCGCGAAGTCCGTGCTGCCGTAAGCCAGGAACCCGATCTTCGATGTTCCATCTTTCACCGCAACAGGAGCCGGAACCAGCTTGCGCGCATTATCGAACTTGCGCGAGAGCCGATCCATCACCTCGACATATTCATCCGGCTTTTCGGTGTAGCCCGCCGCGTCATTGTGTCCCGATCCGCGCGTGAAGTACGCAGCCTTCGGGTGGTCTGTCCCCGGCAGCGTGCGCCAGCCAATGGCATCGCCATCCACATCGCGATAACGTGCAAAGCCGCCCAGCTTGTCCAGGTCGTCCTTGGTCAGCACCTTGCCGCGATCTTGCGGAGTCGTCGGATAGTCGAACGGTTCCGACATCCAGTTGTTCATGCCCAGGTCCAGATCGCTCAGCACAAACACCGGCGTCTGCAACCGCTCTGCCAGATCAAACGCCGCATAGCCGAGTTCGTAGCACTCCTTCACGTTCCCCGGCAGCAGCACAACGTGCTTCGTATCGCCGTGCGAAAGGAAAGCTACGCTAAGCAAGTCAGCCTGCGACGTGCGCGTAGGCATACCCGTAGACGGCCCTGTCCGCTGCACATCGAAGATCACTCCGGGAATCTCCGCGTAGTAGCCAAGTCCGCTAAACTCCGCCATCAGCGAAATCCCTGGCCCTGAAGTCGCAGTCATCGACCGCGCCCCAGCCCAGCCAGCGCCCAGCACCATGCCGATCGCCGCCAACTCATCCTCGGCCTGGATCACGGCATACGTCGCTTTCCCCTCCGGACTCACACGCAGCTTCTTCAGCAAGTCGGTAGTCGCTTCCACCACGGAAGTCGACGGCGTAATCGGATACCAGGCCACCACCGTCACGCCCGCAAACACCGCGCCCATGCCGCACGCCGCGTTGCCGTCGATCATAATCTTGCCCGCGGTCTGGTCCATGCGCTCAATGAAGTAGGGGTCCTGCTTGGGAAGCTTCTCCGCCGCGTAATCGAACCCGGCCTTGACCGCGCCGAAGTTCAAATCGAAAACCTTCTGCTTCTTCGCAAACTGCTTGCGCAGTCCGCTTTCCACAACACCCAGGTCGATGGAAAGAATCTGCGCCACCGCGCCCACGTACACCATGTTCCTTACCAGCTTGCGCAGCTTGGCCTCAGCGCACACGGTCGCCGTTATCGTGTCGAAGGGCACCGGATAAAACACCACATCGTCCCGGTACTGCTTCAGATTCAGCTTCTCCTCGTAAATCACCACGCCACCGCTGGGCAGGGTCAGTACGTCCTGCTTCGCCGTATCGGGATTCAGCGCCACCAGCACTTCAGCGCCGCGCGTGCGAGCAACATAATTGTCTTTGCTTGCGCGGATTGTGTACCAGGTGGGAAGTCCGGCGATATTCGACGGGAAGAGGTTCTTGCCACTTACTGGAACTCCCATACCGAAGATGCTCTTCAACAGAACGCTATTGGCGGATTGCGAGCCGGACCCGTTCACCGTTGCTACGTTAATGCTGAAGTCGTTGATGACGCGCTCGCGCGCGATGGTTATGCCCTGTTCTTGACCCAGGGCGAGGTCGCCTGTCGCCATGTGGCGGAATTCCCTTCCAATGATTTCTGGAACGACTCTGTCGCTCTCTCGCATGTGATTATAGTCACTTTAAGACTCCACCGTCCCAAACCTCGATCTGCAATTAACCCAATTGTGTACCTCCATGGTCACTCGCCCGTTTCAGAACCACTTGAGCACTTCGCCCATAACGCCTTTTTTATCAACCACTAACACCAACCCAACATAAAAAACCCATCAAGATTTCCCGTGAGGTTGGATGGTGAACAGGAAAGACCGGCTTCGCGCGATCAATACCGCTTGAATCGGGCGCGATCTTGCTGCACTCCCGCCCATTGCCTCCTCGGCCCATCATTCGCCCCTCTGAAACAAGCCCCGTCGGAGGAATGTCAGCCACCGAACACAACGCCACTTTCATTGACATGCCCACCGTTCACCACTACTTTCGCAGGCAACAGCGACTCCCCGGCGAATCGCCAAGACCTGAACGAAAATGGAAGTTAAGTAAAAGTAGGAACTTTGGCCAGACAACCGCGCCGGCCTTCTTGCCGTCTGTGAAAAAGTGAGCAGAACAGGATGAATTCAGGCCAGTTCCCAAGTCCGGCATCGCCAAACGCCGCTCCCGGCAACCTGTAGAATCGCGTGCATCTGCTATTTCGCACAACCTATTTCCCATCTGCAACTTTGCAGGTTATCCTTCTTAACGATCTACAATTTGGCTCCCATGAGGTGCTGAGTGCAAAGGGCAGTAAGTTTCAAGTTTGTTGTATTTGGTTTCCTGTTTCTAGCCGCAACACAGCAAGCGAGCATAACGGCCAAAGCCCAGCAGAATTCAGGCTTTGTCCGGTTGGACCGGGTCACCGCTTCCCGGGCGCTATTCAATGGATTGGAAGTCCGCTCCGGTTCTGCCCTGATGCAGATCACAGCCCTGCGCGATGACGTGTTGCGCGTGCGTGTCGGTCCCGCCGGTCAGCTTCCGGAAGATGCGTCCTGGGCCGTTCTCGCTTCCTCGCGGACTGAGACCCTGCCCGTCACTCCGCAGTCCACCTCCACGACCATCGGGTTCAAAACCGCAAAGCTCATTGTGTCCGTTCAGAAAGATCCGCTCTTCCTAACCGTCACCGATCTCGACGGCCATGTCATCATCGAAGATTTACCCGGCCGTCCCATCGAGTACAACGGCGCATCCTTCCGCGTCTACCGCCATTCTCCTCCCGACGAGCATTACTACGGACTCGGCGACAAGCCCGGTCCCCTCGACCGCCGCAATGAATCCTTCGTCGACTGGAATACCGATGCCTTCGGCTGGCAGGAATCCACCGATCCCATCTACAAGTCGATTCCCTACTTCATCACCTTCCGCAAAGGCATCGCCGCCGCCACGTTCCTCGACAATACCTGGCGCGCCAGCTTCGACTTCAACAAGCAGTACCGCGACGGCTATTCCTTCGGCTCCGAGGGCGGCCCGCTCGACTACTACATCCTCTACGGCCCCGACCCGAAATCCGTCGTCAAAACCTGGGCATGGCTCGTCGGCACCACTCCGCTTCCGCCTCTCTGGTCCCTCGGCTACCAGCAGTCCCGTTATAGCTACTACCCTGAAGCCGAAGTCCGCCGCATCGCATCCAAGCTGCGCAGCGAGCGCATCCCTGCCGACGTCATCTGGCTCGACATCGACTACCAGCTCAAGAACCGCCCCTTCACCGTCGATCCCGAGCGCTTCCCTCATTTCGACCAGATGATCGCGGACCTCCGATCTGACCACTTCCACACCGTAGTCATTACCGATCTCCACATGGCCGACCTGCCGAATTCCGGATACAAACCCTATGACGAAGGCGTGGCGGGCGACCACTTCGTCAAAAATCCCGACGGCTCAACCTATGTTGGCATCGTTTGGCCCGGCAAAGCCGTCTTCCCCGACTTCACGCAGAAAGCTGCGCGCGACTGGTGGGGCACGCTCTACGCCGACTTCCTCAAAAAGGGCATCGCCGGCTTCTGGAACGACATGAACGAGCCGGCCATCTTTGAAGTCGCTTCAAAGACCATGCCCGACGACACCCAGCACCGGATCGACGAGCCCGGATTCGCCAAGCGCACCGCAACCCATCTCGAAATTCACAACGTCTTCGGCATGGAGAACAGCCGCGGCACCTTCGAAGGACTGCTCAAGCTCCAGCCGGACAACCGGCCCTTCGTCATGACTCGCGCCAGCTATGCCGGTGGACAACGCTACGCCGCAACCTGGTCCGGCGACAACTCCGCCACCTGGAACCATCTCCGCCAAACCACCCCGCAACTCATCAACCTCGGCCTCAGCGGCTTCGCCATGAGCGGTGCGGATGTCGGTGGCTTTGCCGGCTCCCCACAGCCTGAACTGCTCACACGCTGGCTTGAAGTCGCCGCTTTCCATCCCATTGACCGCGACCACACCGCAACCGGCACCAATCCCCAGGAACCCTGGGAAAACGGCACGCAGACAGACCTGAACCTGCGCCGCCGCTACATTGAGGAACGCTACCGTCTTCTGCCCTACATCTACACCACCGCCGAAGAGATGAGCCGCACCGGCCTGCCCATCATGCGTCCCCTCTTCCTCGACTTCCCCAAGGGCAACGGCGATGGCGAACCCCTCGACGGTGGCAACACCTTCCTCCTCGGGTCAGACCTGCTTATCGCCCAAAGCCCCTACCCCGACGAAGTGGACGAGTACACCGTCGCTCTGCCGCCCAATGGCTGGTACGACTACTGGACCGGCGCGCGCGTCAATGGCAATACCGGCAGAAAAGCCATCGACAACACCCAGGTCACCCAGCCCGAGGTTCACCTGCGCAACAACGTCGAAACCCTCCCCGTCTTCGCCCGCGCCGGCTCCATCGTTCCCGAGCAGCCGCTCATTGAGAGCACCGACGAAACGCCGCAAGGGCCGCTCACCCTCCGCGTCTACCCGCCCGTCGAGCCCAACACGGATTGCACTGGCACACTGTATCTTGATGACGGCATCAGCTACGCCTTTCAAAAAGGCAGCTTCCTGCGCGAGACATTTACCTGCGCGCCCGCCGCCCACGGACTTACCGTAACTGTTTCTCCACGCCAGGGCAGCTTTACTCCCTGGTGGAACCAGCTTTCCATCGAAATCTACGGTCAATCTCAACCCGCCTCAACGGCCATCACTCCGAGCGGAAACGTAATTAATACCACTTACGATGCGGAACATCACCGCATTACCGTCTCTGTGCCGGATACGGGCAAGGGCACCAGGTTCGAACTGGCATACTGATGCAGTGTTCACTCTCTTCCAACTACCGGCGGCCGTAATCGCTCAACGCGTTGCGACCGCCGCCAAACTCCCCTCAAATTCCCCCGCAGGCCTGTTCCTCGCAAATGGCCTCGACCCATCCGCACGTCTCCCCTTCGGCTTTGTTCACGATTCTTCGCGCTCCTGCATCGGCCACGGCGAACCCGCGTTCGCCGCTGCGATACAAGTCTTCCGCCGATGGGCCATGTTCAACCACGGATGGACGCGCGTGGCCAATCCCAGTGCGTCGATCGAGCTCGGCCAGATCATCGCCATGGAAGCGCACACTCTCGGCCTCTATACCCTGAACATGAGCCGCATCATCGAGACCGTCGATACCACCACCCGTTTCGGCTTCCTCTACGCCACCACGCCCATGCACGTAGAGCAAGGCGCAGAGCGCTTCCTGCTCGAATTCGACCCCATCACCGGCGAAGTCCACTACGTGCTAGAAGCGATCTCGCGCCCCCGCCATCTCTTCGCGTGCCTCGGCCTGCCCCTCAGCCGCCATTTCCAGCACCAATTCGTCCGCGAATCCCACCGCCGCATGCGTCGAGAAACTCTTGCTCAGTGAGCCGAACTTAGCTAAGATATGATTAGCTAAGTTCGAGGTGGCCCGATGGAAGCGACAATGCATGAAGCAAAAACTCAGCTCTCCAAACTCGTCGAGCGCGCTCTCGCAGGCGAAGAGGTAATTCTGACCCACGGCAGAAACCGCACGCCTGCCGTGAAGCTGGTTCCGGTAAAAGCCCCTCGGTTGCGCAGACGCCCGATCGGGCTCTTCAAGGGTCAGATCGAGATTGGGCCGGAATTCTTCGAGCCTTTGCCTGAAGAAGAACTCGCGCTTTGGGAAAGCGGCGCGAATGACAACACCCTGCTGGGATCGAAATGAAGCTTCTGCTCGATACCCACACGATTGTTTGGGTGATGAACGATAACCGGCGCCTTTCACGAGCAGCACGCGCCGCAATCTCCCTTCCTTCCAATCCTGTGTTCGCATCCGCTGCCTCAATCTGGGAAGCAGCCACTAAATTCCGGCTCGGCAAATTCCCTGATGCAGCTTTGCTGGTTGACAATCCGACCAGGATTCTCGCGGCTCTGGAGATCGAAGCGATTCCGGTCTCTGTTGAACACGCCCGCCTCGGAGGTCTGCTTCCTCACCCCCACAAAGACCCATTCGACCGCATGTTGGCGGCGCAGGCACTTCTCGAGGGCTTGACCCTGGTGAGTGCCGATTCAATCTTCGATGAACTCGCCGTGATTCGCCTCTGGTAAACAACCCGCTCAACGACTGTCATTCCCGGCCCCCAAAGCTGTTACCCTGAAACCATGAAATTCGGGGTTCTAGTCTTTCCCGGTTCCAACTGTGATCACGATACCTACAACGTGATCGCCGAAATCGCCCATCAGCCCGTCACCTTCCTCTGGCACGACTCGGAAGACCTCGACGGCGTCGACGCCGTCCTCGTCCCCGGCGGCTTTGCCTACGGCGATTACCTCCGCACAGGCGCAATCGCCCGCTTCTCGCCCGTCATGCAATCCGTCAAGAAGTTCGCAGAATCAGGCGGCCTCGTCCTCGGCATCTGCAACGGCTTTCAGATCCTCACCGAAGCCGGCCTGCTCCCCGGCGCTCTCATGCGCAACGCCGGCCTAAAGTACATCTGCAAGCAGGTGAATCTCCGCGTCGAAACCACCGACAGCCCCTTCACCAACCAGCTAGTCAAAGGCAGCGTCCTCGAGATCCCCATCGGCCACATGGAAGGCAATTACTTCTGCACCCCTGAAGAGCTGCACACACTCGAGTCAGAAGACCGCATCGCCTTCCGCTACGCCTCGCCCGCAGGCGAAATCACAGCGGAAGCCAACCCCAACGGCTCCCTCAAAAACATCGCCGGCATCCTGAATGCGAAGAGAAATGTCTTAGGCATGATGCCCCATCCCGACCGCTCCAGTGAGAAGCTATTAGGCTCCTGCGACGGCTGGAAGATCTTCGAGTCAATGATCGAAGCATTAGCCACGAAGTAGTGCGACCTATTTAGCTGACCCCGGCACGCATCCGGTCGAGGATCATTGCGAGCCGATCCCATTCTTCCTCGTATTGCTCAACGCTCTCGGCCTTCCGGATAAAGGCAGGCCGCTCGACGTCGAAGTAGTAAGAGACAAGTTCGAGTCGTGGGTTCCTGATTATCTCTGGAGCGTTGTGAAGATGGTCCGCCTCAACACGGCAGGCTTCGGCCCGATCCATCTGACCATAAGTTCGGATCCGAAGTAAGCCAGTCCGCAGCAGGTTCAGAAAGACATTTCTAAGGTCGTCTAAGTCGGACATCGGCAATCCCTTCTCAGCGACATCCGTTGCGTCTGTAGCCCCAGCCCACCATCCACAGCGAGCACCTGCCCCGTAACGAACCCCGGCCCAGTAGCAAAAAACAGCACGGCCTCCGCCACATCCTCTGCCGT
>Ga0182016_10008367_pt1 | contig 10463 bp, 9 predicted proteins | sample 712S2MmetaG_FD_120491 | JGI IMG/M metagenome (GOLD analysis project Ga0182016, IMG submission 120491) | Permafrost microbial communities from Stordalen Mire, Sweden - 712S2M metaG | ecosystem: Environmental > Terrestrial > Soil > Wetlands > Permafrost | place: Sweden: Stordalen | collected... | reverse complement strand
CAAGCGGATGGCCGCTTGGGCGGCCAGGGCATAATTTCGTTTTGACATGCTAAGGTGCTGTCATAAAAACGCTTTTACAATGAACCCTCTCCCAGCCCTTTCCCCGCACGGCGGGGAGAGGGTGGCCGCAGGCCGGAAGAGGGGATTCTGCAAAAGCTTCATCGAAACACTTATTAATGAACCAACTTCACCGTCCGTTTCAATTTCGCGCTTAAAAGAGCGCTGTCCACGATTTGCTGGCCAATGCGGGAAATCTTGGGCGAAAGCGGCCCTTCCGGCGGGCGGTCCCGGCGGATGCAGTCAAGGAAATACTCCACCGGATTGCGCGCCGGCGCCCGCAACGGCGCCACAGGCAGATCAAGTCCTTGCGGGTTCTTGCGCGTTTGCACCCGCACCGTGGCTTCATAATCGTAGCTGCTGATCGTGCCGTCGCTTCCTTTCAGCACAAAACCGCATTTGGGTTGGGGCTGGTGGGTCCAAGGATCGGTAAACGCGCCCCAACGCGTTTCAAATTTAGACAAGCCCCGTTGGTAGCGGGCCATGGTGATACTGTGCTCATCCACTTCCAGACCGTTGGGCCAATCGGTCACGGTCGTGACTTCCAGCGGTTTTTTCCCTTGATGGTACCAAGTGCCCAGAGTCGCCCCGTACCCGAGATAATCCAGCAACGAACCGCCGCCCAAGGCGCGTTGGTAAAACCAGCTCTTCCGCTTTTTCGCGGGCGTGGGCCTCGTTTCCATTTTATCGGCCGTATGCCAAAGCGGACCGCGATTGCCGCCGTAATAATGGACCTCCTCCAACGCGCCAATACGTCCTTCGCTTAAGAACGTATAAGCCGCGTAGTGGCTGGCACACCAGCGCAACGGCCAATTGATGGCCAGCAGGACTTTATGCCGCCTGGCCGCCGCGATCATCCGATCCGCTTCGGCCACCGAAGCGGCGAAAGGTTTTTCCACCAGAATCGCCGCGCCGTGCGGCGCGACCCTTTCGACATATTCCGCGTGTCGCGCGGTGGCCGGACAAAGGATGACCAAATCCGGGCGTGATTTCTCAAGGCATTCGTCCACATCCGTGAAAACGCTTTCCGGTGGAATGCGGAAATGGCGGATCGCCGCCGTCATCCGGCGGCGGTCCTCATCGCAAATGCCGACGATGACCGCCTCCGGGTGCTCGCTGGTCATGCGCAGCAAATCGCCCATGTGCATGTGATCGAAATTGATTCCCGCGACGCGGATTTTCATAATGCTTCAGAGAAGGTCCATCCCCTCGCCATTGCGCAGGGTGCGGTAGGTTTGCCCCAACTCCCGGCAACAGCCCTCAAACTCATCCGGCGCGGCGGTGTTGAAGGCAAACATATCGAAATGATGCGGCACGGCGATCGCCGCGCCGATCTGATGCGCGAGGGTAGCAGCCTCGCGCCCGTCGAGATTGCCCGCGACCCGCCGTTCGGGGAGGTTGCCATTGATGGGCACGAGCGCCACGTTGGGCCGCAAAGGCGCCAGCGCCCCGACCAACCCTTCGTGCCACAAGGTATCCCCGCTGTGATAAATGGACGCGCCGTTCATTTTCGCGACATAGCCCAAAAAGCGGCAGTGCCCGGCTTCGTCTCGTTCGACCGCATTGTGCGCCGCTGGAATGCCGCGCAACTCCACCCCCGCCACGCGCACTGTTTCTCCAGCGTCGATTTCGACCAGCGCCGGCGTGACGGGGGCCAGACGTTCCAGCACAAAAGCGCGGTTGGCCCGCGGAATGAGCAACCGGGCCTGGGGGTTGGCCGCCAGCAGCGGGCGAAGTGTTTCCGCGTCCAAATGATCCGTGTGGTTGTGCGAACTGGTAATGAGGTCAATTCCGCGCAGGCATTCCGGCGCAATCACACGCTCGGTCACACGGGTGTGAGGCTTGTGCGTCCGCGCGTATTTCCGGGTCAGTGAATCGGAAAGGTACGGGTCAAATAAAATAGTCGCCTGAGGCGTGTAGAGAAGAAAACCGCTCTGGCCCAGCCACCAGAGACGGGGGCGTCCCGTGGCGCGCGCGCCCGCCAGGTCCGCCAGCAGGGCTTCGTCTTTCTGCCAGGCCGCTTTCATCTCATGCGCCCGCGCCCAACTTCTGCCGCACGGATTTGACGCCTTCGACCATATTCGCCAATTTCTGCCGCGCGGCCCAGCGGGCCGTCTGGCTCAAGCCGCAATCCGGGGCGAAGACCAACCGTTCCGGCGGCGCATGGCGCAAGCATAAGCGGACGCGCTCGGCAATGTCCGAGGGCGTCTCGACGTAATAACTTTTCACATCCACGATCCCAACGGCCGCGTCCATGTGGCGGGCGATTTGCGCGATCAGTTCGATTTCCGCAAATTCCCGGCTGGCCATTTCCACGTGCATTTCATCGCACTTGAAATCCAAAAAGGCCGGGAACATGGGAGCCACGCGGCGCGGTCCCACCGCGCGGGCCTTATAATTGCCAAAACATAAATGGGTGCAAACGCGCGCGCGCCCGGACACCGGCTCAACGGTGCGATTGAAAATATCGACGAAACGCCGGGTGTCCTCATGAAAGGCGTAGCAACTCATGGAAGGCTCATCGACACTGATTTCAGCGCAGCCCGCGGCCACAAGGTGTTCCAATTCGTGGCGCACGATGGGCAGCAACGCCTCAGTTAGCGCCCAACGATCCGGATATTGTTTATTGGGCAGCAACCGTCCGCTCAAGGTGTAGGGTCCCGGCACGCTGGCTTTCAAGGCCGGTTGCGCCGCATAGCCGCTCGCGCGAAAGAGCCGTCGCAGCCGCTCATATTCTTCCACCGCCCCCAAGCCGCGCGGCGCGCGCAATTCTCCCACCACGCGATGTTTGCCGCGCTGATCGTGCGCGGGCGGCCCAAACCGCCGCGGCGAAGCCGGTTCCATTTCAAGGCCCTCAAAATGTCCGTAGAAGGAAAGGTTGAAATCCAGCCGCGTTTGCTCGCCATCGGTCACCACGTCCAAACCGGCGGCCATTTGGTCATGCAAAGCCGCCACCACCGCGTCGTCCTGGGCCTCCGCCACGTCGGCTGCGCCGAAAGTGCCCAGGTGTTGACAGGCAAACTCCAGCCAGCCGGGAAACGGATAGCTGCCAATCACAGAAGTGCGGAGCGGACAGTCTTTCATAAGGTATTGCGGTTAATGGCTCAGGTGCCCGATTCGGCGTAAAGCCGGGCCAGGCGATGTGCGTGCTCATCGTAGGCCGCTTCAAAAATCTCCGCCGCGCGCGCGCCGCCCACCACCGCCGCCCCGCTCAGAACTTTGGGCGGGTGCCCCGCCGCCACCAGGCGGGCGGCGACTTCGGCTTTGATCGCGTTGATGAGCAAACAGCCGCCTACTGTTGAACCCGGCGCTACGGGCGTGTCCAGGCCAGGGATACGGACCATCGCATCGCCCGCGGGCGCGCCAGTGTCCAGCACAAGATCAGCGAAATCCTGAAGCTTTTTGCCGTCGGGATGTTTGGCCGGGCTGGCCTCGGAATGGCGGCGCGTGATCACGGCCACCACTTTAACGCCGTGCGCGCGAAAACCGGCCGCCATTTCCACCGGCACGAGATTGCAGCCGCTGGAGGAAATCACCAGCGCCGAATCCGCCGGGCGGAGCGCGAAATTGCGCAAAATGCGCCCGGCCAATCCCGGCACATTCTCCAGAAACATGGCCTGGCGCTGGCCATTGGCGCCCACGACCAAATTGTGAAACGTGAGCGAAAGTTCCACGATAGGATTGAACCCGGGAAACGACCCGTAGCGCGGCCACATTTCTTCCACCAGGATGCGGCTGTGCCCTGACCCAAAGACATGCACCATGCGCCCGGCCAGGATCGTTTGCGCGAACCAATCCGCCGCCTGCCGGATTTGCGGAAGCTGCCCTTCCACGGTGTCCACCAGGCCGCGGGCCAGGGACAAATAGGTCTCTGCTGGAGTCATTTCTTTCATGAGGATTATTTTTGCGAGTGCAGGGCGTTCCACGCCGCCCCAAAAGCCCCGGCGCGGTCCCCAAGCTTGGCCGGGACGATACGGGCCCGCTGTCCGCCCGGACGCCACTCGAAGCGGGCCAGAAATTCCTTCAGCGGTCGAAACAACGCGGGCCCGGCTTTGGCAATGCCCCCGCCGATGATCACCACTTCGGGGTCCAGGACGTTGATCAATGAAGCAATGGCGGCAGCCAAGGCCTGGACCGACTTGAGCCAGACGGCACGGGCCTCGGGATCATCGTGCCGGCTTGCGGCGATCAGATCCTGGGTGGATTCGTATCGTCCCTTGGTGCGGGCCTTGAGCGTGCAGCCGCCGATGGCTTCTTCCAAACTGCCGGGCGTGCCGGCGATATCCAACGGCCCCGCCGGGTCCAGGGAAATATGGCCCAAATGGCCCGCCCGGCCAATATGGCCGTGCAACAACCGTCCGTCCACCAGCGCCGCGCCGCCCACGCCTGTTCCAAGAGTCAAGAGAATCGCATCGGACGCTCCCACCGCCGCGCCCCGCCAGACTTCCCCCAGCAAAGCCGCCTTGGCGTCATTCAAGATCGGCACGGGTTGGGCCGCGCGAAAAAAACGCCGCCACACCAGGCCTTCCAAACCCGGCAGGCGTTCCGGCATGTAGCGGATCGATCTCTGGTCCGGCGCCGCGATGCCTGGGGCGGCCAGACCAATCCACGTGGGTGCTTCCCGCAATTCTTCGCTCATGCTGTCGCTGGTCAAGTTCACGTTGGCCAGCCACTTTTTGCCTCCGCCGTCTTCGGTCGCCAGGGTCCTTTCGGCGAGCACCCGGCCCTTGGGCGTCACCGCCAGCCCTTTGATATTTGTTCCACCAATGTCGATGCCGAGGGCGTATTTCATAGCGCGGAAGATAATTGTCCTTCGCTCACGCACCAGCCGCCGTCCACCGCGAGGACTTGGCCGGTGGTAAATTTCGAGGCGTCGCTCATGAAGTAAACCGCGGCGGCGTCCAGGTCTGAAGGTTGTCCGGCGCGCCCGCCGTCGAGCGGTTGCTTGGTTTTCACGAACGCAAGGATGCTCTCATCCTGGACCGCGCGTTGCGCCATAGGGGTGTCCGTCACCGCCGGAGCCAGCACGTTAAAGCGGATGCGTTGCGGTGCGTAAAAACCGGCGCAACTCTTGGTCAACCCCACAATCGCGGCCTTGGCCGACGCGTAAGCGTGGGTGGCAAAAAATTTATGGGACGGCGAAAAGCCCAGCACCGAGCCCATGTTCAGAATGGTTCCGCCCGTGCCTTGCGCCAAAAATTGCCGCACCGCCGCCCGGTTGGAATAAAAGAGAGAAGTCAGGTTGAGTTTGAAAGTGGCATCCCACCCTTCATCGGAAATTTCATGCAACGGTCCATCACCCCAGCGGCGGCCGGAACCGCCGGCCACATGGTAAAATCCATCCAATCCGCCAAACTCCGCCACCGCTTTTTCCACGGCGGCCACCGCTGTGGCGGACTGAGCGGCGTCGCCACACATCATCACGGCGGAGTCGCCGGCTTCCTTTTGGGCGCCGGCCACATTCTCCGGCTTTAACCCCACAGCCACAACCCGCGCTCCCGCCGCCACAAACGCTTTGACCGCCGAAAGCCCCAGCCCGGCCGTTCCGCCCATGACGACAATTCGCTTCCCGGCAAGCGCCGCCGGTTCGACGCAGGATTTCATAAGGTCACAGATTCTCCCGGCGAAACCGCACGGGTCAATCGAAATCGCGACCTCCGCCAATCCGCGCCTGAGACGAGGAATTTCATGGCTTGGGCGTGGGAACCCTGGGCAATGGTTTAGGCGAACAGCACCATAGTCAACTCATGGAGTTTTGGAGGCGCGGGCGGCTTAGTTTTTGGCGGGCGAAAGGAGGTGAGGGAAATTGTGTTTTTTGGCGTAAAGTGGTGTTTTTAGCTTTGGATTTGGCAGCGGGGCGTTGTGTTTTTTGGCGTGGTTGCGCCTGTGTGAATGGGGAGCTTTCCATTGGAGCCGGGTCCAGAGGCGGTTCCGCCGGCGGCGGCACCGGAACAGCCTGGGGCGGCGGCTGGGGAGTGGCTTCCAACCCGGAACGGGATTGCTCGAGGGCGAGCTTTTTTTCTTGCAGAGCCAGGGTTCTTGCACGAAGACGCAGGCGAAGAAGGGAGAGGAAGAGGGCGGCGTCTTGACCGAGGACGGCTTGTTCCAGGAAGAGGGCGGCGGCGGTGTGTTCGAGGGCGGCAAGGCTGGCGGGCAGGTCGCATTGCTTGTCGAATTGGCGGAAAGTTTCCAGACGGGCGGCGAGGCCGCTTTGGATGCGTTGTTGCCGGCGCCATTGCAGGAAGCGGACGTAGGTGGTGGGCCAGCGGAGGTCGATGCCGAGGCGTTCCTTGATCAGGGCGATGGCCTGGGGGCGAGTCATGGTGGAGTCCAGGTCGCAGGCCCAGTCGATTTCTTCCTTGGGGCGGGATTTAAGTTCGGTGAGTGCATGGGGTCTGCCGGATGCCGAGGGCGCCGCAGATTCGTGCAGTGCTTTGGAGGAAGCGTTTTGAAAGCGGGTTTGGGTCGCGGCAAGCTTTTCGGCTCTGGCGAATTGAGATTCTAGCCTATTCAACATGGGGCGATGATGCCACGTCCCGCGTCAAACTAAAATCCTACGGAAGGAATTTTGGAGGAAATCTCACCAAGGGCGCTCGTTGCAAAAGCACCTGTGCGCAGGAGCACCGGAGGCTGCGGCAAATGTTGAGTGCGAAAGTACGTTGGGCCTCGGCTTTTCCCTGTCCCCCATAGCCTTGCGCAGGAGGATCCTCCGCCTTCGCCGCCGCGAGTTCCTCCCACGAAAAGGCCAGCGCGGACATTGCGCTGGTTCTACGGCCATTGTGGACTGTCGTGATTTGGGTTTTCATAGTCGTTTTCGGCGTTACCGGCGACACATCCACCATGATGGAAAGACCGGGCGGGCAATATGCAATTATGTGGTGAACCCTTTTTTGACCTCTTTTTCTTTTTTCTTGGTCCGTCGGCGGGACGCCGACGGTTGCGGTCGAGACGACCGCGCTCCCCGGAACGAGAATGCCTTACCCATTCGAGGAAGGTCGGGCGATGCAGACCCAATAGACCAACGCTATGAGCAAAGGCTGCAAAGGAAGACGCGCCCATAGAAGCCAAGGAGCGATGTTTTCACCCTTCCAGCCATGCAGAGCCACATACAGATTGGCCGGGAAAACTGCCACTAGGAGAGCGACAAGCCCCCACCCCGCGAACCGCCGCGTTGGAGGGTGAAGAACCCCCAGGCCACCGGCGATTTCCGCGGCCCCGCTGACGAGGTTGAGCATTTGAGGCCGCGGCAAATAGGGTGGAATCATGGACAAATAAGGGGCCGGATTCAGAAAGTGGTTAAGTCCGGCGGCGACAAAGAATAAAGCCAGCATCGGCAATGCGACCGGGCGGGTCATGACGGGATTCACTCCGGACCACTCCGGTCCCGTTCACGGTATTGGCGCGCGCCGCTGTGCGTGATGTAGCCGGCCAGGATGAATCCAATGGCCAAGGCCGTCAGGCTGGTGTAGAGGTACTTGAGCGGCGCTCTAAAGCGAAATTCCACCGTGTGCTCACCGGGCGGGAGAAAGACGCCGCGCATGATGTAATTGCAACGCAGCAGTTCCGCCGGCTTGTGATCCACCCAGACCTTCCAGCCGGCGCTAGTCCGATCGTTCAGCAGGAGCACGGCCGGCGTTTTGGCGTTGGCCTGTAAAATGAGATCTTTCGGCTGATACTGAGTTAATTCAACCGTGCCGGCGTCCGCCGCGGGATTGGAGGGAGCTTGCCGCAAAGGCGTGTTGGTCGCGATGAGGACGCATTTTTCCGGGTCGAACGCTTGTGAATTGAGAGTTTGCAGCGCGTCGCGGTCATCGGCCTCCCGCCAATTGGCAAAGAGCTTGGTTCTCGGCAAAGCGCGCGTGTATTCGATCAGCGCCAGCGGCCCCTGGCTATTCGTTTGCACCGTGAGGTCGCCGGCATCTTCCACCTGGCTCACCTCCGGCTTGAGGGTTGTCTCCATGCGCATCACGGTGCGGAAACTGTTCGGTGGATTGGTAAACTCGTTCAGCACCTCCGTCAGCCGGGCATCGCCCAAAATGTAGCGCGTATTCGTCAAACGCCAGAGGCGCGCCGCGCCGCCGGCCGGCCGGATCCAATTCCACAGCGGATTCCCGGTCGAATTATTGGCGATCCATTGCCGCGCCGCCGGAGAGAGGTCATCAATACTATGTGTAACAAAATTCTCCAGGTAGCTGCCGTCCAAAACCGGCAGGCGGGGGGCCTGGTCGATTTCAAGGCTTTGGATGTCATGGTACGGGTAATCGTTCTCCAACCACCAATGGCAGAGTTGGGCAGTGTTGTTATCCGGCGCCATGTCATAAACCACATCCTTGGGCGAGAAGCGCGAGACGACACGATGCTGCCAGGGGTCGTGGCGGAGAAGATCGACCACCGGATTCATGCTGTATTTTTGCCGGTAATTAAAATATCGAACCCAGGGAGCATCGGCCCGGCCCAGGTCGCAAATCATAATCGCGCTGAGAAAAAGCCAAGCCCAAACGATTCTCTTTCCCGCCCAAGCCCCGGTGAGAATCGCAAAAATAGTCGCGGCCGAAACGGCGAAAATGAGGATAAACAATCCCACCTCGCCAACACTGAAGCCAGCCATCTGCGGCGCCAGCGTGGCATCAAATCCGTTGTGCTCAAGATATTCGACCAGCTTCGCTTTTGAGCCCGCGAAAAGGAGATAAGCCATCACAGTCAAGAATAGAAATGCCGACGTGCCGATCAGCCAGCCTTTGTCAAAAAGCGCGGCCGTTCGCCACCAATTCGCAAAACGTGGCCCGGGACCTCGCGGCTGAATCGGCAACCGTTTTCCAGCGGGCACCGCCGCCACGTTTCGCACGGTATGAAGATACCGCCGCCAGAGCGTTTCCAGACCAAATCCGCAGAGAATGATCAAGCTGATGTTGAGCGGGTGCATGAACTTTGCCGGATTCCGAATGTTGGCAAAGTACGGCACGTTGTAAATAAAACGATAAACAAAGCCATGCCGTCCCCAGGCGGCCAGGAGCGAAAAGACCGCCGCCATCACCCAAAACCAAACAAAGCCGCGCTCACGCCGGGTGTAGGGGGAGTCCTTTCGCCGTCCGGCGTTGGCCAACCCAAAAACAGCGAGGAGACAGACCAGGACCCCGATGAATTCCCCGGCCCCGGTATGGCGGCGCTGAAAACGGGCCGCCAATTTGTCAATAATTAGATCACGCGTCTTGATATCATTGCCAGCGATGATGGCTTGAATTTGCCGGGGCAGTTTCAAAGCGGCGATGGCCGCCACGCGCACCTTTGGATCGTCGCTCTCTAACGGCCGAATGATGGTCTCGAAGGCCGGGTCCTCCGCCACCCTGCCCCAGTAGGCGCTGGCCTTGTTCGTCGAGGTTATATATTGATCGAGTCGATAGCCGAAAAGTCCGGGAATGATCACACGCAATGATTCCAGCTTCGGCAGACTCCATTGGGTGGTCCGGTCCCAGTGTTCTTGCCTGTCACTTTCTTTGACAGATGGGGTGCCGGAAATTTGCGTATCCACCAGGGTGTAGAGGGTGCTGGCCGAGATGAAAAAAGCAAAGAACACCACCAACGCCCCAGCAACCACCGCTTTGCCCGCGCCGTCGATAAACTTGGGCTCCGTCAGCAGGAAGAAGAACGCCACAAAAATGCCCACATAAACGCTCAGAATCGCCCCCACATCGAACCCTTCCATCACCATCATGCCCACCGACAACCCCGCCAGCGCCCCTTTGATCCAAAGCTGTTTGATGTACGGACTGACAATAATCCCCAGCGCCACGAAGACCATCCCACAACAGACTGTCCAGGTGCCCAGCCCCCAGCAGGCGTTGGAAAAGAAATGCATGTTCAGCCCCGCCCCCACCCCGGTGATGACCGACGCCAGCGCCGAAAAACGCAATTGCCGGAAGAAAAACCACACGCAACAGCCGAAAAAAAGGGCGGTCAAAGGCACATAGACTTTGAGGTAATGTTCTGGCGAAAGGACGGTGGCCAGAATGGTGGAGAAAGTAGGAGAAGGCGACGGCGGCGCTCCGCCGATCCACCAAAAGTCGGTCCAGCAACCCGTAAACGTGTAAGGCAGGCGCTCGGAACTGGCTTTCAGGGCCCCCAAGGCCGAGTCATTGGCGAAAAAAACTTCATAAGGCAGAAATCCCTGGTGACATAGCACGGCCAGAGATCCCCCCAAAAGCAGAAATAACAGCAACAGGTGGCCGCGTTTTGGTGCGGTGGACGTGCTCAAAGTTTCCGCATTCATAGGAATTTCTCTTTATTATAGTAAAAATCCCCGCCCAAAGGGCGGGGCTTTGGGCAAGGGCCTCCATAGGAGGCCGTTGCAGCGCCGCCCTGCTGCCTGAGCCGCAATACATCCGAATATCGTTATGCTTTTCAACGCT
>Ga0182016_10008365_pt1 | contig 10465 bp, 8 predicted proteins | sample 712S2MmetaG_FD_120491 | JGI IMG/M metagenome (GOLD analysis project Ga0182016, IMG submission 120491) | Permafrost microbial communities from Stordalen Mire, Sweden - 712S2M metaG | ecosystem: Environmental > Terrestrial > Soil > Wetlands > Permafrost | place: Sweden: Stordalen | collected... | reverse complement strand
GACACCGTGACCGCCCGGAGGGCCCGATTTGGTGGATGCTCAGAGAGGGGTGGGGACTTTTACTTGGCCACACGCGGGGACATCGACTTGGCCACATATGGGGATGTTCTCATGGCCATGGGCATTTTCCGGACCTATGTGACACCGATTCCATGGCTCGTTGCATTACCGTTGCCGACTACGACCCGTCGACGGGAACGCCCTCCAAGAGAAGGACCCTCGCCGTAACGGAGCCCGGCGTCTTGCCCGATGGGCTTACCGTGGACGCCGACGGCTAAGTTGGAGCGCCATGTGGAACGGCGCCCGGACCAGGCGGTTCGCCCCTGATGGGCGTCTTTGTCTTGACCGTGAGGTCGCTATGCCCGGTCGGCACCCGACGAGCTGAGTGCTCGCCGGGCTCGAGCTGCAAAGCCTGCCAGTGACGTCGGCATCATGGGAGCTTCCCTCAGATGACCTCGACCGTCCGCTCGCCGGCGCCACGTTCGCAATCAATGTCGGCGCCCAGGACCTCCCCGACGCACGCTTTCCTGGTTGACCACGAGCCCTGGCCGACGGCAAGTCTGAGGTAACGCTGTCCCTATTGGATCGTATAGCCGCCGTCGACCAATATGTCGGCCCCATTGATCATGTTCGAGGCTTCTGAGGCCAAGAACAGCGCCGTCGCTGCGATCTCCTCGGGCTCAGCGAACCGCCCCGTTGGGATCAGCGCCCTCAAGGCATCGCCTTTGGGCCCTTCCCACACCTTCCGGCCGAGGTCGGTCATCACCACCGTTGGTGAAATCGCGTTCACCGTAACACCCCTGCCTGCCCACTCGTACGCCAACACTCTAGTGAGGCCCAGTAGCCCAGCCTTGGAGGCACAATAGGCGGCATGGCCCATTAGGGCGACGGTCGCCGCTTGGGAAGCAATGTTGATTATCTTCCCACTGCCAGCTCTGAGCATGTGCGTCCCGACTGCTTGCGACATCAAGAAGGCACCTCTCAGGTTCACGGCGAAGGTCCTATCCCAGGCCCCGACCGTCAGATCCTCGGCACGCTCAAGGAGCGCCACCCCGGCATTATTGACGAGGATATCAACCCGGTCAAACATCGCAATGATCTCCTGTACGGTGACTTCCACTGATCCCGGGTCAGATACGTCACACCCGAACCCAGCGCAACAAGCCCCAAGTTCCGCGGCCTTCCTCCCCGCCTCAGCGCCGTTCAGGTCCACAACGCCGACTCGCGCCCCCTTTGCCGCAAACGTCTTTGCAATTGCCGCGCCAATACCGGATGCCGCGCCCGTCAAGACGGCGACCTTGCCGTCAAGACCGAACGACAAGTCCCAAGACTGTTTAGACCCTTCCATTGCCATCTGCTCCCTTCCCTAAACAGCACCGACCGCTCGCTCTGCGAGGTGTCCTTCGTGCTGATAACAGCTCCGAACTAACGCGCCGTTTCGGCCCGTCAAGTGTTCCCCGCAATTGAGCCGCCGGACGGCCTCGCGTGTGGCCGCCGCCTTTGCGGTCTTACCTCGCCCCGGATGTCGACCGGGTCAGGCTCCGAAGGCCCGACGTCATCTGCCGGGTCACGGAACTTGCAAGCGAAGGTGTGCCGACCGCTCCCGACTTCGACGGGACAGTGAGCAGGGTCCGGCAGTCGGACGGTCGCTGTGGTATTTGGAGGCACCGTGACAACGACCTCAAGGCGTTGCCCGTTTCGGTCCCATTCGACCGCGGCTCGGCCGTAGGGTGTGTCGTGCGCAGCCGCGGCGTGGGTTATGGAGCCGCCAGGACGGGGGCTCACCAGGATCCGCCGGTACCCGGGCTCGGCCGAGGCCAGGCCAACGAGCCTCCTATGCATCCAGTCAGCCACGGAACCGAACGCGTAGTGATTGAACGAAGTCATATCCCCCGGGTTAACCGTGCCGTCGCTCAGCAAGCTGTCCCAGCGCTCCCAGACCGTGGTCGCACCCATTGTTACCGGGTACAGCCAGGATGGGCACTCTTGTTGCATCAGCAGACGGTAGGCAACGTCATCGGCCCCAACCGATGACAACGCGTCGCAGATGAGCGGGGTACCGACGAACCCTGTCCCTATCCGGTAACCCCCAGCGCGGACCAGTTCGGTCAGGCGCCGACCGGCTCGGTCTCGTTGCTGATCGCCCGGAAGGAGGTCGAAACTCAACGCCAGGGCGTATGCGGTCGGTGCATCGCTCGAGAGCCTGCCGCTGGGCGTCACAAACTCGTCGATGAAGGCCACGCGGATATCGCGCGCCAGGTCCCGGTAGTGCAGGTGGTCATCTGCCTGCCCCAGCAGCGTTGCCACTTCGGCGACAATGGCGGCCGAACGGGCATGAAATGCGGTCGCCACTAGGAAGCAGTCGGTACGGACGTCCTCGGGCCGGTCCGGAGGGGCCGTTGGGTCGAGCCAATCGCCGAGCTGAAAACCCCGGTCCCAAAGGTGACGTTCACCGGCAACTTCGGCGATCTGGTCGACCCACGCCTTCATGCTCGGGTACTGGGCCCGAAGGATCCCAAGGTCCCCGAAACGCTGGTACAGCGTCCACGGCACGAATACTGCGGCGTCGCCCCACGCCGCGGCGGGTTCCAACGGGAACGTGAGGGGGACCCAGGGGACGTAATCCGGTACAGTGCCGAGCCAGTCCTGTTCCGCCATCAGGTCGGCCAGCCACGACGCCAACATGCCCGAACAGTCATATAGGAAGGACGCAGCGGGCGAGAAGGCAAGGATGTCCCCGGTCCAGCCGAGGCGCTCGTCGCGCTGGGGGCAGTCGGTGGGGATGCCGACGAAGTTGCCGCGCATACTCCACACGATGTTCTCGTGCAGGCGGTTCAATAGCGCGTCGGAACACTCGAACCAACCCGTTCGCCGCATGTCGGTATGGCAGACGATTGCTTCGACGGCACCTTCTTCCACGTCGCCCGGCCATCCTTCGAGCTCCGCATAGCGAAACCCGTGCATGGTGAACCGCGGCTCCCATTCCTCCACGCCGCGTCCGGCAGCGACGTACTGGTCAAGCGCCTTGGCCTGGCGCAGCGGTCGCAGCGACAGCTCGCCGTCCTCGAGCACCTCCGCGTGCCGGAAGGTGATCGTGTGCCCGGCCGGCGCCTGGACCCGGATACGCAACCTTCCACTTATGTTCTGCCCGAAGTCAACAATAAGGCGACCCGACGGGGCTCGCTCGACACGTTTCGGGGCGAGCACCTCGACCGCCCGAATGGGTGGCCCCTGCGGCGCGACCAGCAGAGACGCGTCGTAACCCGTCACCTCGACCAAGGCCCACCCCGAGGCATCAAAGCCCGCCGAGGACCAACCGGTCCGCTCACGTCGGGCGTCGTAGTGCTCGCCCGCGTACAGGCCAGTGGAGACGATCGGTCCCGAGCTGCACACCCAGGACGTGTCAGTCGAGACTACGTCGGTTGACCCGTCGCCGAAGGTGATCTCCAGTTGCGCCAAAAGGGCAGTCCGCTCGCCATAGAGCCGGGTCACACCCCCCTGGAACCCGACGCGACCCCGGAACCAGCCGTCCGCCAGCATCGCCCCGATGGCGTTGGATCCCTGGACAACCAAGGCGGTCACGTCAAATGTCTGGTACAAATGGCGCTCCCCGTAGCTTGTCCAGCCTGGGGCTAAAATCTCGTTGCCCACTCGGCAACCATTGACCTCGACCTCGTAAACACCCCACGCCGTTACATAGAGCCGAGCCCGCTTCACCGCCTTGGGAACCACGAACTCCCGGCGCATGAGCAAAGCCGCCCCCGGCGGCTCACCTGGGTCCATAGAAGGCGAAACCGCAACGGCCGTCCAGTCTCCCGGCTCGACAAGGCCGGCCTCCGCCCAGGCCCAGGTGCTCCAGGGGCTCGGGGTTACCTCGCCTTTACCCCACACCCTCACTCGAGCCTCGACCCGCTGTCGGGAAACCAGCGATGGCACTGCCACAGGCAACGCCACAAGGACCGAGTCTTCCGACGCGACACGGCCACTGCTCCACGGCTTCGCGCCTGAGGCCAGCCTAACCTCGATCTCATAACCCTCCTGGACCCAGCCTGGCTCAGCCGTGGCGATCGTCCAGCTCAGACGAGGACGGCTCTCGCCTATCCCCAATGGTTCACGATGATGCTCGAAGCTCACGAGCTCAACTTGACAACTGTTCGACAATCCCATCACTCTCAACATCTCCCTATGATTGAACACTTCCTGCGCCGCCTCGCAATGATCACCCCTTGATCGAGCCCGCCGTCAACCCCTTTACTATCCTCTGATTGAGGAGCAGATAGATCACCAGCGTCGGGAAGACGGCAATGCACACCGCGGCGAAGGTAGGTCCCCACGACACCTCGCCGTACTGGCCGACGAAGCTCAACAGACCCGTCTGGACCGTGAGCCTGCTGCCGGTCGAGATGAACGTATAGCTGAACAGCAAGTCGTTCCAGCAGAAGAAGAACTCCACGAGGCCCACTGTCACAATGGCATTGCGCACCATCGGCAGGCTGATCTGCCAGAACACACGGTAGATACTGGCGCCATCGCATGTCGCAGACTCGAGCAGCTCCCTGGGCACCGCCTTGTAATAGGCAACCAGCAAAAAAATGCTGAGAGGCAACCCGTAGGCGGTATAGGTTATTACCAGAGAAGCCAGGTTATTTACCAGGTTCAGTTTGAAGTAAATAGTGAACAACGGCAGGAGGATCATCTGCGCAGGCACCATTATTCCGCTGAGAAATAGTAGGAGCACCATGTCGCGGCCCCGCCACCGCATGATCTCCAGCGCAAACCCAGCAGCAACTGATAGCAGGAGCATCAGCGCGAGGGCCGGCAGCGTCGCTATGGCGCTGTTGCGCAAGTACAAAGCCATGCTCCCGGTCGTCAACGCCGAGACGTAGTTATGCCAATAGAATCCTTCCGGCAGAGACCACACGGACCGCGTGTAAAACTCCGCATTCGTCTTGAGAGACGACATCACTAGCCACACCAGCGGCAACACCTCGACCAGCACCAGGATGGTCACGGCCAGCCGGGGGACCAGGCGGCGCAAGTGCCCGGCGACAACACCGCCCCCCGCCCTTTGGCCCCGCCGCCGTTCCCCGAGACCGCGGCCGGCGCCCGAAGTCGCCCCGGCTCCTGGCTTAGTGACCGTGCTCATGCTCGTACGTCCTTCCGGGCCGTTCGGAATATTATGACGGTAACCACCAAACAGAGGACCGTAAGTGCCATCGCAATGGTGCTCCCATAACCGTAGTCACCATACGTGAACGCGGTATTGTACATGTAGAGCGTCAGCGGCGTAGTGGTGCTGCCAGGGCCACCGTTCGTAAGCGCCAGCACGGAGTCGAACACCTTTAGCGTACCATTGAGACTAAAAATTGTCGCTGATACGATCAGCGGCGTCATGAGAGGCATGACGATATGTCTCACTAATCGCCATCCCGTTGCACCGTCGATCCTGGCTGCTTCAAATATCTCGGCCGGCACATCAACCAGCCCTGCGTACAATAGCACGCCGTAAAACCCCATGGCGCGCCAGATGTCCATCCCCACTAGGATCCCCAGAGCACTGGTCGGACTAGCGAGCCAGTCGTGCACCCAGCTCGTCATTCCGACGGCTTGCAGGGCAGCATTTACCAGCCCATTTCTGGGGGCCACCTCGAACAGTTTCACGAACAGCTGTGCCACTGCCACCGTCGGCAATACGATGGGGAAGAACACGAGTGTCCGCACTAAAGACGACGCCCTCTTCAAGTAGAAGTGGTACATCATTGCGAGCAACAACCCAAGGACAATTTGTCCGCTCGTCACCGCCACCGCATATTTCAGACTGACCTCAAGCGCCTGCAGGAACGCAGGGTCGCGCACGAGCTCGGTAAAGTTGGCGAAGCCCACATACTTGAAGCCCGTAATCGGGCTACCCTTGAAGAACGAATACGCCACCGACCACAGGATCGGGACCAACAGGACAAGCGTGTACACCGCTAGTGCCGGAGCGATCAACAATACGACGGCCCGTCGGTTACCTAAAAATCGGTCCACGTAGCCTCCTCCCGTGCATCCCCTGCGCCCTGGTCAAGGGGGCAGCCCTTTTGGGCATACTTCCCAGTTAGCTGCCCCCGTGACCGCCCATCGGGCGCTAACTATGAGTTGGCAATCGCTGCCTGTACAGTAGCCATGAAACCGGACGGTGACAGGCTGCCGTCGATCAACCTAGCGGCATTGAGCTGTGAAACACTCGTCGCCTTTGCGTTGAACAACGCCTCGAACCAAAGGATCGGCGTCCCGGTTTGGGCAATCTGCTGCAGCACAAGGTTGATCAATGGAGTGCTCTTGACTGACGGGCTAGATACAAACCCCGTGATACCGCCCTGCTCAAGAGCGACGGTACCCATGTTCTGAGCGACGAACTTCAACCACGGGGCCTCCGCCGGAGTGTAGGCCTTCGCGCTGAACATAATCGGGTCGCCGCACAGCGTAGGTGTTTGATTGATCAGGCCGACACCACCGCTGACGACAGGGATGCGGAAAAAGCCAATGTTGTTAGCGCCAATCGCGTCGAGCGACGGGTTGGCGTAGTCGGCCAGGACCCACGACCCCATGTAGAACATAGCCGCTTTCCCCTGGAGGAAGACTTGTTCGGCCGTTGAGTAGTCCATGGTCGCGAAGCCCTTGCCGAAGTACCCCTTTGCACCCAGGTCGGCGACGGCTTGGGCGGCCTTTACGTACTCCGGGTCGGTGAGCTTAGCTTTACCCTCAGCGACGTTCAGCATGGCGTCGGGACCGAGATCCCTATAGAGGTAGGCACTTATCAGCCGTGTCAGCGGCCAGCCCTGTTGCCCTGAGGCTGCGAAAGGCGTTACCCCTTTGGCACTGAGCGCCGCCGCGTCGCTCACCATCTGAGCCCACGTCGTGGGAGGTTGGATCTTGTACTCGGCGAATATTTTCTTGTTGTACCAGAACCCTTCGATGTCCAGCTCGTTCGGTATGGCGTAGAGGCCGCCCTCCAACTTATCGAGGATCTTCACGGCTTGCGGCTTGAGATCATTGAAGACGCCGAGCTTTGTCGTCGCCGTCTGTATGTCCAGGGCCAATCCGTCCTTGCCCATCTGGCCCTGTTGCGCCGGCGAGTTGGGCCCCTCGAACATCGACGGTAGGTCGTTAGCAGCCGAAAGCAGCGTGAGTTTCTGGTCCAGTTCTGTCTGGCCCACATGCTCGACGGTCAAAGTGCTGCCCGGATGGGTCTTCTGGTACATGCTCATGAGCGTGTCGAAGAACTGCTCAGCCGTGTCGCCCGGGTTGAGCAGGAGCGTAAGGTGGACAGCCGGCCCGGTCGTGCTCGCTGCCGTTGCCGTTGCCGCGGGCAGTAATGACAGGCTGCCGGCGACTAGTGCAACAGTTGCTGGAACTGCAAATAGCTTGCGGTACATATATGTTCCTTTCTTTCTTCTGGGGAGACCAATGCCCGGCACAGAGGCAGGACCTCGGAGCTGCGGACGCGTTTCCGTAGGGCTAAACGAGTAAAGAGTGGGCTCCCGGCTCCTAATGCGAGCCTTGGCACACTGTCTGGAATACGTGAGCGACGGGATGTCGCCGCCAACAAAGGCGACTGGTCCCGAAGGACCTCACGTTATGCCAGATTATCATTTGGAACTGCAATGTGCAATTCCGCATAAGGGTTTTGTCGAGCTGTGTTGCTTGGAGCCATCGCTTCTCGGAACGAGCGTGGCCGCCCGCCGAGGTACTTGGGCGCGAGCAGAGGGCTGCTCAACCCTGCGTTCATCTCGGTCCGGCAACCCGCTACCAGCTGGGCGCGTGGCCGGCTCACTTCTGTGGCGAGGAAGTTTTCAATACAGATTACCGGCGGGACCGCAGACGCCTGACTCCCGAACCTCACAGTTCGCGTTCCGAGCCCGTAGAAAGGACGATGGCGAACTCGAGGTCGCCTTCCTCGGGCACAACGCCTGGAAGGCGTCCCGTAGCACGGCACAGCCCGACCTGCATCATCAGTCGGGTACAATGCACACCTTGCCGGACTGCGCCGCATTGGCGATCGCGTAGGCATTGCCGATTTCCCCCAGCGGCAGCCGTTCGGTGATCATTTTGTCCAGGTGTAGGCCCCATCGGGCCGCTCTCCCGCAGAGGTCCTCCATGTGGCCAAGGCTGGTCACCCACGAAGAGCGAATGGTCAGCTGTTTGAACACCATGAGCTCATCGACGTCGATCTCGAGGCGACCCCCCATACCGATGAGCGTACATTGGCCCCACCGTCGCGTTCCTCGCAACGCCAAGGTGCGCGCCGACGTCGCTCCGGAGCAGTCGAAGCTCGCCTCACACAGGTCACCTCCGGTCTTTTCCTGCACAAACCTAAGTGCCTCGTCGCCTACCGCGCTCAGCCCGTCGGTTACCGCCCCGATCCTTTTGGCAATGCCCACCCGCTCTTCGGATATGTCGACGCCGATGATTTGGCACGCGCCGAGCTTCTGGGCGATCATCCCCATGGCCAGGCCTACCGGCCCCAAGCCGGTGATGAACACCCGGTCATCGCCGCTGACACCGGCCCGGAGCAACGCTTCGTACGCGGTCCCGGCCCCGCAAGCGATCAGAGCGCCGTCCTCGAAGGACAGCTCATCGGGCAACGGCATGCAGCTCTGTTCCTCGGCCAGCAGGTATTCCCCCATACCGCCGTCGCGCTGGAAACCATATGCAGAACGTGCAAGTTGGCAGGAGATGACGGTCCCCTGTCGGCAATGACGGCAGACGCCGCACCCTGTGACGTGGTATACGCATACACGGTCGCCTTGTTTGAACCGGACGACGCCCGGCCCGACCTCGGCGACTACGCCCGCCGGTTCGTGACCGCAGATAACGTTTCGGTACATTTCGGCGGGGTCTTCGGGGGCCGCGTCTCGACGGTATATCGCCCGCAGGTCACTGCCACAGATCGCCGACGCCATCACCTTCAGCACCACCTGTCCGGGGCCGGGGCACGGGACGGGGAAGTCCCGTAGTTCAACCCTCTCTTTGTTCATCAGAATGACAGCGCCTCGCATGACCCCTCCTGTTCCCTCATGTTCGTGTGGTGCTCCACTGTGGCGCGCCGCGACCGATAACCAGCGTCTCCTTTTCAGGTGGTGGCGTGCCCCACGTTTCCGTTGATCGTGAGCCCACCGTCGATAACAATCTCCTGACCGGTCAAGAACCGCGACGCGTCCGAAGCCAAGAAAACGACGGTGTCAGCAACCTCCTCGGGAAGACCGACACGGCCGAGAGCAACGCGGTGGCCGTATGTGTTGCGGACCTCGTCGTCCCACGCAACCGTGTTTAGAGGAGTTTCGATGGGACCGGGCGCAACCGCATTGACCGTGACCCCGTGCGGGGCGAGCTCGAGGGCCAGTGTTTTCGTCATGCCCACGATCCCGCCCTTGGCCGTGATGTACGCCACCATGCCCGAGATGACGAGAATGTCAGCGGCAGACGTGATGTTGATGATGCGCCCCGCTCCTCGGGGGGCCATCCGGCGGCCTGCGGCGCGGCACCCGTAAAAGTAACCGTGCAGATTAGCTGCTAGCAGGCCATGCCAGTCGTCGTCGGTCGTCTGCAGGAACGGCTTCACCATGAGGCGGGCGGCGTTGTTGACCCAGATGTCCAGCGGTCCGAGCTCGTCTTCGGCTCGTTCTGCCAGCGCCTCAACCGTTGCGTGGTCCCCGGAGTCCCCCTTGACGAGCAGAGCCCGCCGGCCGAGCGCCTCGATACTCCTGGCGGTACGACTTGCACCTTCCGTGTCCGACCGGTACAGCCCAGCCACGTCCGCGCCCGCTTCGGCAAAAGCAATGGCAATAGCGGCGCCGATGCCATTGGACACGCCTGTTACGACAGCTCGCCGGCCGGAAAGATCGAAGGGGTTATGCATCGCGGTTACCTCCCTGGCTCCCCGAAGAAGCCGATCACGAAATGCTCACATCTACGCATGCCTTGCCCGGCACGGCCCCGCCGTCCTTAGCTCTCGGCCGGGGTGAGGAACCCGAAGTCCACCCCGGTTGGCGAAGGGCCTGGCCAACGCGAGGTGACCACCTTGCCACGAGTGGAGAAACGAATGCCGTCCGGGCCGTATATGTGGGTATCACCGAACAACGACCCTTTCCAGCCCCCGAAGCTGTAGTAGCTGACCGGGACCGGGATCGGGACATTTATGCCGACCATGCCGGCCTGGACCTCGAACTGGAAGCGCCGTGCGGCGCCTCCGTCCCGAGTAAATAGAGCCACACCATTGCCGTATTGGCCCTGGTTGACGAGCGAAATCGCCTCATCGAAGGTAGCAACCCTGATGACACAAAGGATTGGGCCGAAGATCTCGTCGTCGTAGGCGGGACAGCTCGGGCGGACGTGGTCGAGCAGCGACGGTCCCAGGTAAAACCCGCTCGCGGGCACGGCCGTCCTACGGCCATCGACCACGACACTGGCACCACCGAGCGCG
>Ga0182016_10008363_pt1 | contig 10465 bp, 8 predicted proteins | sample 712S2MmetaG_FD_120491 | JGI IMG/M metagenome (GOLD analysis project Ga0182016, IMG submission 120491) | Permafrost microbial communities from Stordalen Mire, Sweden - 712S2M metaG | ecosystem: Environmental > Terrestrial > Soil > Wetlands > Permafrost | place: Sweden: Stordalen | collected... | reverse complement strand
GTCCTCCAAAATCATTATTTTTCTCCCAAGCCATTTCGGGTAAAGGTTTGGTTACATCTGTCACTCGGTCTTCCCAATCAATCCTGCTGAAATCTATACTTCCCCGAATGGGATTTAAGTGATAGTTATAAGTTCGCTTCCATACCGGCTCGGATGTTCGAATAACCGAAAATAAATTTTGACTTTTATCAGAAAGTATTTTTGCCGGGATTTCACAACGGCATGCGCTTGGTCCTCCTGGACGCAACGGACTAAATAAACCTTCAAATTTCAAATCGGGAAACTGTTTTTTTAGTTTTTTTACATAATCACCTTCTTCAATAAAATAAACAACGACGTCGGGTGTTTGTTCATTTTGGTCTAAATAAATTGGATTGAATTCATGTAATAAATATACCGACGATCCTTCGTAAAATTCCGTTGAGAAATCAAAAATTTCTTTAGTCAAATAAACTCGTCGCCCTTGAGTAATATCTTGGAGGACATCTTCCTGCGGCAAAGTCGTCCAAACCCTTTTTTCTGCCCACTGCGGATAAACACTGGAAAAAAGTCCCTGGGCTGCCCATACCCAAAAAACAACCAACAAAAAATAGATAATGCCTTGAAAAAATCGGGTTTTAACTGCCATCAGTACCTGTCCCAAAAGTTCATTGAGACCCATTGCGCCGATAAGCAATAAAGGAACTACGCAATTAACCAATTCGGTACTGTGAGATTCTTTCATGGAAATTTGAGGAAGAATGGCCAAAACCGCTGTCGCTAAAAGAAAGCTTCGCTTCGCGTCTGGTTTTGTAAAATAAAAAATCAGACCCAAAGCTATGAAAATAGTTTCAGGAAAGCTAAATATAGAATGATTGGGAACCATCATGTCTTCGCGAATGTCCTGAAAGTGCCAAAACAACCCTTCGATAGTTTCCGGAAAGCGTCTTAAAAAAGCTTCCAAAAGATTCGAAGAACTTAAATAACTCGCGCCTGAAACAATAGTATGCCATTTAATGCGTCCAACAATATAATCATCAGTAAAGGAACGGAAAGAAAGAAGAATGGCCATTGACGCTCCACAAAACCATTTAAACCATAAATCTTCTACCTTTTTAGAAATCACACGCTTATAAACAAACGCGGCCATTACAAAAATTGTTAAAAATATGAGTGGACCAAAGTGTTTGATCTGCGAAACAACTCTATCTCCATTAGAAATAAAGTTAAGACAACAGAGAAAATAATAAAAATAAACAGCCGATGAAATCCAAACCAAAGAGGGCGCCGACGCCAATTTAATTTCGACCCTGTTTTTCCACCAAAGAAGTGCCAAACACGAAAAAATAAAAAACGGAATTAATACTAAACAAAGAGATTCTGTAATAGAAAAAAAACCTATACTGGCAGCCCACAATAAAAAATCCACAATAGAGCTTTTTCTCAATAACCTGATTTGTGTCCAAATAACGAGCAGCGCGCCGAAAGTCATTGAAGAAACTGGATAACCACTGACAGCTTTTGTGATTAGGGGCTCACTAATGGAGACCAAGATTGCCGCTAACAATCCAACTCTTTTCCCGGCTATTTCTTTACCACAAAGATACATGGCCCAAACGGTTCCCAACTCATAAAAGGTGGAGGTTAATCTTTGAATAACCAATCCTGTTTCAGCGGGAAATAAATGCCAGAAAAAAAGCGCTGTATAAGGCGAAACGGGAAGAATGCAATAGTTGCTGGTTACAAAAATATCACTAAAATTCCAAAAATCCTTCATTCGACGGACAATCTCAACATATAAGGCTAAATCAAAAGAATAACCTCCAATCGGTTTATCCATATGATAAAGACATAAAAATAACGTTAAAACAAAAGCCACACACAGCACGACTCTTGCCCAAAGAGAGGAAATATCATTTCCTGCTGTCTCATGTCTATGGGAAAAAAATCGAATGTATAAAAATAGAGCTCCAAAAAAAAATAACGCTATTTGCCAGGAGCCATAGAAAAACAAGCAAGATGCAGAACTAGGCAAAGCCCAGCCAAAACCGGGAAATGTAATAGTAACAATACTAAAAGCCAAAAACAGAGCCCCTGAAATCCAAACGTCTCGTTTTAATGTGGAAATGTCTTCTTCTTTTACTTTTGGAGAATTGCCGAATAAATTTTTGTGAGAACGCTTTGATTTAAGCTTTTTGACCATCATTTCTCCCGATCATTTCAACAAATCAATTAACTGGTGAAAACATTGGATTGATTATACATAACCAAATTGGGTCAGGTAACCTTTAAAAAATCCGAGTGGGGAGAAAAAGTATTCGGTTTACAAACTAATTGCCCATTCAAGCTAATCCATCGTTCAATTATCCCACATTTTCAAGAACTCTGGAATTAGCTTCGTCCAACTAATCTGAATCCATAATGCGAATTTCATACTTGTCTCCGTCGAGACAACGATTTTCTAAAATGATAAAAATCTAGTTTCTCTATAAAAAATTTTTATACTTGATTCTATTTGTGGTTAAATCAATTTCTATCTCAATAGAAGGAACTCTATGCTTGATCCCAAATACGTCCGTGAACACGAAACCGAAGTCCGCCAAACATTGGAAAACTGCAAATCCAAAGTCAATATTTCTTTATATTTAGATTTAGACCGCCGACGCCGAGACCTGACCATTTCTGTCGACAAACGGAAAGAACGCCTCAATAAGGCCTCGGAAGAAATGGGCCGGATGAAAAAAGAAGGCCAGGACATTTCCGCCTACCGTGGAAAACTTCAAGAGCTCTCCGACGAAATTAAACAGATGGATAACGAAATTTCAGCTGTCGAAAAAGATTTTCACGAGCTTGAACTTCAAATTTGTAACTTACCCGACGCCAATGTTCCAGTAGGAGGGGAGGAAAGTAACAAAGAGCTTCGTAAAGTCGGTGAACTCCGTCAGTTTGATTTCAAACCTAAACCCCATGAAGAACTGGGCGCAGCTCTGGGTATTTTGGACTTTGAAAAAGCTGCCAAAGTTTCGGGAGCTCGTTTCTTTAGTCTTTGGGGTCTGGGCGCCAAGCTCGAAAGAGCCCTCACCAATTTTATGTTGGACCTGCATGAGAAACAGGGCTACCAGGAACTGGTTATTCCCCATTTGGTCAATTATCAATCAATGGAAATGTCTGGCCAGTTTCCGAAGTTCATCGAGCAAGCCTTCGCGACTAAAGAAGATAATTTGTATCTGATTCCAACCGCCGAAGTTTCTTTGGCAAATCTTCATCGCGGAGAAACCCTACCGATTGGCTCTCTTCCCAAAAAATACGCGGCCTATACTCCCTGCTACCGCCGGGAGGCTGGTACTTACGGGAAAGATACCAAAGGTCTCATTCGTTTACATCAATTCAACAAAGTGGAAATGTTTCAGTTCGTGGAACCAGAAAAAAGTGCCGAAGCTCTTGAATTGCTGGTCGATAATGCCGAAGAAGTTTTAAAGCTATTGGGGCTGCCTTATCGAGTGGTGGTGTTAGCGACCGGCGACAAGAGTTTTAGCTCAGTGAAAACTTATGACTTGGAAGTTTGGGTTCCAAGTCAAAATACTTACCGTGAAATATCCAGTTGTTCCAATTGCACCGACTTTCAATCCCGTCGAGGCGCCATTAAATTTAAACGCGAAGGCGGCGGCAAACCCGAACTGGTTCATACTTTGAATGGTTCCGGTTTAGCTGTAGGCCGTACCTGGCTGGCCCTGCTTGAAAATTACCAGCAAGCCGATGGTTCCGTGGTTATCCCTGAGGTTTTACGCCCATATTTAGGCGGGCTAGACATCATTCGCCCCTCTAAATAAAGAAAAAGAGCGGATAGCTATTTTTCAGCTTCATTACATTTCCTTTAACTGCCGGTTTCCAAAAAGCTTCTGGTACAATAATCAACGACCATAACTGATGAGGAGTTTTTCCCGATGGCTAACAAAACGGTACAAACCCAATTAATAGAACCCAAAATGAGCAAGGCTGGCAAAATCACCCTAGGTGTGGGTGTGGGCGTATTAGTGGCGGGTTATATGTTTTTAGCGACTGGTTCCATGACTTTGGCGCCATTGCTGATCATCGGGGGACTCATTACTGTCGGCGTTGGAATTTACAACCTTTAGGACGACATGCAACCCCAGTTGCCCCAGTTGATCACCAGCGAGATTTGTTTGGACTGCCCCGTTTGCTGCCGCTTCCCTGAGAAGCAGGCGTCTCTCTCTCCTTTTTTCTTTCCTGAGGAAAGAACTCTGGTCGAATCCATAAAATCAAAAGGTTCATTTAGGGAAACTGCCATGGGGCAGGCTTCCAAGGCGCAGCTCGTGAATTGCGGGCATGGCTACGCTTGTTCGTTTTTCAATCCTGAGAATCACACTTGCCAAATATATGAGGCAAGACCCCTGGATTGTTCGATGTATCCCGCGGTGATTATGCATAGTGAAGATCACCAAAAAGTGCTGATCGGTGCCGACACCAAATGTCCGGCGCTCAGGCGGTCCGACGTGGCCGCGAAGTTGAAGAATTATTTAGATTCAATTCAGCGATACTTGGAAAGTACGACCCTGTCATCCTCTATTCAAAAATTTCCTCAGTTTATTAGTGAATTTCAGGAAGAAGTGGTGGAAGTGCGCGAGTTGTCGTTGGGAAAGGCTTAACCAATGGTTGCTACATTACAAGCACTGCGCCCCCCCCGGGCGATGCGGTGGGTTTTACGCTGGAGATGGATTACTTTTGGTTTAATAGTCGTTGCTGTGGCCTTAGCGTTTTTTGTTCATCATTGGTGGATATTTGTTTTGACCGCTTGTTTTTTAGTCGGCGCTTTTTATAGCTACGGAATAGCAAAACACAGGGGTCGTATTGTTGGCGAAGGTTCAGAAGGGGAAGCATTAGTTGCTAAGGTTTTGGATAATTTGCAAATGGATGCTCGAGTTTTACATTCAATTCAATTTAAGTCCGGCGACAAACCTCGGGAGCTGGATCACTTGCTGATCACGCACAACACGATGTTTGTCATTGAAACCAAATATTTGCGGGGACGAATTGTGGGGGATGTAATGGATCGTGAATGGACTTTGCACAAACGGGCTCATAAAACCCGTTCCCGTTACAAACGAGCGTTTTATAATCCGCTTAAACAGGTCGCGACCCAGATTTATCATTTGCGCAGCCACTTGGAATCGAATCTTCCCGAACGCTGGGCACATGAGTGTTCTCAAATTTGGATTCAAGGCGTGGTCGTTTTCGCTCATCCGCAGGGTGATTCTTCCGCTGTGGTCAACCATGAACATGGTGTGGTTGCGGTTGAAAATCTGCCTCAATATTTAGCCAATTATCGGCCGCCTTCTCGAGCCAGTCGTTTAAGCTACGGGCTGCGCCGGGAAATCGCCCGGGTTTTAACAGGACATTGATTTAAAAGCCCCGGACGGCAACTTTCGGGGCTTTTTTTGGAACCCAATATGCCTTCCATCATCGAATTACCCCACGCTGATTTTTTCGATTCCGTTGATCCTCTCGATCTTCAATTAGAGCGGGCTCAAACTTTATTCTCTCCCGCCAGCGGGCTTTCGACTTCAATTCCTTCTTTTTTGATGTGGCAGGACGAATTTACCTACGCTTTAACCCGAAAAGATTATCATTCTTTCATCATCGCTCTGTATGGATCCTATGTTTATCTTCCCGTCCCTCCGCGACCCTTTACGATTGAAAGCCTTCAAACCGCTTTTGACTACATGAAAAAGGTAAATGGTTCGGGCCCTGGTATTTCCCGTATAGAAGGTCTCACTGAAAAGCAAAAAGAAGAGACTCAAATCTGGAAATTCAGTCCCCGTCTCACTTTAAGTGAATATATTTATGATCGGCAACATTTAGCCGAATTGCATGGTGATCCTTATCGGGCTAAACGGGCGGATATAAATCACTTTCTCAAAGAAAACTCAGTTATTCTTCGTCCTTTTCGGGCTCAGGACCTCAACGCTTGTGGTGATCTTTATGAACTTTGGAAAGCACAACGGCTTCCCTCGCTTCAAGGTGAAATGGCCGCGAAGATGATTCAATCTTCCCAGAAAGCCCATTTTCAGGCGCTTCATCAAGGCGAGGATTGGGGTATGGACGCCTGGGTGGTCTTAGTGAATCAGCGTGTTGTCGCTTATACGGTTGGGGCCGCTTTAAACCAGACCACTTATGGTATCTATGTGGAGGTGACTGACTTGACGATCAAGGGGTTGTCCGCTTATATATTCGTCAACGTCTGCCGACAGTTGGAATCTTATCCATTTATCAATACTGGCGACGCCGAAGGTCTGCCCCGATTGGCTGAATCGAAGGAACATTGGCATCCGGCAGAAAAACTAAACTTATACGCGGTTGATCCTCGGTAAATTAGGAGCTGACATGGCCTCTCCCATTAAAATTAAATTCAAAAAAAATCCGATCAGCCGCCTTCAAAAACGAAAAACAACCGCCACTCAAACCAAAAAAACGGTTTCCAAGTCTTCTGGCAGAATCAGGGTGGACTGGCACCAATACTTCATGAATATCGCCAGCGAAGTGGCAACTCGGTCAACCTGTGATCGCAAACATGTAGGCGCGGTTATTGTGAGAGATAAAACGATCCTTTCCACGGGCTATAACGGCAGCGTCCGGGGACTACCCCATTGCGATGACGCCGGTCACATGATGGAAGACAATCACTGTGTCGCGACTATCCATGCCGAATCAAACGCTATTATTCAGGCCGCCCGCAATGGAGTGCGATTAGAAGGGGCGGATATTTACGTCACCGCTTCCCCCTGTTGGAATTGTTTTAAAATGCTGGCGAACGCCGGTGTTAAAAACATTTATTATGGCGAGTTTTACCGGGACGACCGTATTTTTAACGCGGCCAAAAAATTAAAAATGTATGTCAGCGAGATTAAACTAGAAAAAAATTAGAGGTTTTAAATTTTCCGAATCGCTTCTCGAGCATAAAATTTTAAGGGATCGGACAAACCCCATTTTGGATCATCTAATTCGTTTTCATGCAGCCATTGAATGTCCTGATGTTCATCCACGTTAAGCGTAACTTTCCCCCCTTTCACTTTCGCAAAATAAATAAGACCGATATGCCAGTGTGGTTCTTTAATTAAATGCATGTCCATGTAATCAGGTGCCAACAAAGGTAAAAAACCAGATTCTTTTTGAATCGGCGCTCTTTCTCCTACCAATTCCACATCCAACCCGCTTTCTTCTTTGGCTTCCCTGATAGCCGCCTGTTCGGGATGCTCCTCCAACTCAATATGACCGCCAATTGGAAGCCAGCGTTGAAGCTGTTTATGAAAAATGAAAAGAACTTTTCGATTTTGAGAAATAAGGACAGAAACCGTAAAGTCAATTTTTTCATGGATATGCGGCATAAACTTTCAAACCTTTTCTATTTTAAAAAAACTAATCCCGTTGATTTATCCTGATCTTTATATAATGACAAATATAATCTACTTTGAAATCTTTCTCGCAAACAGATATTCTTTAACCGAGCGACAAAATGGCACTAACATCTTTGATTCAAAAAATATTATTTTTGTTACTCTCCATTTTCTCTTTGAACTCATGGTGTGCTCAAGAAGCGCTGGCCGTTCGGCCCATATCCGCCAATATTGCCCTAGTCGCTGGACAGGAAAATAGAGCCGGCTTCAAAGATGGAAGCTTTACTTCGGCGCTTTTCAACACTCCCCTGGGTCTCTCAGTTAGTGATGATGGTACCCGTCTTTTCGTCGCCGATTCTGGCAACAACCGAATCCGTATCATCCATCTCGATCAAAACAATGATGTCACTACGCTGGCAGGACAAACTTTGCCGGGAAAACTGGATGGTCCTATAGAAAAAGCCCAGTTTAACAATCCTCATGGGGTTCTTTATCTACCGGGTGATCGTCTAGTGGTAAACGATTTTGGCAACCAGCTCTTACGTCTCGTGGACTTGAAAGCCGGAACCGTCTCAACACTTGCTACAGAACCTGTCCAAATCTCCATGAATGGCGTCAGAGATATGGCCTATATGCGTGCTGCCAATTCAATCTTCTTTACCCAACCCGATATGAACACTTTAAAAAGGCTTGATTTAAAAACCGATCTGGTTTCAAACGTTCTTAACAACAATTCCCAACTTACCCATCCGGCTGCTCTCTGGTGTCAGAAAAATAAGCTTTACATAGTGAACAAAGATTTTCCCCAGATCTACGAAATCGATTGGAAGGATAATTCCGCCACGAACCCTGTTTCGGTTGCGACCTCACTCGCCAACGTACTTTCCTTGTCCTGGAACGGCGATATCCTTTATGCCCTCTTACAAAACCCCGGTGTTCCTGCCGAACGATTTTTCCTCAACAACGAATACAATAACCATTTAGTGTCTTTTAGAAGTCCGGGAGGAGACACCATCCCGCAAGAATCTCTTTTCCCGCTCGCGGATATGTCCTACGCCCCTTCAACCGGTTTTGTGCCGGACCCTGACGACAGCCGGAAGCTTTACGTCGCTAAACCCGATCAACAAACCATTGTTTATTATCGCGACCTGTTTGGCTGCGATACTTGCGGACCGGACTACCGCAATTCCAACAATGTCAACGAACCCGAGTACCCTGCCAAGAAACCCAAAAACACCTTCCGTATTTTATTTTTAGGCGATTCCCGGGTCGCGGGTATGGCCAATTATCCTCTCGTGACCGATTTTCACGCCCGCGCCAATCTCAACTATCCCGGAGCGTTAAATATCTCCAAACAAATCGAGCGGGAACTGAACTTCCAGGCCTCGTTGGATGACACCGACTTAAATTTTGAGGTTCTCAAAGCGACTTATAGCGCGGGTTCGTTTCTCTTTCTCTGGCCCACCTACGAATTACCCGATATTGTCAAACACAATGACATCGATCTAGTAATCATATTTATGCCGCCAACGTCGAGCGATTATTTGCCCTATAAAGTTTATTTCGATCATCCCATTACTTCCGAGGGTATTCCCAAATTACCCAGCGACATGGAATATTTACTGACCCCTCCTCTGGAACGGATTCCCAAGGGGGCGCCTCAGAGCTTTTACAACTTTTGCAAAGCCCATGACCTGGTGAAAATTGACGGAAACGTTTTTAATTTTGACGAAAAATTGTTCAACTATCCTGAACTGCATGACGCGCTGGTCGAAATGTACGGAAAGCCCTTGGACGTGCTCAACCAAAAGCTTTTGGCCATCAAAACATCCTCCGGCCAGCCCGTACGCCTATTGTTGTGTTCCACTCACGAGGGAGTGGGCAATTTGCTCTATCCGGACAATTCTCAAATATGGATGGATGCGGCCAAGAAATATGACTTCCCTATCTTGGACATTAACGCCGAATTCGAAGCTTTGCATCTCGCCTTTTTTCCTCTGACAGGCGACGACCACAACCATATGAATCCCGATGGCCATCTTTTTTTCGGCAGACTCATAGCACATGACCTCATCCACGACAAACTAATCCCTTGGAAATAAATATTTAAGAAATCATATATATTTTAAATTTTTCCTGATTTTTAAATCTAATTTTCGGTAATGTTTCTAATGTCTCTATATAATAATTGAAAACATGATTCATTTATTTATAACTAGGTGATCAAAGTGATAATTCCAACCATGGCTCTCTCAAGATGTTCAACAACTATCCAAAAGCTTTTGTTGTTCTTTGTCTTCTTTTTGAGCCTTTCCCATGAAGCGCTGGCCGTTCGTCCCATATCTGCCACTGTCGCCTTAGTCGCCGGGCAGGAAGGGATCAGTGGTTTCAAGGATGGAAGCTTTACTTCAGCCCTTTTCAACACACCTCTTGGCCTATCCGTCAGTGATGATGGTACACGGCTTTTCGTCGCCGATTCCGGCAACAACCGCGTCCGCATCATCCACCTTGATCAGAACAATGATGTCACCACCTTGGCCGGTCAGACTTCCGCTGGAAAATTAGATGGCCCTTTGGAAAAAGCCCTCTTTAACAATCCTCATGGGGTTCTTTACCTGCCCGGCGAGCGCCTGGTGGTCAACGACTTCGGCAATCAGCTCTTGCGCCTTGTGGATCTGAAAACAGGCACTGTCTCCACCCTGACTCCAGTTCCAGTCAATGGCGTCAGGGATATGGCCTATATGCCTTCTAGAAATTCGATCTTCTTTACCCAACCCGATACCAGTACCTTAAAAAGGCTCGATTTAAAGACCGGCCTGATTTCAACCGTTCTCAACAACAATACCCAGCTTCCCCATCCCGCCGCTCTCTGGTGCCAAGACAACAAACTTTATATAGCGGACAAGGATTTACCCCAAGTTGACGAACTCGATTGGAAGGACAACACCCCGGCCAACCCGGTCTCGGTTGCCACCACTCTGGCCAACATACTTTCTTTGTCCTGGAACGGCGATATCCTTTACGCTCTCTTGGAGAACCCCGGCGTTCCCGCCGAACGGCTTTTTCTCGATAAG
>Ga0182016_10008359_pt1 | contig 10469 bp, 10 predicted proteins | sample 712S2MmetaG_FD_120491 | JGI IMG/M metagenome (GOLD analysis project Ga0182016, IMG submission 120491) | Permafrost microbial communities from Stordalen Mire, Sweden - 712S2M metaG | ecosystem: Environmental > Terrestrial > Soil > Wetlands > Permafrost | place: Sweden: Stordalen | collected... | reverse complement strand
GGCGAAAACATCGTCCAAGGCGCCATCGATCCCGACGAGTTCTACGTGCATAAGCCGACCTTCCGCCAGGGGTTCCGCACAGTGCTCCGACGTAGCCTTGGGGCCAAGCAGCTGCGGATGACCTACGGCCCCGATCGGAACAGCAAGGCGAGAACGAGGAATAAGCCGACCTCAAAGGCGGAGCAGAGGCGGTTCTGCCTTACCGACCAGGAGGTGCTGACCCTGACGGGCCACGCCATCGCCATCGAAGATCACTATTCGCTCAAGGCGAGCCGGCCTGAGCCCATGGACATTGAATGGGCGAAAGATGGCCAGGACGGGACACTCTATATCGTTCAGGCCCGGCCGGAGACGGTCGCCTCGCGCCGGTCGGCTGAGACGCTTGACGCCTATGCCATCAAGGGAACGGGAACCGTCTTGGTCACCGGCCGGGCCGTTGGCGAGAAGATCGCAACCGGGATCGTCCGAGTGGTTGCCTCGCCCAAGGATCTAGACACCTTTCGGCCCGGCGAGATTCTGGTGGCGGATGCGACCACGCCTGACTGGCAACCGGTGATGAAGATGGCCGCGGCGATCATCACCAATCGCGGTGGGCGCACCTGTCACGCGGCGATCGTGGCGCGTGAACTCGGTGTTCCGGCGGTTGTCGGATCGCGCGAAGCGACGGCCAAGCTGCGGACCGGCGCAACTATGACCGTGTCGTGCGCTGAGGGCGATATCGGGCGGGTCTATGAGGGCGCCGTTCCGTTCGAGACTTCGGCGATCGATCTTGGCGACCTGCCCAAACCGAAGACCGAGGTCATGATCAATCTCGGCGATCCCGACCTCGCCTTTCGAACGGCCGAGCTTCCCTGCGCCGGCGTCGGGCTGGCGCGGATGGAGTTCATCATCCAGGAGCATATCGGCATCCATCCGATGGCGCTGGCCGAGCCGGCCAGGGTGGGGTCGGCCAAGGCCAAGGCAGCGATCACGCGAGCAACGCGGGGCTATTCGCGCCCCGCAGACTTTTTCATCGAACGGCTCTCGGAAGGCGTGGGGACGATCGCGGCGGCCTTCTATCCGCGCCCGGTGATCGTCCGCCTGTCGGATTTCAAGACCAACGAATACGCTGGCCTGATCGGCGGCGCGGGATTCGAGCCCAAGGAGGATAACCCCATGCTGGGCTTCCGAGGCGCCTCCCGCTACGACCACCCCGCCTACGCGGCTGGCTTCGCTCTCGAGTGCGCAGCCTTGCAGCGTGTGCGCGAGAAGATGGGCCTGATCAATCTCAAGATCATGGTTCCATTCGTCCGCCGTGAAGAGGAGGCTAAGCGCGTCATCGCGGCCATGGAGCGATGTGGTCTGAAGCGGGGCGAAAACGGTCTCGAGGTGTTCGTGATGTGCGAGATCCCCAACAACGTCATCCGCATCGACGCCTTCGCCGCGCTGTTCGACGGCTTTTCCATTGGGTCCAACGATCTGACCCAACTTACGCTGGGCGTGGACCGCGACTCCGAGATCGTCGCCTTCGACTTCGACGAACGCGATCCGGGGATGATGGAGATGCTTCGGCTGGCGGTGACCGGCGCCAAGCGCAATCACCGTCACGTTGGCATCTGCGGCGAAGCGCCGGCGAACTATCCAGAGATCGCCGCTGCCTTGGTCGGCTGGGGCATCGACTCTATCAGCGTCAATCCGGCGAGCCTAATCAGTGCGATCAAGGTTGTGGCCGATGCGGAACAGCGGCCCCTCGGCGCGGCGTAAACGCCGCGCCGAGGCGTCCTTAGCAGGTAGCCATGGCGACGTTCGTGCCGCCGTAGTTCCCAGACGCTCTTTCACCATTGCGGGTTCTTGCGCTCGATCTCCGCTAGATCTCCGCGCGTGAATGTGATCGAGATCATGGCGACGGCACGAGAGCGCCTTATCGTTCCCCCGGTCTTTGGCCAAGTTGAGATGCGCGCCGGCGTTGTCCGTCGTGATCAGGCCAAGGCCGGACAGATGCCGCGCCGCAGAGTTGATCCGCGGGACAACCCCAATGGAGCCGTTCCATGAAACGCCTTTTGCTCACCTTCTCGGCCGTGGCGGCGCTGGGCGGCGCGCTGGCCGCCTGCGAAACCGCAACGCCCTATCAGCCCTTGGCGCCCGGCAATGCCGAGGCCGGCGGCTATAGCGACGTCCGCTTGGACGCCACCCATTGGCGCGTGAGCTTCAGAGGTAACGATCTGACCTCGCGCGAGACGGTGGAGCGCTACCTGCTTTATCGCGCTGCCGATTTGACCGTGAACCAGGGCTTCGACTGGTTCGTCACCGACGACAAGCAGACCGATACCAAGAGAACGGCCTACTTCGATCCGGAATTTGGCTATGGCTGGCGGCCCTCCTGGCGTTACGGCTACGCCAGCGGTTGGGGCCCGTGGGGCTATTGGGGCGGCGGTCCCTGGGGCGGCCCGTGGGGCCCGGCCCAGATCGAGGAATATAAGCGCTACGAGGTGTCGGCCCAGATCGCGATGGGCCACGGCGCTCCGCCCGCCCGCGCTCTGGATGCCCATCAGGTGCTGACCAATCTGGGCCCGTCGATCCTGCGGCCCCAAGCGCCCAAGTGAGTCTTCATAGCCCGACGCGCTGGCTGGCCAATGTTATTCGATCCGCCGGGCGCTTGAGTTGGAGCTTGTCGGCCGCACACGTCGCGGTCAGGTCATCCTGAGGCCTGATCTTTCCTGCGCCGCCGAGTGAAAAAGTGGTCATTCAGTAAGGCTCCATCTCGGAGATTTGCTGGCTCTCCAGTTTGAACCGAACCTTCTCGCCAACAGTCGCATCTTTTAGCAGCGCTGTTTTACTCACGACGAAGGGCATAGTTCCCGCCGGCCAGTTCAGCGCCTCTACGTCATCATAGGCGATGGTGACGCGCCCATGTTGCGGATCGATCGACTGGATCACGCCCGTAATCGCGATGCTGCTTAGAGCCTTGGCCGGAGGCCGCACGGGAGTGGGGGTGGGTGATGCCGTGGAGGTTGGCGCGGGGGTTTGACTGCGCCCGCCTCGGCCGCCGCGTCCGCTGCCGCCTCCTCCGTACTGCGCATGAGCGGATGTCGCCGCAAACAGGCAAACGACCATGATTGGAATGAGACGTTTCGACATCGGCTCAGCTCCAAGTGAATAGACGCCATCCGTTGTATCTTCAAATGAGGCTGAGGCATGACATTCGCTCGATCGCCTTCAAGTCGCGTCCCGGGTCTGACGGTCAGGAGATGCGCTGGATCTTCCTGGCGAACATCGCACCAGCCGTGGGTCGAAGCCGACTCGGTGATCCGCACGGATGGCAATCTGGCTTACCAGAGCGTCGCTAAGGTGACGGGCTGCGAGCATATGGTCGCCAAGAAGGGCGTGGGCGGGAACGCTCGCGGACTCTCGATTGGTTGGATCGAACTGCTCGCACGCCGACCTGAGATCAGATCGGAAATCTTCCCACTCCGGCTTCGCCAGAACGTGTTTTATGTCCTTGATGTATAATCGAACCATCGGCATTGCTTTGGCCTCTCGGGTTCGAACATCGCCGACAAACCCGCAGGTTGAGTAGCGAGGAGGCGAGGCTCGCCGACTGATTATCGGGTCCGACGGAACTTCCGCGTCGCCCGGGGCTTATCCCAGCAATCCCCTGATCGGTCGGAACTCGCCCGGACACTGCGGATCGCCTCCAAAAACCCTAGGAAAGAGCCCGCCCATGTCCCAGTTCCAACCTCTCGCGGGAGCCCCCCGCGCACGTCGCCTGCTGGTGGTCGCCTCCCTCATCGGCGCGGCCTGCCTGGCCGGCCCGCTCGCTGTGGCGGCGCAAACCGCTGCGACCCATCACGTGCACAAGACCGCGGCGCAGAAGCTGGAGACCCTCAATGACCGGATCTCCGCGCTCCATGCCCAGCTGCAGATCACGCCCGACCAAGAGGTTGGGTGGGCCGCCGTCGCCCAGGTGATGCGCGACAACGAAGCTCAGATGCAGGCCATGGTCACCGAACGCCGCAGCAAGTCGCCCAATGGCGGCGACGCCGTGGACGAACTGAAGACCTACGAGCGCTTCACCCAGGCCCACGTGAACGGATTGAAGAATCTGATCTCGTCCTTCACGACGCTCTACGCCTCGATGCCTGCGGCCCAACAGGCCATCGCCGATCACGTCTTCAAGCATTTCGGGCGCGGGGAGCGCTCCTGAACACGCCGAACGGCCGCTTCAATCGCCTTTCCCTTCAATGACGTGTTCGCCGTAGGAAACGATCATGACCCAGTCGATATCTGACACTTCACGGCGCAGTCCGTCCCTGCGCATTCCGCTTCGTATCGCCCTATCCGCCGTGCTCGTCTTGGCCGCGGTGGCCGGGGTGGCCGACGCGCAAGGTCGCGGCGGCCACGGCGGTGGTGGTCGCGGCCACGGCGGCGGCGGCGGTGGTCGCGGCGGCGGCTAGGGCGGCGGCTTTCGTGGCGGCGGCGGTTGGGGCGGGGGTTATTACCCCGCTCCCCCGATCATCTACGGCGACCCCTACTACTGCAGCCCGCCGCTGGTCTGGTATTACGGGACCGGCGACGGCTACTGCGACTAGTGGATAGAATCTGACGCTTAGTACCCGCCCACGACAGTCCCTCCGGCTCGTGGGTGGGCGCCATTGCACGACCATTCATTGCGAGTTCACATAGACGCGTTGATAGCTGTAAACCTCCGGCCACATCTTCGGAGAGATGCAGGAAGGATTCGACATGCGAACCAAATATGTTTCGGCCGTGACGTTGATCGGCGTTTGCGGGGCAGCGCTTTTGGTCGCCTCAACCAGCGCCGCGCAGAGCGTCAATTACAACAGCAGCAAATCAAACACCGGAAACGTCTATTTCAGGGATCTAAGCCCGAAGGGGCAAGAGGCTCTAAGAAGCTTGTGCGCTGCACACAGCGGGCATGTTGTGACGAACGATCAGGGCCAGCTTGGATGCCAAGTCGGGTCGCTGAATAATAGCAAAAACGTCTCCGATGGAGCAGCAAAGGGGCAAGCCTCCGAGTGACGGATTTGGCTGAGGATCCTGTTCGATCCGCAAAATTCACCTAGGTCAGCTTTGGGCCAGCCTTTCGCTCACGGAAAGGAAGCGATGGGGGGGACGCTCCCTGACGGCATCTAAGTGCCAAAGTGGAGGTGTTGAGCACACCATTGCAAAGGAGGCGTCCGTGGGTGAAGTTAGCACAACTGGGCTTGATCTGGCCAAGACGTCTTCCAGGCGCACGGTGCGGATGCGACGGGCGGCCCATACGTTTTCGGGGGAAGATCAGCGCCGAACAAAGGACCGTCGGACTTGAAGTCGACGGTCGTGCGAGAAAACAGCGCGCCGCCGATGCCAGCGGCGACAGTGACGAGGGGCAGCACGATGGGCGGTTTCACGACCGTGACCTTGCTCTCATCGGGCCAAAGCCCAACACGCCAAGCCTGCGCAGGCTTGCGATCGACACCTTGATTTGGCGCAAGGCTAGAGCGCGGCCAGCTGTCAAGTTGAGGCAGGGAGAATTTGCACTTCAGGCAAGAAAGACAGGCCAATGAAGCCATCGTCCAACTCAAGCGTATCTGAGGACTTGGCCCAATCGATGCACAACCATTGGCGGCTGTTTTTGATCGAAGGGATCGTGCTGGGTCTGCTTGGACTGGCTGCGATTATCGCGCCAATCATCGCCGGCTTGGCAGCCACAGTTTTCTTTGGCTGGCTTTTTCTTATAGCCGGCGTGGTCAGCCTGATCATCACATTCAAAACACGGCGCACGCCGGGTTTTATCTGGTCGTTGCTTTCGGCAATCCTGGCCGTGATCGCCGGGGCGGTATTGCTGTGGAATCCGTTGGCTGGCCTAGTCACCTTAACCTATGTGCTGACGGCCTTCTTCATCATCGACGGTCTTTTTATGATTGTCCTCGCCCTTACCCATCGCCGCGAACAGTCCGCCAAATGGGAATGGATGTTGGTGAACGGCGTGATCGACCTATTTCTGGCTGGCGTTATCGTCTGCGGCCTGCCGGGTACGCTTCTTTGGGCGTTTGGCCTGGTGGTTGGCGTCGACATGATGTTCGGAGGTGGCACGCTCGCAGCCATGGCGTTGGCGGCCCGCCGGAACGGCGCCATCGCCTAGCAAAGCCATGCGATGATCGGGGGCTGTGGCCTCAGCGCTGAACATTCTGTCAGCGCCTCAAAAATGGGGTCGCTTGCGCGATGTCAAACAGTGAGAGTTGGTTCTGGATATAATGACTTTCAGCGGTGTTTCCTCTCCCGTGGGGTTCGAGTGAGATGGAGGCTTTCGACCTTCGGACACTTGTCTGCGTGAGCTTGGCCCTTGCCAGCGCCGGGAGCATATATGGGGGATATCGGCTGCTTTCGGCAGGCGCGGGCGAGCCATTGCACAATGCCGAGCCTGTGGCCTTCTTTGCAGGCTTCGGCGTCCTTTTCGCCCTTTTGGTTGTGATGATGACGGTTGGCCCGTGGCGCGCGCGCGAAGCGGGCGTTTTTCCTATGCATGTGCTCGATCTGAGCGCCCCGCCCGCGGCGATTGAAAGGGTCAAGCCAGGACCTGCTTCGTCTCTCTCCATCGGGGCAACCCCAATCGGCTCCACTCGCGATACCGCTCTCCCTGACTCTCGGAGGGAGCAAGATCGGCAAAGTGATCACCTTCAATAATCGGGGGAGATGGGCGATGAGCGCGTCGGAGCGGTGACATCCCGGACACGCAGATGACCGACCGCCCGCTCCATATAGAGCGATGGCGCCGCGTCAGCGATCGCAAACGCCAGGGTGGTCTTGCCTACCTGACGTGGCCCGATGAGCGCGACAGCGGCTTGATGCGCGAGGGCTTGCTGGACCTGATTAAGGGCGCGGCGGGGAATCATCCTCGCAAAATGAACGCAGCATTTTCGTTTTGCGAGGATTCACCGCGCTGGATGGTGTTCCTCCAAACGCGCGATTTTGGCCATCTCCTATTCGATCCGAATCCGCTCAACAGCATCCTGGGTGATCTTGTCGCCACGACGGTCGTAGAGCTTCGTGGTCCGCGGAGAAGCATGGTTGGCCATCTCCTGGGCCAATTCCAAAGTCCCCTCGTTCTCCAGATAGGTCGTAATGCCGGTGCCGCGGAACGAGTGATTGCCGATCTTCTCGACGACACCAGCCTTAGTGGCGCGCCGGCGCACCATAGCATAGGCGTCGTGGCGGCTGAGGCGCTCAGCGCCAAGCTTGCCCGTTCGACCGATGGCGGCGCGGAAGAGGGGAGCCTTGGGAGCCGGGGGACCGACCGCACCCATATAGGCCTCCAGATGCTCCAGCAGGCGGTGATGCACAGGCATTTCGTGAACCTTGCCGCCTTTCTCGTGCAGCCGCAGCCAGGAGCGTCCGGCGGTCTGCACCAGGTCCTCCACATCCATGCCGACGGCGGCCGACACCCGAGCGAAGCTGTAGACCATGACCGCGATCAGGGCACGGTCGCGCAGCCCGACCAGGCTGTCGGTCTCGATGGACTCGATCAGCCGCTTGGCTTCGGCCGCGGTCAGGATCGGCGTCTTTCCGCGCCTAATCGTATAGGCAGGCCCACGCACCGGCGCGGCCGGATTGGTCTCCAGCACGCCATGACGCGCCAGCCAATCGAACAGGCCGCGCAGCGCCGCAAGGCGCTGCTTGACGGTCTGCGGCGCGAACCGCTCGCCGATGTGTTCGACATAGGCTGAGACGTGGATCGAGCGGACCTCAGCGAGCGAGCCCAGGTCCGCGACTGGCGCGAACCGCAGGAAATCAGCGACGGCGTTCATATAGGCCGCGCGGGTGTTTGGGTTGCGGATGGTGGCGGCGAAGAATTCCAGAAAGCGCTCGCCGGCGTCGCGGTGCGTGTCGGCGACGATCGCCGGCACGATGAAGATCGCGGTCGGTTCGGGCGCGAGGGCGGGCAGCTGCAGGTCGTCGGACATGCCCGCACCCTGCCCGCTGGACCCTACCAAAGGGTTACATAAAGGACGTTATGTGTGGTGATCGGGGGGCTGAATCCGCCTTCAGATCGGCTGGACGCAGACCGCTAAGCGTCAACGGTTGCCCGCCGAAGAATAGTTGCACGGACTAAGCGCGCCTGGCGCTGACTGGCGGCGCCGCCGGATTAGGTCAGATTGTGGATTTTTACGTTCGGGCATACGCGCTGGGCGATCGAGCAAAGATGCGCGTGGTGGGTCAGGTAGATGACCTGGCCGACAAGGGCCATGTCCATGAATAGGCGGAAGGCTTCCTCCGCCCGAAAATCGTCGAAGGTCTCCATGATGTCATCGGCGATGAAGGGGACCGCCTTTCGAGTCCGTGCGAACTCGTGATAGCCCGCGACCCGAAGAGCTAGATAAAGCTGGAACCGGGTTCCCTTCGAGAGGTCGGACGCGACCTTCGAGCCGCCATCCGCGTCGAGCGCTACGAGAATCTCCTGGTCCTTCTCCGCTTGGGTGGCGAGCCCTGTGTAGGCACCGCGGCTGATCGTCTGAAAGGCTTGCGAGGCGCGCATCATCATCGAGCTTCGATGTTGGTCGCGATAGGCGCGCAAGGCCTGCTCCGCCGCAGCCACACCGGCGCGAAGCCGCAGATAGCGCATTGCCCCGTCTTCGATCTCGAGCCGGGTTGTCCGTCGCTGTTCCTCGATCTTCGCGACGGCGGCGTCGCCGCCGATCGCCTCGAGCTGGTCGGCAGCCTTGCTGTGGCGCGCGAAAAGATCGCGGCCCCGATGGTCCTCGTCATCGAAGCGAATTTTGAGCTCTGCGCGTTCGGCTTCGAGGGCAGTGCGCTCAGCCGCATCAAGCATTTGCTCGGCGGCCGCAAGCGAGGTTGCACCGACAGCCTCCAGGATATCGCTGCTCGCCGCCTCGACCTGCACCTTCAGCTCCGCCTTGCGATCGAGGCCCTGGAGCTTGACCGCGACCTCCGCGAAGGACTGCACCGAGAAGAAGCCAGTCATCTCCGCCTTTCGCCTCACGTTGACCGCGCGCGCTTCCGAGAGTGTCCTCAGCGACTCGCGCGCCTCCTCCAGACGCTGGACCTTCTCGGCGCGAGACTGTTCGTCCGCCTTCGCCGCCCGTGCGTGCTCGTCGATCATCCCGCCAAGACCGAGGACGTCGTCCGACAGCTCGATGCCGTGAAGGGTCTTAGCCAGCGAAGTTACGGCACTCGCGTAGTCGGCTTGGTCCTGCTCCATCTTGCTGATGCGGTCGGTAAGGCTGTCGTGCTTTTCGAGTGCGGGGCGGAGATCGGTCAAAATCACGAGACTCTCGCGCACGACCGCCAGGGATGGGGCCGCCCCACCCGCGCCCAGCCAGCATTTCGAACGCGCCGTTTCCCAACGGCCGCTCCATTCCCGTTCGTCCGCCTCGGCGTCGGTCACGTCGTCCTGGCAATTCTTCAGGTCACGCCGTCGATCCGCGACCGCTGTCAGAAGTCCCCTCACCTCGGCTTCTCGATTGGCGGCGGCCTCGGCTTGGAGGATCAGCGTGTCGACATCTGCGTCCGCCTCGTTAGCGATGCCGCTCGTCGTCAACGCTGTCGCAAGCTTCGTGCGAACGCTCAGCGCATCGGCTTCGGCGTCATGCAGGTCGCGCTCGGCAGTCTGGATCGCCGCTCTGGTCTCTAGCGCCCGGACGCGCCGGGCCAGCCAGGCCTCCAGCGTTCCAACGTCCATGCCGGGCGCGAGAGACGGTGCGATAGCGCCGATCGCATCATCGATCTCTTGGCGAACCAGTGTCAGCGCCGCCCCCGCTTCGTCCTGAAGTTCACCTATCCGCGCGATATCGGCCTCGGTGACAGCGAGGGTCTGAGTGGCGTGATTCAATTTCACAAGATCGGTGGTGTGTTGCGAGCGGGCGCCCGACACGGCGTCGTCTCGGCGAAGCGCGCGTTCGAAGGCGTCGGCCGATTGGGCGTCAAGCATTTGTCGATGGCTGGCCCACGCTTCGTCCCGAGCCGTCCGAACCCGCGCAGCCTCGTTGTCGCTCACGACCCCTACGCTTGTCTTAATGCCGGCGATCCCGGCGACGAGCCTAATGCGTTCGCTCGTCAGGCGTTCGATTTCCCGCGCCTGGGTTTCGATCAGGGTTGCAAGCTGCGCTGTCACCGATCTCCAGCGCTCGAGCTGGCTGGTCGGCGGGATCGTCATTGCCATGAGGTCGTCGGCTGGACCAACCCAGGGACGAAGATCGCTCAATCTGTTGGCCAGCGTGTCCCGGTGTGATGCGCGGGCTCGAAGCGCGAGGCGCCGTCGCGCTTCGTGATCGGACGCGCGAGCCTGAGCGAGGGCTGGTGCGATTGACGCCGTTCGAGGCCCCGCCCAGCGGCCATCCTCTTCTGCTCCGCCGGCCGCTTCCAGCATGGCTATTGCGTCATCGAGGTGGCGCTCCGCCTGAGTGCGCGCCGATCTGGCAGATTGGGTCGCGGCCAACATACCGGAGTGGGTCTCGATTAGGTCGCGCAGG
>Ga0182016_10008357_pt1 | contig 10470 bp, 3 predicted proteins | sample 712S2MmetaG_FD_120491 | JGI IMG/M metagenome (GOLD analysis project Ga0182016, IMG submission 120491) | Permafrost microbial communities from Stordalen Mire, Sweden - 712S2M metaG | ecosystem: Environmental > Terrestrial > Soil > Wetlands > Permafrost | place: Sweden: Stordalen | collected... | reverse complement strand
GCAGGCTGGGTCGACGACGCGGATGTTGAGCAACGCCTGGATGGGGTTGGCACGGTTGGCGGCTAGACGCTGCTCGATCACTGGATCGAGCGCCGACTTGATGAGCTCCTGCACCAGGCTGTCGGGTGTGTAGTAGCTACCGGAGAGCTTACGGGCGTTGCCAGCGGTGCTGCCTTCCTGGGTAAGGCCGACGAAGCCGAATGAGCGTGCAGGGAGGTCAAGGCTGGGAACCAGCTCCAAGAGGCTTTCGTAGACGCTGCCGAGCTCTTCTGGCCCCATGTTGCGGTAATCCACTGGGACAAGCGTGGTGGACTTACCCTGATTTGTTGTAGCCCAACGCAGATGCTGCAGGGCTGTGAGCAAATGGGAGTTGTCGAGACTGGCTGAGTCGAGGTCCGGACATTGGTCGGACGCAAAGAGACCGCCCAGCGCGGGCAGAGCTAGACGTGGTTCACCCTTGGCAAGCCCACGGAAGACAATGCGGATGGCCTGCCAGCGGTCATCGTGACGGGTGCGCGCACGGCGCTTCAGGCATAGATCGCGCAGACGGGCCAGCGCGTACCCTTCGGCGTAGGCGCGGCGGGCGGCCTGGGTTTCGGGACTGTCGTCCCGCGCATGCAGAACGCCTCGTTCTTCCACGGTGAAGACAAAGATCAGCCGGTAGATCAGGCGGAGGAGCTGTTGAAAGTAGGCGTCCTGAGTGAGCACGCCGTCTTGCAGTGCGTTGCGGAGGGAATGATTGGCGGAGTGCTGCAAGAAGCCTTCGCCGAAGGTGAGCAACGCCTCGGTCACTCCTTCGCGCAGACCTTCACGAACGCGAGCGCCTTCTTCCTGCCCGTCTTCGCGCCAACGTTCCCAATAGCATGCACTATCGGGTTGACCGGGCTGCGGAGCGCGGCTGGCATGCAAAAGCCGCCAGACGTTGGCAAATTCAGCGTAGCGTTGACCGCCGAGCAGGTCGGCTAAGTCCACCTCAAGAAAGCTGGGACGCGTAAGCGAGGCAGTATCACGGAGCAAACGCAACTGGCGTCCGTTGCAAATAATGCCCCAGAGATGACCATCGCTGGCGTTGAGCAGTTCTTGGAGCGCCTGAAACGGGGTCTTCTTGCGGCTGCCACCGCCGACCACGATGAAGCGCGAGTCGGGTTCATCGAGTCCAAGGTTGTGTGGAACCGCGAGGACGGGCAGACTGCCTGCAAGAAAGCTGGCCGGATAGCGGAGTCCTCCCACAGTCACCGAACGGGCCGGCTTCAGAGCGGCATAACCAAAAGCGTCGTGCAGCAGTTCCTGCACAAAAGATTTTGTAAGCTGGGCGGCATCGACGTCGCTGCGTTCCATTTGTGCAGCGAAGTGTTGCCATTGGGCACAGGCGATCTGGAATGCGCGGCTGTATTCGTCCTTGAGCTTGATGCCTTTAGGAGTTCCGTAGTCGGCCTCGGACTGCCCTTCGGCACGCCCCTGCGCGGCCTTCTCCAGTTGATCTGGCAGGAACAGACCACCTTCGAGGGTGAGCGTTGGCAGGTTGAGCGCGGACTGGTTCTTGCGAATGCGTTTCATAACGAGTGTCCTTGGCCAGAGCTCAAAGCGAATCGGGTAACAGCACGTACACGCCGACGACGTCTACCGGTAGGCAGGGGGTAACCTGATACTGACCGACGTCGCGGGCGGCTTCACGAACGCGCTGGTGATCGGCGAGCAAAGCCAGGGCGCTTTCTTTGGCCAGATCCTGCAACTGTTGCGGATGGAGCTTAAGGAAGTCGAGCGCGGCACTGATTTCGCGCTCCACAGCCTCGGGTGGCAGGTTGCCGCTCGGGGTGCATTCGAGCAGGCGGGCAACTCCATCATCGACGATCCACTGTGGCTTTGTGCGCCCTTGGACAGCCAGGGCGACGGTTTCCTCGGCCATCATCTGGAAGGGCTCACGTCGGCGCACGTAGCTGAGTTGATGACGTAGGCGCAACAAGTACAGGGTGGTAACCACCTCAACATCGTTGGTCAGCGTGGCGGCGCAGCGAGCAGCAAGTGGACGCTCATCCGTGAGCGCTCCTTCCAGCAGGTGCTGGGCCAAAAGGCCCACCAGCGGATGACTGCGGTGCAGTTCAGTGAAGTCGATAAGCATTGGCTCGGAAATTCCCTCATCTGCGAGGCGAACGCGCAGGCCCTCGGGCAAGTGCCGGGGCAGGAAGCGGAACTGATGCGCTTTCCGCATGTTTTCCAACGGGGCGCCCAGACGAACGCAGGCGCTCAGCAGAAAGCGTTGCACATCCTCCTGGTTGTTGCCTAGAGCCTGCTGCTGCTTGTGCCACTCGGGCAGGACTTCCTCGGGCCGGATACGACGCTGGGCGAAGACGGTCCGGTTGGCTTTGGCTTTCTCCAGCGCATCCTGCCAGTGAGCCTGCAAGGGAGCGAGTACGCGCTCGGATTCACCGAAGTCGAAGGTCGATTGCTGCGGAACAGTACGATGGTGAGCCTCACGACGCATCAGTGCCGCCTTGAGCAACGCCTGATTGATGCGGGCCTCGTCTTCCGGCATAGGGACAAGAACACCCAACTCTTTCTGGATTGCCTCGCCCTTCTTGATGATGACGTTGAGCACGAAACCATCGACCGGGTTGTCCTGTCCATAGAGCATGGTGCAGCGAACCTCATCAGCCTTCTGACCGAAGCGGTCTACACGACCTTCTCGCTGCTCATGGCGGGTCGGGTTCCAAGCCAAGTCGTAATGCACGACTGCGGTAAACAAATGCTGGAGATTGATGCCCTCTGAGAGGCAGTCCGTGGCGACAAGAATACGCTGAACGTCCTCTTCCATTTCCTCTATCCGCTCGTGACGCTCTTCGGGGGTGAGTTCTCCCGTGATTGCTTGCACCATGGCTTCGGGAAAGGCCGCCTTGAGGTGTTCGGTAACATAGTAGGCCGTAGCGACATATCGGCAGAACACAACTGGGTTGTACCCGTCCCGAACCAACAGACCAATGTGTTGAATCAGAGCGGCCAGCTTGGGATCGCCGGCTTTGCCGGAGAGACGATTTGCTTCCGCAATCAACGCCTGCAGGCGTTCGACCTCCTCTAATTGAGCAGGAGGCTCCTGGTCGCTAGAAGAAAGATCGTCGGTCTCACCGTCGTGCAAACGATCGTCATTGAGAGAATCCTCGTCAAGGAATTTACCGTCGAGACGTGTGGTAAGCGCCTTAACCGCAGCGGCAGGCGAAGAAGCAACGCAGCGCAACAGAGCCAGGGTCGCATACCAGATTAGGCGGGAGCTATTTTGCCCTTGAGCTTCGACTCCCTCGGCCAGTTCACGACAGTATGCTTGCACTACATCGAAGAATGCGCCCCACTCGCCGCTCAGTTGATAAGTAATCTCAGACTTCATGCGTTTGGGGAAGCCGCGCCCATCTCCGGTTTCCGCCTGCCATTCTGCGATGTCTTTGCGACGGCGCTGAACAAAGTGTCGGGCCAATTCTTGGCGAAGCGGATCGCCGGCGCCAATGCGCCCCTGCAATGCCGTAAATCGTGGATCAAGCAAGGAGAGCAGGTTGTAAAAGGCAGTTTCGTCACCTGAATGGGGCGTAGCGGTGAGCAGGATTAAGTGGCGATGTTCGTCCTGCACCAGGCGCTGCAAGAGTTCAAAGCGCAGTTGTTTGCCAGTGCCGCTGCTGGCGCAGGTGTGGGCCTCGTCAACGATGATGCATTCGGGGGCAATCGCGAGGAAGTGCTCCCGGTGACGCTCGCTCTTGATGTAGTCGAGGCTGACCACGATGACAGGATGCTGATCAAAAAGACCCACGCCATGGGGCAGATCACGCTCGATTCGCGCTGCCGAAGCCGCGGTAAGCACCACAGCCTGCAGATTGAAGTGGGTCTCCAGCTCGGTCTGCCATTGCTCCACCAGATGGGGCGGGCAAAGAACTGCCAGACGGGCGATCTCACCACGATCCATTAGTTCGCGAGCAATCAGACCCGCCTCAATGCTCTTGCCGACACCAACGTCATCGGCGATTAGCAGGCGGACAATCGAGAGCCGCAACGCCATAAGCAGAGGAACAAGTTGGTATCCGCGCGGCTCGACTGCAATGTTGCCGAATGAGCGGAAGGGACCAGCTCCGGCGCGCAGGGATAAGCGCAAAGCATCGCGCAGGAGCAGTGCAGCAGGGTGGTTGCCTGCACGCTCCGGGTCGGGCCATGAGAATGTTGCTGATTCTACCGGCTGCAACTCCAGTCCGGGGATCATAGCGATAGTCTCGTCATCGGCTCCGTTCAGTGGCCGTAAGCGCAGCCAATTCTGGCGGGAATCGCTCTGAACCACCCACTCACGACCGCGCGCGCTAACGAGGTTGCCGGGAAGAAAGTTGTGCATCGAAGTACTCATCTGGATTGCTCTCTAGTGCCGAACACGTCGGCATGAATGGCGAATTGTTCCTGCCAGCGAGCAGGGTCGGAAAAATCAAGCAATTGCCATCCCTTATCCTGCAAGATGTTGGATGTGTCGGTCCCCACTGGTTCAAGGAACACCAGCACGCGTGCGGCTTTGTACAGAGCGGCTGCAGTAACAGCCCCCTGATTCACCAACACGTTAAGGGCATCAGGCTCTTTGAACCTAGCCTGTTTGAGCACCGTCAGCCAGGAAGAAAGCTCGCCGCTCAGGACTTCGGTTTCGATACCATTGGCGGGTGATTCGTCCCTAAGTCGCACTTGGGCGTTGGCCAAGGCTACAAGCAGCTTGAGCACCTAGGGATTGCGACGGTTGATGTGCTCGTGGTCAGGTTGGTTATAGTACGACAAGAGGCATCTGTAGCAGCCCGCCTCACACACATGGTTGCCAAGTTCGTCGGTCTGCTCCAGCGAAGGGAGAGCGTCAATATACCAGACTCCATCTTGCGGCGCACGGTAATGAAGAAGTCGCAGTGCGTTATGCGCGACCTGAGCGATGCTGGCCGGGTCACTGGCCAGACGTGTAAGAACGCCAGCTCCACCTTCAGCAGCTTCATAAAAGAGTAAAGCGCGGCGCTCACTTTCTTTTGGCAATGGTTCGGCTACCAATTCGGATTCTTCAATCTGGAAGGTCATTTCAATTCCGCGCTTAAGCGCTGCCTGCAGGGTAGCCATCGCTTCCAGGGGCAACGGTTGCTCCGGAGCTAGGATCAGCAGGTTTCGGTGATCTTCGACGAAGGGAACGATGGGCTGGTTTGGCACCTTGTTCAGTAGGGCATCATCTTCGTTGTCGTCCTCTGCATCTGGCGCGTCCTGCTTGCTCCAAGTTCCGGTGATTGGGTTGATGTAGAACCCAAGCTGCTTTTTGTTCTTGCGTCGCCGCCAACCGCGATTGATGCGCCATAACTGCGCCGCCGGCGCATAGGTGAGCTCACCGAGCACATCATTGCCCATCCTAATGTCAGCCTTCTGCTGTTGGATGACTCCATCCGGGCCGGGGAGAAAACGATAGGTGGTCTGCAGTTCAAACCCCTGCCGTTGGCGTTCCTCATCGTTAATGGATATTCGCTCAACAGCCACTGTCTCGACGGTTTCGATTCGGTACAGTTCGCGCACCCAATCCTGCTCGGTCAGCAAGGCATCGCAGTTTTCACAACGATTGAACAGTGTCTGCGCATCACCGGGCGCACCCAGATGGCCGTATCCGCATTGGCTGCAGACGAGGGAGGCAATAGTGGCCAATCGGCTATCTCCGGAGATGTGATCAGCGTTGCCCACATTCAGCTTTGCGCGAACTACGCGGTACATGCGGCCTTGATGGTAGATGAGGCTGCGTGGCCCGAATTCTGACAAAGCCAGAAAGCGCGGTCGACTGACCATGCTCCCTTCGTCATCCTTGCCGCTCACAGTCACTCCACCTCGCGCCGGTATCCAGGCCATCAGCGGTAGGCGGGGGAAGTTGTAGCCGGGCAGGAACCCCTGACTGGCCAAGTAGCGATAGGTATAGAAGTCGTTGTTTTGGCCATTGCCGGACTTGAGTAGAACCGTGTGTTGGCGGGCGGCATCGTTGTATCGAAAACGCGCTCTCTCGCGTTCAGGGTTTGGCGTGGTGTGGCTCCGGACAATTCGGTCAGCCATTTCCATTTGCTGGAGTGTAGCCTCAAACAGCGCTCGCCACCGTTCCAGCGCCCTGGAGAACTGCTTTGGAGCTTCCTCGATTACGCGCCGAACGTAATCCTGCGTGAACCAGTGGCTGCCTTCCAGTTCTTCACCGAGTTGATTAACGACCCGCTGGGCGCTAACCAAAGCGCGCTTTTGCACCTCGGGAGAACTGATGGTCGCAAGCAAATCTCTCTTAACGGGCTTGCCCGGATGATCCAATTCCAACATTGGGGCAATGCTGTCCTCCAACGGAGCTTGGACACTGGCCAGCCACACAGCCTGTAGGTGACTTTCAATGAGGTCGCGGTTAGCCAGATCGAGCGTAGGAGCCATCACCACGCCATGCACCATCTGATCTGCGTTCTGGAAAAACCATTGATCGTGCGGGCTGAGCGCAGCGCAATAGGTGATGACGAGGGCCTGCTGGCCGGAACGTCCTGCACGCCCGCTACGCTGCGCGTAATTGGCGGGGGTAGGTGGAACATTGCGGAGGTACACCGTGTTTAGCGCTGAGATGTCTACGCCCAACTCCATGGTAGGCGAGCAGAACATTACCGGCAGACGTTCCAATGGAGCTTCGTGGGCTGGGTGCTGAGCCCAATCCTGTCGATCTTTTTCTGTATAGCGGAAGCGTTGTTCCAGCAGCTGCCTTCGAGGCGCATCCACCTGGGCGGTGTGCTCCTGCGCCTCGAAGTCGAACAGCGGATGAGCTGGGTGTCGTAGCATTTTGGCTACATTCAAATACAACGCACGGAAAAACGGGTTAATTCGAGAACTGTCGGTGAATTCCTGGTCGGCGGTGAGACGCCACTCCAGCACCGCCGAGTTCAAACGCCAGCCAGTGATATTCGCGTTGATCGGTTTACACTGCACATCTCCGTGGTTCTTTGCTGCCTTCAGCAGCGATTCGATCAGCTGTGTCCACTCGGTGTCTTTCCACAGCTTTACACTGCTAGCGAAAGCCGTCTCCTGCCAAAGTGATTCATTCTTGATGAGCCGCAGCAGGCGGGAACGTGGACCGCCGGTCACAAGATCAGTACGTGGCTTCCCCTTGTATTCGGGTCGCTTATCAAGGATCAGGTAGCGACCGGTTTCCAGCTTCTCATCTGGAGCAAAGGTCCAACGCTCATTCAAGTAGGAGTAGGCGTTTGTTCTGGCGCGATCCTGCTCAACGGGATCGAGGAAACGGCTCTCCAGACACAGTTGACGGCGCAGGTAATCGAACAAAAGTTCGAAGAGTCTCATCCGGTGCTGCGGGGCAAGTCCGGCGAGAGTCTTGTGGCCTGCAAAGTTACCGGCAGCTGAGCAAAACGTCTCCAGATCGCGGTAACCGATCTGCAACAGACCGAGTTGATCTAAGTTGGGGTTGTTAAAGCGCCAACCACGGCGGAGGTCACGCAGCAGTCGATAGGCAATGATGAAGCGGAGAGTGCGCTGGGCTTCCTGCCGGGCCAGTCCAATAAGCTTGGGTGAGCGCAGGTATTCGACCAAAGTGGCTTCGTCTTCGTTCTGGAGGCCGAGCGCCTTGAAAACAGCGTCAGACAAATGTCCTTCGTCTAGCAGACCGCCGTACTCTTGTAGAGCTCCGATCAGTCCTGCGCGTAGGGTGAGAAGGAAGATAAAGTCGTTGAAGTGACCCGCTTGTAAGGCTGCGTCCTGCCGATTATCAGTGAAGCCGAGTAATTTTCGTTGGTCAGGCTGTCCCGGCTCAGGCTGGGGCAATTCGAATAGTTGCTGCAGAGTCGCCAACGCAATCATGGTCGTTGCAGAGGACCGGCCTTCACCTGACAGACTGGATAGTCTGTTCGCGTCCTTGCCAAGCGCATCGTGCACAGTTCCGCAGTTTAGGCAGAAGCGAAATTTACCCGGAATAAACCAGTACCTTGACCCTGTGCCAGTGCGACCGCGGGCATCCAATTGGATGGACTTGGGAACAGCGTTCTTATAGGGTTGCTTAACCTTGGGTTCGGTGCGGTTCAGGTCGATCCAGGCTTCTGGCAGATCGTCAGTTGCACCTTCATATTCCTGGCCAGCCATTTCCGGACAAAGGAACCCGAATACAGAGCCGTCGTCGGAGTTGACTGCGATGTCGTCAATCTCGCGGGGCGAATAGCTTACGGGCTGTTGCTGCGACTGCCAGACGGGCAGGTATTCCTGACCGCAGTCCCGGCAAAAGTGCGTAGCGTACAGGAAGACGCCCTCATCCTGTCGTCCTGGCGCATAGCGCTGGGCATCAAGGGTGACGTGGCGCTTGCCTTGGTCTTCAAGCGTGGTGAGCACCCTGCCCGGACCGCTTATGAACTGATGGAGTTTAAAAGCAAATGGCGTTCTCCCTTGTGGGGTTCGCATCTCATGAGCTGCGATAAGGAAGCGCTGAAGCGCCGCACGGGCCGCCTCTTGCTCACAGCCGGCATCGGCCGCCAGCCGGCGGCTGGCGGCCTCCAGTGTCATGGGTCTAGCTCGACGTGGCGGCTCACTGGGGGGCAATTCGATCCCGAGCATGAGCTCAACCCAGATCGCCATGGGATCGTTCTGGAAGGCGGCAAAGTCGGGCCATATGTCCTGGCTGCGTGAGATGGCGGTGAGCAGATCAGGTCGAACGGCGCTTACGTCCTTGAGCGGGTTCGTCACTCTCTCTAGGGTTTCTCCGATGATGTCCTGCTCGGTGATGTTGGCGCCAAAGAGCCTGCTCGCGACCTCGGCCACAACACGATTTCGCTCGGCTTGATCGCCGGCATTCGACATGGTGGCCGAAGTGCCGATGCACACCAAGTTTTCGGCATGAAGCCGTTCTCGCAGGCGACGCACCAATAAGGCAACATCCGATCCTTGGCGGCCCCGGTAGGTGTGTAACTCATCCAACACGAGGAATTCCAAGCCATCGCAATGATCCACTACGCGCCGATCAATATCGTCGAACCGCGTCAGGATGTACTCCAACATCATGAAGTTGGTCAGCAGGATGTCGGGTGGGTTGTCCGCGATGGCTCTTCGCTCGGCTGCATTCTCCTGCCCGGTGTAACGCGCCACGCTGAAGGGACATGAATTCGGCGCATAACCCTGCTGGAACTTGTCCAACTCTTCCAGTTGGCTATTGGCCAGGGCGTTCATTGGGTAGATAACTATAGCCCGAGTTCGCGCCTTGCCATCCTCGGTCTTGGCCTTGAGTATCCGGTCAATAATCGGAATGAAAAATGACAGTGACTTGCCAGAACCGGTGCCTGTAGTCACTACAAAACTTTGCCTTGCCTGTCCCTTCGCCAGCGCTTGCAACTGGTGAACATACAAGTGCAGTGGTTGCGGATTTCCTTCCGGCTTACCTACCTGGAACAAATCTGCACAGCCTGGGTGCAGGACGCCCTCTGAGGCAAGCACTTGCGCCGTGCTCTTGCGCTGGAAGTTAGGATTGATCTGAATCAAGGGTTCAGGCCAATAGCGCCCTTCCCGATACTGACGCTCCACTTCCTGTCGAATGTCTTCCGCAGCAATGCGCACAAAGCTTCGAGAGAAACTACTGTACCGCCTGATGAGTTCATCGCGGAAGTCAAATACGTTATCCATGACAGCAACTTCTCCTCGTAGCAGGTACAGGTTCAATCTGTTTTATTGCTCGGGGACCTTGCGATCTGCGGTGCAGAATCTGCCCCTGGTCTACTGCAACGGCTCTGTTCCCTCATTAAGAATGGCAAGATACCGTCGGTAGACGAAGAGGCGGTGCCGCTCGCGACCGGTGGTCTCTTCGAGGATGCCGAGGTTGATCATGTGGCCCAGCGATTTGGCAACGGTCGGAGCTGAGATGCCAATCCGCTTTGCTGCCGACGGGATCGCAATGATTGGGTTTCGCTGCATGTGCTGAAAAACGCGTAGCACTGAAGCGGCGGGTCTGCCGAGCGTCTCGATCTTCTCCCGATCATGGTTGAAAAGTGCCAGAATTTCGCGCGATGCGCTGGCTGCCTGTTCCGCGGTGTCGCGCACTCCTACCAGGAAGAAATCAAGCCAAGCCTCCCAATCTCCCTTGGTTCGGACGCGGTCGAGCAATTCGTAATACGCCGCCCGGTTTGTTTTGAAGTAAAGGCTGAGGTAGAGAATCGGCTCTCTCAGCGCATCCTTTGCGCAAAGTAGGAAGGTAATGAGAAGGCGTCCAAGCCTGCCGTTGCCATCCAGGAATGGGTGGATGGTTTCAAACTGCACATGGACCAACCCGGCTTTGATGAGCAGAGGTAAACCCGTTTGCTCGTCATGCAGGAAAAGCTCAAATTGGTTTAGACAATCATTCAGTAGTTCTGGAGGCGGTGGCACGAACACTGCATTGCCTGGGCGGCTGCCGCCGATCCAATTCTGGCTGCGGCGGAACTCGCCGGGCTGCTTGCCGCT
>Ga0182016_10008351_pt1 | contig 10473 bp, 9 predicted proteins | sample 712S2MmetaG_FD_120491 | JGI IMG/M metagenome (GOLD analysis project Ga0182016, IMG submission 120491) | Permafrost microbial communities from Stordalen Mire, Sweden - 712S2M metaG | ecosystem: Environmental > Terrestrial > Soil > Wetlands > Permafrost | place: Sweden: Stordalen | collected... | reverse complement strand
GACGGCGACCCAGTGGATACAAGCGATGAACAACAGCCAGTACCTGGGTTCCTCCGCCTGGCAGATACCCGCAACTTCCAAAACTCTGGAGGATTTGTTCGCGGACTTGGGCATGGCTTCGGGCGATACCAGGCTCATGTGGACTGGGAGTTTAGGACCTTTCGAGAATCTGCAGCCTTTCTTCTATTGGGCCTGCGAGCGCGACCAGTCTGGAGACAGCCAGTCGCCCTGTAGCGGCTACGCTCCCGCGGACGGATCTTCCCAGTTGCAGTGGAGCTTCGACTTCGACTATGGCTTACAGGCCACAAGTGCGCTCATTCAAAAGTACTTCGTCATGGTCTATTATCCGGTAACCGCCGCAGCCGGGCCGGTGGTCTCATTGGTTGCGAACGCCGAGGGCGAAGATCTGACCGTTGCCGCCAATACGTGGGTCGAAATCAAAGGTTCAAACCTGGCGCCCGCGGGCGATTCGCGCATCTGGCGGTCTTCCGATTTTACCGGCAATCGGATGCCCACCGAACTCGACGGCGTCAGCGCGACGGTGAACGGCGTGAGCGCCTACGTGTACTACATCAGTCCCACGCAAATCAACATTCTGACTCCGCCGGATACGCTCCCGGCTTACCCGCAAATCGTGGTTTCAAACAACGGAGCGGCGAGCGCGCCGGTTGCCGCGCTCGGTCAGGCACTGGCGCCATCGTTCTTCGTATTCAGCGATGGCCAACACGTAGCGGCCGTTCATCTCGACGGAACCCTGGTCGGCCCGGCCAGCTTCTCGCAGCCCGGATATACCTTTTCGCCGGCCAAGCCGGGTGAAACGATCTCAATCTACGCCAATGGCTTTGGCCCCACCTCTACCGCGGTCGTAAGTGGATCGACGACCCAAGGCGGGATGTTGTCTCCACCGCCGGTGGTCACGGTGGGAGGCGTGAACTCCACGGTGCAGTTTGCCGGCTTGGTCTCGCCGGGCCTGTTCCAGCTCAATGTGGTGGTTCCGGTCTCGTCGGCAAATGGGGATCAGACCATCAAGGCGACCTACAGCGGCTCGACGACGCAGACCGGTACGCTGCTGTCGGTGTATCGGTGACCCTCCGCGGTGGGCCGTTTTCCGTAGGGCAAATTCCCTGTCTTGCCATGAACCATTCGGACCCGGCAGCCAACCCTTCGGTGTAGCACCGACGAACCCACCGGCAAAGTTCAAATCTTCCGCGTGTGCTTTCAATTCAGGCCAACGACATGGTTGAGGTTGCGCAGGAACAGAACGGACACGATGCAAGCATGGCGATCCGGGGCGTTCGCCCCCCGCTGAAGCCTGCCCCACGGTGAGGTTCCAGCCAATTCGGATAATCGGTATTCTGCATGGACGCACTACACTAGGGCCCACACCGGACTTACCGGCGCAGGGCCGTAACGGACTTAGCGGGATATCATCTCGCCACTCGCTTCAGCTCTTCAAACCAGTTCAGCACTATCTGAATGCGGTGGCTGTCCGGGGACTCGGGGAGAGCCTTTAGCATCAGAAATCGCTTGCCGTCCGGCGAAAGCGCCATATCCCGGTTCCACGAGGAGTCCGAAGCGGTGTACTGCCCGCTGAAGAGCCTGCGGGCTTTTCCCGGCACAGTTTGTGCTGGATTAAACGATACAGTCCACATTTCGTTGCCCCGCCGGTAAAACACCTCCCGGCCCGCCGGCGCCCACAACGAGTTGGTCCCCCCGTCCGCCGATATCCGCAGTATGGGTCCACCGCCGCGATAGCGCTGCGCATAGATGTCGCTGTGTCCGTTGCCCGACACGGTATACGCGATCCATTGGCCGTCTGGTGAAAACGACGGCAGGATGTCGTGGTCCACCGTACACGAAACACACCGCGGCTTGCTACCTGGAGCGAGCGATTGTACATAGATATCCTGTTTCGTCGTGGCATTGTAGCCCTGAGTGAATACGATCGCGTTAGCGGCAGCCGACCATCCCTGCGACGCTGCCATTCCCAGAAACAGTGTTGCCGACCAGGCAAGGCTGGTGAGTAACGGGGTAAGGGTGCAGAACAAGGAAGTGGAGCCCAGGCTGCCAGTGGAGGAGGTCCTCGGTTGCTCGGGCTGGAATCGAAATAAGCTGTTCGCGTTCATTTGAAGTCATCCCTCTGGCCGGACACGCTACTGAGGTTCAGATCACGCTGACATTCTCTGCCTATGTCGGCACATCTAACTCGTACAGTACCTCCCAAACGCTCACCATATCGCGCCAATAGAACTAAGCTGGAGATTGCCGCGGGATCGGTAAATGCTTGCGCGACTTATCGCTACCGGTCCCAAACTCAAGATCCGGAGCAAGGGCGTTGCGACGACGCAGCGTGAACCGGAATGGCGCGGCCGGACTACGAGATGTTCGAATGGAGGTGCGACGAGTTAGACGTCGATGACGACGTCAACGTCGATAGCGATGTGGCTGCCGTGCCTGAGTCATGATTTGTGCGCCTCCATATAGGTCCGTAGCACGGCGTTGATTCGCGTTTGATAGCCTTCCTGTCGCCGCAGCCAGCCGAGCAGGTCCGCATCCAATCGGATTGTGATGGTCTGCTTCGGTCGCGGCAACGTGACTTTCGCTTTCTTCCAGAAGTTCGCGTCTGTTGGACGGGCTTCGGGATCGGCCTCAATTGCGCTCCTGATTTCCTTGTCGCTCAAAGAGTCAAGGCGCTTCCAATCCGTTTTGCCGCCCTTAGCCGAGGCTTTGCCAGTATGCCGCTCTCTCATGCCGTTCTGCCCTCCAGGCCGAAATGATTCGGCGTTCGGACTCGGAAACATCCGTGTAAATCACGGTCACCTCCAGGCCGTTCACGACGCCGATCGCATAAATTCGAATCTCCCTATAGTCGAACCGGTCGTCCACCTTCTCCAGCGTTGGGCCGTCGAAAATCTTGATCGCATCCTCGAACGCGATTCCATGGCGCGTTAGGTTACTCCGACCTTTTCTTCGGTCCCAAACGTAGGTCATCGGCTCATATTTACATTATGTATTTACGTGACCGCCTTGCGCAAGGGGTCGGTTTGCCGCCCTCGTGCGAGGCTGGCGTGGGCTGCCAACCTCACGCTTGCCAGATCCGCGCGTACTTCGGCCTGCTCGGTACCGGTCCCCTCTACGCTGCGCGACTACACACGGCCTACGTTCCCGACCTGGATCAGGAACCCGATTGCCACTTTCCGGCGACGGACCTCGAGGGTGGGGACGTAAAAACAAACCCTCAGCGACTCGACTTCCGGGGGGCGCTATCGTAGTTCAGACAAAGGCCGGCTCCGCTGCCCTTAATCTATGCGGGCGAAGACATTGCACGCGATTTCCCCAATCAGAATCGAGTGACAGGCATTGCCGAAGAACAACGTGTGCCAAAGGGCCGGTTCGGCTTATCTCGCGGCACCAAACTTCCGCAGGATTCGGGCTACCTCTGCGTGCCCGCGCCGCTCGGCCCACGCCAGAGGCGTGGCCCATGGCCGGTCATCGGGGAGATTGATGGGGGCGCCACAGGCGAGCAGAAACGCCACCATCTCCGGCATGTTCGCCCGGGCCGCCCATGCGAGCGGTGTCGAGTGGTACTCCTCGTCTCTGGCTGAGAGCGAGGCGCCCGCGTCGAGCAGGATCTGTGCGCGCTCGATTGCGTCCGCCGGCTGGTAGCCCTTGCCGCCGGCACATAGATCATGCAGAAAGGTCCGCCGCTCCCAGTTTGGCAAGTCCGGATTCATTCCGCTCGCGAGGAGGATGCGGAGCATCTCGATATTTTCGATGAGGTAGCTGTGGCACCCGTTCACAACCGGCGGCACGCGGATGCCGGCGGCCAGCAGGCGCAACAGCAGATCCTGCTTTCCGCGCGTGCATACGGCTGTGAACACCCCGCCGCAGCCGAGTTCCGCCGAACTTGGGTCTTCCGTCACGCGCCGCATGACTTCGTCGTCCTCATCCAGCCAGACCAGGTCATACGGATCGAGCGTGCCCCCTCGCGCCATGAGCAGCGCCCGCAGTTCGGGAGTCCTCGCTGCGTAGACGGCATTGCCCGCCGAGTTCACATGGCCGTTGGGATTGGCTCCGTGCGCCAGCAGCAACTCCACCATCTCGCGGTCGCCGAGGCGCGCAGCGGCATGTAGGGAAGCGCCGTGGCGGGCGTCGGCTTCGGGCCAATTGGGATCGGCCCCGCGATCCAGCAGCAGACGTGCGATCTCGCGGTGGCCGAACGTGACTGCCGCGGATAGTGCGCGTATCCCGTTCGCACGCACTTCGCGAACACAGGCGGGATTCTGGTCAAGCAGTGCCGTGACCCGATGCAGGTCCCCGAGCGCGGCGGCAATCGTCAAATCGCAGGTAGCACCATGTGCCAGCAACAGCCGGGCGGTGTGAAAATCGCGGCTCGCCGGCGGCAGTGGTCTTCGATTCCATACTGCAAGGTCGAGGGCTTGCGAGCCTGTGCCATCGATTGCGTCGATGTCGGCGCCACGATCCAGCAATAGCGGAATCACCTCATGTGCCGAGCCCTTCACCGCCCGATGCAGCGGCGTCCCCCCACCGTCGTCGCGACGGTTCAGGAGTGTCGCATCCCCATTCAGCAAGTCGCGAACGATCTCGACATCATCGTTCTCCGCGGCCATATGGATGGGATGATCCTCTGCGGGCGCTACTGGCCTGCGGCGCCTGCGGACGTCATCGAGAAGCCGAGCGACCTCTTCATAACTCCGGTCTCTGGCGATTTCGATCAGACCGTCGAGGTCACAACCGTTCCATTCCGCTTCTGCTGCGTCGGCGTCGAGCAGGATCCGCACGGCTTCCGCATGCCCTTCTCGTACCGCGAAGAGGATAGGCGGCGCGTAGAAGTATTCAGCACGGCTCAGGTTCCGATCGCGTTGTATCAGGCGTTGAAGCGTGGCCGTGTCGCCGGCCGCGGCGGCGGTAATCGTGTCCCAGACATCCCGCCCTCGGGCGGACTCGAGCTCCGGCGGTTTGATCATGCCCCCGCTCAAGTAGGCCCTTAACCTGGGCCAGCTATGGAATCCGTACGCCCTGGCGAGCACAAGCTGAGCATCGTGCAAGGCGAATTTCTGTGGGTCCGCGCCGGGATATCGCGCGGCGGCTTCTGACACAGCGTCTGGTTCGCTTGCACGAACTGCGTCCAGCAGCTCCTTCGCCTGACGCTTCAGTTGATCGAGATCCGGGTGCTTGGGGAGCACGCGGGTAAGGAGAGATTTCTTCACGATGAGCTCCTTTCCTGGCTGTCCGTACACGGATCAGCTGCTGCGCCCGGTGTCCGCTCTCTCGGGCAGAAAAGAGTTCATTAAATCGACTACTGAAACTGCGAGCATTCAGGAGGACTCAGTCCCTCCCGCGGACACGGCGGCGCCCTGAATGCGCCGATCCACAGATTAACACGTACTCGACACGGCTTGGGAATACCGGCAGGCCATCCGGCCATTAGCCAGCCGTGCCAAGCGGCGCGATGGCTCGATCACCTGCCGCAGAGTGGGCAATCAAGCCATGTCATCCTGTGTAACGGCATAGCGTTTACCCGGGAGGGCAAGGTCGATCGTCGACTAGTCGCGGCTAACCGAGGCCACCTCAGATCAGACCCGTTTTGACGCATCCGACGGATGGTCGCCGCGCATCCGCCGCCATCGAAGAATTCCACCAGGACGAACCGGATTCCGTAGTGGGCGCAGTGAACGGCACGCTCGCCGCCACCGACGATTTGTGCGATGCCGATTTCGCGTTCAGCGCGCACAGCGTCCGGTATCGGTAATCGACGGCGGCGACCCGTACCAGCGGCACATCATTCCGCCGTGTGGAGCAGCATGTCGATGGCGTTATCCTGTCCGTTTTCGCCGAAGAATCCACCCTTCGCCATGGCGCAGATGCCCACCACGGTGTACTCTGCGCCGTCCATCATGAAGGTCTTTCGAGCGCACCGTGGAGGTGGGGTGGCCGCGCGGAGGCTGGCCGGAACGGAAGACCGTCTGCTTCAAGAGCAAAGTGGGAGCTTCCAGGTGGCCGCGACCGTCAATGTACGAGACGGTAAAAAGGCTGGCTGCAGAGCATCGCACGCACGTGGCAGTGGTACCGATTTCGCCGATTTCGCTCGTCTCGGACCATGTGGAGACGCTGCACGAGATCGCCATCGAGCATTACGAACAGGCTCGCCGGCTGTGGATCGAAGATCTCCACATGGTTCCGGGCTCAACCAATACACGTTCGGCGAGAGCGTCCGCTGGAGCAGAGGAGGACCAGCGGAGGACCAGCGGGCTGGTGAAGTCCCGAGCCCAAGGTTGACGGCGGATTCAATCTGTCTTCACGGCGCCGCCAGGGGCCGCTCCTGACTTCCCTGCCCCCCCAGGAATGCCCCCTTACCCCGCCAGCTTCCGCGCCCGCCGGAAGACATCCGCCAGCATCTTCTCCGTAAGTTTGCCGGTCGACGTATTCTGTTGGCTGGGATGGTAGGAGCTCACCAGCACCGGCTCTCCCTTCGCGATCCGGAACTGGCGATCGTGCCCGAACTGAAACGGTGCACGGCTCGCGATCGTGCCCCGCGCCTTCAGCACATCCAGGTAGTTATCGAACGCAATCTTGCCCAGCGCGACCACCACTTTCAGCTCGCGCAATAAGTCCAATTCCCGCTCGAAATACGGGCGGCAGTTCCGAATCTCCACAGGGGTGGGCTTATTTCCCGGAGGAGCGCAGTGGCATGCCGCCGTGATGTACAGGCCGATGAGTTCCATGCCGTCATCGCGCGAGGAACTGACCGGTTGCGAGGCGAACCCGGTCCGGTGCAGCACCCGGTAGAGAATGTCGCCCGAGCGGTCGCCGGTGAACATCCGGCCAGTGCGGTTGGAGCCGTGCGCTCCCGGCGCCAACCCGAGAATCAGCACGCGCGCCGAGGCATCCCCGAACGAAGGCACCGGCTTGCCCCAGTATTCCCACTCGCGATACGCCCGCCGCTTGATGCGCGCGACCTCCGCAGTATAGTCGCGCAGTCGCGGGCAGAGCCGGCACGCTACGATTTCACTTTGGAGAACATCCAGGGAATTGGCCACTAGATGTTAGAATACGAAAAGAGCTTGACGGAGGTGAGCCGTGCGGGAGACAATCGGAACTTGGCTGCTTAGGCCGGCAGCCAGCCCACGCTCTGGCAATCGTTGCACCTCCGCAGATCCGCTCCTGCCATGTGTTTCCTATGAATAGAACACCTGTCATCATCGTTCTCCGTTCGTTGTGTTTGGCGACGCTATGCGGGCTGGCCGTTTTTAATGGCTGGAGCGCGGGGCACAAACAAGTACTCCGCCCCATCGCCCACAAAGCTTCACCCATGCGTAAATCGGTCGGCGCACCCGCGGCCATGGTGAAACTATCCGTGCCCCTGCGGCCGCTGACCCCGCTCAAGCCGGTCCGCAAGGCCGCGGCAGTATTGCCCGCCGTGATCGCTGGCGGCCCGTGGACCGAGCCGACTTATGCCGACTCCACCGTGGGTGATCGCATCGACGGCGAAGACCTCGCCATCCGCCGCGCGGCAGTGGATGCGCTCGGATCGTACAACGGATCGGTGGTAGCGGTGGATCCCACCACGGGCCGCATTCTGGCCATGGTGAATCAGAAGATCGCCACCAGCAGCGGATTTCAACCGTGCTCCACCATTAAGGTATCGGTCGCGCTGGCGGGTTTGAGCGCCAAGGCGATCGAGCCGGACACCAAGTATCGCCTGCCCGGCATGCGCATCGATCTCACCTACGCGCTGGCACACTCTAACAACTACTATTTCGCCACGCTCGGGCAGAAGCTCGGCTTCGAGAAATTCAGCTATTACGCGCACCTGCTGGGATACGGCGAGCGGGCCGGGCTGAACATTCCGGGCGAGCAGCCGGGCCGTTTCCCGAGTGCCATTCCGCACAACGGCGGCGTCGGCATGCTCACCAGTTTCGGCGAAGAAATCGAACAGACGCCGCTCCAACTGGCGGCCCTGATGAGCGCCATCGCTAACGGCGGCACACTCTATTACCTGCAATACCCGTCCACTCAGGAAGAGGCACGCAACTTCGTGCCGCGCGTGAAGCGCAAGCTCGATATCGCCGGATTGATTCCGGTGATCGAGCCGGGCATGCGCGGAGCGGTGGAGTTCGGCACCGCGCGCCGCGCGGCTGACGATGGCGACATCGCTGGAAAGACGGGCACCTGCACCGAAAACCACGCGCACCTGGGTTGGTTCGGTTCCTTCAACGAAACCGGCAAGCGGAAGCTGGTGGTGGTAGTGCTGCTCACTGGCGGGAGACCGGCGATCGGTCCGCTGGCCGCGGGCATCGCGGGCGACGTCTACCGACGGCTCGGCGACACCAATTTCTTCGCCGACGCGACTCCCACGCACCGTGTTCCGTCGCTGATTTCGAGCCAGATCTGCTGCCGGAGGTAACTCCGGCGCCCCTTTCGGTCGACGTACTCATCATCGGCGCGGGCGCGGCCGGCTTGATGTGCGCCATCGAAGCGGCCAAACGCGGACGGCGCGTCGCCGTTCTCGAGCACAATACACAGATCGGGCGGAAGATCCTGATCTCGGGCGGCGGCCGCTGCAATTTCACCAATCTGCACACCCGGCCGGAGCATTTTCTGTCGGCCAATCCGCATTTTGCCAAGTCGGCCCTCGCACGCTACCAGCCGCGCGATTTCGTCGCGATGGTGGAGCGGCACGGCGTCCGCTACCACGAGAAGACTGCGGGACAACTCTTCTGCGACGGCTCGGCGCGCGAGATTGTCGAACTGTTGGAGGCGGAGTGCACTGCGGCGGGCGTGCGCATCGAGAGGGGCAGGCCAGTGCGGTCGGTGAGTCGATCGGCAGCATTTGAAGTGGTGGACGACCGCGATTCGTGGCAGTCCGAGTCGTTGGTAGTCGCCACCGGCGGGCTCTCCGTGCCGAAGATCGGCGCGACGCCGTTCGGGTATTCGGTGGCGGCGCAATTCGGATTGCGGCTGGTCGAGCGCCGTCCCGCGCTGGTGCCGCTGACATTCGGCCGCGACGACCAGGCGAAGTTCGGCATGCTGGCCGGGGTTTCGACGGAGGTGGTGGCGCGCGCCGGAGGCCGTTCCTTCCGCGAAAAGATGCTGTTCACGCACCGCGGACTCAGCGGCCCGGCGATCTTGCAGGCATCGTCGTATTGGCAACCGGGCACCGCCGTGGAAATCGACCTCCTCCCGGACGTGGACATGGCCGCCGTCATGTCCCAGCGTCGTGCTGCTGGCGATCGCTCCCAGGTCCGGACCTTGCTCGGCGAGTGGCTTCCCAAGCGCCTGGCCGAGACCTGGAGCAGCCAAACCAAGCCCATCGCCACAATAGGCAACCAAATGGTTGCACAATTCGCCGCCGGCCTCCACAAATGGCAGTTAATCCCTTCCGGTACAGAGGGTTACGACAAAGCTGAGGTCACCGCGGGCGGAGTCGACACAAACGACCTATCTTCGCAGACCATGGAAGCGAAGCGCGTGCCCGGACTCTACTTCATCGGCGAGGTGGTCGACGTCACCGGTCAACTGGGCGGGTTCAATTTTCAATGGGCCTGGGCCTCGGGTTTCGCGGCTGGCCAGTACGCCTGATAGGTATGTGGAGGGGACCCCGTGGCCCGCGCGCTCTTCCTCGACAGTCCGGATGATTGGCCTGGCCGAAGGCCACCCCCACGGCGGCTGGCCAGTACGCGTCATCGGTATGTGGAGCGGACCCCTGGATCGGGTCGAGTGACGGGGATTGCTCCCCGCCACCCTCCCACACCACCGGACATGCGGTGTTCCGCATCCGGCGGTTGAACCTAGCGACCTTAAGTGGCCGCGAGTTCTGATGGAACTCGTACATGGCTCTCCGTCGAAAGGTCCGCAGAGTCCCGGCATCGCCTCGCCGCTGCGGGTTGGTCGCGGTTGCACCGCTATTCCCTCAGCGCTCCCAGGTTGGCAACCGCAGTTGCCGCCCCTGAGATTCGAGCCGCTTTTTGCGCCGGCCTCCAGTTCCTTCTCTAGCTCCGTTCTTTGGTTCTTCGGCCCTTCGTCCACCGCCGTTACGCGGCTTCTTCGCTCCTACGGCCTCTGCGGACTTCTCCTCGGCTCTCACCGAGGAGATCTCCCCAGGTAAGGTGCAGAATCTCTTCCCTCGCGCCGTCTGGCTCTACCCGATAGTCTTGATGACCTTTGGGCTTCGCTGTTCAGGGCCAGCTTGCCGACCGCACCCGGCCTCACTGCCAGTTCGTGTTCCTACGGTCGAGAGTTTGCCTCCCGCTTCTTTCGGCTTTCCCCTCGCGGTTGCGCCTTGCGGTTTAGCTACGGTTGCCGTCATCGGCCCCGATTGGCTCCTTTCATCCAATAAGACTCTGCCCATGCTGGGCACACCCTGCAGGCGGGCTTTCCAGCCCGCCGTTTCTCGATGGGCGAGGAATTTCGCGGGCATTTGGGGAAGGCGAGCTGCGCTCGCCGGACAAG
>Ga0182016_10008348_pt1 | contig 10476 bp, 10 predicted proteins | sample 712S2MmetaG_FD_120491 | JGI IMG/M metagenome (GOLD analysis project Ga0182016, IMG submission 120491) | Permafrost microbial communities from Stordalen Mire, Sweden - 712S2M metaG | ecosystem: Environmental > Terrestrial > Soil > Wetlands > Permafrost | place: Sweden: Stordalen | collected... | reverse complement strand
GTAGCCGCCGCCGTAGCCGCCGCCGTAGCCGCCGCCGTAGCCGCCGCCGTAGCCGCCACCGCCACCGCAACCGCCGCTGACCTCCGTCAGTTCCGCGGGCGTCAGCGGCTGAAGCTGCTCCCTCGCCGGGACCGGCTTCTTCGCCTTGCGTGAAATCATGACATTCCCCCTGATCTCTATTCCTAAGGTGTGCTTGGACTCGACCACTCTAGCTATTCAGCCGACGGTTCGCCGCACCAATGCGCTTAATTGAGCAAGACCGGAATTAGTATCCATATTTCCGCAGGATAAGACCGGGCAATAAGAGAACACTGCCTTTTTTGGCGCGTACCTACAGAAGCCGGGCGTGTCGGGACAAGATACTGACGGAAACTGGCCGCCGGGCGAAGCGGTCCCGTCTTCTGCCTGCTCATGCGTGGTATTTGGTGATGACTATGGCGGTCTTCCCGGACGGCTATGCGCCGGTGATGCGGCGGCCGCCTGGGGGCCTGCAGTTCATGCGGGCATGGCATAAGGAATGGGTGGTGCCCACTACCGGGGCTATTTCACCGGCGCGGGACCGGCCGGGTGAAGCACCACTGAAGATGCTGTTCGAGCGGATGGCGGTGCCACTGGCTGTGGCGGGAACGCCCGGTACGTGCCTCGGAAAGCGCCGGCTGATGGTCATTTATAGGGTGAAGCTGGACGCGCCCGATATACCGGCCAATATCAGCTATACCGGCCAATATCAGCGGCGCCAATTCCCACAGTCGGGCAATTCCCTGGTGTCCACGGTGATGTGGTTCACTGCATGCAATTCGTCGGCAAGAAGCCCATGCCGGTCACCGAACTGGAGCAGCGGGCCCGGACCCCGACGAACCTGGACGGCATGCGAGATCAGCCTGCCGTACGTGACCCACTGCTGGCGGTGCTACCGGCCCTGACGCAGAGCGGGCGGCGTCCTCAGAGGTTGAAGCCGAGGGCGCGGAGCTGCTCGCGGCCGTCCTCGGTGATGTGCTCCGGGCCCCACGGGGGCAGCCACACCCAGTTGATCCGGAAGTCGGCCACGACGCCTTCGAGCGCCTCGCGGGCCTGGTCCTCGATCACGTCGGTGAGCGGGCATGCCGCGCTGGTCAGCGTCATGTCGATCGACGCGTTCCGCTCCGCGTCCAGGGTGACCCCGTAGACCAGGCCGAGGTCCACGACATTGATCCCGAGTTCCGGGTCCACCACGTCGCGGAGCGCCTCGAGGACGTCCTCGGTTTCGGAGTTGTCGGCCGGGGTGCCCTCGGCTGGGGCGCCCGTCGCGGCGGCCTCTTCCGGTGCCGGGACCCCGGTGTCCTGCTGGGTGGTCGTGTTCTCGGTCATGATGCCTGTCCTGTCGTCTCGTCCAGCGCCCGCCCGGTGGCGTCCTTCCAGGCCATCCAGCCGAGCAGTGCGCACTTGATCCGCGCCGGGTACTTGGCGACGCCGGCGAAAGCCACCGCGTCCTCCAGCGTGTTCTCGTCCGGCTCGGTCTCGCCCTTTGACTGCATGAGATCGAGGAACTCCTGCGATATCCGCATCGCTTCGCCGACCGGCTTGCCGATAACCAGATCGGACATGACCGAGGCGCTGGCCTGGCTGATCGAGCAGCCGAGCGCGTCGTAGGACACATCGGTCACTACCGGATCGCCGTCGACGTCCTTGAGCGCGACCCGCATGGTCACCTCGTCCCCGCACGTCGGGTTGACGTGGTGGACCTCGGCGTCGAACGGCTCCCGCAGCCCCTTGTGGTGCGGGTTGCGGTAGTGGTCCAGGATGATTTCCTGGTACAGCGACTGGATCTGCATATGCGCCTTAGCCGGATCTGTGGTGAGTTAATTCCGTTCGGGCCGGTCAGATCACGCCGAAGAACTTCTGCGCCTGGCGGATGCCGTCCGCCAGCGCGGTCACTTCCTCGTGCGTGTTGTACAGGTAGAACGATGCGCGGGTGCTGGCCTGTACGCCAAGCGCCCGGTGCAGCGGCCACGCGCAGTGGTGCCCGGCACGCACCGCGATGCCCAGCTCGTCGAGGACCTGGCTCAAGTCGTGCGGGTGCACGCCATCGACCTCGAACGAGATCGCCGCACCGCGGTCGGCCGGCTCGGTGGGCCCCAGGATCCGCAGCCCCGCGATGTCGGTGAGCTGGGCCAGCGCGTCGGCCAGCAGAGCCTGCTCGTGGGCGTGGATGGACTCCCGGCCGATCTCGTTCAGGTAGTCGGCGGCCGCGGCCAGCCCGGCCGCCTCCGCGATGGGCATGGTGCCGGCCTCGAACTTGTGCGGCGGGGCCGCGAACGTCGAGTGGTCCATCCAGACGGTCTCGATCATCTCGCCGCCGCCCAGGAACGGCGGCATCTCGTCCAGCAGTTCCCGGCGCGCCCACAGCACCCCGATGCCGGTCGGGCCGCACATCTTGTGCCCGGTGAACCCGACGAAGTCAGCACCCAGGTCCTGCACGCTGACCGGCATGTGCGGCACGGACTGGGCCGCGTCGGCCAGTACGAGCGCGCCCACCGCGTGCGCCCGGTCCGCGATCAGCTTGACCGGGTTGATCGTGCCCAGCACGTTGGACTGGTGGACCAGCGCGACGAGCTTGGTCCGCTCGGTGATCAGGTCGTCGAGGTTGGACAGTCGAGCCGGCCCTCAGGGGTGACGCTGAACCAGCGCAGCGTGGCCCCGGTGCGCTGGCAAAGCAGCTGCCACGGCACGAGATCGGAGTGATGCTCCATCTCGGTCACGACGATCTCGTCACCGGGCCCGAGCCGGAACCGACCCGCTGAGCCCGCTGAGTCCGGGGCCCCGGATGACGCGTTGCCCAGCGCGTAAGCGACCAGGTTGATCGCCTCGGTGACATTCTTGGTGAACACGATCTCGGAGGCGGAGCGGGCACCGACGAAGCTGGCCAGCTTGACCCGGGCGCCCTCGTAGGCCGCGGTCGCCTCTTCGCTGAGCTCGTGGGTGGCCCGGTGGATGTTGGCGTTGTGCCGCTCGTAGAAGCCGCTGATCGCGTCGATCACCTGGCGGGGCTTCTGTGAGGTGTTGGCGCTGTCCAGGTAGATAAGCGTCTGGCCGCCGCGCACCTGCCGCTCCAGAATCGGGAAGTCCTTGCGGATCCGCGCGACGTCCAGGGTCATGCCGCCGCCTCCGCCTTGATGAACTTCTCGTACCCGTCGCGCTCCAGCTCTTCGGCCAGTTCCGGGCCGCCCTGGCGGACGATCCGGCCGGCCACGAACACGTGCACGAAGTCAGGCTTCACATAGCGCAGGATGCGGGTGTAATGCGTGATGAGCAGGACGCCGTGGCCCGGGTCGGCGCGGAACCGGTTGATGCCCTCCGACACGACCTTCAGCGCGTCGATGTCGAGCCCGGAGTCGGTCTCGTCCAGGATCGCGATCTTCGGGTTCAGCAGCTCCATCTGCAGCACCTCGTGCCGCTTCTTCTCCCCGCCGGAGAACCCCTCGTTCAGGTTCCGCTCGGCGAAGGCCGGGTCGATGGACAGGCCGGCCATGGCGCTGCGCATGCTCTTCATGAAGTCACGCAGCTTGGGTGCCTCACCCTGCACGGCGGTGACCGCGGTGCGCAGGAAGTTCGACACCGACACCCCCGGCACCTCCACCGGGTACTGCATGGCCAGGAACAGGCCCGCGCGGGCCCGCGCGTCCACGCTCATGGCCAGCACGTCCTCGCCGTCCAGAGTCACCGAGCCCTGGGTCACGTGGTACTTGGGGTGCCCGGCGATGGCGTAGGCCAGGGTGGACTTGCCAGAGCCGTTCGGCCCCATGATCGCGTGTGTTTCTCCCGCGTTGACGTTCAGGTCGACACCGCGCAGGATCTCGCGGAGCGTACCGGCCGCCTCCTCCACACTCACGTGCAGGTCGCGGATCTCAAGGGTCGCCATATCTAAGGTCTCCAGAAATTCTTCAGTTCAGTAACTAAGTCTGCGGGCGGTGCTCACGGGACCGCCACGTATACGTCGTCGCCTTCGGTCTTCACGGGGTAGACCGGCACCGGCTCGGTGGCCGGCGGCCCGGTCGGCTCCCCGGTCCGCACGTCGAAGCAGGATCCGTGCAGCCAGCACTCCAGCGTGTGGTCGTACACCTCGCCCTCGGACAGTGGGACCTCGGCGTGCGAGCAGACGTCGTGCAGCGCGTACACCTCGCCTTCGGCCTGTACCACCGCGACGGGGATGCCTTCCACGTCCACGCCCAGCGCGCCGTCCTCGGGCACGTCCTTCAGCGAGCAGGCGAACACGAACCTCTGGCCTGCGCTGTCCTGCACCGTGTCGCCGGGAGCTTTGTCCGGTTCGGCCTGGGTCATCCAAGCTCCGCCTCAACCGCGGCCGAGACCCGCTCGCGCAGGTCCGGCACCCGGATCTTGTCCAGCAGCTCGCCGAAGAAGCCCTGGATGACCAGGCGGCGCGCCTGCTCGAAGGGGATGCCCCGGGCCATCAGGTAGAACAGGTGCGTGTCCTCCAGCCGGCCGTTGGCGCTGGCGTGCCCCGCGCCGCGCACTTCACCGGTGAGAATCTCCAGGTTCGGCACCGAGTCGGCGCGCGCCCCGTCGGTCAGCACCAGGTTCCGGTTGTACTCGTAGGTGTCCGTGCCGTTCGCCTCCGCGCCGATCAGCACGTCGCCGATCCAGACGCTGTGCGCGCCGTCGCCCTGCAGCGCGCCCTTGTACAGCACGCGGCTGCGGCAGTCCGGCGCCGTGTGGTCGACGAACAGCCGGTGCTCCAGGTGCTGGCCGGCGTCGGCGAAGTACAGTCCGTTCAGCTCGGCGTCCCCGCCCCGGCCCGCGTAGGAGACGGACGGGACGATCCGGACCACGTCACCGCCGAACGACACGACGGTGTGCGAGATCCGCGCGTCCCGGTCCAGCCGCGCGTGGTGGTGGGACAGGTGCACGGCGTCGTCGTTCCAGTCCTGGAGGCTGATCACGTCCAGCGACGCGCCGTCCCCGACCAGCAGTTCGACGTTGTCGGCGTAGGTCGCGCTGCCCTGGTGGTCGAGGACCAGCGTGGCGCGGGCCATCGGCCCGACGTCCACGACCGTGTGGCCGAACGCGGCCCCCTCGGTACCTTCGCCGCGCACGCTGATGATGGTGGGCGCGGACGTGACCGTCTCCGCGGGCACGGTGATCACCGTGGCCGCGGCAAAGGAAGCGAACGCACGCGCGCTGACCCGGTCGCTCGGCACGTACGCCGACCCTATCCTCGGATCACCGCGCTCGGCCTTCTCGGCCTTGACCTCAGGTGACGGCGTGACCTCCAGGGTCCAGCGGCCCTCGGGCAGCGGGTCGGCCCCGTGCAGGCCACGGAGGCGGCGCAGCGGGGTGAACCGCCACTCCTCCTCGCGGCCCGTCGGGACCGGGAAGTCCGCCGGGTCGTACGACTGGTGCTCATGCAGCCTGGAGACGGGCGCGTCGGACTCGAGCGCCCCCTGAAGAAGCGACATCAGCCGACCGCCCCCTCCATCTGCAGCGCGATCAGCCGGTTCAGCTCCAGCGCGTACTCCATCGGCAGTTCGCGCGCGATCGGCTCGACGAAGCCGCGCACGATGGTGGCCGCGGCCTCATCCTCGGTCATGCCCCGGCTCATCAGGTAGAACAGCTGGTCCTCGGAGATCTTGGAGACGCTGGCCTCGTGGCCCATCTCCACGTCGTCCTCGCGCACGTCCACGTACGGGTAGGTGTCGGACCGGCTGATCTTGTCCACCAGCAGCGCGTCGCACTTGACCGTGGACTTGGAATGCTCGGCGCCCTCCTGCACGTTGACCAGGCCCCGATAGGAGGTCCGGCCGCCCGCGCGGGCCACCGACTTGGACACGATCGTGGACGACGTGTTCGGCGCGCAGTGCACCATCTTGGCCCCGGCGTCCTGGTGCTGGCCCTCACCGGCGAACGCGACCGACAGGGTCTCGCCCCTGGCGTGCTCGCCCATCAGGTAGACCGCCGGGTACTTCATCGTCACCTTGGAGCCGATGTTGCCGTCGATCCACTCCATCGTCGCGCCCTGCTCGGCGATCGCGCGCTTGGTGACCAGGTTGTAAACGTTGTTCGACCAGTTCTGGATTGTGGTGTACCGGCAGCGCGCGTCCTTCTTCACGATGATCTCGACCACCGCGGAGTGCAGCGAGTCGGACTTGTAAATCGGCGCGGTGCAGCCTTCCACGTAGTGCACGTAGGCGCCCTCGTCCACGATGATCAGGGTCCGCTCGAACTGGCCCATGTTCTCGGTGTTGATCCGGAAGTAGGCCTGCAGCAGGATGTCCACGTGCACGCCCTTCGGCACGTAGATGAAGCTGCCACCGGACCAGACCGCGGTGTTCAGCGCGGCGAACTTGTTGTCGCCCGGCGGGATGACCGTGGCGAAGTACTCCTGGAACAGCTCCGGGTGCTCGCGCAGGGCCGTGTCGGTGTCCAGGAAGATGACGCCCTTCTCCTCAAGGTCCTCGCGGATCTTGTGGTAGACGACTTCGCTTTCGTACTGCGCCGCCACCCCCGCGATGAGCCGCTGCTTCTCGGCCTCGGGGATGCCGAGCCTGTCGTAGGTGTTCTTGATGTCGGCGGGCAGGTCATCCCAGCTCTCGGCCTGCTTCTCGGTCGACCGGACGAAGTACTTGATGTTCTCGAAATCGATGCCAGTCAGATCCGCGCCCCAGGCCGGCATCGGCTTGCGCCGGAACATGCGCAGCCCCTTCAGCCGCAGGTCCAGCATCCACTCCGGCTCGTTCTTCAGCGCTGAGATGTCGCGGACTACGTCCTCGGACAGGCCGCGGCGCGCAGCCGTGCCCGCCACGTCACTGTCGGCCCAGCCGAACTTGTACGTGCCCAGGCCGTCAAGGTTGTCCTGTGGTGCGGTCGTTGTCATATGAAGAGCCCATCCCTCGTTTTGTCAGCGGCTCGTGATAGCTTCCGTCGCGTCTGGCTGGTATCAAACCGGATCCGCCCCAGGGCATGGGGTGGCGGCGCAGGGAGACTTCTAGGGGTTGCCCGAGTCTGTGAGCCGTGAACCAACAGCGTGACCGGCAGGTCACGGCTGGAATCCAGGCCTGCCCAAGGCTTGGAGGATGCCAAATGAAGAGCCCTCCGGAGCTCGCAGCGGCTCAACATGGCTGACCGCCACGGCATTCCGCACCCGCCTGAGCGCTTATGCCCTGGCGGTCAGCCAGGGAGTGGCCGGTGACGTGCGTGGTGCAGATGCCGTCGCCGTGGGCGATCGTAGCCAGCCGCTGTACCGGGCGGCCCAGCAGCCGGCTGAAGGCCTCGGTCTCCGCCTCACACAGCTGCGGGAACTCCTCGGCCACGTGCGCGACCGGGCAGTGATGCTGGCACAGCTGCTCACCGCCGGCCAGCGCCGCCGCGGCCTCGCCGGCCATTGCGGTCGCACCGGCCGCTGCGCCGGCCGGGGCCGGGGCCGGGGTGGGAGCTGGTGCCGCGGACGCGGAGGCGGCGTAGCCGTCCGCGGACAGCGCGTCGGCCAGCGCCCGCACCCGCTCGCCGGGCGCCACCCCGGCCAGCACCGCGCCGTACCGGCGCTCCAGCTCGGAAACCTGGTGGCGGGCGAACTTCTCCACCGCGGCCGGGCCGGCCTCGGTGGCCAGGAAGCGCAGCGCGCTGCTGGCCAGGTCGTCGTAGGCGTGCTCGAAAGCACTGCGGCCGGCGTCCGTGATCGCGAACAGCCGGGCCGGCCGGCCCCGGCCCCGGCTGGCGTACGTCCGGGCGGAGCGGGTCTCGATCAGGCCCTCGGCGAGCAGGTTGTCCAGGTGACGGCGGATCGCCGCCGGGGTCAGCCCGAGCCGGCCGCCGATCAACGACGCGGTGGACGGCCCTAGCTCCAGGATCAGCCGGGCGACCCGGGCCCGGGTGCCCCGCTCGGCCCGGGCCTGCGCGGACAGCTCGCCCCTGGGCCGCGGCGCCGCCACCGGGCTCATCAAGCCTGACGAACCGGGCGAACCCGCGCGCACGGGACGGCCGGCCACGGCATCGTGTGCCGCCGCCAGGCTCACCCTTCCGGGCTCCGTGTCCGCTGTCCGCATGTTTTTCACAACACTAGTATGCCGTAAATAAGTCCGCTCCGGCAGAGTTTACCGCACGTCAATGTGACGTAAATCGCCGGGGCGGGGCATCCGGCCCGCGAACCGGCCCCGGCCCCGTAACGTCGTAGGTGTGCGGACTCCCAGATGGTCCGTTCAGCCGTAACGAACAGCTGCGGCGCGGCCGGATCGTATTCCGCGCCAGGTCCAGGCGCCCGGGCGCCGTTTCCGCCCCGGGCCGATGAGGAAAGAACAGCACATCATGGCCTCCTCCGAGCCCGCTAAGCCCAGCCTGCCCGACGTACCCGATCTGCTGGACGTCCTGGTGCCGGCCGGCCCGCCCGTGCTCGCGATCAGTGACCTGCACCTGCCGCCGCGGCGCACCGACGACTCCGCGCGCACCTGCGGCGTCCTGGCTGCCCGGCTGGCGGCGGAGCCGGGCCCCGTCACCGTGGTGCTGGCGGGTGACGTCATCGAACTGCTCGGCTTCCCGCAGGCCACCGCGGCGGAGATCCTGCGCGAGCACGAGATCCTGTGCGCCGCCCTCACCGCGGTGTCCGCGCGCGGCGGCCAGGTCGTTTATGCGATCGGCAACCACGACAACGAGCTGGCCTGGGACATCAAGACCGCGGACGCGGTCCGGGAGATGACGGGGGCCCGGCTCTGCCTGGCCGCCAACCTGGTGCTGCCCAGCGGCCGGAAGATCCGGGTCGAGCACGGCCACCAGCTCGATCCGTACAACTGCTTCCACGACCAGCGCAACTGCCTGGACACCCCGCTCGGCCACCACATCGTGCGCCAGGTCCTGCCGCGGATCGAATGGCTGGGCCGGGACTGGCTCGACGGCGCGCACGAGATGGCCGACCCGGCCGACTTCCCGGCCTTCGTCGGCTCCCGGCTTTTCTACCGCAAGCTGGTCCGGCACGCCTGGTGGCTGGTCCTGCTGCCGGTTCTGCTGCTGCTCTGCCTGCGGATATCAGAAATCTTCGAGCTCGAGTCGCGTTACCCGGACACCACCCGGTGGGTGCACGGCGCCGAAGTGCTCGGCTACGGCGCGGTGGCCGACCTGATCGTGGTGGCCGTGATCATCGCGGTCGTCTCCCGCCGGGCCTGGACGGCGATCAGCGAGCTGGCCCTGGCTGAGCGCGGTTACGGGCAGAACCGTGCCGCCCGGCAGCGCGCCGTGGACCTCACCGGCGACGGCTACCGCGGTTTCCTGTCCGGCCACACCCACCACCCCGAGCTGGACAAGGCCGGCTCCGGTTTCTACGCCAACACCGGATCGTGCACCACGGTGGTCGAGGCGACCATCACCCGGCCCGGCCTGCCACCCGCGTACCTGCGGGCGCAGCAGATCACCTGGGTGGAGATCACCGCTGATCAGGTCATCCTGATGGCCGCGCGGATCCAGCTGCCCGGTGCCACCCGGCTGGAACGCTTCGCCGCGTACGGCCACAGCCAGTTCTCGGCCACCCCCGTTCAGGTCGCGACCTGGGCACCCGGGCCAGGCAGCCTTGATACCGGCAGCTCTGGTGCCGGCGCCCCGGGCGGAAACGACCGCCCATAGACTCGCAAACGTGAGCAGCGTTCCCGCCGTCGAACTGGCGAGCCTGGTGAAGCGGTACCGGCACGCGGTCGCGGTGGACGGGCTGACGCTGAGCGCCGCACCTGGCGAGGTGACCTCCATCCTGGGTCCCAACGGGGCGGGCAAGACCACCACCATCGAAATCTGCGAGGGCTACCGGCAGGCCGACGGCGGGACAGTGCGGGTCCTCGGGCTGGACCCGGCCCGCGATGGCCGCGCCCTGCGGCCCCGCGTCGGGGTCATGCTGCAGTCCGGCGGGGTGCCGCCCGCCGTCCCGGCCAGGGAGTACCTGCGGTTGCTGTCCCGCTTCCACACCCACCCGCTGGATCCGGACGGCCTGCTCGTCCAGGTCGGGCTGACCGAGGCGGCCCGGACCCCGTACAAACGGCTGTCCGGTGGCCAGCAGCAGCGGCTGGCCCTGGCCGCCGCGGTGATCGGCCGTCCCGAGCTGGTCTTCCTGGACGAGCCCACGGCCGGGATGGACCCGCAGGCCCGGCACGCGACCTGGGACCTGATCAGCGAACTGCGCTCGTCCGGGGTGACCGTGATTCTCACCACGCACTTCATGGAGGAGGCCGAGCGGCTGTCGGACCAGGTGGCGATCATCGACCACGGCCGGCTCGTGGCCGGCGGTACCCCCGCCGAGCTATGCGGCAGCGCGGGCCAGCTCCGGTTCCGCGCCGAAGTCGGGCTGGACACCGACGGGCTGCTATCCGCGCTGCCCGACGGCAGCGCGGCCAAGGAGTCCCCGGCCGGGCACTACGTCATCGAGGTCCCGGACGGAATCAGCCCGCAGCTGCTCGCTTCGGTGACCGCCTGGTGCGCCGAGCACGGCGTGCTGCCGACCAGCCTGCGGAT